>Ga0184615_10001509_pt1 | contig 12578 bp, 12 predicted proteins | sample PLM4_65_coex_FD_133134 | JGI IMG/M metagenome (GOLD analysis project Ga0184615, IMG submission 133134) | Groundwater sediment microbial communities from an aquifer in East River, Colorado, USA - PLM4_65_coex | ecosystem: Environmental > Terrestrial > Soil > Riparian zone | place: USA: East... | reverse complement strand
TTCGTGAAATCGCTCACCGCGCGAGGATCGTCTGCTGAGAATCCGAGCGCGCGCAGATCCGCGCGAAACCGAGCCGACTGCTGCTGAACCCGGGCCACGCTCTCTCGCATGGCCGCCGTCTCCTGCCGATCGTCGAGCGCCCGCCACACGTTCACCCCCGCAACAAGGAGCGCAACAACGGAGGCCGCATAGAGAGCGGCGGCGATCAGGCGGGCTCGTGCGTATCCCCCGGACGAAAAGTTGGTCCGAAACGGCTCGGGTTCTTTGGCGATCACAATGGCCATGGCTCTCAGCGTTCTAGTGCGGCCCCCAATGCTCCCGCCGAACGAGCGTGCTCTTCGGGAGGAAGGGTCGGCACGCCGTCGAGGAGGACATCGTCTGCTCCCAGTACTCTTGCCGTCAGATGGAAGCGGTTTGCCAGTCGATCGGACAGTTCATCGGACGCGCCCACCGCCGACACGAAGAGGTGGGTCACCCGCGACAGGTCCTTCTCTTTGCCGTACGCGCTCAACGAGAGCTCGACTTCGTCCAGAATGCGGTCAACCGCCTCCGTACCGACCAGGGCTCTCCGGGTTCCCTTGATGCGTATGTACGCTGGCGTCCCACTTTCAAAAATCATCACCATCAGCGAAGCTCCGGTGATGGCGAGGAAAATGAAGTGGTGCTCGGGCGTCGCCAGTTGGGCCATCTTGGGGCGATAGAGATTGAAGCGGTGAAACGAGGCCAAATCCACAACACGAGGTTCGAGTCCCGCCTGGAGCAACACCTGTTCGTATTGGGTAAGAACCTGTTGGTTGATCGCCGAGGCGAGCACGCGGTGGCCTGGTTCGCCGTCCGATCGCCGAAATCGCTGGTGGACAAAGTGGGCAGACGGCAATTCAACGGAAAACGTTTTCTCGAGATGCCAGCGTACCAACTTGGTGAGATCATCGGTCTGCGCGGGCAAGCGTGCCACATCGAAGAGCACGACACGGGCGACAGGGTCCGGCACGGCCACGGACACGGCGCCAACCTGCTTCCCCTGGATCAGCGAGCGGACCACTCGTCCGAACTCGGTCGGGTCGGTGATGTTGGGCTCGATCGGCGAGAGGCTGACCAGCCCAGGGGGCAGGGGGTGGGTCCACCGCCCGGTCAAGACTGGGCGCCGGCCACGACCACGAACACGGACGAGCGTCAGCAGATCGGGCGCAATCTCCAGGCCAAATCGAGTCGATTGTCCCCATCGTAAGATCACCGGACTCACTCGATGAACGTGACTCGGTTGATTTCACGCAGCGTGGTTTCGCCTCTGACCACCTTCTCCACCCCAGCCTGGCGAAGCGTGGTGAGCCCCTCCTTGATGGCCGCCTTCCGAATTTCCGACGGGGGCCTCCGGGCCAGAATCATCTCTCGAATCGAATCGGACAAGTCCAGGAATTCGGTGATGGCCCTGCGCCCCCGAAATCCGGTGCCATGACATTCGGGACAGCCGCGCCCCTGAGAAAAGGGAACATCCCGATACTCGTCGTAGTTCAAGCCGGACGCTTCACAGAGTTCACGCGTGACATCGGCGGGCTCCCGACACGCTTCGCAGATCGCCCGCACGAGGCGCTGCGCCAAAATGCAGTTCAAGGACGAGACAAAGTTGTACGGTTCGATTCCCATATTGACGAATCGACCGATGACATCAAAGGCATTGTTGGCGTGCACGGTGGTGAAGACCAGATGTCCGGTCAACGCGGACTGGATGGCGATCTGCGCGGTTTCGGCATCACGGATTTCCCCGACCATGATTTTATCCGGATCATGACGCAGGATCGAGCGCAACCCTTTGGCGAACGTCAACCCCTTCTTTTCGTTCACCGGAATCTGCACCACGCGGTGAAGCTGGTACTCGACCGGGTCTTCGATCGTGATGATCTTGTCCTCCTGCGTGTTGATCTCCTCGATCGCCGCGTACAGGGTGGTGGTCTTTCCGCTCCCGGTGGGTCCGGTGACCAAGACCATCCCGTAGGGTTCAACGATTGATCGGCGGAATCGACGCAGGTCCTCCGGATTAAACCCCAGGCGATCGAGTCGCAACTGGTTGACGCCGGCGGTAATATATTCCTTATCCAGAATCCGGATGACGACCGCTTCGCCAAAGATAGCGGGCAAGATTGACACGCGGAAGTCGACTTTCTTTTGGTCGAGCCGCAGTTTGAAGCGACCGTCCTGTGGAACACGTTTCTCGGCGATATCCAGCTCAGACATCACCTTAATCCGAGAAATCATTGGCGCGTGGAATTTGAGATCCAACGGCTCCATCGCGGGATAGAGGACGCCGTCGATCCGGTATTTCACCGACACGCCGCGCTCGTTCACTTCGACGTGGATATCGCTCGCCCGCTTCTGGAGCGCGTTCAAAATCATCGTATCCACCAGTTGGACAACCGGACTCGCATCCTTGGAAATCTTCTCCACCGACAGAACTTCCTCGCCGCGGTCGTCCTCCTTGATCAGGACGGGGCGGAAGTCAGCCTCGATGCGTTTGAGAACCTGTGAAGAACCTTCGCTCTTCTTGAGCGACTCGAGAATGGCCGACCGGCTCCCGATGCCGAACCGCAGCTCGCGGCGCAACACCAGCTCGAGTTCATCCAACAGGGGAAGATTGGTGGGATCGGCGAGGACGATCGTCAACACGCCTTCTCGGTCTTCGTAGGGCACAAAGGGATACCGGTACATCAGCTCGACCGAAATCGTCTTAAAAAACTCGGAGTCGACGTGAAACCCCGCCAGCGAATAATACGGAAGACGCCATTGCTCGGCCAGCGCCTTAGCCAGTTGGTCTTCGTCCAGGACACCCTGTTCGACCAGCACCGCGCCCATCCATCGCCGTTCCTGCATCGCCACTTCGGCCGCCGCGACGACCACCTCGGGCGTGAGGACTCCATGCTCGACCAGAATTTCGCCCAGGCGTTTTTTGCTGAGAAACGTCCTCATGCCTATTTAATGGTCCCGGCCAGGTTGAAGATCGGCAAATACATCGTGATCACGACGCCGGCCACCAGTCCCCCCATGAGCAGCAACAACACGGGTTCGACCCACGTCGTGATCCGCGTCAGGCTCCGATCGAGTTCTTCTTCGTGAAATTCGGCCACCTGGTTGAGCATTTCTTCGAGCGCCCCGGTGGTCTCGCCCACTTCGATCATCTCGAGCGTCATGCGAGGCATGAACGCCCCGACACCAAACGCGGCGGCCACGCCGCTCCCGGTCTTGACCCGCTCGATGACCCCGCTGAGGTGGTCGGCGATCACCCGGTTCGGCATCGAATCGCCCACCATCCGAAGGGCCGACACCAGCGGGATGCCTCCCGTCAAAATCGTCGCCAAGGTGCGGGCGATACTGATCGTATAGTGGGTGCGGACAATCGGCCCCACGAACGGAAGATGCAACACCCAGCGATCCGTCCAGCGCCGACCGCGTTCCGTCGCGTTCCACAGTCGGAAGATGACCGCGGCCGCCACCAGCCCCACTCCAACCAGAACCGCCCAGTGTTTCAGGAAGTCCACCAGCACCATCAACCAGCGCGTGGCGGCGGGCAGCTCGGACTGGGCCTCGCGGTACACATCGAGGAAGGTGGGCATGACAAAGGCCACCAGGAAGACGATCACACCGGCCCCGACACTCAAGAGAAAGGCCGGATAGGACAGGGCGCTGACCACCTTTTTCCGGACGGCGAGCATGCGTTTCATGAAGGCCTGATACCGACTCAACATTTCAACGACGTTCCCGCTTCGCTCCCCCGCACGCAGGGACGCCACGTACAGTTCGGGGAAATCTCGCGGGTGCCGGGCCATCGCGTCGGCGAGCGACGACCCGCCCCGGACCTGTTCGCGGACTTCGGCGAGCACCGCCTGAAACGCCTGGTGCCCCGTCCGTGCCGCCAACACGTCGAGCGCTTTCATCACGGGAAGGCCGGCCTTGATGAGGACGAGTAGCTCCTGATTGAAAATCAGGAACTCGCGCGGCGGAAGCCCGCGATGAAGGAAGGCCAAGACACCGGGTGGAAGAAACTGGAAACGTCCCGCCTGTCTGACCGCAAAGACGACGACGCCTCGACGGTCGAGGCGGTGTCTGGCGTCCGCCTCACTCTCCGCCTCCAGCCGCTCTTCCAACACGGTTCCGTCGGCTTGGCCAATTCGACAGACGAAGGTGGGCATGAACGACCTATACACTCGCTCGTGAGTATAGGAGATGGACCAACGGATTGCAAGGATCGGGCGGGTTCGGAAGCCGGCTCACCCGAGGGGCGACCGTCGGTCGGGGGGCGTCGCCTCGGCCGCCTTGGCGGCCTCCCACAGGCGGTCCAGTTCCTCGGGGGCGAGTTCGGCGAGGGGCCGCCCCGCCGCGCGCTCCATGTGCGCAAATCGCGAAGCGAACCGGGTGATGCTGCCCCGCAGCGCCGCTTCGGCGTCGACCTCCAGCCGCCGAGCGAGGTTCACGACCGTGAACAGGAGGTCGCCAAGCTCGTGCGCCACGCGCGAACGGTCGGCGCCGCCCGTCGCCTCCCGCAGTTCGTCGATCTCCTCGTCAATCTTAGCGAACACATCCTCGGGCCGCGCCCAGTCGAAACCCACCCGCGCGGCGCGGCGCTGAACGTGGTGGGCCTTGGCGAGCGCGGGCAGTCCTTTCGGCGCGCCGTCTAAGAGCGTGGGCGCGGGCCGGTCACCCCGCTCGCGGCGCTTGTGTTCCTCCCAACGCTCCGTGACCTCTTCCGCCGTCGCAGCGCGCGCGGCGTTCGGGTCGAACACGTGGGGATGACGCCGAACGAGCTTGTCGGCGCACGCGTGAAAGACGTCGTCGAGGGTAAAGGCGCCGACCTCCGATGCAAGCTGCGAGTGAAACGCGATCTGCAGCGCCACATCCCCCAGCTCATCTTTCATCGCCTCGGGCTCGCCGCGTTCGATCGCTTCGATCGTCTCGTAGGTTTCTTCGATCAGATAGGGCACGAGGGACAGGTGCGTCTGGCGCCGATCCCAGGGACAGCCGTCGGGGGCGCGCAGGCGCGCCATCACCTCGGCGACCCGCCGGCAGCCGCACTCATCCGGATGGCGTTCGGTGGTCACGACGAGGTGAGCCTCGCGGCCGCGGCAGCCTCGGGCGAAGGCGTCCACCCTCGCGCGTCAAACGCCCGGCCCGTGACGCCGGTGGACTCGTCGGACGCCAGGTAGACGAAGAGCGGCGTCACGTCGTCGGGCGAGGGCAGTGTCCGGGGATCCTCGTCGGGATACGCGGCCGCCCGCATCGCCGTGCGCGTGCCGCCGGGGTTGACGGTGTTCACGCGGACGCCGCGCTCGCGCAGCTCGGCGGCCAGCACCTGCGACAGGCCCTCGACGCCGAACTTGGAGACCGAATAGGCGCCCCACCCCGCCCGGCCGATGCGGCCAACGCTGGAGCTGACGTTGATGATCGACCCGCCGCGCGGCATAAGCGGCAGGACGGCTTTGGTCAGCCGGAAGACCGCGGTGAGATTCGCCGCGATCACGGCGTCCCACTCGTCATCGGGATACTCGGCGATCGGCGCGTGCGCCCCCAGGATCCCCGCGTTGTTGACGAGCACGTCCAGCCGCCCGATCCGCCCGCGGATGGTCTCGGTCAAACGGCCGACGTCTTCCCGCCTGGCGAGGTCGGCCGGCACGGCGAACACTCGACCACCGGCCGCGGTGATCTGCTCGCGCATGGCCTCCAGCGCGTGCGCCCGCCGCCCGCACATCACGACCTCGGCCCCTTCACGCGCGAAAGCCCGCGCAACGGCCGCGCCAATGCCGCTGCCCCCGCCTGTCACGAGCGAGACTTTGCCTTTAAGCGTCACGCACGTCTTCTAGCACGCGGTTTCAGGGCAAGTCAAACCAGACGAACGGAGTAGCGCTGAGACCCCGGAAATCTGACCGTTCGTGGTGAGTGTGTCGAACGCGCGTTCTGCGTGGCGAAGCCACTACGCTCACCAGCGGATCTGACACGGCGACGCCTTAATTCGGCGATTGATTCGCCTATGCTCGGCCAGGACATCCCGCGGGATGAGGGGATCCCCCGTACTGCGAAGTCCTGATCTCAATGCACAACCTCTGCAGGCGCTGCGCGCGAGGCGCCAGGCGGCAAATCCGCCAGCGCCGCCACGGGGACGAAGCGCGGCGGACCGGCCACGGTCAGCGGTACCGGGGAACGGAGGGATCGGCGGTGGTGGACCAGGCCTCGATCCCGCCGGAGAGGTTCTTCAGATTGGCGAAGCCGTGCTGCTGGAGGTAATGGATCGCCTTCAGGCTCCGGACGCCCATGTGGCAGTAGACGACGATCTCGTCGTTCGGGTTCAGTTCGGCCTTGCGTGCCTCCAGCTCCCGCATCGGGATCAGCTTCGCCCCGTCGATGCGGGCGGTGTCCCACTCCCACGGTTCGCGGACGTCCAGGAGTGTGATCTTGTCTCCCCGATCGAGCCGCTGTTTGACCTCGGTCGCCGCCACGTTGACCCCGCCGGGGGTTTGATCGTATCGATTGAACAGCTTAAACATGGCCTCTCCTTCGCTCGCGGAGCCGGTCGGCGTTGCGAGCACTCGTCGCCGACGCGTTCCGCCATCGATCGTCACGCCGCCGACAACCCGTCCAGAGCGCCCCGGAGCTTCGTCAACACCTCGGTCTCGACCGCATGATCATCCACGAGGTCAATGAGGTCGTCCTCGGACACCGAGACGAACTTCTTTGCCTTCCCTCGAGCCAGCGCGATCAAAAAGGTCCCCCCGGTTGGCCGCGTTGGAATGACCACGGTCACGTCGGGGTTCATCGTCCGAACGAGTTCGGTCAGCCGTTGTTTTCCCGCTTCCCATTCTTCTTCATCCATATCGGCGATCCTTTGGCCAGGCCTTTGCGCTTCAGAGCGCCGAGAGCGGCAACGCCAGACAGCCTGAGCACGGGCAGAGTTTTCGGAGGACGTCGAACGCGTAGATCCCCGTGGAGTGCCCATCGCTCCAGTCGATGTGGATCGCGTACTGGCCCACCGGCGCGATCTTCAGCGCACGGATGTCCGGGGGAATGCTGTCCAGCGACACCCGCTTTTCCCCCGTCCACTCATCGACGCAGGCCGCGCACGGGCAACTGGCTCTCAGGTATCTCGTGGTGTAGACACCCTCGTGCCCATCGTCCCACTTGATGCGGATGGCGGCATCTCCGACCTTGGCGATTTCAGTTGGCGTGTGCAGCCGCGTCATGGCGTACGAGGAACTTCCGCGTTGAGGTCGTACTGTACCCCATCGGCCGCTGCACACGCAACCCGCAACGCGGCAACTCCGCGTCGGCCTTGCCGCGTTGCGCGAGACTGTGTTATGTAAAGGCGGCATCCAACCGAAATGGGAATTCTGAAACCGACGGGCATGGACCCCAAGTACGATCCGAAAACCATCGAACCCCGCTGGCAGGCCGAATGGGACGCCCGCGGACTCTTCGCGACGCCCGAGCCCGACGCGCGGAAGAAATTTTACTGTCTCGCGATGTTCCCCTACCCCTCGGGGCGTATCCACATGGGACATGTCCGGAACTACACGATCGGCGACGTCATCGCGCGCTACCAGACCATGCGAGGTCACGCGGTGTTGCAGCCGATGGGGTGGGACGCGTTCGGGATGCCCGCGGAGAACGCGGCGATCAAACAGGGCGTCCATCCGGCCACCTGGACCTTCGACAACATCGCGCACATGCGGACCCAACTCAAGCGGCTGGGGATCGCCTACGATTGGTCGCGCGAGGTCACCACCTGCGATCCGGAGTACTACCGCTGGAACCAGTGGTTCTTTCTCAAAATGTACGAGCGGGGCCTGGCCTACAAGAAATTCTCGGCCGTGAATTGGTGCCCGTCCTGCGAAACCGTGTTGGCCAACGAGCAGGTCGTCGACCGTGCGTGCTGGCGATGCGACACGCCGGTCGTCTCCCGAGAACTCTCCCAGTGGTTTCTCAAGATCACGGCCTACGCCGAGGAGTTGCTGGCCGGATGCGATCGCTTGACGGGCTGGCCGGAGCGCGTCCTCGCGATGCAGCGACACTGGATCGGCCGGAGCGACGGCGTCGACGTGGAGTTCCCCATCGTCGGGAGCCCCGAGTCGATCCGCATCTTCACCACGCGGCCGGACACCATCTTCGGCGCCACGTTTCTTACCCTGGCGCCAGAGCACCCGATGGTGGCCTCACTGGTCGCGGGACGTCCGGAAGAGTCCGCCGTGCGGGCCTTCGTCGATCGAGTCGCCGCGCAGGACCGGGACGCGCGGACGGCCAACGAGAGCGCCAAAGAGGGGCTGTTCACCGGCGCCTCCGCCGTCAATCCACTCACCGGGCAGGCCATCCCGATCTGGGTAGGGAATTTCGTCCTCATGGGATATGGAACGGGCGCCGTCATGGCCGTGCCGGCGCACGACCAGCGGGACTATGAATTCGCGGCGCGCTTTGGTCTGCCGATCCGCGTGGTGATCCAGAACCCGGCCGGCACGCTCGATCCCGACCGACTGTCCGGAGCCTACGTCGAGGAGACCGGCCGCCTGGTGAATTCCGGGGAGTTCACCGGCCTTGAGCCCCACGAAGCCCAAGATCGGATCGCCGCGTTCATCGAGCAGCACCGCCACGGTCGCCGAGTCGCGCACTATCGTCTGCGCGACTGGGGGATTTCCCGCCAACGGTACTGGGGCACTCCGATTCCCATCGTGTATTGCGAGCGGTGCGGGATCGTGCCGGTTCGCGAGCGGGACCTCCCCGTGGTGCTTCCGCACGACGTGCCGTTCACCGGAGAGGGCGGCTCGCCGCTGCGAGAAAGCGACGCGTTCCGCTCGACTCCGTGTCCGACGTGCGGGGGCGACGCCCGCCGCGAGACCGACACCATGGATACCTTCGTGGATTCGTCGTGGTACTTCTTGCGGTACGCCACGTGGCCGCGTCGCCCCGATCAGCCGGTTGATCCCTCGGCGGTCACGCGGTGGCTCCCGGTGGACCAGTACATCGGCGGGATCGAGCACGCGGTGCTGCACCTCCTCTACGCGCGTTTCTTTACCAAGGTCATCCGCGACCTGGGGTTGATCTCCATCGACGAGCCGTTCACCGGGTTGCTGACCCAGGGCATGGTGATCAAGGGCGGGGCCAAGATGTCCAAGTCCAAGGGCAACGTCGTCGATCCCGATCATTTGATCACGACCTATGGCGCGGATACCGCCCGCGTATTCACCTTATTCGCCGCGCCGCCGGAAAAGGACCTGGACTGGAGCGACGAGGGGGTCGAGGGGATCCACCGGTTTTTGGGACGTGTCTGGCGCCTGGTCGCGCTGTGGGTCCCTCACGTCACGGGGACGCAGGCCGTCGCCTCGTCCGCCGGTTCAGCAACCGGCGATCAGGCCTTGCGGATTGCTTCGCCATCCGCAAGGAAGGAGTCCTTGCCATTCTGCGCCGATGGCGCAGAGCGGATTCGGCGGGCCACGCATCGCACGATCCACCGAGTCACGCGGGATATCGAAGACCACTACCACTTCAACACCGCCGTGGCGGCGCTCATGGAATACGTCAACCTCCTCTCAGAGATCCAGCCCGATGGACTCACCTCGACGCACGAGGCCATGGGCGATGCGCTGGCCACGCTGGCGTTGCTGCTCGCCCCGTTTGCGCCGCACATCGCCGAACAGCTCTGGGCGGAGCTGGGACACGCCCCCTCGGTCGGGCGCCAGGCGTGGCCCGTCGCCGACCCCACGTTTCTGACAGAGACGCACGTGACGCTCCCGGTGCAGATCAACGGCAAGCTTCGCGGCACGATCATCGTGGCGAGCGCCGCCTCGCAGGACGACGTCCTCCGTGCGGCGCTCGCGGATCCGAAAATCAAGGGATGGGTGAGCGATCGCGTCCCACGCAAGGTCGTGTACGTTCCCGGCCGTCTGGTGAACCTTGTCCTTGCGTAGGGTCGCGCTGGCCGCGCTGGTCCTCGTCGCGGGAGGAGGGTGCGGGTACGCGACCGTCGCCACCCCTGCGGGACACGCACCGTCGATCGCCGTGCCGCTCTTCGAGAATCGCACGTTCGAGCCTTTGTTGGACGTGCGGGTCACCGAACGCGTCAAGTCGCGGCTGGTCGCCACCGGACCATGGCGCCTCGTCAATCGGCCCGGAGCGGCTGACCTCGTCGTTCGAGGCGTGGTGATCGCTCTCGGGGTGACACCGGTTTCGTTCGATCGATCACACCGCGTGCTGGAACAGCGCGTCACGATCACCGCGCAGATCACCGCCGACCGGCGCAACCAGGCCGCCGGACCGGCCTTTCAAGGCACCGTGACCGGCGCCTCGGAGTATTCCGAGCTCGGAGACACCCTTCAAATTCGGGCGGCCAAGAATCGGGCGATCGAAGAAGCCGGAGACCTGCTCGCCCAGGATGTGATCGCCCGCTTATTCAGCCTGGAGCGCCTCAAGCCCCCATCCGGCCCTACGGACCGGCTCATCCCGTCCCCGATGTCGGCGCCTCCCGAGGCCGGCCCATGACGCCGCATGAACTGGCGCGGCGACTCGAGGCCGGACGGATCGAACCGCTCTACCTCCTGACGGGCGAAGAATCCTGGCTGGTCGATGAGGCGTTGGCGGCGTTTCGCCGCCACGTTGTCCCGCCTGGCGACGTGCTGAATACTCACCTCTATACCGGTGGTGAGGTCACCGCGCCGTCGGTCGTCGCGATGGCGGAAACTCTTCCCGCGTTTGGGCCGCGCCGCTTGATCATCGTCCGAGAGGCGGACCGACTGGGATCGTCCGATACCCTCGTCGCGTACGGCCAGACACCCTCACCGACCACCGCCCTGGTCCTGGTCATGACGAAACCGGACCGGCGGAAGACCGTGGTTCAATCGCTGTTGCGGCACGCCGTCGTCGTCGCGTGCGAGCCGCTGTCCAACCGCGCACTCCGCGAGTGGCTGATCCGTCAGGCCACCGCGCGCGGCGTGACGTTGACGGACGAGGCCGTCGCCTATCTTCAAGAACGCTCCGGGGGCAGTCTTCGCGCGCTGAGCCATGACATCGAGAAGGTCGCGCTCAGCCAAGGGACCACCCCAGGTCCCCTCGGGGTGGAGCACCTCGACACCGTCTCACCACGCGGAGCCGCCGCCTCGGTGTTCGAGTGGGCCCACATCGTGGCGATGGGTCGAACCGCTCCGGCGCTGGGCGCCTTGGCCAGGCTGCTCCGCGACGAGGCGCCCCTGCTGTTATTGTCGATCTTGATCGGGCAGTGGCGGAAAATGATCCGGTGCGTCGCCCTGGCTGAAGAGGGCCTACCGGCCGGTCGGATGGCCCAGGCCCTCGAGGTGCCACCCTTTGCGGTGGAACGGGTGATCGAAGCCTCGAAACATCGGGACCCGCTCGAACTCGTCGCAGGTCTGACCTGGTGCCTCGAAACCGATGCGGCGCTCAAGGGAGGGGCGCTCGCGGGTTCGGTTGCGCTCGAACGGTTGGTGATCGCGCTGTGCCGGCAGGGCAACCGCCCAACCGGCCCCGGCGGGGAGGCTCCGCCCGCGGGGCGGACCGTGACCGGCCCGTGGTGGCCCGGCCTGTTACTTCGACGCGGAAGACGACAAGCGGTTGGTGTGACGGGTCAAGCGGGAGATGAGCCGTGAGGCCCTATTTTTATGGATCAACTTCTTCGCGGCGGCCTTCGAGAGCGCCGGGATCGCTACGGCCAACGCCTGCTTGGCCGCAGCGTCATTGTTGGCCCCGACCGCACTCCGAACTTTTTTCACGACCGTCTTGATGGCCGCCGACAGCGCCCGGTTTCGTTCCCTGCGGCGAAGCGCCTGGCGGTCCTTCTTAATCGCTGATGCATGCATGCCCACGGCCAATCCTCCTCACAGTGTATTGGAAAAGAATGATTTTTTTAGCATGATGGGTGGTGTGAAGTCAAGCACCCAGCCCCGCTGCCGACGACCTCGGCACCCGCCACCGCGGCTGAACTACGCCCCCTACGATCGGTAACGTGGGAGAAGAGCGCCAAGTCGCTCGCGCGGCCGGGGTGATCGGGGCCGCAACCCTGTTGAGCCGCGTGCTCGGCTTCGTCCGGGACATGGTCGTTGCGCGGGCGTTCGGCGCGAGTCATGTCGCCGACGCATTCTACGTGGCCTACCGGATTCCCAGCCTGCTCCGGGAGCTGTTCGCCGAGGGCTCGATGTCGGCAGCCTTCGTCCCCGTCTTCACCCACACGCTCACGAACCAATCGCGCGAAGAGGCCCGGCGCCTGGCACGGGCCGCCTTCAGTCTGATCCTGGTCGTGGTCTCCTCCATCACGGTACTGGGGGTCCTCTTCGCCCCCGTGATCGTCTCGTTGATCGCGCCTGGTTTCGGGGACAACCCTGGAAAGTCCGCGCTGACCGCGCATCTCACCCGAGTCATGTTCCCCTACCTGCTTTGGATCAGCCTGGCCGCGCTGGCAATGGGCGTGCTCAATTCGCTGAGAGCCTTCGCGGCGCCCGCTCTGTCCCCCGCGTTGTTCAATCTCTCGATTATCGCGTCGGTGTTCTTTCTGGCGCCGTTCCTCGACGAACCGGTGGTCGCCGTCGCCTGGGGCGTCTCCGTCG
>Ga0184615_10001507_pt1 | contig 12590 bp, 13 predicted proteins | sample PLM4_65_coex_FD_133134 | JGI IMG/M metagenome (GOLD analysis project Ga0184615, IMG submission 133134) | Groundwater sediment microbial communities from an aquifer in East River, Colorado, USA - PLM4_65_coex | ecosystem: Environmental > Terrestrial > Soil > Riparian zone | place: USA: East... | reverse complement strand
CCATGGGGCGCTGTGGTTGGTGAGTCGGATCAGGTTATTTCCTTCGGCGAGGCGTTGCAGAAGATGCGTGAGGGCATAGCTCGCGCATACACGGATCGGACCGGGATCAAGCGTGGCGACGTGATCAAGATGATGGATCGTGAGACGTGGCTTGACGCGAAGGAGGCGACTGCAAAGGGTTTTGCGGATCGGATTGAGAAGCCCGTAAAGATGGCCGCGAATTTTGACATTTCCCGATTTTCTCGATTCAACCACGTCCCGGCGAAGTTCGGGCGTCTGCTAAAGGAGAATGCGAAGATGACTACCAAGAACCGAAAGCCGGACGCGCCCGACGATGAATTTGAAGGCGAGCCCGTCGCGAAGAGTACCGCGGAGATTCGGGCGGAGCTTCTGTCCAATCAGAAGGAGATTCGTTCGCTCTGCAAGATCGCCGGCAAGCTGGACCTTGCCGAAGGCTTCATCTCCGATGACAAGTCCATGGGCGATGTAATCGCCGCGTTGGACAAGCTCGCCGAAGACGAAGCGAAGGAGAAGGCGAAGGAGACCAAGGGCAAGGGCAAGGCGTCTGATGAAACCAATCCGCGTCACAACCCCAATGCGACGGAAGCGCAGCAAGCGTCGCTTGATCCGGTCGCGATTTATAACAAGTGGAATTCCGCCGGGAAGCGAGTCGCTGCCGGCTAACCCGCATTTTGGGTGAGCCCCGTCAAGTAACTGAATTTCGAAGCAAAGAGGATTGCGATCATGACTGTTCTTACCGAAGCCCAACACACGGGCGAGTTCCTTTTGAGCGAAGCGCCGGGCACCCTCTCGCGTGAGAAAGGGATTCTTACTTCCGGCGTGGTCGTTGCGGACGGCGATGTGCTGGCACTCTCCGCCGGTAAGTTGGTGCGCGCGACTCAAGCCGAAGGCTCGGAAGTGCTTGTTGGCATCGCTTACGGCGCTCACGATGCGACCGGTGGCGACTTGGCGGATGTGCCGTATATTGCGCGGCTCGCCGAAGTGAAGCTTGATTTGATTCAGGTCAATGCTTCGGAGTCCGAACCGGATTCCGGCGTGCTCGCGGAGCTTGCCGGGCTCTTCATCATATCGCGCTGATCGTTGGTTGTTCGCGCGCCAATGCGTGGATAGTCTGTCCTGAAACATGACAGTCCACTAACCGAATTCAAATCGCGCAACGGAGGCGCGTCTGTCATGCACATGGATATCTTTAACGATGACGCCTTCTCGCTGATCAGTCTTACTGCGGCAATTAACAACGTTGACCACGTTCCCGGCCGGTCGGGCGAGCTTGTCTTTGCTGGCGTCGGCGAGGGCGTGGGCACGCTCACTGTCTCCTTCGAAAGCAAGGCCGAATCGCTCACGCTGATTCAGACTTCGCCGCGCGGCGCTCCGGCTCCGAAGGAGAAGCAGGACAAGAGCAACATCCGGGCTGTGTCCATCCCGCAAATCAAGCTGGAAGACACCATCGGCGCGCACCAAGTCCAGGGTGTCCGGGCCTTCGGGACCACGGATCAGCTTCGGGGTGTGCAAACCGTCGTGGCTACGCAGATGAACAAGATGACCCTTCGTCATGACTTGACGTTGGAGCATCACCGGCTTGGTGCGCTCAAAGGCGAGATCAAGGACGCGAACGGCGCTACGCTGCAAAATCTGTTCACGCTCTTCGGTGTTACCAATTCGGACGGCAACGCCGGCCCGGAGGATTTCGGCTTCGACTTCGCCGACAACGAGTCGGAAATCCGGTTGCGGTGTATGGATGTGGTTCGCTTTATTCAGCGCAGCGCGAAGACCATCATTCCGTCAACCGCCCGGGTGTGGGCATTCTGCGGCGATAACTTCTTTGATGAACTGATTTCCCATCCGGTCGTCAAGGATGTCTACAAGAATACGACCGACCAGGAGCGGCGACTTGGCGCGAACTATGCCTTCGGCGTTTTCGAGTTCGGCGGGATCGTGTGGGAAAACTACCGTGGCACGGACGACAACGCCACGGTAGCGATTGACGATGACGAAGCCCGGATTTTCTTGACGGGCGTTCCCGGTCTCTATGCGGAGTATTTCGCTCCGGCCGACTTCATGGAGACTGTCAACACGGTTGGGCTCCCGCGGTATGCGAAGCTCGCCCCGGACAATCGCTTCAATCAGTTTGTTGAGCTTCACACTCAACAGAACCCGCTCCCCATCTGTCTGCGGCCTAAGACCCTTGTTCGCGCGGTGGTCGGGCAGAGCGAGTAATCAGGGGTTGTTTCGAGGAAGTCACGGGGCCGTGATCGCATAAGGGAACACGGCCCCGATTGTTTTAGTGATTGCCGGTAGCGTCATGGATTTTTGGACAGTCCCGCCGTTATGGCAGGGTGAAACCGCGTTCATCATCGCGGGCGGCACAAGCGTAGCGCAGCAAGACGTAAGCGCGCTTCGCGGTCGGCGCGTGATCGTAATCAATTCGAGCTATGAAGTAGCGCCTTGGGCGGACTTCCTCTTCTTCGGGGATAAACGTTGGTATCTGGAGCATGGTAATCGGCCGCTCTTGCGAAGCTTCGAAGGTAAGGTGGTCACTGTCTCCGGTGTTTCCGCCGCGTCTAATCATCAAATCATTCGGTTGAAGCGTATTGTTCCTCCGCCGGGGTTAGTTACAGCGCGTAATTCCGCGGCGTGCCTTAAGACTAGTATGCAAGGCGGAATGAATTTTGCCGTACACCTCGGCGTGAAGCGGATCGTGCTTCTTGGCGCGGATGCTCGCCGCGCCGATGACGGGCGTACACATCACCACTCTTCGCATAAATGGAACAACAAACAGGGGAACAAGACATGGGAAATTCAGATGAATCAATTGCAGTTGATCGTTGATCCACTGCGCGCACTAGGAATTGATGTGATCAACACATCGCCGATTAGCCGGCTTCCGTGGTGGGTTAAGATATCTCTGGAGGAAGCGCTATGCTTGCCGTAGTCACTTTCTTATGGGGCGACAAATACCCGGCGGAGTATGTTGCTAAGCTCCGCAACATGGTCGCGCGCAACCTTCACGTTCCGCATGATTTTATTTGCATCACAGAGAGACAATTACGTCCATACATATCAACACCATTTATCATGTGTCCAGAGTGGCCTAAGTTTGAGGAATTGCAGGGGTGTTATCGTCGGCTAAAACTGTTTTCGCTTAGGGGGTTCTTCGACTACTCCCGAATTGTGATGCTCGATTTGGATTTAGTCATTACTGGCGATGTAACTCCGTTGCTCACCGGGCTTGATCCGATCACGATTTATAAATGCAAGGCTCAAGGCTCGCGCGGCTACGCGCTCAATCCCGGTATCCTGGCCTTCAACGCGGGCGCACTCAAACCTGTTTGGGATTACTTCTCGCCTGATCCGAACGCAGCTATTGCGGTCGCGAAGTCTCGCGGCTGGAGCGGCACGGATCAAGCCATCATGGGGCTCTCCCTTGATCAGCGTGCGGGTGTGCGAACTATTGGTGAGCGCGATGGGGTGTTGAGCTTCCGCGATCACTTCAAATTCCGTGAGCGTCCGACAGGGATCGAGGGTGCGCGGATCGTAAGTTTTCATTCTAAATCGAATCCAAGTGATCAGGACACACAAGCAAAATTTCCGTGGATTCGTGAGCACTGGCGATGAAGGGGTATAAGGGCGGAATTTGCCCGGATGATGAAGTCGCTATGATTCAAGCGGTCAAGGATCATCACATCAAAACGCTTTTGGAATTCGGGCCGGGCAAATCAACGGAGATTTGGTTAGCCGCGGGGGTGAAGTTCATAACGACTTGTGAGCATGATCCGCGTTGGCGAGATCGCGCACGGGCGATGTTTGCCGGACAACTTAGCATCAACGTGCGTGGATATGAGAACACGCCGGAGATTGTTATTCCGGAATTGGAGGGAAAGACCTTTGATGCAATTTTTGTGGATAGTCCTGCCGGATATGACGGCGGCCGTATGGAGCATCCAGATCAAGAGGGCTGCGCCCGGTTGAACACACTTCGCTTCGCAGTTAGGCATACGCGCGGCGTTGTCCTCTTGCATGATGCGAGACGGCCGGGAGAACAGAAATCCCTTTTTCGTATTGCGAGCGAAGGGTGTTTTTGGGACATGATTGAAACTAAGAAGGGAATTGCGCGCGTTTTTGGCTCGGAGGATCACACATGATTTCCGTAGTGTGTTGTTTTTGGGATCGCCGCCGCCGCTCCTATCAGACGTTTTCACATCATACCGTGAACGTTCTTCGCCGGATGGTCTCACGCAATTTGAAAACGCCTCATGAATTTGTTTGCATGACAGATCAACCGGCAGGGGGTTTTGATCCGGAGATTCGGCTTATGTCGCTGGCAACGGATTTGATTCCGTTAGGCAACGCTTATCCGAAGCTCGCCGTGTTCAAGCGTGATCCGGGGTTGCGTGATTGGAGTCTATTTCTTGACCTCGATACCGTGATCACGGGGCCTCTTGATCCTCTGATTGACCCGGCGATTAAGTTGGGCCTGCCTGCAATCTTCTTGCCTGAGTTCTGTGTTGCAGGACGACGACGAGGAATGCAGGCATACTACAATACAAGCATATTCATTCTTCGCACCGGATCGCTTCCGCAAGTATGGGATAAATTTGACCCGAAGACTTCACCGCAGTTCGTGCGGCGAACGCGTAAGATTGGATCGGATCAAGTCTGGATTTCGGAGACGCTAGGTCCGGATCAGGCAACGTGGTCCGCCGACGAGCGAATCGTATCTTTCAAATATCATTGTGCGCCCGATTGGCGAAGCTCCGTTCGGGGTTCGTTGGCTGACGGTGTGTCCGTCGTCTGCTTTCATGGAGCCTTCAAACCTTGGGATTCCGCCGTCCAAGAGGCGAACCCTTGGATTGTTGAGCATTGGCGATGAAGACGCCCGCAATGGTTCTTTTGAGCGATGAAGAAATCCCCGGTTCAGTCGGTCACGGTTGTTCACGAAGACCCGCCGTCGGAAGGTGAGGGGTTTTTTGGGCTTGAAGAACCCGTATTCAACAAGTCGGACAAGAGCACTTCTAGCGAGCCCGGCGAGCAAGGGCTTCTAGGTGAGCCCGGCGAGCAAGGGCTTCCAGGTGAGCCCGGCGAGCAAGGGCTTCCAGGTGAGCCCGGCGAACCGGGGCCTCTTGGTAAGCGCGGCAAGCCCGGTACGGACGGTTCCGATGGGTGGTCTCCTATTCTCGGAATCGTGAGCGACGGGAGCCGCCGCGTTTTCAGAATTACGGAATGGTTTGGCGGGGAAGGCGAACAGCCGCCTACGGGCTATATCGGTCCGGAGGGGTTGGTTCATGATATCCGTGACGCTATCGACGTTCGCGGTCCGAAAGGGCTGGACGGCAAACGCGGGGTTCCCGGCTTCGGGGGATCGCCCGGTCGACCGGGTGACAAGGGTGATCCGGGCGAGGGCGGCGGGGGTGAACCAAGTAGCGGTAGCGGTGAGCCCGGCGCTCCGGGCGAAAATGGGTTCGCTCCTGAATTCGCTTTGGAAGAGCAAGAATCCAGCGGCGAAGTTTTTTTGAAGGTCGTCAATTGGGACGACTTTGAATCTGATCCCGATTCAGAACCGCCGGTTGATGTGTATATAGGTGCGAATGGGTACACATCGGACATAAACGAAGCGATCAATGTTCGCGGTACCGATGGAATCGACGGCATCGACGGCACCAACGGTATCGACGGCACCAACGGCACCGATGGAAACCCTACTGGGTTTAGGTATCGGTTTGATTCTGCAACGTCCGGTGACCCGGGCTCTGGAGATTTTCTATTCAACCATGCAACATTTTCGTCCGCGACTACGTTTCACATAAGTGAAACTGATGTAGACGGGAATGCATTAGCGACAGTGCTAGCTGCGATTAACAACAGTCCCGCAGAAACCGTTCCGGGGATGATGGTCACAGCTATTAGTGAAGATCGCAATGCGGTCTTCGTGTTGAAGCTAACATCCGCACGAACTGACGCAGGGGCCTACAACACTTTTACGATGGTCCCAATCGGGTCCGCAGGTACCGCGGTCAACGGAGAATTGTTTTTTCTTTCGTTTGATCAGATGCAGGGGTGCGAAGTTGTCCGTACTTATAAGTCGAATGATACTTGGACGAAGCTTCCGGGCTTGTTGGCAGTGGATAGTTTTTGTTTGGGCGGCGGCGGCGGCGGCGGTGGCACCGCTACGGTTTCTTCTGGAGAAGCTCAAGGTGGTGGCGGGGGCGGCGCGGGCGGCTGTAGTTTCAAGCGTATTCTAGCGTCTTCATTAGGCACTAGTGAGACTGTCACTATAGGCGCGGGCGGCGCGGGTAAAGCGGGTGCGGGTACGGGCACAGCGGGCGGGACTACTAGCTTCGGGTCCCATCACTCGGCAACGGGTGGTAATGGCGCGTCTAATGGAAATTGCGGCGCGGGAGCATTCGCGTTTGAGTCAGGCGGGGGTGGTGGAAGTGGTAGCAGTGGCGATTACAACGCAGCAGGCGGTAGCGGTGTGGAGGCTAAGATGTGGACAGGCGCGGGCACCCCTGCGTCTTTAAGCGGCGCGGGTGGTCCTAGCTTTTACCTCAGTAATCCTCCCGGCGTGCGCTCCGCCGGGGCGGGCGATGGAAACAATGGTGCGAGCGCTAACGCAAATACGGGCGCGGGCGGTGCGGGTGCGTCGGCAGTGGGTTCTCTAGGCTCTACACGCACGGGCGGCACAGGCGGATCAGGTCTTGTGATTGTGCGCGAGTATTACGCGGCTGTTGGATTAAGCGGCAGTGTAACAGCATTCAACACGACTGGAAGTCCAGGAACGGGTGACGGTTTTGAGTCTGGTACCGTGATCATCTTCGGCCAGACAAACCCTCCAACGGGTTGGCAGAAGATCACGACGCACAACGATAAGGTTCTGCGGGTTGTTTCGGGCACCGTGAGCTTCGGCGGGTCAGTTGATTTTTCAGTCGCCTTTGCGCGCACGGCAACGGACTCACACATATTGACCACTGCCGAGTTGGCGTCACATATGCACGGCATGGTTCATACGCACAATATCGATCACACGCACAGTGAGCCCTCTGAGGTTAATAACAGAGGGGTGGGTAGTGGTAGTGGTAGAATAACGGAAGGACTTGATTCAGGTGCAGATGGCAACACGATTCAAATAGAGCACAGCGGATCATCCGGCGGATCAAGCGCGGGTAGCACTGACGCGGCCGGATCAGGAACAGGTCACATCCACAATATTGATCTTCGTGTGAAGTATGCCGACGTGACATTTATGGAGAAGCTTTGATGACTGACAGACAGGTCCCGCTTGGAAGTGAAAAGCTTGTGTGTCCTCTTCACAAGGAGACGATGGACAAGGTGTGTCATAAGTGTCCGTTTTGGGTTCATCTCCGCTGCATGAATCCGCAGAACGCAGACGAAATGATTGATCGCTGGAATTGCGCGATTGCGTTCATGCCCGTTCTCTTGACTGAGAATGCACGCCAACAAATGGAAACTGCCAAGGAGCTTGGACGCTTTCGGGCTCAAATGGTGCAGCTAAGTTTAAATCCGATTCCAATCAGTCCAGAAGGTGCAATGCTCGCGAGACTGTCGGGCAAGGAAAAATGAAAAGCGAGTGAGCCATGGATTACGACGCAGTTCTTTATGATCCAATTTACGCCGTTCAAGGTGTGTCCGCGACGCTTACGATTGGAGCGACGGTCTATGAAGAATTGACCGCGTTGGACAAGACTTCGGGGATCGATACGGGCGAGCAAGGACCCTTAGTCCAAACGATTCGCCCTGCGGCGTGCTTTCGGGTTTCCGAACTCCTTTCACGCGGCGTTACTGTGGCGTCGCTCACGGGTGCAACGTTGGAGATGAACGGTCTTCAATGGAAGGTTAGCAGCCATCGCGCAAAGCCCTCACCCAATGGCGAGGCGAAGGGCGAGGTTTTCCTGATTCTATTCAAGAAGAGAGTCATTGAAGAATCGGAGTCAGAGTGATGGACAGGCGTGAAGAAATTTTGGAAGCTATCAAGGCGTTTGCCATCGCGTTGACTGGCTTCAATGTGTATCGCAACGACTTGAATATTCCAGACGACAAGTTGCCGGCCATTGTGATCTTGGACGCGGATGAAATCGCGGACGAGTCGAGCTATGGCCGCGGCCGTCCGGCTCAAAGTCCGGTAATCGTTGGAATGACGCCAGAAATTTTCTTCTTATTGCAGGAGGAAACGGAGGCGTGCGGGTCTGCGTTGAATGCGCTCCGGGGCCGGTTTATCAAGGGGATTTTGAGTGATCCAACGTTGGTTGAACTGTGTCACAACGGAGATATACGATACGAAGCATTTTCAACTTCGTTCGCGGGCGGTCGTGAGATGAACGGCCAAGCCGGGATTAGTTTCAGATTCAATTATGTTATGCGGCCCGATAAATTTTGAGTTCATGACAGTCTAACCCCGAAGTTTTTAACCGCGCAACGGAGGCGCGACTGTCATGGCGAGTTCTCCCCAAATCACGAATTACACCATCGGCAAGGGTGAATGCTATTTCAAGAAAACCGGTGATACCACATGGCGGCATCTTGGCAACGTTCCGGAATTCGAGTTCACGCCCGAAGTAGAAACGCTGGAACACTTCTCTTCCATGTCGGGCGTGAAGACGAAGGATCGCACCGTGACGCTTTCGAAGAGCGGCACGCTCCGCGTCGTCATGGAGGAATGGACTTCGCGCAACCTCGCGCTTGTCGTGCTTGGTGATGTGTCGCAAGACGCGGCCGGGCGTGAAGTGATCGAGATTTTCAGTCAAACGGCCATCTCCGGAAAGTTCTTGTTCAAAGGCACGAACGACGTTGGCCCCCGCTATCAGTGGGAGTTCAACGGCGTCGATTTCCTTCCGGGTTCGTCCATAAATCCGATTGGCGAGGAATGGGGCCAACTGGAAGCGAGCGGCGAGATTGCTGCCGTCGCGGGCTCCTTCGGCACCATCACCAAGATTGCGGAGGAAGGCGAAGAGGCATCCGAGCCGCTTTCGGAAATCGAGGTCGGTTCCGAGTAACGAGTTCGCAGAGCCGTTTAAATGGTGCGATGTTGGAGGCGGCAACCTACGTGCTCTTGCCGCTTCCATGCATTTTAGAAAGAAGGATTTGAGACAATGGCTGTTGGTCTTTTAGATATTGCGCAATCAACGAGAACCGTTTCCATTGGCAAAGCGGAGGTTCACGTTTCCGGTGTGTCGGCCGCAGGGATTGCCTATCTTCTTGAGCGCTTCCCAATATTGCGACAACTGTTCGCCGGTCGGGAAGTCTCTATGAATCCCGACCAACTCATGAAGCTAGCGCCCGAAGCGATTGCTTCCGTGGTCGCATGTGGAACAGGTTACGTGAATTCGCCGGAAGCGGAGAAGATCGCCGCCGGTTTGTCCGCGGGCATTCAACTTGAACTTATTTCCACGATCATGGAAGTCACTATGCCCAAGGGCGTCGCGCCTTTTATGGAAAGTCTAACGGGCCTCGCCAACTCGCTAGACGCTTCTGGCAAGGCTCCGGTTGGGAAATCGCCCAAGCAGTCGAAAACCTGATTATCGCTGGCCATCCGGCGGCAAATGTTTGGAATTACACTCCGCGTCAAATTGCGGCGTGGCAGTTCATCGCCGACAAACGAATGCGGCGAGAGAAAGCGAATGACCTTGCGCTAGGTGTCATGGCGTCCCGTGGCGACGTGCGTAAGATCAAGGAGTTTATGCGGAAGGCGGAGCGCGGCGACTAATGAGCACTCTAGGAATCGTTGTCGGTCGGTTGTCGAGTAGCCTTGTGGAAGCGTTTGCAGGAACGCGGCCCACTTCGACTTATCAGCAAATTGCGGTTGCTGCGACGGCGACAATTAAGGAAGCGGGCGAAATCTTCAAGACGGATGCCCGCGCTGACATTGCCGCCGCGGGCTTCGGATTGAAGTGGCAAAATGCATTCCGTGTGGTCTATTTCCCGAAGGGTAACCGGACTTCTGTAAACGCCGCCGCATTTGGGTTTCACAAAATACCTTACTCAATCGTCTTCGAAGAGGGCGCGACGATTCGCGCACGTGCGGGTTTGCTTTGGTTGCCGCTTCCCTCCACGCCGAAGATGGCAGGTCGTAACAAGGCGACTCCGAAGCGGATGATTCAAGCAGGAATTAAACTGTTCACGATTAAGGGCAGGGCTGGCAAGCCGCTTCTTGCATCCAACATCCGCGTTTCGCGGCGGCAAGCCAACGCGCCGGTATCCAGTTTATCTATCAACTTGAGCAAGCTGAAACGCGGAGCTTGGAGTGAGAAAGGAATCGCACGGGCCGTTCCGCTGTTCATCGGAGTCGAGTCGGTGACAGTGCGTAAGCGTTTCAATATTGCAGGTGTGGCGTCGAAGGTGCGCGGTCAACTGGTCGGAATTTACGTCAACAACATTTCGGCGGAGGCGTAGCCATGGCCTGGCGTACAATTAATCAGCGAATTGGCCTTGAGGGTGGAGAGGAAATCCTTAAGGAGCTTCACCGGATCGGCGCGGAAGGAGAGGCCGCGTTCAAGAAGCTTCGGCAAGCTGCGCAAGGTAGCGAACCAATTAGCGCTTGGCGCGAAGCCGGCGAGAAGTTGCGAGCCCACTTGGGCGAACTCGGCAAAGCTGCATCTGAGGTTGGCACTGCGTTTTCATCCCTTGGCACTGCGGTTCTGGAATCCATTAGGAACGTTGCAGCAATCGGCGGAGCCGTTATCGCTGCCGCGGCGGGCTTTGCGTTGTTAGTCAAGAGTGCGGGTGATGTGGCCGATCAATTGCAGGACTCGGCGGACCAGATCGGTACCACCACAAAGGAGCTAGAAAACCTGACCTTTGCGGCGGAGCAAGCCAACATCTCCGAAGAGAAGTTTTCGAAGGGGATGCTTAAGCTCAATCGCAGTATGAGTGAGTCGGCGGATCACGCGAAACAGGAATCGGCCAAGGTTAAGAATGCTCAAGTCGGGTTGCAACGCCAATTGCAAGACCTGAATCGGAAATTCCTCGAATCGGATATCAACACGGTTGATGGCTTGGCTAACAACGCCAAGGCGCGAGAGTCGATTCTGCGAAATCATAAGCGGCAGTTGGCGGACGTGCGCCGTGAAGCCAAGCTAAATGAAGACGTATTTCAAAAGCTCGGCATTCAAGTCAAGAATGCTGATGGTACGTTTCGCAACACGAAAGATGTGCTCTTCGATCTAGCGGACGCTTTCCAACGTATGCCGAATGGGGCGGAGAAGTCCGCCGCTTCGATCAAGCTTTTCTCACGCGAGGGTGCGAAGTTCATTCCGTTTTTGAACCAAGGCCGGGAAGCTATAGAGGCCATGATGGAGCAAGCGCAGCGCGTCGCACCTGCGTTTACGGAAATTGAGAAGTCGGCCGGGATCAAAGTTGGCGACGCTTTCGACCAACTTGCCCGCGCATCGGCTAATTTGAAGAACAAGTTTTTACTGACATTCGCGCCCACGGTAGCACGGGTGTTTGATGCGTTGACGGAGCGTATCGTTTTAACGCGAGATGGCATTCTGGAATTCGCGCAAACAATGAATGATAAAGTACAACCTATCGTCCAAGACTTCATTGATTTGATGCAGGGGAACGACCATCGAGTCGCCAAGGATTCCATCGTGCGGCAATTGCGCGACGGCATAGTCGAGTTCAGCCTTGCGGTCAAGAATGCCGTAACCGGGATCATCATCCCGGCGCTGCTTGCCTTGCTTGCCGTATTGAATGAGGTGGCGAAGGCCATCAACTTTATCTTCGGCACGCAATTGACCGGCGGACAGATTGCTGCGGCATTGGTGATCACGAAGTTGATTGGGTTATTCGGCGTGCTGCGTGCGGCTATCAATCTCGCCGAGGCATCAGTTAATTTACTCTTCATCGCGTTCCGTCCTCTGCTTCTCGCCGTTGCCGTTGCCGTTGCTCCATTCGCCGCAATTGCCGCCGCGGGGGTTGCAATCGGATTTGCGCTTGGCGCATTGGTCAATTTGTTGACTGGACGGAGGCTCGATTTTGGATTGTTGGCAGAAAGGGCGAAGTTCGCTTTCAACGCTATTGTGCAAGGCGTGCAAATTTCTTGGAGACTTATATTAGCGTTCTGGGTGAATGGTATTACCGGCGTGATTTCCGAAGTGAACCGGCTTGCTCCGAATGTGCAGCAAGCTCTGCAAGCCGTCCTGACTAGCTTCGCGAATTTCCCGCTGTTCTTGGCGCAAAAGTTTAGCGAGGGGATTGACGCTATCACGCTCTTCTTCCAGACGAAATTCAACGAAGCGATTGAAGGAGTCAAAACGCTCTTTCTAGGGCTTGTTGAATTCTTCAAGAGCACCGTGATTGGGCAGTTGGTCACGGCCGTTGTTGAGTTCGTGGCTTTCCTTCCGCAGAAGTTTTCGGAAGCAGTAACAGCGCTTCAAACGCTGTGGCAAGGCTTCAAGGACTTCTTTACCATCAAATGGGCAGAAGGGGTGCAGTTCCTACAGGATAAGACTCAGGAGTTCTTAACGTGGTTCGGCGGCACGTTTGTCGGACAGATACTCGCGGGTATCGCTGCAATCGTTGCGAAGATCAAGGAATGGGCCACGGCGCAAGCT
>Ga0184615_10001501_pt1 | contig 12603 bp, 16 predicted proteins | sample PLM4_65_coex_FD_133134 | JGI IMG/M metagenome (GOLD analysis project Ga0184615, IMG submission 133134) | Groundwater sediment microbial communities from an aquifer in East River, Colorado, USA - PLM4_65_coex | ecosystem: Environmental > Terrestrial > Soil > Riparian zone | place: USA: East... | reverse complement strand
TATGCCCTGCGACGACCGGGCGCGAATCCCTCTTCGCGCCCATCGCGCGCAAACTTCTCACGGCCGTCCGGGGGCTGACAAGAAAAATCTGCACCGCTCGGTACGGCATCTTCACGTCCGCCGTTTTCGGTGCAAAACTGGCATGCGGAATGCGAAGATCTTGATCGATGGGTCAGCGGCGATCCCCGAGGAGCGATTTGCGCAAGTCGAGCAAAACCCGAAAAGCCAAGCGCGGCACCGCCGCAGCTCGGAAGCCGGTTGCCCGCGCGAAGCGGACACGCGCCGCCGTCGCGGGTTCACCGACCGACTCGAATGCAAAGTCTGCGGGCTCGGATCGCCGGTTACTGAAGGGCAGGGTCAGTCGCGACCGGATCCTGGAATCCGCCCTCGACCTGTTCTCACAGCGCGGCTACGCGGCGACCGGCGTCTACGACATCGCGCGCGCTGCCGGTATCGAGAAGACCGCGCTCTACTGGCACTTCGGTAGCAAGGAGGGGCTCCTCGCCGCGGTGCTCGACCTGATGGACGCCGAGTTCGTCGAACGGGTCGCGAAGAGGGTCGCCCAGAGCGACGGTGACTCCGACGATCGGCTCGATCTGTTCGTGAACGGCCTGAAGCGACTCGTTTCGGAGCGCGGTCACCTGGTCCGGCTGATGCTCAGCGTCTCGATCGAGCGCTCCCAGGTCTCCGAGGAGACGTGCTCGGCCATGGAGCGGATCTTCGAACGCACGCGCCTCGCCGTGGCGTACGGCTTCGAGCAAGCGCTCGGGGTGAAGCTGCCCGACGTCGATCTGATCGCGCGCCTCACGCTCGCCTATCTGCACGAAGCCGCCGTGCGCGCGCAGGTCGACCCTGAGGGCGTCGACCACGATCGCTTCTTCGCGCACCTCCGCCGCCTGATCGTGCTCGACGTGGAGCACCAGCTCGAGGCGATGGGCGCGAAGATCGATCCTTCCCGGCGCCTCACCCGCAAGTGAGCGCGGGTCTGCGCATCTCTCCGAACGAGATCATCGATACCGCTCGGGTGCGTAGCGAGCGGCGAGCAGCCCGGTTGCCTCCTCGACCTTGATCTCCTGCACCAGCACGCCCTCCTGTCCATAGGGCAGGAACGCCTGGCACTCGCCTGACGGCGCGATGAGGCTCGTCGCCGATTCCTGGAAGCGCAGTGCATAGTTGACGCTCGCGAAGTAGATCGTGTTCTCGCGGCTGCGCATCATCATCGCCTTCTCGTAGTAGGGCGAGCGGGCCGCGCCCCACTCCGTCAGACGAACCCCTGTTTGCTCGTTCCCCGTGTGCTGGGGATGAAAGACGATCTTGGCGCCGCGCACCGCCGCCCATCGCACCGTCTCGGGATAGCGCCAACCCTCATGGCAGATCGCCACGCCGAGCTTGACCCCGTTGATCTCGAAGAGCTGTCGGGTATCTCCGGGCACGTAGAAGCGGTCCTCGCTCGGGTCCAGCTGGTTCTTGGTCTGGTATCCCTGAAGCTGGCCCTCGGCGTCGATGACGAAGGCCGCGATCTGCCGGCCCGCGTCCGTGAGTCTCTCCATCCCGAGGATCGTGGCCACCGCATACGTTCGCGCCCACTGCGACACGGTGTGGAGCATGCGTTCCTGGTCCGTCCGATCGAAGGGCAGCACCTCGAAGTCCTGTCCCCGCAGACCCGGCAGATAGGCTTCCGGGAAGCACACGATCTCCGCGCCTTGCCCCGAAGCTTCGGAGAGCAGCCGCTTGATCCTGTCCAAGCCGTCGTCGAGGGTCGAGGCGATGCGAGGCGACGCCAGGCCAATGATCATGGATGTCCTCGATGAGGGTGGATCCCGAACCCCGTCATTCCACACGTCGCCGCGCGCGCTGCCGTACCGCGGTCTGCATCAGCAGCCCGATGGCCGCAACTGCCGCGAAGATTGCGCCCGCCAGAAATGTCGCCGACGCGCCGAAGGCGCTCCACAGCGATCCCGCAAGGACACTCGCGAGCAGCAGCGCGACGCCGCTCACGAGATTGAATATCCCGAATCCCGTGCCGAGCAGCTCTGCGGGAGTGGAGTCCGCGACGAGCTTCGACAGCAAGCCCTGCGTGAGCGCCATGTGCAAGCCCCACAGGGCGGCCCCGGCGAATACGATCAGCGGCGACGTGGCAAAGGCGAGCACCACATCCGCGGCGATCAACAAGGTCAGCCCGAGGAGCAGCAAGGTCCGCGCGCTGACGCGGTCTGCAGCGGTCCCGGCTGGATACGCGGCCCCGGCGTAGAGCGCGTTCATCACGATCATCACCAGCGGTACGTAGCTGAGCGCGAGCCCGACGTCCTGCGCGCGCAGCACCAGAAACGCCTCGCTGAAGCGCGCCAGCGTGAACACGGCGCCGAGCAGCACGACCAGCCAGTAACGAAGCGGAAGGCGCTTCGCGTCGACAATGGCGAGCGGCTTCCTCGCCGGGGCGTCCGCATGCGCGCGCCCGGGCTCGCGGACATAGACGAGCAGCAACGCCACCGTGATGAACGCCGGCAGCACCGCGAACCACATCACCGTTCTGATGTCGTCGGCAAACCAGATCATGAGCGCCACCGCGAGCAGCGGGCCGAGCAACGCCCCCACGGAGTCGAGCGCCTGGCGAAGTCCGTAGGCCGCGCCTCGCATCTGCGGCAGCGTGAGGTCGGCCACCAGCGCGTCGCGTGGCGCACCGCGGATCCCTTTGCCGACGCGATCGACGAAACGCGCCGCGAACACCCAGCTGACCGAAGTGGCCAGCGGGAAGATCGGCTTGGTGAAGGCTGCGAGCGCATAGCCGAGAACCAACAGAAGCTTGCGCTTGCCGAGGTAGTCGCTGAGCGCGCCCGAGAAGACCTTCGTGATCGCCGCAGTGGCTTCCGCCACGCCCTCGATGAAGCCGACCGTGACCATGGATGCACCGAGGACGGTGACCATGAACATCGGCAGCAGGCTGTGGATCAGCTCCGACGAGGTGTCCATGAACAGCGAGCCGAATCCCAATGCCCAGATGCCCGTGGGCAGAGTCCGCAACACCGCAGGTGTCGCGACGCGGGACCGCGGACCCTTTGAAGGTGGAGGCGGCGTGCTAGCCCGCGCCCTGCCGTGCACGCGTGGTGACCCCGCGCGGAGTGAGGAACGCGAGCACTGCAGCGATGAGGAACAGCGCGGCAACGTCGCCCGGCAGGTGACCGTGTTCCATCGGATCGACGATGGCCTGCACCGCCATGATCCCGCCGTGCACCACACTCGACCACACGGTGAACCAGATGAGACTGAGGTGGGCGTCAGGCCGGCGCGAGGCCCAGAGCAGAAACACGCCGAGCGTCGCATAGATGCCCACGATCATCTGCTCGTACTCGTGCTGACTGGGCTGCCACGCCCAGCCGGACGGCCACACCACCATCAGCGGATAGATGAGCAGAAACGCGATACCGAATGCGATGAGCGCGATCCGGAGCAGGCGACTTCGGTCCGCCATGCGGCACCTCCTATTCGTCGCGTGCGACTCTATCACCCTGACGAAAGCGCGACTCAGCGAGAAGGCGCCTCGCGCACGCCTCGGGCTCGGTCGACATGCCGCGTGGCCTGATCCACCTCGCGACAGATGAGGTCGAGACTCGCTTCCTGCTCGGCGGCCGCGGGGGTGGCGCTGCACCGGACGCCCGATGCGTCCTCCGAGATGGTCGGCAAGTCGGTTCAGCACACAGTGAGCGGCTGGTTCGGCGCGGGCGGCGGTGTGGGGAAGCCACAGGCGCGCTGCTCTCGGGCTGCGCGACCGCACGCGGTTCGCGAGGCGATCCAGGCCCGGCCGGACCTCTTCGTCACCGCGATCGACGCCATCCCCTCGGGGCGCGGATGGTCGGGCGCGCCGGTCGCGGTCTCGGTGCGCGCGAGCGCGGACGTCGTCGTGACTGGCGCGCGCTACGAGCCGCTGTCGACGGTGCAGCCGAGCCCGCCGGAGCAAGGCGAGGAGCGGTGACCGCTAGCGGGAATCCAGCCGCAGGAAATATCTCGGCGGAAAGCCGGTCAGGATGCGGAAGACTACCGGGAGCGGGTTGTCGGCAGTGACGCGATCGTGCTCCGCGCCGGTGACGGGAACGGCCACATAGTCGCCCTTCATGTCGTTCACCTTGGCGCTCACCTCCGGCTTCGCCAACGCGCGGCGGTACCAGGCGCGGGGCCAGTGGTTCGCCGCGACGTAGACCTTGCCGTCGCTCTCGAGGCGGGACACGACCCGGTCGTGCGCGGTCCCAGCTTCATCGAACGTGGTGATGACGAGGGTCGAACCACCCGCGGGCTGGAAGAACCCGATCAACGACTCGAACCCGACGACGATGCCCACGTAGATCAGGACCAGGATCGCGACGATCTTCAGGGCCTTCATCGCGTGACCGCCGACTTCAAAGAACCCATACGAGCTTCCTCCCGGCGGACAACCGTATCACGGTCGACCATACCGAGAGATGCCGCGTCGGCTCCGTGGGCCGCGCAACCGCCCGAGGCGGTTGCGCGGTACCCGGAATGGCGACCTTGCGTCTTCAGCGGATCATGCTGGCGACCTCGCGGTTCAAGTCCTCTACGGCGTCGAGGTCGATTTCGACGAACTCCGGATTGGCCTTGTTCAGGTCCGCGAAGGTGACGGCGGCGCTGTTCTGAGCCGTGCAGAAGACCTGCTCGACGTCGCGCGTCCGCACCGTGACCAGCAGGTTGCCGTTGGCCTTCGAGAAGAAGCGCACCAGGAAGTCGAAGCCCCTCGCCTCTGCGTCCTGGACTACGTCGAGCGTGCAGAACCCGCCCTGCCCGGTGACGTTGGCAGTCGGAATCCCCGTCTTCGCGTGCCGCCCTTTGACGGGCGAGAGGATCGGCACGTTGGTGTCGGCGTCGCGATCGATCGTGCCGAACACGAGCGCGTCGCGCGAACCCTGGCCGCCGTCGAACGAATCGCTGCCGTCGCCGCCCTGCCATAGGGCGGTGTCGTTGCCGGAGTCGCCGATCTGGATGTCGCTGTTGGGCTGCGTGCCGCGCTCGATGCCTCCGATCAGGATGTCGTTGCCGGTACCGCCCAGCAGCACGTCACTTCCGAGCATGCCGATCAGGATGTCGTCGCCGCCCCGTCCGACGAGTGTGTCGGCGTTGTTGAGGCTCTGGTTTGCGACGACGCCCTCGGGCTGGATCTCGGGATCGTCCTGGTTGTCGTCGTCGCTGCCGATCAGAACTTCGGAGCGGCCGGTGCCTACGAATTCCGCGGCCTGGACCGTGGAAGCGTGCAAGGCCAGGCCGAGGGCGATGGCGGTTGCGACGCGTATGGGGGTGTACATCTCGTCTCCTCTCGGGTGCGCAGCACCCTTCGTCGTGTAGGCCGGGTGGATACCTTCCGTTCCGGCGCGTGTTGATGGATCGAACCAACTACGCGCAGCTCTCAGGGCCGGATTCAGCGTGTGAGATCCTTCACTGAATCATCGCGCGACTCGCGCGAAGGTCTCTCGTGTGTTCGACGTCGCGCCGAGCTCAGTCGAGCATCGTGAGAGTGCCGGCGTAGATGTCCGTGACGGCGGACTTGCTGAGCGCGAGCTTTCCGCTGACCGCCATCCCGATCAGTGCGTTCGTCAGCGCCCGCGCGATTGCGCGCGGCGACCGCTCGGCGCGGAGCTCACCCTCGCGCTGGGCCTGGCGCAACGCCTTCGCGATGCCCTTCTCGAGCAGCCCCAGCGTCTGCGCGAGGAGCTCGTGGATCTCGCGGTCCTTCGAGCCGATCTCCACCAGCGTGTTCGCCACCAGACAGCCGCGTGCGCGTTTGTCGAGAGCGAGCTGCTCGAAGAAGCGCACGACGTCCCTGACGTTCTGCGTTGGCGAGCCCTCGCGCTCCAGCAACGCCAGTGCGCCGGCAAGCCGAGTGTTCCGGTAGTGCTCGATGGTCTTGATGAAGAGCTGGCGCTTGCTCCCGAAGGTGTCGTACAGGCTCTGCCGCGCGATTCCCATGCCGTTGAGCAGGTCCGTCAGGCCCACGCCCTGGTAGCCGCGCTGCCAGAAGATGTCCAACGCCTTCTCCAGCGCGGCGGCTTCGGAGAATCCCTTCGGTCGGCCCATACCGTGCAACGAAATAGACCAACCAGTCCGCAATTGCCAGACCCGCGGCTACAGCGCCTTGACTTATGGACCGATCGGTCTGTATACGTTGTAGATCGATCGGTCTGATATCAGCGCGATCGCGACAGGAGGCCTGGCATGGTGGACGTTGGTGCCGACGAGCAGCTGATGCAGCTGACAGCAAGAGACCCTTCCGTGTTCGGGCCGCTCTACGAGCGGTATGCGAACGTGGTCTACGGTCTGGCGCTGGCAATCCTTCGCTCGCGCGAGGAGGCGGAGGACCTTACCCAGGACGTATTCGTATCGGCCTTCGCGGCCACGTCGTACGATCCAGACCGCGGCACCGTCGGCGCGTTCCTGATCGCCATGACCCGGTCGCGAGCCCTGGATCGCCTGCGCTGCCGGAGCCGTTCGGCACGGCTTCTCAACACCTGGCACGACGCGCCGACGCCGCCTCCCAGAACCCCCTTCGATTGCGTGTCGACGGAGCACGCCGCCGCGCGAGTGCGCGCGGTGCTCGACGAGCTGCCGCGCGCCGAGCGCCAGGTGCTCGAGATGGCGTACTACCGGGGCCTGACCCAGCGCGAGATCGCGGACGACCTCGGCACGCCTCTGGGCACCGTGAAGACCGTATCCCGGCGCGCCCTTGCGACCCTGAATCGCGCCCTACGTGCGCGCCAGGCCTGCTCGCTTTCGGCGATCTGACTCGAGCTGGGTGCCGCGAAGCTCTGGTTGCCGTAAGGGTTGGAAGCGGGATGCACGACGACGTTGAACGAGAACTCCGTCGCCCAGCTCAGCGGCCGGCGGTCGGCCGGCGGAGCGCCGCGGCCGCCTCGGCGATGCGCGTGCGGAGCCAGCGGTGCGCCGGGTCGCCGCGGTGGATCTCGTGCCACGCCTGGCACATGGTGAATCCCGGGACGGGAATCGGCAGCGCGATGCTCCGGAGCGGGTGGAGACGCGTGAGATGGTACGCGAGCCGCACCGGAACCGTCGCAATGCGCTGGGTCCCGACGAGGACGTACGGCAGCACGAGGAACGTCGGCACCTGCACCGCCACCCGACGGGCGACACCGCGGCGCGACAGCACCTCGTCGACGACGCCGCCAGCGCGTTCGCGGGGCGCGACCAGGACGTGCTCGAGGTCCGCGAAGCGCGCTGCCGTGAGCCGCCGCAAGCGGTGCTCCTTCCAGACGAGACCGGTGTAGCCGTCGTCGTAGAGCGAGGACCAGACGATCCCCGGCCCGGACGGCTGGCGCGGCGTGACGAGCAGGTCGAGACGGCCCGCCTCGAGGTCGCGATCGTTTCCGGGGGAGGGCTGGCGGAGCTCGAAGTCGACGAACGGGGCGTCCTGCTCGAGCGCAGCCACGAGCGGTGCGAGCAGCACGAGCTCCGCGTAATCGAGCGCGGCGATCCGAAAACGGCGGCGAGCCGTGCGCGGGTCGAAGCCCGGCCGCGCGAGGACCAGCCGCTCGACGTCGTGCATGACCTGTCGGAGCGGGGCGGCGATCTCGAGCGCCCGCTTCGTCGGGCTGAGCCCGCGGCTGGTGCGCACGAAGAGCGGATCGTCGAACGTCGCGCGCAGCCGGCCGAGGAGCCGGCTCGTTGCGGATTGCGTGAGGCCGAGCCGCCCGGCGGCGCGCGTCACGTTGCGCTCCTCGAGCAGCACGTCGAGCGCCGCGAGCAGGTTGAGATCGGATCGTCTGACATGCTCTGTGCTCATGATGGGCATGACGAGAATGCATTGGAATCAGGACGACGTCGACCCTACGGTCGATCCCGGATGCGGGCGATGCCGCCCGTCTCCGCAAGGAGAAACGAAATGACCACGACGATCGGCATTCTCGGAACGGGACGGATGGCACGTCGCCTCGCGCGGCTCTTCGCCGACCGCGGGCACGCGGTCGTGCTCGGCTCGCGGACACCGCCCCGCGCGCAGGCGCTCGCGGCCGCGATCGGGGCGTCACGCATCAGCGGCGGATCGTACGCCCAGGCGGCCGCCGCGGACGTGGTGCTTCCGGCCATGTTCCTGCGCGACGGGCTGCTCGACGCACTCGAACCTCATCGGCGCGCGCTCGAGGACAAGCTCGTGGTCGACATCACCAACCCGTTCAACGCGCGCTACGACGACTTCATCCTCCCGTGGGACACGAGCGGCGCCGAGGAGCTCCAGCGAGCCTTCCCGCGCGCCCGTCTGGTCGGCGCCTTCAAGAACGTCTGGTGGGAGGTCTTCGACCAGCCCGAGTTCGACGGGCAGCCGAGCGACGTCTTCGTCGTCGCCGACGACGCCGATGCGAAGCGCCGCTTCCTCGCGCTCGTCGACGGGTCGCCGTTCCGGTACATCGACGCCGGTCGGCTCGCGAACGCGCGCATCGTCGAGCGCATGACACTGTTCAGCGGCGAGCTCGGGCAGCGCTATGGATACTTCCCGCGCATGAACTGGCGCCTCCTCGGCGAGCCCTGGACGCCCGGACAAGCGGACCGTCTCGCGGATCCTGCGCACGGCAACGCCGCATAGTGGCGCTCCACATCCAGCCCCGCTGGCGCGGCTAGCCGGGCGCGATGCCCTTCACGGCCCACGCAAGCGCCGCATAGGAGCGCGGGCCATCCGGTTCTCCATCGACGTACGCGAGCCTCACGGCATCGCGAAGTCTGGCTCGCTCGACATCACCGAGGGTCGCGACGTACTCGGCCTGCGGTCCGTCCTTCGCGACGTAGGGCGCCCAGTAGTCCTCGAACGATGCGAGCTCCATGCGGATGCTCAGAGTCGTATCGACTACATCGGTGAAGCCCGCAGCGTGCCACGCCTTCGCCAGCTCGCCCGGGCGTGTCATCGGGCGGGTGTAGTTGCGCGCCCGGCGCTCGTTGGCTTTGGGGTCGAGGATGGCTGCTGCGTCGAAGAAGATCCGGTTGGCAACGAAGCCGCCGCGGGCGTCCCACACCGCGGCACCAACCACGGCGCCCGGCCGCGCGACTCGCCGCATCTCTGCAACGGCTCGATCTGCCTTCGGAATGAAGTGCAGCACGAGCAGCGACAGAACGCGGTCGAAGCTGTGATCCGGAAACGCCAGCGCGCAGGCGTCTCCGACCTCGAAGACAATTCTCGGATCGCCATTGCGGCGCGCGGCGTGTTCGATGTACGCGGGTGAGAAATCTACGCCGCGCACCTCCCCGATCTGGCATCTCTTCGTCAGCGCATCGACCAGCGCGCCTGTACCGCAGCCGACGTCGAGGACACGCTCGGAATCCGCAGTGCCGACGAAGTCCAGGAAGGGTCCGGCGAGACGCCGGCTCCAGCGGCCCATCTGCAGCTCGTATCCGTCGCCGTCAGCTGCCGCGAATGTCGAGGAGACAGTCATTGCAATCAAAGGTACCACGACAGCATGCGTCCTCCGTCGCTGAACGGTACCCCGCACGACTACGAACCGAGCGAGACTTCGAGCAGAGGAAGCTGGCGGCCGGGAATGCTCGCCGACTCGCGCGTCCCCACTCTTCGGGCTCCGATCGCGACGTAGAAGCCCTCCGCGTTGGGGTCTCCCTGAATGACGAGAGTGCGGTATCCGCGCCGCTGCGCCTCGGCCCGCGCGTGCTCGACGAGCGCCCGGCCGTGGCCCGACCCGATCGAGTCGGGCTCGACGAAGAGATGGCCGAGCTCGACGGTGGCGCTGGAGATCTCCTCGAGGGAGTAGAAGCCCACCACGCGTTCACCCTCCTCGAGGACGAACGTCGGATTGGCAGCAAGGTCCGAGGCAGAAACAGCGAGCTCGTCGCGACACGCCGCCAGAAATTCCGACGAGTAACCCCAGTGCGCCTTCGAGCGGAGCGCGAGCTCGCTGAGGAGAGGCGCTTCGTGGGGATCGGCGGGTCGGATATTGTGCATCGGCGAGCTCATCGCCACGCCATCTCCAACCCGTGCGGATGGGCGAGCGCAAGGAGCTCGTCCTCGCCCACACCGTCCCGGAACGTAGTTCGCCTCAGCAGGAAGCGCATGCCGGGGACGGCGGGCGCCGGAGTCGCGATCGCCGCCACGACGCCTGGAGCCTCGTTGGAGATCCAGACGACCTCCCGATCCCTCGACGTCTTCGCGAGCACGTCGGCGAATGCCTGCCGGCGCTCTTGGTTCACGTAGGCGAGAACAGCGGAGTGGAAGACGACGAGACGCGCATCGAGCGGCGCACCAGTCAGGAGTGCGGGGAGATCATCGACCAGGTCGCCGGCGGTGACGAGCGGCGGATCGACGCGCGCGAGCTCGATCGCCGCCTGCAGGCGATGGCGGCGGTCCGAATGATCCGACCAGACGCACGCGTGCAACCAGCGGACGGCGGCCGGGTCGTAGACATCGACGGGCCGAAGGTCGAGGCCTCGACGCCACACCACCTCCGGAGTCGCGGCGGGCAACGCCGCATCACCGGTCACGGTGCAACGGAGCCGGACCGGCGACGAAGCGGCGCCGATGCGCACGGATTCGTAGTCGTAGAAGAACCTGTCGAGCAGCAGGCACAGCCCCGCGCTCGAGCCGACCTCGACGAGCGCCAGAGGCCCCGGCGGCAGCGCAGGCAGGAGCACGGAGCAGCGGCCGACCTCGTTGGTCTGGGTGCGCCGAGTGCGCATGATCTCGGAGACCTCTCCGCCGCGGCGGTTCAGCAGCGCCTTCAACTCGACTCCGGTCGCCGGCATGTCCTCGGGACCGGTGAGATACTGGACGGCCGCGAAGAACAGGTTCGGTTGGGTCACCGGCCTGTCCGCAACGAAGCGCATGAGCGCTTCGTCGTCTGCAGTGTCGAGCGCGAGCCGGTAGTAGGCATCCGAGTACCCGGCGCATTCGATCTCGGCGAACCGCCGGTACTGCTGCCGGATGGGATCGAGATCGGTCATACGAGCGCTCGGCGCACGACGAGACGGCAAGCGTGCTTGCGCTACGCCATCGGCTCGCACACGAAGATCGGGATCTCCCGTGTCGTCCGCTTCCGATAGTCCGCGTAGGGCGCGTAGTGCTTGTCGCAGATCGGCCAGAGCGCGGGCTTCTCTTCGGGTCTGGCGAGGCGAGCGCGGAGCTTCATGCGGCGCCCGCGGTGAGTCACCGAGATCTCGGGGTGTTTCACGAGGTTGTGGTACCAGACGGGGTGTCGCGGGGCGCCGCCCAGCGACGCGACCAGGAGCACGCCTTCCCGGTATGGGACGTACATCAGTGGGATCGTCAGGGTCCGGCCGCTCTTCGCGCCCTTCATGGTGACGAAACAGACGTCGTCGCCGCGGAGGCTGTTGAACCAACGTCCGCCGGTCAGGCGATTCAAGAACACGTGCGTGCGCGTCATCGCCTTGATCGCCCAGCGGGGTGGGCCCGTACCGGCGCCTGGTGAATCGGCAGGGGACTTGGTCGTCATGTGGGGCCTCCTGATCGGACTAGAGCTTTCCCTGAGCCATCAGCTCGACCGGGTCGAGCAGGTCGACGGTGCCGAGGTAGCCGCCGCCGACCGCAATGGCGTCGTGCGCTGCGTAGCCCAGCAGCTCCTGCGATCGCCGCGGCAGTGTGCGCGCGATGTCGGGAGGCGTGCTCAAGTAGTTGTTGTCCTCGGTGCGCAGCCAGCCGACGACGAAGCTCATGTGCATGCCGCGACGCCAGCGGTCCGCGGTCGAGTTCCGCCCGCCGCCGTGGATCGTCGACCCGAGGTAGACGACGGCCGAGCCCGCCGGCATCTCTGCACAGGCGAGCTCTTCGGGCTGCGCCTTGCGCTCGCGCTCCCAGCGGTGACTCCCGGGAGCGACCACGGTCGCGCCGATCTCCGCCGTGAAGTCGACCAGCGCGATCACCGAGGCGAGCTGTACTTCGGGGTGCGGCCGCGGCAGGTGGACCCAGACGTCTTCGTCGCGGTGCAGGAGCTGCTGCTCGGCGCCGGGACCTCGGTCCATCACCTGCGCGACGTTCAGCTGGTAGCGCGCGCAGCTCGGTCCGAGGATCGCGTCGCACACACCGGCATAGAAGGGATGACAGAGGATCTCTTCGCCGAAGACACGCGATCGCGACGCCACGCCCGTGATCTGCCGGACGCGCTTCCCGTAGAAGTAGTCGATCAGCGGGTTCAGGTAGGAGCGCTCGGGGCTCGTCTGCTCGAGGATCGGATCGAGCTCCGCGTTGAAGCGCGCGAGCAGGTCGGCGTCGAGCACGCCCTCGACGATCACCGCGCCGTGCTCGGTGAGACCGGCAACGATGTCTTCCGTCGGTGCGCTCGCGACGAGCCGCGGAATGTTGGCGGTCATCTCGTGCCTCCTCCGACTAGCGCCGCAGCGCGAAGATCGGCCGCGCGCCGCTCAGCCCTTTGAGCTCGTGGTGGCCCCGGGACTCCAACGACAAGCCCGAGCCGTCGAGCAGGTCGTGGGTGGTGCCCGAGACGAACACTTCGCCGGCCCCGGCGAGCGAGGCGACACGCGCGGCCGCGTGCACTGCGACGCCGCGCGCCTTCCCGCCGACGATCTCGACCTCGCTCGTGTGCACGCCGACGCGCACGCGCAGGCCGAGATCCGAAACGG
>Ga0184615_10001500_pt1 | contig 12606 bp, 5 predicted proteins | sample PLM4_65_coex_FD_133134 | JGI IMG/M metagenome (GOLD analysis project Ga0184615, IMG submission 133134) | Groundwater sediment microbial communities from an aquifer in East River, Colorado, USA - PLM4_65_coex | ecosystem: Environmental > Terrestrial > Soil > Riparian zone | place: USA: East... | reverse complement strand
CTTCGCAACATATGTTCCCCCAGGCGTATACTCCCGCACTCTGACCGAGGCTAACGTAGCTTCGCTCATTGCAGGCCTTCGAATACCATTCATCATTGGTGTCGGCCAAGAAGAGCTGGAGCAAGATGACCTCGAAATGGTGCGCGGTTCTTCGTCTACCCTTGACCAACAGATCGTCAATGAGGACGTTACCGTGCGCTGGATCGTGGACAACACGAACCCGAGCAACCCCACTCTTGGGGCAAATGACGGGTCTCGGGTCACCTTCCAAGTTCGAAACTTCCCCTTGGTAGATGGTCAAGGCTTTGGTCGGGTCACCAACGACTCACGGTCTGTGTCCGTGACGGTGAACGGCTCCCCTGTGGCTGTCGGTAACGTGCTCGGGTCCATGGGTGAGGTAACCCTTCAGGTTCCACCTCAGCCGACCGACAACGTTCGAGTCACCTACTACTTCCACCGTGGGGACACTGCCTTCACGGATGATGTCTCTGCTCAAGTATCGACGGTCAACCCCTCGATCACGACTCCAGGGTTCGAGCCCTTCGTAATTGCCGCTGGGTCCAATGACACCTTGAAGATTGCGGTGAACGGCGGGGCTGAGTACACTGTGACGTTCTTGGCTGGATCGGTTACAGCTTCGAGTTTGAAGACTCAGGTTGATGCTGGGGCCATCCCGGGACTTCAAACCTCAGTATTCTCCGACAACGAGGGTAAGAACCACCTAAAGTTCATGGCGGTCTCCTCGGTAGTGATTGGAACGGGTACCATCAATGGTATCCTCGGGTTGTCCTCGGGCCAGACGGCGAGTGGCAACACTCAATTCCGCGTGTTCCAGCGCCCGATGGTGGATGGGACCTCTGGCGGCATCACGACGACGGATACCTCTAAGGTGGTCGTCAAGGTCAACAACGTTCAGGTCATCCCGACTGCGGTCGACGGGGCCAACGGCTTGGTGACTTTGGCTCTAGCACCCGCTCCAGGGTCTGTAGTTACGATCAACTACTGGGCTAACACCTGGCAGGACACGTTCGACTATCTCCCGAACACTCTGGTCACGAACGTCATCCGATGCGGTATCTCCTCGAACCGCTCGGACTACATTCAGAACCAGGACTTCGTGGTTGTGAACCCCTCCCCGGACGTCTCGATTGTCCATTGGGGTACCAGCTACTCAGTAGCTTCGACGCTGAACACTCCCGGAACCGAGCCCTTCGACTCTTCGCAGATTGTCCCGACCTTGGTCGACGACAAGCTGTATTTGGTCGAGTGTGAGCCCTATGTGGACACCACGGTCATCCCGGCTGCGATCAGCAACACCGTGTTCGTCCTCCCCGAGGTTCCGACTACGGGTAACGGCCGTGATAGCGTTCTCGGTACTACCCTGTTCAACTCGGTGGCCAACAACCGTCAGGACCTCATTACGAACCGTCCCGACCTCATCATAGCTAGGGTTGGTAGGACCCTGGAAGACGCGCTCAACAGGTCGGCAGCGACGGTTATCGCGGTGGACGGACCCAACCGGAAGATCACCATCAAGGATGCGATCCCGCCGGACTGGACTGTCTTTGCGACCTTCTACTATAACCGGATTGTAGACGACACCTACATTCTCACTAGCAAGATTGCTGGTCCGATTGGCGTAGGTCAGTACGAGGTATTCTCGTCCTTGACCAACAAGAATCTGTACCAGGTCCGCTTCGGAACCAAGAACGCTCTTCCTCAGACCGTTCAGTTCCCTCGTGGGGTAGAGCAGATCCCGGACGCCATGCATGTGGGTGGCACCCCCGTTGGGGAGATGGTTACAGTCACCTTTTATCAGTCTCTTGCTCGAAACGCTGTCTACACGAATGAGGGGGCTCAGCCCTACTCATTCTACACGGCATCGGCTAGCTGGAGTACGCTGGTCAATTCTGCAACGGTCACTACAGCCCTAGGTACGGCTGCTCGTGCCTACTTGGTGAGCGGAGCTGTCCCTCTGGACAGTGGTAACCTGGCTACTACCCTGACTACAGCTAACAACGCCTTGAATCTCACGATTGATGGGGTCCCCATCGTCAACTTCGAGATTACGAGGGCAACGGACACCATCACGGGTACTCCGACTGATTGGACGGGTAGTTACGGTGCAGGGTTTACCCATGCCAACACCCCCAACACCACCCCCTTGGCAGACACTACTGTAGCAGCAATAGTTGGGGTCAGTTATACTCTGACGATCACGCTCACAGGTGGGACTGTAGGTACGGTAACAGCCACCTTTGGTGGTGGGACTACTGGCGCCATCCCATTTGGGACCGCAACCACCTCTGTGACCTTTGTTGCGACCTCGACTGCTAACCTGGTGATTACACCCTCATCAACCTATGATGGGACGGTAGAGTTCAGCATCAAGCAGGATGCTATCGCGCTCCCCCTTGGTGCAGTAACTCCTGCTTCCATTGCTACTGCAGTCAATAACGCGATTGACGGAACCGTTGGCTTTACAGGTACAGCTCCTAACTACCTGTTCACCCCCATCCCGGGACCCGGTGCCGACTCAACCTTCTTTGTGATCCGAAGCCTTACGGCTCCCGGAGCACTACCGGGTGGGTTTGATGCCGTCAGTTCGGTTGCCATCGGTCAAGGTACGGCTGAGGTTATTCTTGGATTCACCACCTTCCAGTCGGCAGTTGGTACCCCAGGTGCCCTCAACAAGCCAGCTACTTTGCTTAGTAGCAACTCGAACCCCTTCACCTTCACTCCTGGCGTCAATGATGCCTTGAATCTGCGGTTGAATGGGATCGATCTCTCGGTAGTACTCACTAATGAGCTACTAGATTCTACCGGGTGGACCCTAACGTCTGGGTGGACCGGTACCTACAACTCTTTTGCCCATACTGCTGGTACCACAACCTTAGCCAATAGTCTCGCGGCGATCAGTGGTGTAGATTATAGCCTAACCATAACGATCACCGGAAGAACTGCAGGTACGGTAACGGCTACCTTCGGTGGTGGTACAACTGGGGCTATCTCGGCCACCACTACAACTGCGATCACTGCCTCTACTACCGCTTCTCTGATCATAACCCCCACGAATGACTTCGATGGTACAGTTGCTGTTAGCCTTGCTTCTGGGGATGCTATTGTAATTGCACCACAGATCCAGGCCGTTATCAGCTCTCAAGGCTCAGCCACTGAAGGCACCCTAGGGAATATTGGCAAGATCAGGATTACTAGCAACACGAACTCCAGTCAGTCTACTGTGCTGATCCTTGCTGGTACCGCCAACTCGGTTCTTGGGTTCACGGAGAGTCAGATTGCCAGCCAGTCCTTGGTCACTGTACAAGAGGTAGCAGATTGCTTGATGGGCACTCTCGGATTTGCAGTATCCTCCTGGACTGGGGCTCCGACGCCAAACGGCAATGGAGCTGTTGCTTACCCGACGATCATCAACAACCAGACCTACCTGACAATAGAGTCGGTTACGACTGGTAGTCTCTCAAGCATCGGGTTCTCGACGAGTACGGCATTCAACTCGACAACTGGGACTGGGATCATAGCAGGGACCTCTGGTGACAACGGCGAGGACGCCACGGATATCTTCGTGGTTACCTCATCAAATGCCACAAGTGGTTCGTCTGGTACGGGATACCCTGGCCAGACTTACACGGATGCCCGTACAGGTCTGAGGTTCTCGATCCTTCCATCTACTACGTCGTATGCAATTGGTGGGTCCTTCACGCTCATCATCTCCCAGGCATTCCTGGTCAACCCAGGTATTCCCTACTACTTCATTCCGGGCTTGGAGACCATCATCAACAATACCGTCAATGTGGGGACGAACGACACTGCCAACATCCAGACCTTCAACCCGTCTGGGCTTGAACCGAAGAACGGGGACTACTACTACATTAGCTACCGCTACATGAAGCAGGACTTCTCGACGAAGATCTTCACCACGTTCAAGACCATCGAGGCCAACTACGGTAAGCTCTCTGCAGAGAACCGGGTCACCTTGGGCGCGTACTTGGCGATTCTCAACGGGGCGGTCTTGGTGGGCATTACCCAAGTCACCAAGGTTCCGAATACGAACCAGGCTTCGGCTCAGTCCTTCATCACGGCGATCAACGGTCTGGCTACCCCGCTCCCGGGGAACGTCAAGCCCGACATCCTCGTGCCCCTCAGCACGGACACTGCGGTTTACTCGGCCCTGACTCAGCACTGTGAGGTCATGAGCAATATCCGCAACCAGTCGGAGCGGATGGGCATGATTGGTTTCGCAAGCGGGACCTCCCCTACCACGGCTCAGACCGTTGCAAAGAACCTTTTCAGTTCACGTATCGTGGCGTACTACCCAGACTCAGCCGTGGTTACGTTCACGGATGAACTTGGGAGCACCTACGAGTCGCTGGTTGACGGAACCTTCTTCGCGGCAGCAGTAGCTGGTGCAGTTTGCTCGCCGGCCATCGATGTGGCAACCCCGTACACGCATAGGCAGGTCCAAGGGTTCACCAGGATCCCGAGGATCATGGACCCGGTCGAAGCGAACCAGACTGCCGTCGCCGGCATCACGGTTCTCGAAGACCTGCAGCCGGTCATCCGAATCCGTCAGGGTCTCACGACCAACATGACCTCGGTTCTGACCCGTCTGCCCACGGTCACCCAGATCGCGGACTACGTGTCGATCAGCTCACGCTCGGTTCTCGATGCCTTCGTGGGTACGAAGTTCCTTGCCAGTAGGACCAACGAAGTCGAAGTCTCGATGACCTCGTTGTTCAAGCAGTTGATTCAGCAGGAGATCGTGGCAGCCTTCACCGGCATCTCGGCCACGGTTGACCCCAATGACCCAACGACTTTGAATGCTGAAGCGTACTACCAGCCCATCTTCCCGCTGCTGTACCTCGTCCTGACGTTCAATCTGCGCGCAAGGATCTGAGTTCAGGGGTAGCACCCTGAGATGATTGAAGGCTCCTCAGTGGCAACGCTGAGGAGCCTTGTCGTATGTGTCTCGCCCATAAATCCCTTGTGGGTTGGCTTTGGGTGTAGTACGTCCACCACGTAGGAATTCCATGCTAATCCCGATCACCCCTAAGTTAGCAATCAGTGAACCCGCGGATGATGATCTGGAGATCGGCGAGTTCCAAGTAGCCGAGTACATCATTTTCCTCTTGGCCCTCGATACCTATGAGAGATACGCCGAGGAGACCTCTGGGGTCGACGATGTAGAGGATGCCCTGATTCGGAGTGGTCTCAAGATCCTTCGGATGGCGGATACTCAGATTGATGCCTACCGAGAGTTCCTTGAGAGCCATCTGTCCAAAGAATCTCAGAAGATGATGCTTCGTCGGGCTTTGAATCTGAAGGTGTCAAACCCAGCGTCGGCGGCTCGAAGGGCTCTTCACTTCAGGACACTTCTCACTCGCGGTGGATCTGCTACGGTGAAGGGGATCCTGTCGAATCCCAAGTACCTACGTCAGGTCAAGGTGGCAATTGCGGCCTCAATGCTCGATGATGCAGACAAGGCTCTCGACACCTTTGCCGCTATCCCAATGACCAATCTCCGGATGCGGAATTGGATTGATGTGGCTGCTAAGCAAGCGGGTTCTGGTGAGTTTGCCCCCTCCCCAGTGGACAGTGCTTCGAATGTAGCGGCCGCCTCAAACGAGATTACGGCTACCAGTATCAAAGAAGCTGGGGCTGACGGTGCAGCGTCGGGACAGGTTGAGCAGAAGTCCCGCTCTGTGATGCTCGCTGAAGTACAGGATGATGCCACGCAGGCAGCCCAAAGGTCTTTGGAGGTCAACAAGCAACCTGATGACCCCCCCAAGAAGTCTGAAGTGGTGGGTATCGCGACCGCGGCTGCTGTTGCCGCCATGAGTGACCCAAACATCCCTCAGAACGTTCCTCTGGCCCTGAGGAACCTGGACGACGAGCAAAGGGCAGCAGCCCTTACCGGTGGTCGCGTGAGGGTGGCTGCTGGGGCGGGATCGGGGAAGTCAACCACCCTGGTAGCTCGTATCGACTACCTCGTGAAGGATGGGAGGGTCAACCCGGCTCGGGTCATGGCGTGCTCGTTCAACCGTAAGGCAGCTTTGGAGCTGAAGGACAAGATCGCCAAGAAGGTTGGGGAAGGGTCCTCCGGAATCCAAGTTGGTACTATGCATTCGCTATTCGCGAAACTCATTGTTGGGACTCGGGACACCCCGGGCTTTGGTACTCGTGAGGAGCAGGACATGCTTCGTCCGCCGAGGCTCATTGCTCCAACGGGCAAGGGCGTGAAGAGTATCAGCCCCTCATCTCTAGCTCAGGCGATTCGTGGTATGTGGGCAGAGTGCGGCCCAGACTCATTCGTTTCTAGGTATGGGTATCCCAGGGAGTGGGTATTAGAGCCTCCCAAGGCTGGTAAGGCCAAGCTCTTGCTCTCCGCTTGGCGCGGGAACGACATATCACTAGAGGAAGCCAAGGCCTCTGTTACATCTAAGAATGAAGCACAGGCTGTCATCTGGTACGAGATGTACTTGGGTCTCAAGGGTGACATCCCTGGCTGGCGTCCACCGTGTAACCCATCGAAGCCTTTCGAGAACTTCATGGGTCGGAATCGTAAGGGTGGGGAGAGACTCGGCGATCTGGATGATATGCTCAAGATTCTACGAGACATCTTGAAGCGTGATCCCAAGGCCAAGGCTGTCATCCAAGGCATGTACGATCACATCTTGGTAGATGAGGCGCAGGACCTTAATACTGTTCAGCACCAGATCTTCGCAATGATGTCCGAGCAGATCACCCAGGACTCGAAGGACAAGTCGATTTGGATGGTTGGCGACGAGAAGCAAGCCATCTACCAATTCCGAGGGGCAAAGCCTGAGTTGTTTGAAGGGCTCGAAGAGGGTTGGACCACGAGGAACATCCGTACCAACTATCGATGTCAGCCTGAGATAGTCGAGGCGGCCAACGCCCTCATCGCCCATGACAATGATGGGACAGTGGTTCCCTCAATGGCGGATCCACGTAAGGATCGTGGTCGAGCATCTATCCAGGTTTCCACCCCCGAGGATAACGTGGGGGCGGCCATCGAAACCATTGGTAGGTTCAGAAAGGACATCGAAGAAGGTGCTCAGGCTGAGGACTATGCGGTATTGGCTCGAACCAATGCTGAGCTGAACGACTTCGAGACGGCTTGTATCATCAATGAGATCCCCTACATGCGTCGAGGCGGGAAGGGTTTCTTAGAAGCTCCCGAGTCCAAAGCGGTACTTGGGTTCATTGATTTAGCTGCTGGGAACGACTACTCGAAGATGAAGAGTTCCCTCGTGGCCTCCCTGATGAAGCCTGACCGGGCTCTCTTTATGGGACCTGATGATGTAGCGAAGGCGGTCGATGAGGCTCTCAATGATGTAGCCCGGCAGGAACGAGTGGATGTGAAGTCCATTCGACCTGACATCCTCTTGGAGTCCAGGTATGTCCGGATGCTTGCGGACAAGTTGAAGCTCCCCTACCGACTTAAGATCATCTCCTTTGCCAAAGGTGACACTCGCAAGGGCGAGTGGATGTACAAGCAGAGGGTTGATGAGCTGGCGGACAACCTTCGAGGGATGGCGGCCAATGTCCGAGACCTTCGAGCTTTCATTGGGGAAAACAAGCCGACCACGGAGCTACTCGACTACATTCTCGACAACATGCAGTCCACAGTCTCTAGTTGGGATAGTGGGGCTCGTAGAGTGGTAACGACTACCACCTCATTGCGAGAGCAAATCACGAACGATGTAGCGATTTACTCCGATGACGATGATGCTGAGGATGAGGACGACAAAGACTCGATCCCACCTACTGAGGTTGGTGATGAGGGTTTGATGCCGACTAAGGTCAGAGAAAGCCCTGCGTCAGTCAAGGGCCTTGGGGCGGTACAGTTCCTCTACGCCCTCGTCAAGCCGAATGAGCATGACCAGGCCAACGTCACCAACCCTGAGGAGTCTCAGGGGTTCGTCCAGAAGGTTGCTCGATACTCCAAGATTGCTGAGTCACTTCGAATTGATCCAGATAAGTGGGAGAAGGAGCAGCAAAAGCTTGCCCCTGAGCAACGTAAAGAGAAGCCCCCAGCCATCTCCCTGTCCACAGTACACTCGGTCAAAGGCGCCCAGTGGACGAATGTTACGGTTCTCATGCCCAGGGGACTATTCCCCATGGAGCGGAAGCCCAAGCCAGATGACCCCCCGCCGGATCCGATTGTCGAGAAGGCTAGGATGAAAGCTGAGCGGAACTTGGCCTACGTGGCTCTCACCCGAGCTGCAGTCAACCTTGAGGTCACCTGCCCGATGAACAAGGGTGTCAGTCCGTTCGTATTCCAAGCTGGCCTAGCCCCTGGGGAGAACGTCCCCAAGCCTGGTGCAGACCAGCAAGAAGTCATTAGAGAAGCTTCCACCGAGATCTGGACCCCAGCTCACATCGAGGAGTACTAAGTCATGGCCGCCCAGTACACAGAGATCTCGGAACAAGAGATGGAAGTCTTCCTCAAGAGGGCTTTTCGAGCACTACGTCCTACCAAAGGGGTGCAGAAGGAAATCTACTACGACTTGAAGCTCAGCCCTCAAGTCGTCATTCGAGTGTGGACTTCGATTGTACCCTGGGGTACTTCGGCTGGAGCGGGGGAGGATGCCATACGAGTTCAGTTTCTAGGGGTCAGGATCAACCGCCCTCTAGTCACCGGCAAGGCTCCAATCGTCAAGCGGACACAGAATTGGCGTAATTCACTGCAAGACAAGATTGAGGAGTACTTGGAACTCTACGAGGGTGGGTCCGAGTCTTGGGACCGGCAAGGTGGTGCTGAACCTGGGTCAAAGGGGCCTTCTGCTTCTGACAAGCAGGTCAGGTTCATTTTGAGCATGGGTGCCAAAGCGGAAGAGGCTCAGTGGGATGATACAGGCCTATCATGGCCGGTTGATGACCAAGAGGTGAAAAACCTTACGAGCAAAGAAGCGAGCAAGGTCATTGAGGTCTTGCTGAGCCATGGTCTTGGGGGTCCGCGTCGGTACTCCAGTGACGAGTTGGCTGATGTGGGCGTACGCTCAATCCTTCGTCAGGAGATCATGAAGTCGATCCAGGCTGATGCTATCCAGGATCGACTAGCCTGTGAAGGGGCCTGCGAGGGCAACTGTGGCAAGTCTAAGTGTGATTGTGGTGGGTCTTGCGGTGGGGAGTGCACGTGCTCGAAGGAGGCCCCTCCGATTGTAGTTGCCCAGACAGTGCCACCAGCCAACCCCAGTTCCTACGAGGACCCTATCATAGCCTCGATTCTGGATGAACTTCTGGTGTAACCCCTTGGGTGGAAGACCTAAAGTTCGAGGTAGTTATTGGTGGAACTCCCCCTACGGAATCTGTTCTTTTCGAGACAGGGGCAACCCCAGAACAAGTAGGACCTGGAGTCTACGAGCACCACGGTGAGGGCTTCGGACCGTTCGCCACAGGTGCGCTCACTAGACTGTTCGAAGATCTCGTTATAGGGACCCAGTTCCCACTGAAATTCTCAACCACTGCGGTGAGAGCCCCAGATACTATCTTAGCAATGGCCCTGTTCATGGGCAGAGATCTATTGCTACTACCCGCAACCCCAGGTTTAGTCTATGGGATCGACTTAGCACACCGGTTTGGACCCCAACTACTCGCCCACCTTGACCCGATCGTCTCTGGGTTTTTCAAGGCTTTCCCGAAGTTCTTCACTCCCAACTTGACCAATCGTGAGGTTGGGGAGCGGGTCGCTACGATGATCCAGTGGACTCGTGAGTACCTCACTGAGGGTAAGTATCCGAACCTCGGAGGGGAAGCTCCTGAGGTTCGAATCCTTGATGTGGGCACCAATGGATTCGTGCTTGCTGAGGCCCTCAACGTGTCAATTGACGCTTGGGAAGTGTTGTATCGAGAGGGACACCTTCGAGGTGTCATACTTGGTCCAGAAGTCGAAGGTCGTCGTAAGGTGCTAGCTTCGAGGAAAAATGAGCGAGCTTGGGAAGGGATGCCCAAGGCGGTCCCCTTCCTGAATGAGCTTGAGTCGCTGTCTAACGGGGATCCCGGTTGGAAGTGTGAGGGAGACTTCGTGTATTCCCCCGCTGTAGGTACTAATGCACTGGTGTCCCACCTGTTGAAAGTGTTTTTAGGGATCTGACTATACCAAATGTATTCTGTCCCCAAAGATACTACATTGGAGACACCCTCTAGCCCGGATCCGGACCTAGTCGAGTATGGGGTTGCAATGGCAACCCAACCCTTCATGGATACGATCCCGTGTCCGCCCCCAGACTGGGAAGAACTTGAGCTTGAGTAATCTTGTTGTTGTATGTCCAAGGTAGCTAGTCCTAAGACTCGCGCGCTTGGACGAAGATGGCTCAACGAACTCTGGTCACAGTAGCTACCGATGGTTTCCGTGATTATGTAGATCTTCCAGACGGGAGACAGGTGAATCTTGGCTCGGTTTCAGTCCTCAAACTAGTGTCATCGCTAGTTCGGGGTTCCTATGAGTGCCGCAGAGCTTTTGATACGTGTCTCAAGAAGAAACAGGCGGTCATCGCTGTCGATTTGTACGCTTTAGAGGACATGTTGAAGCCCAAGCGAGCGCGATGGGCTGCACATGATGATCCGTTTATCCCAACTGTTTCAGTGCAACAAGGTAGAGGCGCTAGCATGGATCCAGATACCGCACAGGCTGAGGCAATGCGAAGTCAAATTGCTGAGCTTGAGAAGCAGATCGCTTTGGTCGAGCAGACAGCAAAAGAACACGCCTCTGGTTCTCAGAGTGCAGACCAACTTCAAGGCTCAGTCGAGTCCTTGAAGGCCCTTGTCACTGAGCTGGGCAAGCCCCCCAAAGGCCAGAGTGACAACAGTGCCTTCTACTTCAAGTTGGCAAGCTTGGAGGAGACCCTTTTGAAGCTCGAAGGGTGTGGGTGTGCCACTGAAGCAGACGTGACGGCTTTCCATACGACGGCTTCTGATCTGTTCTCTGAGATCACAGGAAAGACCATCAAGGCGGCGGTGGATGAGGACGTGCTTGAGGATCTTGAGTTGTTCATGGACAACACAAGCTCTCTTCACCAGCAGTTCAATAGTATCATTGCCAATGTGAAGCGGAAGATGGAGTCAGGCAAGTACGACCCCAAGTTGTCCCCCAAGCTCTGGATGTATTGGGTCGAAGATGGGGTCAAGGCGTATGCCAAAGAATTCTCAGTCAACCCAAAGGTACAGTTTCCCATGGAACTCAAGAAAGCTTTAGCTGACCGTCTTTCGAAACGCTACGATGCTGCCGTCAAGAATGGCGAGTATGGGGAGCTGAAGGTCAAGAACGCCTCAGATGGTGAGGTATCTGGGCCAGCCCCTGAGGTTGCCAAGGACACCGGGGTCAAGGATCCCTACGCCGGCAAGCCCTTGAGTGACAACGACACCTACTACAAGCTTGCTGACGAGACCGATGTAGGGGACGCCTCAGTCTCTGGTACCTCTGAGGAGGTTGCTAAGACCACGAAGGTCGAGAATCCTTATGCTGGTAAGGATCAGAGCAAGAACCAGACGTACTACAAGCTAGCGGCTGCTGACATACCGTTCATCAACGAAGCGTTTGCCGACTCAGTGATGTCCAAAGTCGAGAACGCCTTGAGAACCATTGAGGCAAGCTCGAAGAAGGGTACTAAAGTTGCCCGAAAAGACTTGAACACCATCTCCTCAAGGTTGGCGACCCTCATACAGGAATCAAGCCTTGATGATCCATCACTCAGTGCAGCTCTACGTAAGCTCTCTGGGATGGTTGACCAAATCCAATCTCACTTCTCGACTTGAGTCGGACAAAAGCTGACCACCTAGATTTCAACGGAGAAATAACATGGGATCGCCTCGTGATCTAGACACCTACATCTACCGGATGGGCACCGCCCCGAATACTCGGTTTGCGGTTTCGCAGAAGAACAAGGTGTATTCGTACATGGTCGGCAAGAACAAGTTCCAGCAGATCGGAGCGGTCTCGGAATTTGGATTTGACGAGTCGCGTACCATTGACCCAGTGCGTGGGGTCGGCTTCGGTGACATGATCGCCGAACTCGTACCTGGCGTCACTGAGCCGATGACGCTGACCTTGAACCGCACCTTGATGTACACGGTCAATATCTTCCAGGTCCTTGGATACAAGGGTGGAGGTGAGGGCCTTGCACGGTCGCTTCGTCATCACCGATGGCCCTTCGACATCAAGCAAGAGTTGGTCTTCAGCGAGATCAGCTCGAAGGAGGACATTGTTGGAGTACCCACAGCGGTTAAGAGCGCAATGGCTCAACCCTCTGGTGTGAACAACATGTACACCAACGACATCAAGGCCCTCTTCACGTTCTTCGAGGGTTGCTGGCTCAACAGCTTCTCAGCGTCGTTCACTTCTGATGCAGCTATTGTGGCCGAGAACAGCTCAGTCACGGTGACAGACATCATTGACGGCGTTTCCAACTATGGCGAGTTCATCGACTCAGGCCTATCACCTGCTGGTGGTGGAACCGCGGGCGCTGGCTTCTCGCTTAGGTTCGCAGGTGGAACACAGCCCAAGACTGGGTTGCTCTAACCTGAGCGGTACTTGGGCCGATATCCAAGACGTGGTTATCTCCGAGG
>Ga0184615_10001498_pt1 | contig 12613 bp, 9 predicted proteins | sample PLM4_65_coex_FD_133134 | JGI IMG/M metagenome (GOLD analysis project Ga0184615, IMG submission 133134) | Groundwater sediment microbial communities from an aquifer in East River, Colorado, USA - PLM4_65_coex | ecosystem: Environmental > Terrestrial > Soil > Riparian zone | place: USA: East... | reverse complement strand
CGCGCACCCTCGTCGCCGCTGCGCGTGCGGCTGGCGCCCTCCGGCGTCTCGCCGCCGCCATCGCGGCATAGCTCGAGCGCGCGCGCCATCGGCGCGTCGAGGCCATGATCGGCGGACTCGAAGCCGAGCACGAGGATCGCGGCGTCGCCGTTGCCGGCCCCGGAGTTCGCGGCCTCGAGCGGGTCGAGCAACCTGCAATTGGCCGGGTGCAGACCCGACTGCGAGAGCGCGCGCACGACCCCCACCCCGCGCAAGAAGCCCTCCATGCCCGCGAATCGCACGCTCGCCGAGGCCCGGAAGCGCGGTCGCTGCTGCAGCCGCATCCAGGCTTCGACGAGGATGCCGAGCGTCCCCTCGGAGCCGATCCAGAGACGATCCGGGCTCGGCCCCGCGCCCGAGCCCGGCAGGCGGCGGGTCTCGACGATCCCCGTCGGTGTCAGCACGCGCAGGGACTCCACGAACTCGTCGATGTGCGTGAAGAGCGTCGCGTAGTGGCCGCCCGAGCGGGTCGCGATCCAGCCGCCCAGGCTCGAGAACTCGAAGGACTGCGGGAAGTGGCGAAGCGTGAGGCCATGGGGCCGCAGCTGATCCTCGAGGGCGGGGCCGAGAATGCCGGCCTGGATGCGCGCTGCGCGCGAGACCGCGTCGATCTCGAGCACGCGATCGAGGCGCCCGAGGTCGATCGAGACGACGCCGCGCCAGGCGTCGAGGCCGCGCGCCTCGACGCCGCCCACCACGCTCGAGCCGCCGCCGTACGCAATCGCAGCCAGGCGCTCGCTCGCGCACCAATCGAGCAGCGCTGCGACGTCGGATTCGCTGCGCGGGAAGGCGACGAGATCGGGCGGGTGCGGGAACTCGCCGCGCACCGCGCGCACGATGTCGCGGTACGACTTGCCGTACGTATGAGAGGCCCGGTCGTAGGGCGCGCTCGACAGCACGTTCGCGAGCGCCGCCGGCGCCGCCACGCGTGGCGCGCGCAGCACGATCTCGTCGAGCCGCGGCGCGGGCGCGACGCGCAGCTCGCGCTGCGCGAAGCGCGCGGCGAGCGTGCGCCCGATGCCGAGCGCCTGCTCCTCGCTCGGTCCCGCGCCCTCGAGGCCCCATCCCCAGAAGCTGCGGCGTGCGGCCACCAGGTTCAGTTTCCGCGCGGCGCGAGCGCTTCGAGCACGCGCAGGTCGGGGCCCGGCTGGGCATCGGGCCGGAAGGGCTGGATGCAGACGTGATCCGCGCCGGCGTCGTGATGCGCCTTGATGCGCGCGGCGATCGCCTTCTCGTCGCCCCAGGCGACGATCGCGTCGACGAGCCGGTCGCTGCCGCCGCTTGCGAAGTCCGCGTCGGAGAAGCCGAGCTCGCGCAGGTTGTTCTGGTAGTTCGGGAGCCCGGTGTAGATCGTCATGTGCTGGCGCGCGATCGCGCGCGCCTTCGACGCGTCGGTTTCGAGCAGCACCATCTGCTCGGGACATAGCCAGGGCCCGCGGCCGAGGATCTCGCGGGCGCGCGCCGTGTGCTCCGGCGGCACGAAGTAGGGATGCGCGCCGCGCGCCTTCTGGGCCGCGAGCGCGAGCATCTTCGGGCGCAGCGCAGCGAGCACGATCGGGGCGTCCTGCTTGGGCTGCGCGCCCATGTAGAGCGCCTTCTCCATCGCCTCGAGGTAGGCGCGCATGGTCGCCACCGGTTTCTCGTACACGTGGCCGCGCACGCGGCTGACCAGGTGCTCGTGCGAGACGCCGAGCCCGAGTACGAAGCGCCCGCCCGAGAGCTCGGCCAGCGTCTTCTGGGTGGCGCGCATGGTCATGGCGTCTCGGGCGTAGATATTGGCGATGCCCGTCGCGAGCCGCAGCGTGCGCGTGTTCGCCGCGAGATAGCCGAGGAAGCTGAACGGATCACGGCCGACCGCCTCGGGGATCCAGAGAGCCGAGTAGCCCCATGCCTCGATCCGCTGCGCAAACTCCGCGGCCTGCGGGGCGGGAAGGGTGTCGAGCGACGTCCAGACGCCGAGGCGCCCGATCGCCGTGCGGTCTTGCTGCATGCTGACTCCCGAGCTCCGGGGCCGCGCGGCGTGCCGCGGGCCGCCACGATTTTCGCATGATTGCGGCGTGCGGCAGAGTACCCTAGGCACCCTGCGGATGGGACCTCGGGGCTTCGCGATCGGCGCGCTCGCCGCCGCCGTGCTGGGGGCGTCGCTCGCTGCCGCGGGCTGGGCTGTGACCGACCACTTGGAGCAGGACGACGATTTCTGCAACGCTTGTCACGTGAGCCAGGAGATGCCCCTGCACCTCGAGATCCGACGCGATTTCGACACGAGACCGGCGCTGTCGCTCGCGGGTGCGCACGCGACTGCCGGGGCGGTCCATCGCGACGACGGCGCGCTGCGCTGCATCGATTGTCATGGAGGCACGAGCCTCGCCGGGCGCGCGCGCGTGAAGGCGCTCGCCGCGAAGGACGCCTTCTTCTACGCGATCAGGCGCTTCGAAGAGCCCCAGGCGATGCGCTGGCCGCTCTGGGACGAGGATTGCCGCAAGTGCCACGCGAGCTTCGCGGCGCGCAGCCCCGAGGGCTGGCGCTCGCCAGGTTTTCACGAGCTCGCCGTGCACAACGCCGAGCTGGGCGTCGCCTGCGTCGAGTGCCACCGGGTGCACGAGAGCGGCGGCGATCCCGACGTGCACTTTCTGGACACCGGGGCGGTGCGTGCGCAGTGCGCCCGCTGTCACTCGCAATTCGCAGAGGGAGGTTGAGCAGCATGCGTCGATTCCAGTGGCTTCTCGCCGTCGCCGCGCTCGTCGCGCCGGCCGGCGCCATCGCCTATCCGGGCGGCACGCCCGATTTCCAGACCGACGCCGCGCCGTACTGCGCCGGCTGTCACTCGTCGCGCAGCGCGGAAGCGCTCGCCGGCGCGGGCGATCGCGCCGTCAAGGAAGTCGCCGAGAGCAAGCATCTCGCCGTCGTGCTCTCGGGCCAGAAGGGCTACGCGAGCCTGACCGAGATCGATCGCCACGCGCTCGCCGAGCAGATCCGCGCGCTCGATGCGGCCTCGACGGTGTCGCTCGCCGCTCCCGCCAGCCTCCAGCCCGGCCAGACCTTCGACGTGCGCGTCGACGTGACGGGCGGCGCCGGCCCCGTGGTGGGCGTGGCGCTCGTCGACCGCGATCACCGCTGGTACGCGCGGCCGGCGACGTCGGCCGGCTGGCGCGTGATTGCGCCGCCCAAGATCACCGGCCCCGACGGCCAGCTTCAGACGGAGTGGCTCGCGCGACGGCCCGAGGAGCTCGGTCGCAACCTCTCGTTCGTGAACATCGCGAAGATCGCATCCGACGCACCGACCAAGAGCTGGGCGAAGGCCAGCGTCGTGTTCACGCTGCGCGCGCCCGAGCGTCCCGGCGTGTATCCCCTCGCGGCGGTCTATTTGTACGGCACGGAGAAATCGAGCGTGCTCGGCTACACGACCAGCCCGATCGGCTACAAGGAGCCGCGCGGAGGCTTCACCGGCGGATCGGGCCGCGTGCTCTTCACGCCGGTGCAGAGCATCAAGGTCCAGTGAGGAGGCTGCGACCATGGCGCTCAAGCTCTTCGAGCATCCGCTCTCGCCCTACGCCCGCAAGCTCAAGCTCGTGCTCTACGAGAAGGGGATCCCGGTCCAGCGCATCTTCGTGAATCCGAACGCGAAGAGCGACGATCCGAGCTTCCAGGAGTTCGTGCTGGCGAGCCCGCGGCTCGAGGTGCCGGTGCTCACCGATGGCGACGTGCGGATCTTCGACTCGACGATCGCGCTCGAATACGTGGAGGAGCGCTGGCCCCGGCCGGCGATGATGCCGGAGACGCCGGCGGATCGCGCGCGCATCCGCATGCTCGAGGAGATGTGCGACACGCAGCTGGAGGCGATCAACTGGGGCCTGATGGAGCTGCACTATTTCAAGCGCGCCGAGGCGAAGCAAGCGGCCGAGATGACGGAGCGCGCCGGCGAGCAGCTGCGGCGCATCTGGCGGCGCCTCGAGCGCGAGCTCGAAGGCCGCGAGTTCATCAACGGTCCACGCTTCGGACGCGGCGACGCCGCGGTGCTCCCCCACCTCGGGAGCTCGGAGCTGTTCGGCGTGTCGCTCGGCGATCGCTTCCCGCGGCTCACGGCCTGGCTCGCGCGCTGCCGCGAGCGCGCGAGCGTTCAACAGGAAGGGCGCGAGCTCGCGGAATGCCTGAAGACGGAGCTGGCCGGGGGGCCCGCGAGCGGGCGCATGCCGATCGTGCGCCAGTACCGCGACCACCGCCTCGAGTGGATGCTGAAGAGCGGCGGCACCAACATCGTGCTCGACGGCCTCGCCAAGGGCACGATCCGCTTCGCGCAGGAGTTCGAGTAGCGCGATCTCAGCCGAGCGAAGCTCCCGTGCAAGCGCAGCGCGCAGCGAGCCGCAGGCGAGCGGAGTTCTAGAAATAGCGCGGGAACTCGCCCGCCCGCAGCCTTCGCCAGTAGACGTCGAGGTCTGCCTTCAGCTGGCCCGAGAGCAGCAGCACGCCGAGCAGGTTCGGGAACGCCATCCCGAGGATCATCATGTCGCCAAAATTGGTGACGGCCGTCGCCTCGAAGATCGCGCCGAGCCACGTGAAGACCAGGAAGATCGTCTTGTAGAGCAGGATCGAGCGCACGCCGAACAGGTGCGCCCAGCACTGCTCGCCGTAGTAGCTCCACGAGATCATCGTGCTGTAGGCGAACAGGAAGGCGATCAGCGAGAGCAGCACCGGGAACCACGGGAAGACGGTCGCGAACGCCCACGAGGTCATCGCGATGCCGGTGCCTGCCTCGGGGTTCGCGTAGGCACCCGTCACCACGATCACCAGGCCCGTCACGTTGCACACGATCAGCGTGTCGACGAAGGGCTCGAGCAGGGCCACCATGCCCTCGCGCAGCGGCTCGTTGGTGCGTGCCGCGGAGTGCGCAATGGCGGCCGAGCCGGCGCCCGCCTCGTTGCTGAAACAAGCTCGCCGGAAGCCCTGGATCAGCACGCCGACGAAGCCGCCGAGCCCCGCCTCGAACGAGAAGGCCTCGCGCACGATCGTGCCGAAAGCCGACGGCACCGCCGACGCGTGCGTCAGCAGGATCAGCAGCCCGCACAGCATGTAGCTGAGGCACATGAAGGGCACGAGCGCCGAGGCGACCTCGCCGATGCGCTGGATGCCGCCGATGATGACGACGCCCACGAGTGTCGCGAGCACCAGCCCGAAGAAGACCGCACCGCTGCCGCCCGCGAAGATCGGCAGCACGCTCGACACCTGCGCGTAGGACTGATTCGCCTGGTACATGTTGCCGCCGCCGAAGCTCCCACCGATGCACATCACGGCAAAGATCACGGAGAGCGCGGCGCCGAGCCGGGGCCACCCCAGCGTCGCGAGCCCGTCGCGCAGGTAGTGCATGCCGCCGCCCGAGACGTGGCCGTCCGCTCGCTCGACGCGGTACTTGAGGCCGAGCGTGCACTCCGCGAACTTCGAGGTCATCCCGAGGAAGCCCGCGACCGTCATCCAGAAGACGGCGCCCGGCCCGCCGATCCCCACCGCGAAGGCGACGCCGGCGATGTTGCCGAGCCCGACCGTCGCCGAGAGTGCGGCCGAGAGCGCCTGGAAGTGCGTGATCTCGCCGGCCTCGTCTGGCTGCGTGTAGCGCCCGCGCACGCAGTCGATGGCGTGGCGGAAGCCGCGCAGGTTGATGAAGCGGAAGCGCAGCGTGAAAAACGTCGCGCCGAAGATCAGCCACACGACGACGAGCGGCAGCTTCACGTCGGGCTCGCCCGGCCCGCCGTCCCAGAACCAGACGTCGAAGAAGATCACGGCCTCGAGGGCCGCGACCACGCTGCCCGAGAAGAACGCTTCGAGTTGGCCGATGAAGCCGCCGGATCCGTCCATGCAGCGCCCCCTTGGCGTGTGGCCTCGGGGGGTGGGCCGGCCGTTCGGAGTCGGTAGCATACGTGCATCGGCACGACACCCGAAGGAGCTGAACATGCGTGAAGCCGTCATCGTCGCGAGCGCCAGGACCGCGCTCGCCAAGTCGAACCGAGGCTCGTTCAATCTGACCCGCCCCGACGATCTCGCCGCCTTTGCCATCCGGTCGGCCCTCTCCCAGGTGCCGAATCTCGATCCCTCCGAGATCGAGGACGTGATCCTCGGCTGCGGATTGCCCGAGGGCCCGTCCGGCCACAACGTCGCGCGCGTGGCGCTGCTCGCGGCGGGCCTGCCGACCTCGGTGCCCGGCACGACGGTGAACCGCTACTGCTCCTCGGGGCTCCAGGCGATCGCGATGGCCGCGCATCGGATCCTGGTCGACGGGGCCGATGTCGCGATCGGCGGCGGCACGGAATCGATCACCCTGGTGCAGAACGACAAGATGCGCTTCCAGGACATGGTGAATCCGGCGATGAACGCGAAGCTTCCCGGGCTCTACATGGGCATGGGTCTGACCGCCGAGATCGTGGCCGAGCGCTACAAGATCTCGCGCGAGGACCAGGACGCCTACGCACTCGAGAGTCAGAAGCGCGTCGCGCTGGCCCAACAGAACGGCTGGTTCGACGCCTGCATCGCGCCGATCACCGTGAAGCGCGCCGTCAAGGCCAAGGACGGCTCGGTCCAGATCGAGGAAGGCGTGGTCGTGCGCAAGGACGAGTGCAATCGTCCGGACACGACGCTCGAAGGCCTGCAAAAGCTCAAGCCGTCCTTCAAGCCCGACGGCAGCGTCACGGCGGGCAACGCCTCGCAGCTGTCCGACGGCGCCTCGGCGACGATCCTGATGTCCGCCGAACGCGCCAAGCAGCTCGGCATCGCGCCCCTCGGCATCTATCGCGGCTTTCAGGTGGCCGGCTGCAACCCCGACGAGATGGGGATCGGCCCTGTCTTCGCCGTGCCGAAGCTGCTCGCTAAAACGAACATGAAACTGGCGGACATCGACGTCATCGAGCTGAACGAGGCCTTCGCCTCGCAGCTGCTCTACTGCCAACGCCGGCTCGGGATCCCCGACGAGAAGCTGAATCCGCTCGGCGGCTCGATTTCGATCGGGCACCCCTACGGCATGACGGGATCCCGTCAGACCGGCCAGCTGCTGCGCCACCTGCGCCGCACCGGCAAGCGCTTCGGGATCGTCACGATGTGCGTGGGCGGAGGCATGGGCGCCGCGGGGCTGTTCGAGGCAAGCTGACGGGACCCGGCGCGCGGGAAGCCCGCGCGCCACCCGCCCTGCGCTCGCCTTCGGCTCGCTGCGCGCTTCGCTTGCACGTCTGCGGGTCCCGGCGCGGGCACAGCCCGCGCCGCCCGTACTTCGCTCGGCTTCGCCTCGCTGCGCGCTTCGCTTGCCGAGCCTCACTCCTCGCGCACGCGGCTCGCGCGGTCGACGGAGAAGCGCGCGGCGAAACGGCTCGCTCCGAGCACGCGCAGCGCCGCGGCGGGTATGCGCATCAGCGTGACGACGAGCCGCTCGCGTTCGCCGTCGCCCACGAGGTCGATGCGCGCGTAGCCCGCGGCGGCGAAGCCCGCGCGGCGCTGCGGGTTTGCGTCGTGCAGGCTGCGCCCGCCGGAGCCGCCGCCGGCGATGATGTGCAGCGGCGGCGCGGGCGGCTGCATCACCAACGCTTGAAGATTGTGCTCGTGGCCCGAGAGGTAGAGCTGCACCGGGACGCCGGCGGCCGCGATCTCCGCCAGGACGAGCGCGCGGAAGCGCGCATAGGTCTCGCGCTCGCTCGTGCCCACGACGGCGATCGGCTGGTGCGCGACGAGGATGCGCCAGGGCCCGCGCGCGGCGCGCAGCGCGGGGGCCAGCTCCGCGGGCGCGGCGCCGCGGAAGACCGGGTCCGAGTCGAAGAGCACGAGCGAGACGCCGTGGCCGAGCTCGGCGACCGCGGCGGGCGGCTCGGGCATCTGCCAGTTGGCGAGGAAGAGCGGCACGCTCTCGCGCTGGAGCATGTCACTACCGGGTGTCATGTAGTCGTGGTTTCCGAGGACGGCGTGCAGCGGCACGGGGTGCCGCTAGCCGGGGGGCAGCTCGCAGGCGCTCTCGACCTCGGGAGAGCGCGGCGCCGTGAGCGCGAGGAAGCGGCAGTAGGGGCGCACCAGGTTTGCGCGCACGCGCGCCACGAGCTCGTCCTCGCGCAAGCCCGCGTCGTAGAAGTGGTCGCCGAGCAGCACCAGCGCGTCGACGGGCAGGCGGCGGTCCTCGGCGGCGAGCGCCGCGCCGACCGCGAGTTGCGCGCTCACGCGCGGCGGATCGTCCGGGCGCGCGCCGGTGTCGCCGAGCGCGAGCAGCGAGAGCGCGACCGGCTCGCGCAGCTCCGGGGCGCCGCAGGCGAGGGCGGCGGCGAGGGCGATGGCCAGCGCGAGCGCGCGGATGACTCCCCCCGCGCGGTTGCGTATGCTGCCTCGCCCCATGGACGAGTCCCCTTCCGCAGGAGCCGACGCCCCCGGCGCGACGCTCTCCGAGCACGAATCGAAGCGGCTGCTCGCCGGCTACGGCCTCGTGTCCGCGCGCGAGACGCTGGTCGCTTCCGCTGACGAGGCGGTCCAAGCCGCCAGCGCGCTCGGTCTGCCGGTCGTCGTGAAGCTATGCGGGGCTCGCATCGCCCACAAGACGGAGCGCGGGCTCGTGCGCCTCGGACTCGCCGACGCTGCGGCGGTGCGGCACGCGGCGCAGGATCTGCTCGCGAGCGCGCGGCCCGAAGACGGCGAGGTGCACCTCCTCGTGGCCGAGATGCTGCGCGGCAACCGCGAGCTGATCGCGGGCCTCGTCCAGGATCCGCAGCTCGGTCCCTGCGTGATGCTCGGGCTCGGCGGCATCCTCGCCGAGGCGCTCGGCGACGTGGTGTTCGCGGCCGCGCCGGTCGAAGCAAGCGAAGCGCGCCGGATGCTGCGCGGCTTGCGCGCGAGCCGGCTGCTGCTCGAGCCCTTCCGCGGCGAGCCCCCCGTCGACGAAGCCGCGCTGGTGGCGCTGCTCGTCGGTCTGGGCCGCCTCGCCGTCGAGCGCCCGGACGTGCGCAGCGTCGACGTGAATCCCCTGATCGTGCGCGGCGCCACGCCGATCGCCGCCGACGCGCTGGTCGAGCTGGGATCCCTCGTCGCAGCGTCCGGCAAGCCCGCAAGGCGGGGGCGCAGCGAGGCGAAGCCGAGCGAAGCTCAGGCGAGCCGGACGGCTCGCGAGGGTTCGCTGGCGAATGCGGACGATGCGGCCGTCCGCGAGCGCTTCGCGCCGCTCTTCCATCCGCGCGGCATCATCGTGGCCGGCGCTTCTTCGCACCCCGGAAAATTCGGCTTCGTGGTGCTCCACAACCTGCTGCGCTTCGGTTACACGGGCGAGGTCTTCCCCGTCAATCGCGACGGCGCCGAGGTGCTCGGACGCAAGACCTTCCGCGACGTCGCGGAGCTTCCGGACGGCGCGGCCGACCTCGTCTTCGTGTGTACGCCGAACTCGGCGAACGTGGCGCTCTTGCGTGCGTGCGCGCGCAAGGGCGCGCGCGCGGCCTTCATCGCGAGCGCTGGCTACGGCGAGGCCGGCCCGGAAGGCCGGGCGCTCGAGCGCGAGCTGGTGGCGGTGGCGGACGAGCTCGGCATGCTCGTCGCGGGACCGAACGGGCAGGGCGTGATCTCGACGCCGCGCTCGATGTGCGCGCAGATCGTGGCGCCCTATCCGCCGCCCGGTGCGATTTCGGTCGCGAGCCAGAGCGGGAACCTGGTGTCGTCTTTCCTGAATTACGCCGTCGAAAGCGGGATTGGCGTCAGCAAGGCAATCTCGTGTGGCAACTCTGCGCACACGTCGCTCGCCGATTACCTCGAATACTTCGGCGCCGATCCCGAGACGGCCGTCGTGCTCGGCTATCTGGAAGGCGTCGGCGACGGCCGGCGCTTTCTCGAAGCTGTGCGTGGCCTCACCGCGCGCAAGCCGCTCGTGCTCGTGAAGGGCGGCGTCGCCGCCGAGGGCAAGCGCGCGGCGGCGAGCCACACGGGCTCGCTCGCGAGCGACGACCGCGTGTTCGATGGCGTGTGCCGCCAGCTCGGCGTGCTGCGCGCAGCGACGGTCGAGGAGGCCTTCGAGTGGGCCGCCAGCTTCGCGACGCAGCCCCTCCCGCGCGGCCGACGCGTCGTGGTATTCACGACCGCGGGCGGCTGGGGGGTGCTCGCCGCCGACGCCTGCGCCGCGGCGGGCCTCGAGCTCGTGGCGCTGCCCGAGGATCTGCGCGCTGCGATCGACGCGCGCGTGCCGGCGCGCTGGAGCCGCAACAACCCGATCGACCTCGCGGGCGGCGAGACCCGCGACACGGTGCCCGAGGTGCTCGACCTGATCTGCGCCCACCCGGACATCGACGCCGTGATCCACCTCGGGATCGGCATCCAGGCCGCGCAGGCGCAGGCCTTCCGCACCGGCAGCTTCTACCCGGGGTTCGGTCTCGACCGCATCGTCGCCTATCACGAGCGCCAGGACCGCCGCTACGCCGAGGTCGCCCGCGAGGTCTCCGAGCGCCACGGCAAGCCCGTCCTCACCGCCAGCGAGCTGGCCGCCACCGACCGCGCCTACGGCAACGCCGGTCCCCAGGGCGTCAAGGCCGAGGGCCGCCTGTGCTACCCGAGCGCACACCGGGCCGTGTCGGCGCTGAAAGCGCTGGTCGAATACGCGGAGTACCGGCGCGAAAGAGCCTGAGTGATCTCCGCGCGCGAGTCCGTGGCGGCGCGGCTATCATCCCGGATCGAAGCGGAGGTGAACCATGGCTGCGGAAGCACCGCTGCGCTTTGCCGTGATCGGTGCTGGCATGTCGGGCATCCTGGCCGCGATCAAGCTCCAGGAAGCCGGCCTTGACGACTTCACGATCTACGAGAAGGCCGAGCGCCTCGGCGGCACCTGGCGCGAGAACACCTATCCAGGCATCGGCTGTGACGTTCCGAGCCATCTCTACAGCTACTCGTTCGCCCCCAATCCCGAGTGGAGCCACCGCTTCTCGCCGGGCGACGAGATCCAGGCCTACTTCGAAGGCGTGGCCAGCCGGTACGGCGTGGAAGGCCGCATCCGATACGGCGAGGAGGTGAGCCGCTGCGTCTTCGAGCGCGGGCGCTGGCGGCTCGAGACGAAGAGCGGCCTTCGCGACGAAGCCGACGTGGTGATCGCGGCGACCGGGGTTCTGCATCATCCCAATCTGCCCGGGATCGCCGGCCTCGACCGCTTCGAGGGCGCGCTCTTCCACAGCGCGCGCTGGGACCACGGCGTCAGGCTGGATGGACGGCGCGTGGGCATCATCGGCACCGGCTCGACGGCCGTGCAGATCGTCTCGGCGCTGGTCGACCGCGTGGCCGGGCTCTCGCTGTTCCAGCGCACCGCGCAGTGGATCATGCCGCAGGAGAATCCGGTCTACAGCGACGCGGAGAAATCCGGGTTCCGCCAGCATCCGGAGCAGATGCGACAGCTTCACGGCGATTTGTCGAAGCTGTTCGCGCAGGGCTTTTCCAACGCGGTGGTGGACGCCGGGTCGCCGCAGATGCAGATGATCGAGGATGCCTGCCGTGCGAACCTCGAGAGCAGCGTGCGCGACCCGGTGCTGCGCGAGAAGCTGCGTCCGAGCTACCGCGCGGCTTGCAAGCGCCTGATCATCTCGCCCGACTTCTATCAGGCCATCCAGAAGCCCAACGCGCAGCTCGTCATCGAGGGCATCGACCGCGTCGAGGGCGGCGGCGTGCGAACGCGCGACGGACGGCTGCACGAGCTGGACGTGCTGGTGCTGGCGACGGGCTTCCGCGTGGATCGCTTCGTGCGACCGATGCACGTCGTCGGGCAGCGCGGCCAGCAGCTCGACGAGCGCTGGTCCAAGCGTCCGGACGCCTATCTCTCGATCTCGGTCCCGGGCTTCCCCAATTTCTTCATGCTGAACGGGCCGAACGGACCGGTCGGAAACTTCTCGCTGATCGAGGTCGCGGAGCTCCAGATGGCGTACATCCTCCAGCTCGTCGAGCAGCTGCGCAGCGGACGCTGCCGCATGCTGAGCCCGCGCGAGGAGTCCACCACGCGCTTCGAGGCCGATCGGGAAGAGGCGGCCCGGCGCACCGTCTGGAGCACCGGTTGCCGGAGCTGGTACCTCGACGACCGCGGCATCCCGGCCGTCTGGCCCTGGACCTTCGACCGCTTCCGCGAGGAGATGGCGAGGCCGAAGCTCGAGGCCTGGACGCTGGAAGGCTGAGCGTCGTGTCCAGCGAGCGCGAGGCCCGCTTCGAGCCGTGCGGGGGGGAGAGCTGGCGCGACCCCTTCGCCATGTACCGGGCGCTGCGCGACCACGACCCCGTCCACCACGTGGCCGGTGGCGGCGAGGGACAGGACTACTGGGTCCTCTCGCGCTTCGGCCACGTGCTCGACGCCGCCGTCGATGCAGATGCATTCTCTTCGGCCTCGGGCCTCACCTTCTCATACGGCGAGATGGAGCGGCTCGGCCTCGAGGCGCCCATCGTGATGATGGACCCGCCCGATCACACCGCGCTGCGCAAGCTCATCATCAAGCGCATGACCCCGCAGCAGGTGGAAGCGCTCGCGCCCATGCTGCGCGAGTTCGTGGTGGCGCGCGTGGAGGCGCTGCGCGAGCGCGGCGAGGGCTGCGTGGTGGCCGAGCTCTTGCGTCCGCTG
>Ga0184615_10001496_pt1 | contig 12616 bp, 9 predicted proteins | sample PLM4_65_coex_FD_133134 | JGI IMG/M metagenome (GOLD analysis project Ga0184615, IMG submission 133134) | Groundwater sediment microbial communities from an aquifer in East River, Colorado, USA - PLM4_65_coex | ecosystem: Environmental > Terrestrial > Soil > Riparian zone | place: USA: East... | reverse complement strand
TCATCCACCGACTCGAAGAAACCGAAAAACCCGACCCGGTCGCCGTGGGTCTCGTTGTGCAGCCGGTTGGAAATGGCCGCGATACGGCCCTGGACCGTCCCGTCGCGCTCGGCCAGGAAATAGTCCGCTTCCGCGTGTTCGAAGAAGGGGTTCCTGGTGCGGGACAACATGGCCGCGACATCCCGACGCAACGGCGGGACCCAGAGCGGGTCCCGCGCATGCAGCCGGTAAGGAACATCGATGAAGCGGCGGAGGTCCGGGCGAGTCTGGACGAGACGGACCGTGACCGGTCCTGTCAGATAACCCCCAGCTCCTTGCCGATGCGTCCGATCGTCTCGATGCAGTAATCGAGCTGGTCGGCCGTGTGCGTGGCCATGACGCTGGTGCGCAGCCGGCACTGGGACGGCGGCACGGCCGGGGGCACCACCGGGTTGGTGAAGATCCCCGCGTCGAACACCTTCCGCCACATCACCAGCGTGCGGTCGAGCGGACCGATGAGGATGGGTACGATCGGCGTTTCCGAGGGGCCGGTGTCGAAGCCGATGCTCCGGAATCCGTCCTGAAGCCGGCGGGTATTGGTCCAGAGATTCTCCCGGCGCTCGGTGTCGGCGCGGAGCACGTCGAGGGCGGCGAGGACCCCCGCCGTGTTCGACGGAGGGAGCGACGCCGTGAAGATCAGCGGCCGGCTGTGGTGGCGGAGATAGTTGATGACGCTGCGCGACGCCGCCACGAACCCGCCGATCGACGCAAGCGACTTCGAGAAGGTACCGGCGATGATGTCCATCTCGTCCACCATGCCGAAGTGGGCGGCCGTTCCGTCACCCTTGGGGCCGAGTACGCCGATCGAGTGGGCATCATCGACCGCGAGCGCGGCGCCGTGGCGCCGGCAGACCTTGAGGAGACCCGGAACATCGGCGATATCGCCTTCCATCGAGAAGACGCCGTCGACGATGACCATCTTCCCGGCGCCGGGATGCTGTTCGAGTTTTCGCTCGAGGCCCGCGAGGTCGCCATGATTGAACCGGACCGTCTCGCCGTCCGACATCTTGGCGCCGTCCACGATCGAGGCATGATCCAGCTTGTCGAGGAAAACCACCTCGCGCCGTCCAACCAGCCCGGAAATCAATCCGAGGTTCGCGTTGTACCCGGTAGAGAAGACGATACAGTCCTCTTTGCCGAGGAACTCGGCCAGCGCCGCCTCGAGCTGAAGATGGAGATCCAGGGTGCCGTTCAGGAAACGGCTTCCGGTGCACCCGGCGCCATACAGGTGGAGCGCCCGGCTTGCCGCTTCGAGCACCTTGGGGTGGTGGGTCAGGCCGAGGTAATTGTTCGACCCCAGCATGATCCGCTTCCGCCCCTCGATGACGACGACGGTATCCTCGGACTCGGAAATCGGCCGGAAGTACGGATAAAGCCCTGCGGCCTTCACCTCGTCGGCACGGGTGAAGAGCTTGCACTTCTCGAACAGCGCGACGTCGGTCTGGAGGATTGGGGTCGGCACGTGACCTCGCGTCAGCGGAAGTGAAACCCTATATGGGATATGGGCTTAAACTAATGGAGCGGAGTCGCGCGGACAAGCATGGAATCCCCGGAGTGCGGGTCGCACCGGCTGCCACGTCTCCTTGCCCGGCAGCACGCGGGGAAGGAGGTTTCCCGCGTACATTCCCGTAGAAATCTATGCGTCGTTCCCTGCTGGCTCTCTCCGTTCTTGCGGCGGCGTACGCCCCCCGGGCGGTCGCCCAAGGGTCAAGTGTACCCATGCTGGTCGAGCCGACCGATTGGGGCCCCAACGCCGCCTGGCGCCGGCGGGCAACGGAAGTTCGCCTCCGCCGGATGCAGCTCCTCCGTAGCGGAAATCTCTCGGTACTGAATTCGATCCGGGGCAGTCCGTTTTTCACGCCATCGCTCGTCATCGGTGGCGGAGCCGCGACCGCGGTGACGGGTGCATTCCACGTTCCGGTCATTCCGATCGCCTACAAGGACGTCGCCGTTCCCTACCCGGTGGGGGACTACCAGCGCATCCTGTTCAGCCGGAACCCGGGCGACCGGCCGTACACGGTGACGACGTACTACGAGGAGCTTTCCCACAACCGCATTTCCCTCGACGGCGTCGTGTTCGCACCGGTTCGCATGGACAGCGTTGCCGCCTTTTACACCGATGGCTGCAACGGAATCAGCATCAGCGGGCTGACCTCCTGCCCGGCGCGGCCGGTAAACCGTCTGGGGGCGATGCTGGTGGCGGCGCTCGATTCGATTTCCAATCGCCCCGGCGCGGACGAGGTCTGGGCCCCGTTCGACAACGACGGTCCCGACGGTCTGCCCAACAGCGGCGACGACGATGGCGTCGTGGATTTCGTGACGTTCCTCCAGCCGGAAGTCGGCGGAGAGTGCCGCTCCAACGTCCCGGCCGCCACCGGCGTTTGGAGCCATCGGTTCGTGATCGCGGCGTGGCACGGCCAGCCCTTCGTCACCCGGACGCTCCGCCGCGGCGCCGACGGGCAGCCGCTTCCCGGACAGTTCATCCGGGTCAACGATTACACCATTCAGTCGGAGGTCGGTGGGATAACCGCCTGTGCTCCTGGCAGCATCATGGCGGTGGGAACGGTCGCGCACGAAACCGGGCACGCATTCGGGCTCCCCGACCTCTACGACACCCGGGCAAGCACCGAAGGTATCGGGGGATGGGGCCTCATGGGGTCCGGCAACTACTCCCGTCCGTACAGTCCCGCCTCCTACGATGCCTGGTCGCTGACTTCGCTCGGCTGGGTCACCGTCGACACGCTCGGCACCAGTCGCACCATCACGACCGGCGCCCGTCTCCTGAGTGACACTGTTTACTACGCCCGCACGGCAAATTCGCAGGAGTACTTCCTCGTCGAGAACCGTCAAGCGGTCCTGAGTGACACCGCCCACATGAACCCGGCGCTCCCGTCGACTTGCCCCATGCTCGGATTCTGCGCCAAGTCACCCGGTCTCCTGTTCTGGCTCATCGACGAAATCCAGGTGAACGGTGGCCTCCCTTCGAATTCCGTGAACACCGGCCCGATTCACGGTGTGGCGCTGCTCCAGGCCGACGGCCTGAATCAGCTTCGCGTACCCGGGAGCCGGAACCGGGGCGACCGGGGAGATTCGTATCCGGGTTCATCCGGCAATGCACGCCTTTCCCTCCAGTCCAATCCTGGCGCCCGGGACAACTTCGGGAGCTATCTCGGCTTCATCGTGGATCGCATCGAGCAACTGTCCGGAGCCGCCATGCGCTTCCGTTTCACCCGCCGGATGCCCAGCGTGGTTCAGGGTCTCAACGGCGGGCAGATCCGCGTCGACGGTGTGCTCTGGGATCGCTATGAGGAGGTCATCCCGGGGGGCGACATCTTGCGCGTCAGCGCAGATCCGATCCAGTTGATCGGGGGGGGAAAGACCCGTCTCTCGTTCCTTGGTTGGACCCCCGACGGACCGCGCGATCAAGTCATCTTCAGCAACCCGGCCAAGCCTGATACGCTCTCGGCGAGCTTCTCGGTGGAGCACCGCCTCCGGCTCACGACGACCGGCTCCGGAATCGTGATCGCCTCGCTGCCGGGGGATCTGGCGCAGGGTATCTACCTGCAGCAGATCGCTCCGGTACGGCTGACCGCCACGCCGGAGCCGGGCTTCATCTTTGTCGGTTGGCGGGGCGACACCGTCGCCACCGGGCCGGTGCTCGACCTGGTGATGCGCAAGGGTTACGACCTCGAAGCGCGATTTATCTCCGACGTGTTCATCGCTCCGCCGGACGCGGCGAGCGACCTGCTCGGCACACCGAAGCTTTCTCCGGCACAGCGCGCCTATCTCGACGAGCTGGGGAATCGAAACGGTGGCTACGACGTGGGCGATCTGCTCGCTCTGTACCGGCGCCTGGGGCAGGCCGCGCCGCCCAGGGTCCTGCTCGCCCCACCCGCGAGGAAGCCATGAGCCGGCGTTTCCCTGGCGTAGCCGGCCTGCTCCTGAGTCTGGCTGCCGCCTGCGGCGATGGCGGCGAACCGCCCTCCCTGGCGGGCGACTTGACCGTCTCGTACTTCCAGGGCGGTCCCAGCGCCGGCGCCCTGCTTCTCACCATCACCGGCGGCGAGGTCCAGAACGTGACCGCCGCGAACGGGGAGCAGGTGACTTTCGCTTCCCCCTCGCCGGGAACGACACGGGTGGTGGTACTCGGCAATCTCGGAACGGGAACGCTCCTCCGGATACGGGTGCCCGACGTATCCCTCGCATCCCGGTACGTGGTGGTGACGGATCAGGTGGCGGACAGGGTCACCTTTTCCCTGATCGATCCCGAGCGTCACCCCCTCACGATCTCTCCCTGATGCCGGCTGGCCCGATCGGGCCGGAGGCATCAGATTACGAACGCCGTGCCGCGCCGTTCCCGGGCGGCGGTCCTGTCCATCCCTTCTGCCCTTCGAGGAATGCGTCATGCCGCAATTCACCCTCAACGGCAAGGCCGTCACCGTCGACGTAGCCGCCGAGACGCCGCTCCTGTGGGTGCTCCGCGACTCGCTCCATCTGACCGGGACCAAGTTCGGCTGTGGTGTCGGCCAGTGCGGAGCGTGCACCGTGCATATCGACGGCGTCGCACAGAAATCCTGCCAGTTCCCCGTCTCCACGGTCGAAGGCAAAACCGTGCTGACCATCGAAGGACTCTCGCCGGACGGGAAGCACCGGGTCCAGGAGGCGTGGGTCGCCGAGCAGGTTCCTCAGTGCGGCTACTGCCAGCCGGGGCAGATCATGCGGGCTGCCTACCTGCTCGAGCGCACCCCCAAGCCGACCGATGCGGACATCGACGAGGTGATGTCCGAAAACCTCTGCCGCTGCGGCACCTACCAGCGAATTCGTCGCGCGATTCACCGCGCCGCCGGGGAGGTGACCTCATGAGCACCTCGCTCACCCGGCGGGATTTCCTTCGCGCGGGAGCGGTTGCCGGTGCTGGGCTCACGCTCGCCGTCACCCTCCCGTCATGCGCCGGAGCGCCGGAACAGCCCCCCGGCCCGCCGTTTGTTCCCAATGCCTGGGTTCGCGTGGGCACCGACGGCTCGGTGACCCTCATCGTCGACCGCTCGGAGATGGGCCAAGGGGTTCTCACCGCGCTTCCCATGCTCCTTGCGGAAGAGTTGGACGTCGACTGGGGAAGTATCCGCATCGAGCAGTCGCCCGCGGACAAGGCCTATATCAACCCGGATTTTGGGATCCAAGGCACCGGCGGAAGCTCCAGCGTCCATGCGGCCTGGAAGCCACTTCGCGAGGCTGGGGCCAAGGCGCGCCAGATGCTGATTATCGCGGCCGCGGCATCCTGGGGCGCGCCCGCCTCCGAGTGCAGCACCGAGCCCGGCCGGGTGGTCCACGCGCGCACTCGCCGCCGCCTCAAGTACGGAGAGCTGGTCGCCCGTGCGGCGGCGCTCCCGGTGCCCGAGACGGTGACGCTCAAGGACCCCAAGGACTTTCGCTTCATCGGCAAGCCGATGCCGCGCCTCGACACGCCCGACAAGGTGCGCGGCACGGCGCAGTTCGGGGTGGACGTGGAGGTCCCGGCAATGCTCGTCGCGGTCGTCGCGCGCTCCCCCGTCTTCGGCGGCTCGCCGAAAAGCTGGGACGAGGCCGCTGCCAAGGCTATTCCGGGCGTCAGGCACGTGGTGAAGATCAGCTCCGGCATCGCGGTCGTCGCCGATGGTTACTGGCCGGCGACCAAGGGTCGCACAGCGCTCGCCGTCGTTTGGGACGAGGGCGCGAATGCCGGCCTCAGCAACGAGAACATCTGGAGCCAGCTCACCGCGCTCGGTGCGCGGCCCGGCGTCTCCGCGCGGAAGGAGGGCAACCCGGCCGCCCGGGGAGTCAAGGAAGTTGCCGCGGTGTACGAGGCGCCGTACCAGGCGCACGCCTGCATGGAGCCGATGAACGCCACGGCACACGTCGAGGCCGACCGCTGCACCGTCTGGGCGCCGACGCAATTCCAGCTGGGGACCGCGTTCGGCATACCCGGCGCGCAGGAGCAGGTGGCCAAGCTTTGCGGCCTCGATCCCTCCAAGGTGACGATACACACCACGCTGCTCGGTGGCGGCTTCGGCCGGCGCTTCATCAACGACTACATCGCGGAAGCGGTGGAGGCATCCAAGGCCGCGCAGGCGCCGGTCAAGGTCATCTGGAGCCGCGAAGACGACATCCAGCACGACTACTACCGACCCGCCGCGCGGACCGGTTTCCACGCTCAGCTTGGACGCGACGGAATGCCGGTGAGCCTGACCAGCAATACTGCATGCGCCTCGATCGGCGTGGCGCTGGGCGCGCCCAGGGACGCGCTCGACGCCAGCTCGGTGGAAGCCCTGCAGAATCTGCCCTACGACATCCCGAACCTGAGCGTCGCGGCCGCGAACGCCGTATTCAGCGTCCCCCTCGGTTTCTGGCGTTCGGTGGGATCCTCGCAGAACGGGTTCATGATCGAGTCGTTCATCGACGAGCTCGCCTGGGCGGCGGGACAGGATCCCGTCGCATATCGGCGCGCGCTGCTGGGCAAGAAGCCGCGCCATCTGGGCGTGCTCGACCTTGCGGCGGCAAAATCCGGATGGGGTGCTCCGCTCCCCGAGGGCCGGGCGCGCGGCGTGGCGGTTGTGGAGTCCTTCAGCAGCTATGTCGCGGAAGTCGCCGAAGTCTCGCTCAATCCCGACCGTACCGTGCGGGTCGATCGGGTGGTCGCGGCGGTGGATTGCGGCACGGTGGTGAATCCTGACATCGTGAAGGCCCAGGTCGAAGGCGCGGTGGTCTTCGGCCTCACCGCGGCGTTGCTCAGCGAGATCACGATCGACAAGGGGCGCGTGGCGCAGAGCAACTTCCACGACTTCCCCCTGCTCAGGATGCGCGAAATGCCCGTGGTCGAGGTGCATCTCGTGCCATCGACCGAAGATCCGACGGGAATCGGCGAGCCCGGTACCCCGCCGATCGCGGCCGCGGTTGCCAATGCGATCTACGCCCTGACGAAACAGCGGATCCGGCGCCTGCCGATCCGCGCGGTGCCGGTGTGACCGAGGGGTTCTCCCGGCGCGATTTTGTCAAGGCGGGTCTCGTGGCCGGGACGGGGCTGACGCTTGCCGTCTCCCTCGAGGGTTGCGGAAAAGAAGCGCCGCCGGCTTCAGGCACGGCGCCATTCGCGCCGGACGCCTGGATCCGCATCGGGACCGACGATACGGTCACGGTGATGGTCGACCGCTCCGAGATGGGGCAGGGCGTCTCCACCGCCTTGCCGATGCTCGTCGCGGAGGAGCTCGACGCCGACTGGTCCACCGTTCGTTACCGCTTTGCGCCCGCCAACGAGGCCTACTACAACCCGCTGATCGGCGGCATGCAGCTCACCGGTGGCAGCACGAGCGTCCGGGCCGCGTGGCTGCCGCTTCGCCAAGCCGCGGCGAAGGCCCGCAGTATGCTGGTGACCGCCGCCGCCGCGTCGTGGGGCGTGGCGGCCGAGCGATGCACCACCGAGAACGGCTCCGTGGTGGCTCCCGACGGTCGCCGGGTGCGCTACGGCGCCGTGGCCGCAAGGGCCGCGGCCGTGCCGGTCCCGTCGACGGCGACGCTGAAATCACCGGCCGACTTCCGGTTCATCGGCAAGCCGATGCGTCGACTCGATCTTCCAGACCAGGTCACCGGGCGCACCGTGTTCGGTATCGACGCAATGCCGGAAGGCGTGCTGGTCGCGGTCGTCGCGCGCTGCCCGGTGTTCGGCGGCACGTTGCGCTCCGTCGAGGAGGCGGGGGCACGCACGATCCCCGGGGTGCGAGAGGTCGTGCGCATCAAGGAGGGGGTCGCCGTCGTCGCGGACGGGTACCCATCGGCCAGCGCCGGCCGGGACGCGCTCAAGATCGAATGGGATGAGGGTGAGCTCGCGTCGCTCGACGATGCATCGGTGAGCGCGCGCCTCGAGGAGCTGGGACGCGGGCCGGGAAAGGTGGCGCGGACCGCGGGACTCGGCGGCGAGTTCGGCGCCGGCGCAGCGCGGACACTCGACGCGGTGTACGAGGTGCCGTATCTGGCGCACGCCACCATGGAGCCGATGAACTGCACCGCCGATGTGCGGAGCGACTCGGTGACGGTGTGGGTCCCCACCCAGTATCAGGCCGGTCCCCGGATGCTGGGCGGAGGCACCCGGGGCGTGGCGGCTCGGGCCTCCGGCGTGCCGATGGATCGCGTCACTGTTCACACCACCCATCTCGGCGGCGGGTTCGGCCGCCGGTCCGAAACCGACTTTGTCGCGGAGGCGTGTCAGGTGTCCAGGGCGGTCGGCGCTCCGGTCAAACTGATCTGGAGCAGGGAAGACGATACCCGTCACGACCAGTACCGACCGGCCGCGCGGCATCAGCTGCGCGCCGGGCTCGCCGCCGATGGTTCGCCCATCGGGTGGAGTCACCATATCATTTGTCCCTCGATCATCGCCAAATTTCTCCCGGGATGGCTGCCGGATTTTGTGGCGCACCTCGGGGGTCCCCTGAAAGGCGGCGTGGACGGCGGCGCCATCGAGGGCGCCCCGGAAATCCCCTACGCCGTTCCCAATTTCGAGGTACGTTATACCCAGGCTGACCTCGGCGTCCCGGTGGGTTTCTGGCGATCGGTGGCGCACTCGCACACCGCCTTCGCGGTAGAGTGTTTTCTGGATGAGCTGGCGGGTCTCGCCGGCGCCGACCCGGTCGAGTTCCGCCGCAAGTTGCTCGCCGCCGTCCCCCGGGCGCTCGGCGTGCTCGACCTCGCGGCCGAGCGGTCCGGATGGGGCACGCCGGCGGCGCCGGGCCGATTCAGGGGCGTTGCGCTGCACGAATCGTTCGGCAGCTACGTTGCGCAGGTTGCGGAGGTGTCCATTGATGGGGGAACCGTACGGGTGCATCGTGTGGTGTGCGCGCTCGATTGCGGCCAGATCGTCAATCCCGACACCGTGGTCGCGCAGATGGAGGGCGGAATCGTGTACGGCCTGACCGCGGCGCTCCAGGGAAAGATCACCATCGCCAACGGACGGGTGAAGGAGAGCGGGTTTTTCGACTACCCGATTCTCACCATGCGGGAGATGCCGGTCATCGATGTGCATCTGGTGCCCAGCACGATGGAGCCCGGGGGCGTGGGAGAGCCGGGTACCCCGCCGATCGCCCCGGCGGTGGCCAATGCGGTCTTCGCGGCAACCGGGACACGGATACGAAAGCTGCCGATCACAGTCTGACCCACATCCCACGAGGAGGACGCATGCGAGGCACCAAGAGTCTGATGACCGTGTTAGGGACCGCGGCGCTCATTGCCGGATGCCAGCCCGCGGCGGAAACCGCCGAGCAGGCCGAGCAGCGCATGAGCGCGGAAGCCGCCGCCGCCAGGACGGCGATCGAGGCTTCCAACGCCCAATTCGCAAGCCATTTCAATGCGGGTCAAGGAGACTCGGTCGCGGCCCACTACACCGAGGACGGTCGGGTGATGGCGCCGAACATGGCGGTGGCGTCGGGCCGTGCGGCCATCGCGGCATCGATGGGAATGATGGCGGGCGCCACGCTCGTACTGACCACGGAGTCCGTGGCCGCCAACGGCCCCCTGGCGGTCGAGCGCGGGACGTACCGGATCACGCTGACTCCCCCCGGCGCGACCGCGCCGATCACGGATACCGGGAAATACCTGGTGCACTGGCACAAGGTCGGCGACAACTGGATGATGGTGGACGACATCTGGAACAGCGACCTGCCGGCGATGCCTGCCGAGCCGGCCAAGAAACCGTAGTCAGTCCCCTCCGGGCCGGCCGGCGGCTCCCGCAACCGCCGGCCGCTCCGGCTCGGGGGTAAAGTCCTCCCCCGGGTTGATGAACCGGTTCCTCTCGAGCCGGAACTGCTTGTCGTAGAGCTGCCGGTACCGGCCGTCGTGCGCCAGCAGCTCGGCATGGGTGCCGCGCTCCAGGATCTCCCCCGCCTCCAAGACCAGGATCTGGTCCGCGCTCATGATCGTGGAGAGTCGATGCGCGATCACGAAGGTGGTGCGTCCGGCGCGGAGCGCGCGCAAGCCGTCCTGGATCAGCGCTTCGCTTTCGCTGTCGAGACTGGACGTGGCCTCGTCGAGCAGTAGCACCGCCGGATCGGCCAGGATCGCCCGCGCGATCGCGACCCGCTGGCGCTGTCCTCCCGAGAGCCGCACCCCCCGCTCTCCCACGATGGTGTCGTACTGCTTTTCGAATGCCTCGATGAATTCGTCGCAGTGGGCGATTCGGCTCACCCGCCGGACGTCTTCCATCGTGGCGCCGGGCCGGCTGAACCGGATGTTGTCCGCGATGGTGCCGTCGAACAGGAAATTGTCCTGCAGCACGATACCGAGCCGGCTCCGGTAATCGCGGAGCCGGAGCGTGGCGAGGTCCCTGCCGTCGAGGACGACGCGCCCGACGGTGGGCCGGTTGAACGCCATCACGAGGCTCATGAGGGTGCTCTTGCCGGAACCGCTCGAGCCCACCAGCGCGGTGGTCGAGCCCGCCGGCGCCTCGAACGACACGTGTTTCAGCACCGGCACGCCCGGGGTATACTCGAACGTCACGTCTTCGAAGACCACCGCGCCATCGACCCCCGCAACCGGCGCGCGCGAGGCGTCCTCGTCGTCCTCGGTCGGCATCTGCCGGATTTCGCGGATCCGGTCGAGCCCGGCAAACGCTTCAGTGATCTGGGTGCCGATCGACGCCATCTGGATCAGCGGGGCGGCCATGAGCCCGGTGAAGAAGATGTACATCACGAAATCACCGAGGGTCATTGTTCCGGCGATGATGCTCCGGCCGCCGACCCAGACCATGAGCGCGCCGATCAGCCCGACCACGACGGTGGAGAGCGCGGTCACGGCTCCCACGCCGCGCATGGTGGTTGCGACGTTCCGGAATAGTGCGTGAATCCCCTTGGTGAAGACGTGATCCTCGCGGCGTTCCGCCACGTAGGATTTGACGATCCGGATCCCCCCGAATGACTCCGTCAGGCGTCCGCTCACGGCGGCCATCAGCTTGTTCCGTTCCCGAAAGATCGGCCGCAGCTTGCTGAAGGCGTACGCCATCCCGCCGCCGAAGGTCAGGAGAATCGCGAGCGTCGCCGTGGTGAGCTGCCAGTTGATGTAGAACAGCACGCCCAGCGCGATGGCGGCGGTGAGGATTCCGCCGGCCAGCTGCACCAGGCCGGTCCCGACCAGATTCCGGATGCCCTCGGCGTCGTTCATCACGCGGGAGAGCAGAATCCCGGTCTGGGTGGAATCGAAGAAGCGAACCGGCAAGCGGAGGATGTGGGCCTCGACCTCCCGCCGGAGGTCGGTAATGGCTCGCTGCGCCGCGACCCCGAGCAGACTGACCAGCGCGAACGAGGTGACCGACTGAACGATCGTGGCGGCGAGAATGCCCAGCGCCAGCGGGAGCAGCAGATGCCCGTCGCCGCCCTTGATGATGTTGTCGATCAGGAATTTCGAGCTGGCCGGCAGCACCAGTCCCGCCAGCCGGCCCACCAGCATGATCACGAATCCGAGGGCGAGCCGTCCGCGGTACCTCCAGATCAGCTCGCGCGCTTCGCGCCATGCGACCGAGAGCGTGACCTTCTTCTTCGCCGGGTTGTCCGCCATTACGCTCCCCGGCGCGCGGCGAGCGCCTTCTCCACCCGCTGCCGAAACAGCGCGAAGAGTTCCCGGCCCATGTCGCATTGGGTTGCGAGCCATTCAGCGTTCCGGAAAGCGGTGGGAAAGGAGGCGGCGCGGAGCTCGGCGAGCCAGGGATGCACCTTGGCCAGCACGAACATCCCCTCACCGGTGTATTCGGCAAGATAGTCGGGGTTGACGATGCCATGGCGCGCCAGGCCGTACGCCATCTCATAGTATGCGGTCACCTGGCGAAACGCCGTGTTGCCCGGATGGTCCTGGCGGGTGATCGCCAGGAGCTCGTCCGCGGTCGTCGGCCAGAATTCCCCGCCGATGAAACGGCGCGCTTCGCGGGGGCTGGCCGCCCGGCGGAGGTCGTACAGCCGGAGCACCAGCTCGGCGTCGTGATGGTCGGGGGCGTCCTTGATCATGGGGCCGCGTGGATGGGGCATCGGAATACCGGTCATCGGTTCTCCTCGGACAGCACTTCCTGGGTGGGCGACGGCCGGCGCCCGCGGAACACCCGCGCCGAGAGCTGGAGCAGCTTGTGGCGGGTCTCGTCCAGAATCTCGTAAAACGTCGGGATCGCCACCAGCGTGAGTACGGTCGAGGTGATGACCCCGCCGATGACGGCCACGCCGAGTGGGGCCCGGAACTGCGAGCCTTCTCCGCCGCCGAGGGCGATCGGCAGCATGCCGGCGATCAGTGCGAAGGTGGTCATGAGAATCGGGCGCAGGCGGATCGCGCCCGCCTCGATCAGCGCATCGCGCAGCGGAAGTCCCTCCCGCTCGCGGGCCCACTTCGCGAAATCGATCAGCAGAATCGCGTTCTTCGCCACGATCCCCATCAGGAGAATCACTCCGATGAGGCTCATGATATTGATGGAGGTTCCCGTCACCGCCAGCGCCAGCATCACTCCGATGAGCGACAGCGGCAGCGACAGCATGATCGCGAAGGGATCCACGAAGGAGCCGAACTGGATCGCCAGGATCAG
>Ga0184615_10001494_pt1 | contig 12634 bp, 34 predicted proteins | sample PLM4_65_coex_FD_133134 | JGI IMG/M metagenome (GOLD analysis project Ga0184615, IMG submission 133134) | Groundwater sediment microbial communities from an aquifer in East River, Colorado, USA - PLM4_65_coex | ecosystem: Environmental > Terrestrial > Soil > Riparian zone | place: USA: East... | reverse complement strand
TCCCAGTCAGTGGTGCGGGACGCCTCGACCGATTCATACCAACCCTGCGCATACTCGTCCCGAACCTCTTCGCGCGCCTTTTCCAACGTCATCCCGTATTGACGGGCATACTCGATGGCGTCTTTCTCGATATTCGTCTTGTTGTTGGCAAGATGTTTTGCAAGCGTCATAAACTCTAGCCTCGTCAGCGACCGCAATACGGTCGGACGGTCGCGCACCGGGGGCGTGCGCGCCGTTTCGGCTTGGTTACGCGCGGAGGATTTCCTTTACCTTCGCGGTCTGCGCGTCCGTAAAGCTCCAGCGTTCCTTCGCGCCGTGGAAGGCGAGGTTCGCGGCCCGCAGCTTGCGCCGGGCCAGGCGCGGCTCGATCTTGAGCTGGCTGCAGATGGACTTCAGCGGTGTGCCGTCGCCCGTGCGAGTGGTCTTGGTCGCGACCTTGACGGCCGGCTTGGCGGATTTCTTCGCCGCTTTGCCTACCTTCTTAACGACCTTGCGGACCTTCGCCGCCGGGGGCGGGGCAATCGACGTGGTTGATGCAGTTTGCGTTTCCATATTAAGCTCCAGTAGTTTCGGTTTTCGCTTCGTTCGGTCCGCGCTTTCGCTTACCGTGAATGCATCTTAAAGGATTTAGGGATTAAAAGGCCTCGTTTTAACATAATTCCGAAAATTCTTTTCTGACCGGATATCCCTTCTCTTCTATCAGTAAATTATAACGCTTGTTACAATGGCCTTTTCAGCGACGTCTGCTCTGGCATATCTTCGTATCGCATTGGGAACCCGCAGTCGAGGACGGGCTGCGAGCCCCAGAAGCCCGTTCCGTTGCGAGCCGCAGCAATCACGCATATACGCCCCGCGCTATCACGGAACTCGATCACCTCCAACCCTGAATCGAGCCGCTCGCGTCGAATGACCGAAGACGGCTCCAGTACGGGCGGTGTCTGCGGTAGCTCGACGCTTTGCGATGCTTGCGGGCGCGCGGTGCATCCGGCTATCAGAGCGATAGCAGCCAGAATCACCGAGACGATGATAAGCGCGATACCAATTTTGTGATTCATCGCATGCCTCCTTCCAGCGTGCGCCGTGCCATGCGCAAGCACAAGTCAAGGTCTTCAAGGTCTTTACCATTGACCTTCAGTTTTCCATTGGGTCGAAGTCGGAGCAGCTTCTCTGCCTTGCTCAAGAAATATAACCCGTCCTTTATATTTACGGCCGCATCGACAGGTACAGATAATTTCCCCTGTCGTTTGAGTTTTAGCGTTCGCATCCGTCTCGCTATCGTTTCGGGCGACTGTTTCCTTCCCTTCAGGGGGTGCTTTTTGGTTTTTCGGTTTTTCTTCGGCAGCGCCGTTGCTTCGATCGTCTCGTTCATGCGATTCTCCGTTCAGCTGTTGCAAAAATTGTTGGGCTCGTTTGAGAAAATCTTGACCAACGTGTCGATGCGTTTGCGTTCCGCATGCGCTCAAACGTTGGAAAACACTGGAAGGTCCAACTTCCATGAATGCAGCGAACTCGGGGAATTTCGATTTCTCCCTGATCTGCAAGTAAACTTCTTTGAGCTCCGGCTGCAAGCATTCTTCTTCCGTTCTGAGTATCGAATATTTACTTAGTCCGCTCACGGTCCCTCCTTTCCGCCCGGCTTGCGCAAGTCGCGGAAGAAATTGTTGATGGCGATGCTCGTGCTGCACAAGGCAACCGCTGCTCCAATCACCATTCCGATGATTGCTTTCCAGCCTAGAAAAAACCCGGTTAGAAACCCGACGATTATGCTGATGAAGATCATCTCGGTTTCCCGTCCTTATCGAACCAGCTTTCGTTGCGCTGCTGGTAAATCGAAAGCTTCTCGCGACGCTGCAGGCGCTCGCGCGGTCGCTTGCCGTCCCAATAGCGCTTCGACGAGGAGCATGACGGGCAACGGGTTGTCGATTCCCGTGCGTTCGGCGCAAGCTCCTCTGGACAATCTTCACACATGCGTTTCATTTTATTTCCCCTTTACTATACGAACCTTGAACTTCGATTTACATTCGTGGATGACGTCGTACCGATTCACGAGGTACAGTCGTTTGGGTCCTCCCAGCGTCGGATGATATCTACGATCCCAATGCAACTGACGTTTCCCGCAGTAGTCGCACGCGCGTTCCCGCTTGCGGCGCTCGGATTCTTTCCGTTCGCGTTCGCGATACCAGGCGAGAATTTCATCGGCGGGTCTCGACCGTAGCTTCTGAGGGATTTTCACGCGGAGCCTCGCATTTGTTTGCAGTCCTAACCAGCCCGTCGTGGATGTCGGGATCGCCGCCGAACAGGACGACGCACAGAAAGATGAGAATGCACATGACGATGAACCAAGCGTCTTCGATCATACGGATCTCCGCGCTAGGGTGTAGATCGCTTTTAGGTCTGCGTCTGTTACGTGCTGGTACGTCGGCTGAACCGGCCCGTCGACGGCCATCGCTCGGTTCTCGCACGCTTCGACTACTAGCGCGATGCGATCCAGACGTGACGATAAGTCCCCAATCTGGCGCTGCATGCCCGTCGCGTAGACGTGGAAAGCTTTACCAAGCTGGGTAGCTCCGGTCTTCCCAGTCGATTTCGCAGCGGGTGACGTATTCGCGCGTGGCGCTGACGAGCTTCCACGGCGGGGTCGGGTAGGTTTCTGGGTACTCATGGTTTCGGTTCTCATCTCCTTTACTCCATACGGTTTGCAATTGGACCATCATCTGACTCAACTCTCTCGATATATTCCTGATCTGACCGAGGCTTTCGTGTTTCTCCCTGAGCACTCGAGTCAGTGCGTGACGGAATTTAGAAGTGACCTGATCGTGAATAGCGTCGAACACCGATTCACGCAAGCTCTCGTCCTCGATGAATTCTTTCAGGATGCGACGAACGGTAGGACACGACTCCGGCATCAAGTTGTAAGATTCGTTCTCCGCCATCTCGTATTCCCGAATCGTGCTCATGATGTTTCCCTGACCTTACGAAGCTTCTGCTTCGCTTGGGTTACGTATTTCTCGACGGTGTGCCTACTCAGGTTTAGCTTGGTTGCTACTTCGTCGTAAGAATATCCTTCGGCTTTATGAAGCCATAGGACTTCAGCGTGTTTCGGTGGAAGCTGTGAGAAAAGGTAATTTATTTCCTGCTGTAAGATCGCTCGTTTCTCAATATCGTCCTCGGTTCGGTCCTCGGTGTTCCCCTCATTCTCGTCTTCGTCCCTCGAATGCCCTTCATTCTTCTCCCGGTAAGCGTCGTCTATCGCATGGTCGCAGAGGACGTGTGAAGCGACGCCATGGATGTATGCGCCCGGGGATTCAATGGCTTCTTCCTGTTCGTCCCTTACCCGAAGCAACCGAACCATAACATCTTGTAGCACGTCCTCGATATCCGATTTATTGCGCAAGCGTCGCGCTAGGTAAGCGCGCAGTGCTCGCAGGTCCGTGTATAGCGCGTAGATTACGAGTAGTTCCACGATACTCTCCTTAGCGTCCTCGCTTTGTTTTTAACAGCTCGTACATCGCAGTCGCACGTCCGACGCCGCGCATGCTCCAGACCTGCCGCACGTCGCGAAATGCGGCTTCATACCCGCGTTGCCAGTCGTGCGCTACGGTATCAACCTGGGAAGAGCTGTGAAATACCTCGGGGTCATAGCGCGTCCCGTCATCGTGATCGATAGCTCCGCGCGCATACGATCGCGCACGCTGCTCTATCGACTGTTTCCAGCGCTTGCCCCGGCTGCCACGGCGTTTGGGATCGGGTGCGGGGATCGTTGCAAGGAACGCATCGATATCCCCGTGATTAAGCTTGTCATCTATTTCCATATCAGCACCAGTAGCCAGAAGGATAGGATCAACAGTGAGGCAGCGACGACGAAGTTCAGCGTGTACCCCTCGAATGCAATCAGACCTAGCAATCCGCCGGCGAGCACGAGAAGGATTAAGGATAACACGATCCGAGTAAACGTCATCATACATCTTCGTTCTCATCGCAAATATTTTCAACGGGTTCTTCGCTCGTCTTGACTTTAGAGCGAATCACCTTAGCCAATACATCGCTCGGCGACGCGCGCGAATCTCGTATCAATGTCAGCAGCCGATGCTTGTCTTCGAGCGCTTGGTTCAAAGCGTTCCGGAATGGGTACGTAATCTTGGTTTTCAGCTCGGATATAATCAAGACGCGCATCTGATTGGTTATTTTTTTACCCTCCGCCAAGTGCTTGTCGATGATAGCTTCGAGGATTGGGCAGGATTCTTCGACTAGCCCAAAGCTTTCGTGGCTCGCACTCGAATACCCAAGCTCTTCCTTCCGCAAACGTTTCTGCTCCTCTTTCAAAGCTGCGAGGTAGACCTCGGTGCGCTCGATCACTCCGTTCATTCGGGCATTCGTCCTGGATGCTTTGGTCATAGCGTGTCCTCTAATTCGGCTCGGCTCTTCTTGCGTGGACTAGCGTTCAGCGATTCCTCCGTCCACCATCCCCGCAATTCCAAGGAGGACATCTGGATGTCGAGCTTCGCTGCCTGATCGATCACCTCGTCCATCGTGGCTACGGGGTGCGCGCTAATCCATTTTCGCAGCGTTGCTAGCTTCGGCCCATCCTTGCGTCCGGGTATCCTCTTTTCCTCAGGGGGGTTAGCTACCTGTTCTGCGGCTTCGGTCAGGTAGCGCGCATTCGCTTCCCAGGATATGCGGACCTTCTCTGCTATACTCGGTCGCTTCGCAGCTTTGGTCCAGCGTGCGGCCCCTGCGCGCAGCGCGGAGACGACGATGGGCCGGTATCTCGGCGGTATTTGTCTCATTGCGTATCTTCTCCCCAGCGTTGCTTTGTGTGTTCTGCTTCCCACTCGAGCTTCCAATGCTCGTAAGCCCTGACGGCTGCCACAGCCGCTTCCTTAATCTTCGAAGGCGTATTCAAGCCGTTGTAGAATTCTCCCGTAGTCCAGACTCGTTTCCAACCGAGCCAGCGAAAGAACAAGAATCGTTTCGGCTGCATCTCGTAGACCCGAATCCTCGGACCATCGAGAGCGCTTTCCTTGATCCGGCAATCGTAGGTGCGCAGTTCGCCCCTCGTTTTCCACCCTTTGAATTTCATTGTAGCTTGCGTCTCCTGCGTTTCAGCGAATCTTCGACGGCTCGCATGAACTGCTGATCCTCATCGAGCACCGCGTCGTCCTCGAACGGCTTCAGCTCGAAGATGCGCGTGCCATGAGCGTTCAGAGCTTCGGCGATATCGTGCAACACCTCTAAATCCCCGCGCGCCACAGTGACCCAAACGATGCGCCCGGATATATATGCGCGGGTTTGCAGCGCTCGATCCGTGCTCGTATCGTGCGGCAACGCATCGACGCGCCATAGCTTGCCGCGAATGCGCGACGGAGGCACGCGTTTATTTCTGGCCATGAAACTTCCAGTAGAAGTTGCTGAACATCTCAGTGATACCGTCCAGGTCTGACGTCTCCAGCACCGGGGGATCGCGGAACGCGGGATCAGTGCCGTCCTGTAAGACGGAGATGCGATACCAGTCCATGCCGTTACCTGGATGCGGCGTGTATTGGCGTCGGCCGAACCGTACTTGAATCTCCTTTGCTTCCTCGACAGTGTTCACAGAAAAGACCGGGATCGCTACGCCATTGAGTACGGGCTCTCCGTGTCGACGATACGAGATAGTCCCGTCCTTGCAGATATGGATCAGCACCGGGCGACTGAGGATATGATCAACTGGTTTTCTTTTTGGCACTGCGCTTCTCCTTCGGATTGAGCCAGTACAAATCCTGGATTAGGTTTGGAACCGTGCCACAGCCGATCTCCCCTGATAAGCATAACCGCTCTAGCGCGCGATCCGCTTTGACTTCGTCGTGCAGCCCGAATACGTCGAGCACGCGCAGCAACGTCTGCACGGGGAAGATTCCATCCACCAATAGCTTTAGCTCTGGCAGGTTGCGTGCGAAGTTCAAGAACGAATCAGTACGCGCTAGGATGATCGGAATAGCTTCATCGTATGCGTCGGGCTTTTTTCTTGGCATGGCGTTTCTCCTGTTGCGAATCGCGGTAATAGAATAACGCTCGATCTACGCCACGGGATACGTTGCTGTCCCCCAGCTTCTTGGCAATATGCACAGCCTGTGCATCGAGCGTCAAGTTAATGCGCTTGCGCGCGCGGTAGTAATCGGCTGGCGGGAGCGGGTTTGCTTTCGCAACGGCCATCTCCGCATCAGTTACGCGTTTCGGGCCATCGAGAAATTTCACCTCATTGCGCTCAAGCGCACCTGGCACTATGCCGCCTTTCTTTTCTGGCATTTAATCGTCTCCTGGTATTTCGAGCCGTAAAAGCGTAGCACCGTGCGCACATTATGCGCACATTTAAATTCTTGACGACGAAATAGGCTATAAAATACGGGCAAGTAACAGTCTCCATGCGCATGGTTGGACTTAAAGCCGTTTGCTACGTAAGTAAGTAGCAAGAAGAAGATGAATATATCCCCCTCTTATATATACGCGTATCAAAAAAGTCCGAAAAGTATGTCCAGCTGTTGCTAGTAGGTATGCTATTTGTATATTTATTAAGCACTTAGATCATATATTCGTTTGGACTGTGCGCGTGTTGTGCGCATGTTTACTCTTCTTCATCTTCTTCTATTCATTTAGGGGTATCTATTCAAATCCCGTCAAGCACATAGTTCTTCTCATTCCATGTCCCTTCCTTTTTGTACAGTGTATGGGGCTGATCAATTCTTAACCATTTCTTGTTGATCAAATCTTGAGCAGCTAGAACCCGCCACCATTCGTTAATGGCGAGGACGTTGTAGTTGCCCCTGAGATGCACATCGAATAATATGCCCCCGTTCGCTTTGCTGTTACGGCTGCGATCTCATAGAGGGCCGGATAATTGCAGAGCTCTTGCCCCCTGTAGCAGCGAAGCGAACGCAGTGCGGTAGTAGCTCAGTTGGTAGAGCCGGTGCCTTCCAAGCATCAGGTCGCGAGTTCGAGCCTCGTCTACCGCTCCACACAATTTAAGGAACGATATGCGTATTCGAGTTTGGAGATGCCACGCCGGCAGACGCATGCTCGTCAGCGAGATGCACGATTCCCACCTGGCGAATGCGATAGCCATGATTCAACGTGGTCACGACGCTGCCGGCAATCGTGTAACGCAACGCACGGCACGCGCCTTGTCTGCCCTGTTAGTAGAGCGCACGGTCCGCGACTTGCGACGCTACGACAACCCGCTATGGTGCTGAACGGAGAATAGTATGCGCTGGTGTGATCGATGGTTAGTGAAGCTTACGCATTTCAATAGATGGGCTCCCGCACCTGCTCATGGGTTGCATCACCCTGGATATTGGAAACGTAAACCTTGGAGGTAACATGGGCGAGATAGCAGACATGATGCTCGACGGTACGCTGTGCGAAGGATGCGGCGTGTATCTCCGCAACTCCCTGGGCTCGTTCCCGCAGCGCTGCAACGACTGTAAGCGAGACGAGCCTCTGCCTGTCGTAAAGAATCCACGTCGCAAGTTGCAATGCCCGGACTGCAACAAGCACGTAACAGAAATTGGAATGGCCGATCACCGACGCGATAAGCACGGCAAGTAGCGCGGTATACAGCTGGAAGAACGCAAGCGTTGCAGCGAAGATCTACATAGCTTACCGTATTGCTGCGATATCGAACAGACCCGCCTGACCGCTCGGCATGATGCGGTAATGAACAACGAAGGGGAGGTGATTGCTATGACGTGCGACGCTAACAGCGTGGAGAACGTTGCACCCTGACACCAACTGAATCGCCAATGATCAAGCGCATGCTCGCCCTCCCGACTTTGGGCATGCGCTTTCTTTCGCATCGGAAAGCCCTCGGTCTCGAAGCCACAGTATTACCCTAGCCTTTGAGCTTGCGGAGTCCAGGGCTTTCCAATGCGACACATCGTTCACGTAGCTACAGCGGTAGAGCAGACCGACGCGATGCCTTCATCTTCGAAGTGTAAGGTCCGCACATGTCGGGAAGGTCGGAGGTTCGATTCCTTCTATGAACGATGCGTCGCAGCTTGATTGCATCAGTATCGGCTCTGCCTCTTAGCTCCACGCGAGCATCTGGCTGTGCTGGCGAGCAAGCGGTGAAGTGATACCCCCTCGGCAGTCCACAGGACCAGCGGTGAGCAAGGCGTAACGAGAGCCGATACTAATGCGACCGCGCATGCTCGATTTCATAGCGGTCAGCCTTCCTACGAGGACTGGCTGTCGTGCATGCGCGGCGCAGACTTGTTTAACCGAGGAGAACGAACGATGAAACCCGATGACGAAAAACCAGAACACGATGTACAGGCTGAGAAAGAGCTCGCAGCGAAGACGCAAGCACGACGTCTCGACCTCGGTCATGAGCTCGCCGGTGAAGGGAAGGCAACGAACAGCATGGCCGAAGCTGGAGCGGCTTTGCCCCGTGGAGTTGGCGTCAATGATCGCGTGCTCTACTTCCCTGATAGAACGGAAACGATTCGAGCAATGCCAGGCCAGCCGCTTGCTGCGTTCGTGTGCTACGCGCATTCGCAAGTCATGGTGAATCTGGCCGTGTTCGACATCAACGGCTCGCATCACACGCGCACTAGTGTCGTGCTGGTGCGTAGGGGTGATCCGAAGCCCGACTTCTCTCACGCCGTATTGTAACGTGCTCGGAGGTGGTGTTTGCCGAACCATCTTACGTTTCTCGCCGCCTTCGCATAAGTCGCTGAGCAAGTGCAGTGAACGCTCGAGATACAGGCCTGGCACCTGGACGGGCTGAAGCTCCGCAAGGAGCAGGGTTTTGGGCTTTGCTAACCTGCGCCCATCGGCTTTTTCTTTCATAACAACGAGGATCACGCGATGGCTACTCCCCCTGTCAACCCGATCATGCAGTTCTTTGCTTACACGCATCTGCCCCCGTCCGCACAAACGGTGAGCAAGAAATTCTACGAGCTTGCGCATTTCATCCACGATACGATCCCGACGAGTGCGGAGCAGAGCACGGCATTGCGCAAGCTGCTCGAAGGTAAGGATGCAGCAGTGCGAGCGGCGCTGTGATTCAAGTAAACTTGCCGTTCATCGATGGAGTGCTGCTCATGACGCCTGAGCCCGGTACAGGCTTGATCGGCCCACCCAAGCGACGATTGCATGTTGGCGTAGACGATGTGCATAAACACGTTCTCGTCAACCTGAGCACGCGGTGTCGCGAAGTCGTAAGGCTCGACGAACAGGATGCGCTCGCACTGGTCTCGTGTGTTCTCAACAAGATCTACTACAACAAGGGGATTCGTTCCTCTTACCCGGAGAAATGACATGGGCATTACTACTCAGATTGCGATTGCTTGCAATGAATCCGTCCTCGAAGATCTCGATGCGCTCGCCGAACGTCAAGGACGAACTCGAGAAGAGGTGGCGGAAGCTGCGCTGATCAAGTACTTGGAAGATTCGTACACTCCGATAGCAGCACAGGTGAAGTCATGAGCTCTCTTCCTCAAATTTCTCTCACCATCGCGATCAGCGAGAATCAGCGAAACCGTTTGGACGAGATGCTCGCAAGATTCAACTCTCACTTCCCGTCTGATTGCCCAAGCAGCTTGCAATCTCACGAAGATGTACTCTTCGCGGGTTTGGTAGAGATGGAGTGCATCATGCTTCATACAAAGCCCGACGAAGTCAAAAGCATCTTCACACCAGGATTACAACATGCCGATGCATCGAAAGAATAAAGCTCCGCCAGCTCGCAAGGATTCGGAGAATGAGCCGTGGTTCAACGCAAACAAAAAGCGCCAACGCGCAAGAGAAAAAGCGGCGAAGGCAAGCAAGCGACGCAATCGCGGGAAATAAGGGACGGCGTTAAGTTCTGGGTCTTCGATGCCAGCTTCGAGTGGGGCAAGCGTCTCGTCGTGCTCGCTTCAGATTACGATTCGATGAAGGAGAAATTGGAGAAGGAGAACGCACGGCTCTCGCAGGAGCTACGCATGGTCGAGACGAATTCGAAGGAGTGGGAGAAAGCCGCACGACTGGAGCGCACGAACTTAAAGCTCCAGCTCCAAGATTTGAAAGATCACTTGTATGGCAAAGCGTTACGCAAAGGTCCAACGTGAAGTACGTCATCAAGCTAACGACGGTCGACGACGATCATGCGACTCCGTGGTGGGAGGAGCATGAGAACAAGCTGGTCAAGACGAATCGCGACGCGTTCGCCGCCGGTAAGGTTCGCTGCGAGTTTTGGAATGAGACGCTGCACCCTGGCGATCCTTCCCTGAAAATCCTGAACGCACGAGTGCTAAAGAAATGACCGGGTCAACTCCGGACCCAGAGATGCGGGAGAAAGCTTGGCTGGAATTCAAGTCGAGTTCTGTGTTCGAGCTGGTGCTAGCCACGGAAGAAGAGAAACAAATTGTGTTCTATGCCGGGTTCAATGCCGGCATGCGTGCATCACTTAGATTTTTTCGGGAGGGCTCACATTGACCATAGTTCCAACTGAGTTCAGACTGATCGTGAACACCGATCAGCACTCGTATGGTGATATGGAGTGGTATATCAATCAGTACTATCTCCAAGCCAGGGTCGGTGATAAGTGGAGGACGCTAGATCTGGTTCAATTCCAAACCCTGAGCAAGGAGGAGAAGTCCGAGCTTGAAGACTGGAGTATGCGCATGTTCAAAGAAGGAAAGATAGGAGTGCCCCGATGAATCGTCGACGATTCCTAGCGGGGATCGGCGCTGCGCTCGCTACGGTCGCGATGGCGACGCGCTTGGCGCATACGACGCCGAAGCTAGCGGCTCCCGAAGATGCGTACCTTACGGACCCCGATCATTGGTGGTTGCCCGACGACGCGCAAGGAATGATTTACTACGTTCCTCTTTACGGCTTCCCGGGCGAATACGTTGAAGTCCCCGCGTCTTCCATCAGGAGTGCTCAAGAAATGATCCCGTCACCAAAGCTGCTAGAAACGCTGGAGCAGTTGAATTATTGTGCTAAGAACGATCTTTACTTCGAAATCAAAGAAGCGGAAGCTGCCGAGCTATCAGCCTACATTGAATTTTTGGAGAGACGAGCATGACCCAGTATGTTCATGAGGTTGTTGGTTGTGGTGTGATGTTCATCGAAGAGAATGGAGAAGTAATCGAAATCCGTCGAGGTGACCCTCGTTACGACAATCTTGCTGAGAAATACGCAAAGCATTTAGCTAACTCCCTCGTGGAAACGACGCCATGAATCGTCGATACCAAGCACGTGAGCGTTATTCGGTTGGGTGGACCGATACTGCTCCTGTCTTAAAACAAGTGATGGATGAAAATCTACCGACGTTTCGATATTGTGAAACATGTAAGCGTGAGACTCCTCACATAGCCGGGTGTGTGTACTGTGAACCGTCGTAACTTTCTCGCCGCGTCCATCGCGGCCGTGCTGGCGCCGAAAGCGTTGGTGACGGAAGAACCCATTGTCGAGTTCGTGCGACGCATGTCCAAAGTCTATAGCGCCAGCCTCGCCGCAACCTTGGCCGAGACGCAACCCGCCGGCGATGCGTTGGTGCGAATGGTCTATCAGACGGCAATCTACGGACGTGCGCGGATGCGTGTGCAATTCGATGATCAGATACGAGAAGTAGTTACGGAAGTATTCGATGAACATCAAATCTACAACCCAACTGAGTGGCGAGACATCTTCGACGAAGGTAGTTCAGCTCTCGTCGCGGAGGAAGAAAGCGGGGAATGGAACGGAGGGCCCGTGGGTGGTCTCTTGCCAAACATGTCGCAACAAGACTTTCATTCTCGAGGTGGTATCTACGAGCGGAGACTCTTCAACGCTGCGCGCGGTATGCCCCGTTTGTGGGACCGCTGTCGCCGAGATTGAATCGAACCCCGCGTAGGTAATTCGCCAGCAAGCTAATCAACGGCTATTATCCGTCGCGTCCTCTCCCTGGAGACGCGCGTGGCTGGCATTCGACGAGATTGGAAAGGCAGGCCGGTAAGACGGCCGAAGCAGAGACCTTCCAACAAACTATTCCTCCCTGACTATCTCACCGAAGTGAAGATGGTAGCGATGCGTGGTCTCACGGATAAGGAGATCAGCCAAGTCTTTGGGATCAATCCAAAGCTATTCAAAGCTTGGAAGAAGACGTACCCTTCCTTCCGGGAGGCGATCGACAAGGGCCGTACCAGGGCTGATGCCGAAGTGGTTGCTGCGCTGTTCAAGCGGGCGACGGGCAAGTTCAAGCTGAAAGAAACGAAGATCATCAAGTACAAAGATGATTACGAGACGTTGGATGTGGATGTGCGGTATCCCCCTGACACGGAAGCGATCAAGTACTGGCTGAACAACCGCGCGAGAGATCATTGGCAGCAACGCTCCGCGAATGAACTGAGCGGCCCAGGGGGCAAGCCATTGGAGCTTGCAACCGATAAGGCGGCGCTGATAGACGCAATCGTTAACCTAGTCAACCCGAAACCAGATGGCGAAAGCTCTAGTCCATTACAAAGACAAGCTAAATCTTCAAGCTCTAAATTCCACAAACCTAAGAAAGAAGCTTGATCGATTTACCAACGATGAGCTTCATCTTCTAAAGTGGAAGCTTAGTTGGCGGAAGACGGCACGTAAGAAACAGCTCCAACCCGAGGGACAGTGGGTTATCTGGGGCATCCGCTCC
>Ga0184615_10001493_pt1 | contig 12635 bp, 10 predicted proteins | sample PLM4_65_coex_FD_133134 | JGI IMG/M metagenome (GOLD analysis project Ga0184615, IMG submission 133134) | Groundwater sediment microbial communities from an aquifer in East River, Colorado, USA - PLM4_65_coex | ecosystem: Environmental > Terrestrial > Soil > Riparian zone | place: USA: East... | reverse complement strand
TCTTGGGGAACACCGAGAAGTGCAGAAAGAGTGCGACAAACACAACAGCGGCATGCAGAAAAAAGGAAAAGAAGACCGCAAGCGCCAGTTCATGTTCCGACTGCCCAAATCTCTTCCCGGAAGACAGTTTCATCGGGTGGGTTCGCCCCCCGATGAGGGTTCGGTCACCATGCCGAGCCGGTCGATACCCGCACGCTTTACTACGTCCATCACCTGCACCACGGCGCCGTAGGGCGCGTCCTTGTCGGCGCGAAGATACACGTTGACAAGCGGCTTGGATTTGCGGATGGAATCGAGCACATCCTTAAGCTTTGAAACATCCACCCGCTCCTGCTCTACGAACAGCGCCTGCGAGCGGGTGACCGTCAGCACGACCCGGTCCTCCTGCTTCACGGTATTGGCCTCGGATTTGGGCAGGTTCACATCCAGTCCCCTGCTCATCATGGGCGAGATGATCATATAAAAAAAGAGCACCACGAGCAGCACATCGATGAGCGGCACGAGGTTGATCTCGCGGATAATATGCCGTTCCCGTCGCTCGAAGCTCATGGTTTCCTCCGGAGCAGGTTCCGCTCGATGAAGCTCAGGAACTCCATGGAAAAGGAGTCCATCCGGGTGGAGATGCTCCTGATCTTCTCCGAAAAATAGTTATAGGCGATCACCGCCGGGATGGCCACGAACAACCCCATGGAGGTGTTGATGAGCGCTGCCGCGAGCCCTGGTGCAAGCGCGCCGATATCGCCCGTTCCCTTCAACCCGATGCCGTAGAAGGCTTCCATGATGCCCCAGACCGTGGCCAAGAGGCCCAGGAGCGGCCCCACCGTACCCGTAGTGCCGAGGAACGCGAGGTAGCGCTCCATATACATGATCTCATCCTGCGTGTTGATTTTGAGCGAGCGCTCAATTTCCTGGGAAATAAGCGGCCGCTCCTCCTCGGTAACCTTGCCGTCCGGCAGGGTCCTGATGATGGACTCGGCCTTCCGGTAGCCTTCCACGAAGAGCGTGGCAAGGGGGCTGTATTTCTTAGCGTCCGCGTGACTGAAAAGTTCATTGATGTTCTTCGTCTTCCGGAACTCGATCAGGAAAGCGTGAGATTCTTTCTCCGATCTCCTCAGGAACTGATACTTGAGCAGGATCATGGCCCAGGAGACCACGGAAAATCCCATCAGGATGAATACGATCACCTTGCCGAACCAACTGACCTCCCCGAAAAGACCGACCACTCCCGTGCCCAGTCCGGACACCGCGCTGATTGCAAGCATTGCTACCTCCGTAATGAAAGAAGATTCAACATTCAACATTCAAATAAGGGCACAGCTCTTTTGAATGTTGAATCTTCAATCTTGAATTCACTATCACCGAATGCTGATGACGTGTCCCATTTCCGCTACCCCATACCCGCCCATGCTTACGATCCGCTCCCGGAACTCCCGGTCCCCGCGGATGATCCCGAGCAACGCCTGCATCATCGGTGTATCATAGAAATCCCGGGGTATGGCCAAATCATACCGCTCTTGCGCTACAGGGACGAAATCGAGATCGAGCGCAATGGCTGCCGAAAGCACCGCAAGCCCGGTGTCCGCCGCTCCTGAAAGCACGGCTGCAGCAACTGCCATGTGCGTAAATTCCTCATGATAATACCCGTTTACAACGGCCGGGTCAATACGCAATTTTTTGAGATGCAGGTCCGTCAACAGCCTTGTACCCGCGCCCGCCTGGCGGTTCACGAAGACCACGTCCCTGCGACGAAGATCCTCAAATCCCTTGATGCCTTTCGGATTCCCTTTGGGAACTACGAAACCCTGGGTCCGGTACACAAGGTTCACGAGCACGACCTTCGTATCGGGAAGAAGTTTCCTGATATAGCTTACATTATACTCACCCGTCTCTTCATCGAGCAGATGCGTTCCCGCGAGATGCGCCTCCCCGCGTTTGAGCGCGAGAAGGCCGCCCATGCTGCCGACATGCGCCGAGGAGAGCGAATACTCGGGGTGTTTTTTCTTGAGATAATTTCCGAGTACGTCAAGGGCATTGTCATGCGACCCGATGCAGACAAGGGTATTCTCAATATCACGGGTGGAGCGCATAAGCTCTACGGTCACTGCATGACCAGCAGCGATTCCCTCGCTCTCAGCAGGAACGCGGATGATGCCGTCGGCGCGCACCAGAGACATAAGCGCCCCGGCACCCCTGGTCACAGGTGTCGCGATCAGGTTGCCCGACACGCTCCCGATCTTCACGCGGATGAACTCCTCCTGCCCGAGTGATGACGCCACCTGCCTGCTGAGCTTCGCCGTGATCGTATCCGGACCGGGTGCTTTCAGCCCCAGCAGCGCGTAGATCAGCGGCTTGACAAACAGAGTGAAGGTGAGCGCCGCTGATACGGGATACCCCGGGATGCCGATCACGGGTTTGCCTTTGACGATCCCGAGGATCACCGGCTTGCCGGGCTTGATGGAAACACCATGCACAAGGACCTCCCCGAGCTCAGCGATCACGTCAACGGTAAAATCTTCCCTGCCTGCCGATGATCCCGCGTTGATCACTACCAGATCAGCGTCAGCAAGCGCATCGAGAATGGCCTGCCGGAGAAGGTCCGCATCGTCTTTTACGATATGCTTTCGGACTGCATGGGCGCCGTACTCCGTGGCCATCGCCGCAAGCATGGTCGAATTGAAATCAATGATATCGCCTCTTTTCAGTTCGCTGCCCGGCTCCACCAGCTCAGTGCCGGTGGGGATGATCGTGACCACGGGCCTGCGCCTCACCATGACCGTAGAATGGCCGCTCGCGAGCATGGCAGCCATGTCCACCGGACGGATGACGTGGTTCTCGGAGATGATAAGCTCGGTGGCAACAATATCCTCTCCAACCAGACGCACATGCTGCCATGGCGTTGCCGGTTTCAGGATCTCGATCTCGGTATCAGATATCTTTTCCACGTCCTCGATCATGATCACCGCATCATAACCATCGGGCATGGGGTCGCCGGTGTCGATCGCGATGGCCTTCGAGGGGACGTTAAGACGCCTGGGTCTCGTCTCCGACGCGCCAAAGGTGTCGATGAACTTAACGGCATAACCGTCCATGGCCGCAGAATGATAGAATGGCGACGATATCTTCGCGATCACCGCCTCGGACGTGACGCGGCCCAGCGCATCGCCGATGAGGATATGTTCACCAGAGAGCGGCCCGCCGATGTTCGCAGTTTTTAATGCGTCATTATATTTCTGGATCGCATCTGCAAGCGGCTGATTGTCGAGATATTTTTTTTGTTTGTACATGCCGATCCTTCGAATAAAAGATACATGACCTTGTTACGAATTTACGGAAATATCGCGTTTTGTTTCTCTCCGCGCTTTTACAATGAATTTTCCTGCGGGGTTAATGCCGCATTCTCCATTCGTTAGAACAACTTCACTTCCACTTCCTCGCCGGTTTCTATCCCGATCTTGTTCGTCGGCACCACCACCGTGCCGACAGCTTTAACGAGCGTACTGATGAGCCCTGACGCGCCGAACACGGGACGCGCCCAAAGCTGCCCATCCTTCTTCTCAAGCGTCACGCGCACATGGTCCTCGCGTCCAGGACTTGATGAGATGCTGCGCTCCAGTCTTGCCTTCACGACACGATAGGACGACACCCCCTCGAGCGCGGCGTGGGGGACCTCTCCTGAGGTGCGAACAAGAACTGGTTTTACGAAGAGTTCAAAACAGATGCTGACCGCAGCGGGATGCCCCGGCAGACCGAATACCGGCACTTGTTTCTCCGGTGTAGCGATCAGGCCGACGATAAGCGGTTTTCCCGGTTTGATCGAAACGCCGTGCACCAGCACGCCCGGCCTTCCCGCATCATTGATCACCTTTGCCGTGAGATCCGCAATACCTACCGAGCTGCCGCCGGTCAGGAGAACAAGAGCGCATTCCTTGATCGCGGCCTCAAGCGTTTCCCTCAAACAGGCATACTCATCAGGGATGATCCCCAGCCTCACGGGCACACAGCCTGCCTGGGCGATCAGGCCTTCGAGATTGTAGGAATTACTGTCCCGGATCCGGCCCGGTGCGGGAGTACTATCTGCGGGAACGATCTCGTTCCCCGTGGAGATGATCGCGACCTTCGGTTTTTCGAATACGCTGATATGGACAATTCCCACACTGGCGAGCGCGGACATATCTTGAGGCCGCACGCGGTGGCCGCGAGACAGGATGACCTCGCCTTTTTTAATATCATCACCGGCCTGGACCATGTTTTCAAGCGGTGCAACAGGTTTTACCACTTCAATGCTCTTTGCATCAATAGACTGGGTCTGCTCGAACATCACCACCGCGTCCGCACCCTGCGGCAGAGCGCCGCCGGTCGCTATCTTCATGGCTTCGCTTTTCGACAAGGCCCTCTCGGGCATCGTACCCATGAGAATGTCGCCGACAACGGTGAGCAAGGCAGGCCGCGACTCGGCAGCACTGAAGGTGTCGGCGCTCTTGACCGCATAGCCATCCATGGTGGAGCGATCGAATGCAGGGAGGTTTTCAGGTGAGAGGATCTCCTCAGCCAATACCCTGCCAAGGGAATGGCTGATATGAATTTTTTCTATTGCAGGAAGTGAAATGGTGAAGTGCTCATCAAGCAAGGTGAGAGCGTCTTCTCGGGAAACCACACCAGTGCGACCGAGCATGTCTTTGACCGTCATGAAGACAACCTCACCTGCGGCGAGAACTGAACATTGACAAAATCAAAATGAAGAATGCAAACTGGCGGGACGGCACCTGCTAAAATTATCACTCTGCTCTCTGCATTTTGCATTACACTTTTCCTTCTGCCTTGGCCTTGATCTTTCGCACGTATGATGCTGCCCGCATGCCGGCGACAGAGCCCTCGCCGGCCGCTGCCACGATCTGCATCCCGCCGCAGGTACAGTCTCCGGCGGCGAACACACCGTCGAGGTTCATCCGCTGGTGCTTGTCCACGATCAGGCAGCCGCGGTCATCGGTCATACCGCCCGCTTTCAAGATGAGCTGCGAAATGGGCGTGGAACCCAGGGCGATGAACACCCCTTCGAGCGGTAGTATTTTCTCAGCGCCGTCATGGGTGATCTTGAGTCCGGTGACCAGTTCGTCACCGACAACGGAATGGATCTTCGCCACCGGGTGGATCTCCACATTCGGCTTTGATTTGAGACGGGTCATCACCGCCGAAACGAAGTCAGGTTCTTTGTGGGGGACTATCGTTACCTTAGCGGCAAGGTCTGCGAGGTGAAGAGCTTCATCCGCGGCCTCGTTGTCCGATCCGATCACTGCCACCTGCCTGCCTTTAAAAAAGTTGCCGTCACAGGTTGCGCAATAGGATACGCCCTTGCCGAGGAATTCCTTTGCACCCGGCACTTCGAGCTTCTTTCTGGCCACGCCGATGGCTATGATCACCGCATGCGCCTCGTACACCTCGTCTCTGGTGCGCACAAGCTTGACCTCTCCCTTCAGCTCCATGTCGACCACTTCGACGGGATAGACGATGGTTGCGCCGAACTTCTCCGCCTGTTTGGCCATGATCTGGGTAAGGTCCATGCCGTTGATGGTCTCATACCCGGGATAGTTCTCGATGTGAGCTATCTTGGCGGTATAGCCGCCGACAAAATCCTTTTCAAGCACGACACACTTCTGGCCCGCCCTTCCGAGATAGAGTGCGGCGGTGAGGCCGGCTGGACCTGAGCCGATAATGATGACATCGTAAAACTGCGCCATAGATAATTCCTCCTTGATATTGACGAGCTCAGCCGGAGTAGCACGTATTCCGAACGATTACCACTATTGACTGGAGCCTTCAGAAGATGCCCACCCCCCGACAGGGATCAGTGGCTTCCTCTCGATGGCGTGACGTTTTTATTTTATCCGAGCAGCAAGGACATGTCAACACCGGAAACAGGATTAGCCTGTATACTGCTTGCATATTATGTCAGGCTTCGGGTAGGATACAAGAAGATACGAGGAGGGAACCATGACCCCGAAAAAGATCATTGAAACAATCCAAACGGCATCGGAGAACAACCGGCTCAGCTGCGAGAAGGCGCACGAACTGGCACGAGACCTGAACATTTCGCTACAGGAGATCGGTGCAATCTGCGATGAGCTGAAAATCAAAATAGCGGCATGCCAGCTTGGGTGTTTTTAACAACTCACTTCTTAACGAATGCCGGGTTCCGCGTCTAATTTTAAACCGGGCATGATCAGCGCCTCGTTATAACAGGTCACCCGGTTCTTGCCCATCTCCTTTGAGCGATAGAGCGCAACGTCGGCATCATGGATCAATTCGGAATAGCTCTTTGCACTCTTTTGGTCCATGATCGCCAGGCCGAGACTGACCGTAACTTTTTCGAAGGGGTGGGCGATCTTTACCGAAAAGGGGTATTCATCAATCGACTTGCGCACCCGCTCAGCGACCGTCAGGGCCTCCTCGAGACTGGTCTCGGCAAGCAGGATCGAGAATTCCTCCCCACCGTAGCGGAAACAGGTGTCCGTGCTCCCGGTCCTGCACGCCGCGTTCAGCAGCGGCCCTATCTGGGCTATCAATCTGCTGCCTTCAAGATGGCCATAGCGGTCGTTGATGCGTTTGAAATCATCGACGTCGATCATGATAAAGCAGAATTCCCTGCCGGTGCGCACCTTTCTGCGGACCTCTTCTTCGAGTTTCTCGATCAGCACGCGGTAATTGAGTAAGCCGGTCAATTCATCCACCCGCGCCAGCTCAAGCGTCTTTTTAAATAGCTCCGCCTTCTCCAATCCGGCGGAAATCAGGTGGGAAAGCGTCCGCAGAAGGTCGAATTCCTCTATCCTGAAGGCAGACGATTTGCTGTGGCTGAAGCCCATGACCCCGACGATGCGGTTCTCATTCTTGAGCGGAATGCCGATATAGCTCCCGAGTTCCTTTTTTTCGTCCGGGCGGTGAAAAAAACTCTCGAACAGCGCGGTATCCTCCAAAAAAATCGGCTCGCCGCTCGCCGCGATCTCTCCCGGCGCGCCATTGTCAAAATAAATGGATTCCGGCATCTTGGCCTGCGGCGATGGTGAATGAAAATAGATCGGCTCCAGGCTGGTCAGGTCCTTCTTTACCTTATAGACGGAGGCGTTCTCAAAGGTGACCGCCTTGCCGATGGATGACATGATCTTTTGGATAAGTTCGGAAGGTTCCAGTTCAGAGGCGATGATCTTACCAACATCATAGAACAGGTGGGTTTCGGTGAGCTTTCGGTAAAAAAGGGTCTTAAAGTCGCGGTCGGGGACGGTACGCGCGTCTTTTTTTTCTTTTACCATTTTCCGTTTCATCGTCGCCAACCTGCCCCGGACAGTGATTGGTATATCTGGGTGAAAAATATACCACACTATTCATTATTAAACCAGCAAAAAAAATGCTCTCGGGGCCTTCATCCCAACCTGGACAATCCAAAACCAGGATACGGTAAGGCAAACTCTTTGGCACGGATAAGGGCGGATTAATCCCGTTGGAAATCTTCCGATAGCATGCTGCACAGTGAGACTTACCTCGTTGACTGTTCTGCGGGCTTTCTCACGGGATTAAAACCTTCGAAAAATTATGATGCTTCATAATCCAAACAGTTAAAATCAGTGAAAATAAAGTTGACCTTTTCACCCCATTACGATCAAAGCAAGAGGGGCTTCTATCAGGGCTGACCGGGTAGTCTCTACACACCGACCGTGAGCGCTTCCGCCCTGAATACCAGCTTCCGGCCGCTCCTGTCGACAATGATCCTCGATCCCTCCTTTACTTCACCGGAGAGGATTTTCGACGCGAGCGGGTTCAGCACGTCCCGCTGGATAACTCGCTTGAGCGGCCGCGCCCCGTAGACCAGGTCGAATCCCTCTTCGGCAAGCAGCTCCTTCGCACCCTCGGTAAGCTCGATCTCGATCTTTTTGTCCGCCAGCCGTTTCTGCACCAGCCCGACCTGGATCGTGACGATTTTTTTCAACACCTCCGCGTCAAGGGGGTGGAAGATGACCGTATCGTCCACGCGGTTCAGGAACTCGGGCCTGAAGTGTTGACGCATGGCATCCATCACCCTGCGCCGCATCTCCTCTTCATCGTTCTGAAGGTCCTGGATATACTGGCTTCCGATGTTCGAGGTCATGATCACCACGGTATTCTTAAAATCAACGGTACGACCGTGGCCATCCGTAAGCCTGCCGTCGTCGAGCAACTGTAACAGCACATTGAAGACCTCGGGATGGGCCTTCTCGATCTCGTCGAACAGGATCACCGAGTAAGGCCTCCTGCGCACCGCCTCGGTCAATTGGCCGCCCTCGTCATATCCCACGTATCCCGGAGGCGCGCCGATGAGACGCGAAACGGTGTGGCGTTCCTGGTACTCGGACATATCGATACGGATCATGGCCTGCTCGTGGTCGAAGAGAAACTCGGCAAGCGCCCGCGCGAGCTCGGTCTTTCCAACGCCCGTGGGACCCATGAAGATGAAGCTTCCGATCGGCCGGTTCGGGTCCTGAATGCCTGCCCGCGCCCTGCGTACCGCGTCGGACACTACAACGATCGCTTCGTCCTGTCCCACAACCCTCATGCGCAGCCGGTCTTCCATGTGAAGGAGCTTCTGCATCTCGCCCTCAAGCATCCTGGTCACCGGAACTCCGGTCCACTTGGACACGATCTCCGCCACGTCTTCGTCGTCCACCTCTTCTTTCAGGATCTTTTGATGTTCTTGCACGTCGGCCAGCCTGCCGGACTCCTCTTCAAGCTGCTTCTGGAGTTCCAGGAGCTTGCCATAGCGCAGCTCCGCAGCCCGGCCCAGGTTGCCCTCGCGCTCAGCCTTATCCGCATCGATCCTGGCCTGCTCGATCTGTTCCTTGATGGTCCGTATCTTCTGGATCCCGGCCTTTTCCGACTGCCACTGCGCCCGCTGGCCGCTCCGTTTCTCCGAAAGCTCGGCAATCTCCTTTTCGATCTTCGCAAGCCGCTCGCGCGATGCCGGGTCCTGCTCCTTCTTCACTGCCTCGCGTTCGATTTCGAGCTGCCTGATCCTGCGCTCCACCTCATCAAGCTCCGTGGGCATGCTGTCGATCTCCATGCGGAGCCGCGATGCGGCTTCATCAATGAGATCGATGGCCTTGTCAGGAAGAAAACGGTCGGCGATGTAACGGTGGGAGAGGACCGCCGCGTTTACGAGCGCAGAATCCTTGATCTTGACCCCGTGATGCACCTCGTAACGCTCTTTAAGGCCGCGCAGGATCGAAATTGTGTCCTCCACTGATGGTTCGCGAACCACCACCGGCTGGAACCTTCGCTCGAGCGCCGGGTCCTTCTCTATGTACTTCCGGTATTCGTTCAAGGTCGTAGCGCCCACGCACCGGAGCTCGCCGCGTGCAAGCGCGGGTTTAAGCATGTTCGACGCGTCCATGGCGCCTTCAGCCGCGCCGGCCCCGACCACGGTGTGCAGTTCATCGATGAACAGGATCACCTCACCGCTCGCCTCGGTCACTTCCTTCAGCACGGCCTTCAGCCGGTCCTCGAACTCGCCTCGGAACTTTGCGCCGGCGATAAGCGCTCCCATGTCAAGAGCGATCACCCTTTTGTTTTTGAGCCCCTCGGGCACGTCACCGCTTACCACGCGCTGCGCAAGCCCCTCGGCAATGGCGGTCTTGCCCACTCCGGGCTCTCCGATCAGCACGGGGTTGTTCTTGGTGCGCCGCGACAGCACCTGTACCACTCGGCGTATTTCTTCATCCCTGCCGATCACGGGATCGAGCTTTCCGCGTCGCGCCATATCGGTAAGGTCCCTGCCATATTTCGTAAGCGCCTGATACTTGTCTTCGGGGTTCTGGTCCGTTACTCGCTGTGAACCGCGGATGTCGACGAGGACCGTGAATATTTTGTCCTTCGTCACGCCATGGCGCGAAAGGATGTCCCGCCCTGCCCCGTCACCGTCGGCGGCTGCTATCAGGAAGTGCTCGGTGCTGATATACTCGTCCTTGAGCCGCTCCGCTTCCTGCTCCGCGCGTTCGAACAGCTTGTTGAGCCGTGGCGAAAGATAGGTCTGCACCAGTCCCTCGACCTTCGGCAGTTTGTTCAGCGACTCTTCGATCTCGGCCTTGATCCTGCCGGGTTCTGCGCCCAGCTTCTTAAAAATCGGGACTACCACACCTTCCGGCTGGTCCATGAGGGCGAGCAGCAGGTGTTCGCTCTCGATCTGCTGATGATGGAGCTTTCCCGCAAGGTCCTGCGCCGTCTGCACCGCTTCCTGGGATTTTAACGTGAATTTGTCGAACCGTGCCATAGCAGCCTCCGTATGTGAATCATGATGGACGATGGACGACCGTTCGCTTCGCTCACTAGGACGATGGACGCGTAAGACTTTACTTCCTACATCCTACCTCCCTCGTCCTTCGTCCTACGTCCTTCATTCCTCGTCCGTCGTCTATCGTCCCTCATCCCTCGCGATTTTTATTCTTCTCACCACCGGTACGATGGCTGTTCTCATCTCTTCCCTGCGCCGGATCTCGAGTTCAAGATCACCGCGCAGAAGTTGGATCGTTTCCTCCATCTCGCGCTGCAATTGTTCCATCTTCTCGCGCATCGAGAGGATCACCTCGACCCCGGCCAGGTTAACGCCAAGCTCGCGCGTAAGCCTCAGGATCATCTCAAGCTTCTCCACATCCTCCTCGGAATAGAGCCTCGTGTTCCCTCCGCTCCGTTTGGGCTTGATGAATCCCTCACGTTCGTAGATCCGAAGTGTCTGCGGGTGGATCCCGAGCATTTCCGAAACCACACTGATCATAAACAGTCTGTGTTCACGAACAACCATAAATACCTCGCTGCAAATCTCGATGGACGATAGATGACCGCTCACTTCGTTCGCTGGGACGATGGATGAAAAGACTTACGACCCTCGTCCCACATCCGTCGTCCTTCATCGTTTCCTGAATCCCCTGAACGTTATCTCCTTCCGAGGATCGGCTGGATGCAATCTGTCAAGTTCGTCAAGGAGTTCCTTCCCTCGGTGTGTAACTCCTGTCGGCGTTACCACCTTGATAGTCACATAGTGGTCTCCTACACCGCCCCCGCCAAAGTGAGGCACGCCTTTCCCTTTCAGCTTGAGCTGCTGCCCGGTCTGCACGCCCGGCGGCAGGGTGAGCCAGACCATTCCGTCCACGGTCGGGATCTCTATCTTGTCGCCGAAGACCGCCTCTTTCATCGTTACATTCGCCTCGGAATACAGATTATCGCCCTTGCGCTCAAAATAGCCATGGGGCCTTACCTTCGTGATGATATACACATCTCCGGCGGGCCCGCTATGCTCACCCGGTTCGCCCATGCCTGCAACGCGCACCTTGGAACCGTTGTCTACACCTGCCGGTATCTTCACATTGATGCGTTCCGATTTTTGGACAACACCTCTGCCCCCGCAGGTCCGGCAGGGACTCGGATTGATGGTCCCTTCTCCGCGGCAGGTAGTGCAAATCTGGGCGGACTGCATAAATCCCCTGCCCTGGGCAACACTCCCCGAGCCCAAACAGGTTGGGCAGGTTCTGCGTGAGGTGCCAGGCTGAGAGCCTGAGCCGCTGCACGTTGAGCACGTCGCATCTCGTTGCAGATCTACCTGCATGGTGCGTCCGAAGATCGCGTCCTCAAGATCGACTTCAACGGAATAGGTTATGTCTTCACCCTTGGTCGGTCCACGGGGCCTTGCTCTGTTGCCAAATATATTGCTGAAAATGTCCTCAAACCCGGCTCCACCGCCGCCTTTGAAAAAATCCGCACCCTGAGTGAAGCCCCCAAACCCCTGACTCGGCCCGGCGCCCTGACCAAAGCCTGCATCAAACGCCGCATGTCCGAACTGATCGTACTGTTGCCTCTTCTTTGGATCAGAAAGGACCTCATAGGCCTCATTCATCTCCTTGAATTTATGCTCTGCTGTCTTGTCACTGGGATTAACATCAGGATGGTACTTTCTAGCCAGCTTCCTGAATGCCTTCTTCAACTCTGCCTCAGATGCACCCTTCTTAACACCCAGTATCTCGTAATAATCTCTCTTAGTAGCAGCTCCCATGATCACCTCAAAAATCTATATTTATCGTATTATAAAATATGAGCGACTCATTGTCAAGTATAGTGTAAAAAAAATATCTATGCATTTATTATATTATTTTAATAATTTTGATAATAAACCGGCTTTTTCTCCCACCACGATATCAATAAAGGCATTATTATGGTATATCCATGCCACTCCATTGTCATTATTCATGTTATCTACTATACCATTTATCTTAGCTTGATACTCATTACTCCACAGGTTTTTTCTGCAGGTAGTGGTCCAAACGAAACCGAGAAGATCAAGCGCATATATTTTTATCAGCGGGTTCTTGTCAACGAGTGACCTGATGATCAATTTTTGATAGGTCGCAACCAGCTCTGGGGAAACCTCCGCGACACGCGCCAGGGCATACACCACGCCAGGCCTGAAGGTCTGTTCTTCTATATCATAGACCTCGGCGATCAGTGGGACGATGTCAGCAAAGCCTTCCGGATCAGAGCACACGATCTCACCCAGAAGCTCGGGCGCGGCCCATCCGATACCGCCGGATTCATCGGAAAGAGACCACAGGAGCTTCCTCATCGTGATG
>Ga0184615_10001492_pt1 | contig 12635 bp, 13 predicted proteins | sample PLM4_65_coex_FD_133134 | JGI IMG/M metagenome (GOLD analysis project Ga0184615, IMG submission 133134) | Groundwater sediment microbial communities from an aquifer in East River, Colorado, USA - PLM4_65_coex | ecosystem: Environmental > Terrestrial > Soil > Riparian zone | place: USA: East... | reverse complement strand
CTCGGTCCACGCCATGGCGTCGAGCCCGGCGCCGACGCTGGGCTGGGCCGCGAGGTACACCACGATGGTGCCGAACAAAGCGAGCCCGATGCCGACCGAGCCGAGGATGAAATATTTCCACGCCGCCTCGATCGCCTCGTGGGTGCGGTAGATGCCGACCCTCATGACCGTGGTCAGCGTCGCCACTTCCACCGCCACCCACATCACGCCAATGTTGTTCGCCACCAGCGCGAGGTTCATGGCCGCCATCAGCACCTGGTACATCGCATGGTAGAAGCGCAGATAGGTCGGGGTGAGGCGGCCGATCTCGATCTCGTGCGCGATGTAGCTGGCGCTGAACACCGAGGTGGTGAAGGCGACGAAGGCGTTGAGCGCGATGAAGACGACGTTGACCTCGTCCACGATGAGGAAGGCGCCCGGCTCCGGCCGCGCGAAGAACAAGCCGATGGCGGCCGAGAGCGTGATGAAGGCCGCGAGCACGTTGAGCCGCGCCGACACGCGGTAGCCCGGGATCAGGACGAGGATCGCAGCGCTGGTCGCCGGCACGGCGAGCACGGCCTGGACCAGCAGCGTGCCCGGCTCGCTCATCGCCCGCCTCCGCCAAGGCTTCGGCGCGGCGTATCGCGCCGGAGCACGACTGTGCGAAGGCGGATCATCGCCGCTCGCCCCGGAACAAATCGAGCGCCGATACGTCGACCGTGTCGAACCGCTCGCGGATGCGGAACAGGAAGATGCCGATGACGATGAAGGCGATCAGGACCGAGAAGGCGACGCTGATCTCCACCACCAGCGGCATGCCCTTGGCGCCGGTCGCGGCGAGGATCAGCCCGTTCTCCAGCGACATGAAGCCGATCACCTGGCCGACCGCGTTGCGGCGCGACACCATCATCAACAGCCCGAGCAGCACGACGGAAAGCGCGAAGGCCAGATCCTCGCGCGCGAGCGAGCCCGCGGCCACGGTCACCGGCAGCATGACGACGATGGAGAGCGCCACCAGCGCCATGCCGGCCAGCATGGTCGGGCCGATGCCGACCACGCTCTCCAGCGTGCGATGGATGCCGAGCCGAATTACGATGCGGCGCAGCGCCATCGGGATGACGATGGCCTTGAAGGCGAGCGCGATGGCGGCGGTGACGTAGAGGTGCGGCGCGTCCTGCACGTAGGCCTGCCAGGCGACCGACAGCGACAGCACGATCGCGTGCAGCGCGAACACGTTGATCAGCCCGATCATGCGCGCCTGATAGAGCAGCATGAAGCTGACCAGGACCAGCGACCCGGCGAAGAGATGCGCGACGTCGAAGGAAAGTGCGCTCATCACAGGCTCCGCGATACGAAGAGGAGGACGGTGCCGAGCAGCCCGAGCATCAGCGCGGCGCCCAGGAACTCGGGCACGCGGAAGACGCGCATCTTGGCGATCGAGGTCTCGAACACGGCGAGCAGCAGGCCGCCGACCGTGAGCTTGGCGAGATAGGCGGCGGCGCCGATCGCGTAGTCCGCCGGCCCGGAGCCCGCCGAGGCCATGCCCCACGGCGCGAAGATGGCTGCGATCAGCGACAGATAGAGCAGCAGCTTGAGCGAGGCCGCGAGCTCGATCATCGCCAGATGCCGGCCGGAATATTCCAGCACCATCGCCTCGTGCACCATGGTGAGCTCGAGATGCGTCGCCGGATTGTCGACGGGGATGCGCGCGTTCTCGGCGATCGACACCAGGATCAGCGCCACGAGCGCGAGGCCGAGCGAGACGCGCAGCCCCACCTCGCCGGCCAGCATGTAGCCGATCACCGAGGAAAGCTGAGTCGAGCCCGCCAGCAGCGACAGGGTGAACACGATCATGATCATCGCCGGCTCGGCGAGGGAGGCAAAGAGCACCTCGCGCGAAGAGCCGATGCCGCCGAAGCTGGTGCCGACGTCGAGCCCCGCGAGCGCGAGCATGAACCGCGCGGTGCCGATCAACGCCACGATGGCGATCAGGTCGGCCGACCAGGAGAAGATCAGCCCGCTGGCGAAGCTCGGCACCAGCGCCGCGGCGACCCAGGTGCAGGCAAACACCATGTAGGGCGCGACACGGAACAGCCACGACGCGGTGTCGGCGACGATCGCCTCTTTCTTCAGGAGGCGCAGCAGGTCGCGGTAGGGCTGGACGATCGACGGGCCGCGCCGGCGCAGCAGCCGCGCCTTGACCTTGCGCACGATGCCGGTCAGCAGCGGCGCGAGCGCCAGCACCACCGCCATCTGTGCGCCCTGGATGGCGATATCGAGGATCAGGGCCATAGCGCGAGCACCAGCAGGAGGACGACCAGCGCGCCGAATACGAGCGAGAGGTAGCGCCGCACGGTCTGGAACTGCAGCGGGTTCAGCAGGTCGGCGATGCGCAGCACGGCGGACGCGATCGGCGCGTACATCCAGTCCCAGATCAGATCGCGCACCGAGATCTCGATCCGCGCGGGGCCGAGATCGCCCGGCGCCGGCATGGTGACGCGCTCCGACGCGGCGAACAGCTTGGTGCCGAACACGCGCCGGAACGGCTGGGCGAAGCTGCCGGCGGTGTACTGCGTCGCCGGGCTCGGCTCGGGGAAGCCGCAATCCCAGGCCGGCGCGCGGCGCAGCGCGTGCGAGGCCAAGCGGTGGATGACCGCCGCCGCGCCGAGCGCCGAGACGGCGATGAACAGGAACACCATCAGCCCGTTATAGGAGCTGCGCCCCTCGCCGAGCGGCACCAAGGTGAGCCACGGCATGTAAAGCTGCACCGCCATCTGGCTGCCGAGGACGGCGGTGACGGGTGCGGCGAGCGCATCGATCACCACGCCGGGGAAGATGCCGGCGAGCAGGCACAGCATTGCGAGCGCGAGCATCGCCGCGACGGAAGCGCCATCGACCTCGTGCGCCGAGGCGGCCTGGGCGCTGCGCGGCCTTCCGAGGAAGGTCACGCCGAAGGCCTTCACGAAGCACGCCGCCGCGAGCGCAGCCGAGAGCGCGAGCAGCGCGCCCACCGCCGGCACGAGGAATTTGAGGCCCCACTGGGGCAGCGTTGGGCTCACCAGCACGGATTGGAAGGTGAGCCATTCGGACACGAAGCCGTTGAGCGGCGGCAGGGCCGAGATGGCGGCCGAGCCGATGAGGAAAGCGAACGCCGTGCGCGGCATGCGGTGGATCAGCCCGCCGAGATGCTCCATGTCGCGCTCGCCGGTGGCGGTCAGCACCGCGCCGGAGCCGAAGAACAGCAGGCTCTTGAACAGCGAGTGGTTGAAAACGTGGAACAGCGCCGCGGTCATCGCCAGCGCCGCGGCCCAGGCGATGCCGTTGGCGCGGAAGGCGAGCGCGAGACCGAGCCCGACGAAGATGATGCCGATGTTCTCGACCGTGTGATAGGCGAGCAGCCGCTTCAGGTCGTGCTGCATCAGCGCGTAGAGCACCCCCATGACGCAGGTGATGCCGGCGAGCACCAGCACGACCACGCTCCACCACCACACCGGCGGGCCGAGCAGGTCGAACACCACGCGGATGAAGGCGTAGACCGCGACCTTGGTCATCACCCCGCTCATCAGCGCCGAGACATGGCTCGGCGCCGCCGGGTGGGCGAGCGGCAACCAGGCGTGCAGCGGCACGATGCCGGCCTTGGAGCCGGCGCCGAGCAGGACCAGCCCCAGCGTGACGGCGGCGACCGCCGGGGTCGGCGCGTGGGCGCGCATGGCATCGAACCCGTAGGAGCCTTCCGGCCCGGCGAGCAGGCCGAAGGCGAGCAGCAGCGCCAGCGTGCCGAAGCTCGCCATGACGATATAGACGAGCGCGGCGCGGGTGTTGCCCTCCTCGCGGTGATGCGCGAGCACCAGCGCCCAGGAGGACAGTGACATGAACTCCCAGGACAGCAGGAAAGCGAAGGCGTCGTCCGCCAGCACCACGAGATTCATGCCGGCGAGAAAGAGGGGGAAGAACGGCAGCACGCGCTCCGGCGCCGTCTCGTGCCTTCCATAGCCGAGGGCGAACAGGCTGGCCATCGCGGCGCCGAGATTCACCACGACGAGGAAGAACGCCGACAGCCCATCGAGACGGAAATGGGCGCCGAGCCACGGGATGCCGAGCGGCAGCGTCGCGGTCAGAGCGCCCGTACCGGCGCGGAGGAGATGATCGAGCGCGAGCGCCAGCGCCGCGGCCGTGACGAGGAGACAAGCGCCGTACACGATCGGCGTCGCCGCGCGCGACCTTGCCGCGACCAGCCCGACGATGCCCGTCGCGAGCAAAGCGGCCACCATGGCGAGGATCGCGGAGAGGATCATGCCTTGAGCCGCACGCCCCGCCCGCCGTTCGGAACGGCGGCGCCTTCGTTGATCAACATGACGCCGGCAGCATCGAGCGCCGTGATCAGCTTCATCAGGGAATCCACGTTGCCGCGGATCACGCCGTCGCTCGCTTCCATGCGCTGAATGGTGGGAACCGACAACCCCGCGGTCTCGGCCAAAGTGCGCTGGTCGAGCCCGGCCAAAGCGCGGGCGGCGCGGAGCTGAGCTGCCGTAATCATGCGTCAGGCATCAAAATCGATGTGTTGCTGCGCTCTATACATAGAAGGCGCCCTCGGTGTCGATGGCCCGACCCCGCGCGCCAGCCGCGCATCCGAGCATCCGAGCATCCGAGCATCCGTCTTGCGAGCCTCACGCGTAAACCCGCGGCGCCCGTTGTGGAGGAATGGTGCATCATCGATCTTGACGGATGATGTTTTATACATAAATACTAAGGCGTCAAATCCAATTAAGAATGTTTGCCCCGTCACGGGGAACGCGGGTGCCGCCTCCGCGTTCACGGAACGAGGCTCAGCACCACGCGACGAGCATGAACGCGACGACGAACGTCACAGACCTCTTCGCTCGCTACCTAGCGCTCATCCGGGATGCGGCGCGGCGTTCGTCCGCGGACAGCGCGCCCGACGCGGAATTGCGCCAGCTTCTCCAGCTTCTCGACGACGACTGCGCCGCGTTGTCCGATGCGGACAAGCGACATGTTCGCCGCGTCCTGTCGGCGCAGATCGAACAGGAAGCTTTGCGCTATGCGGATCCCTACAAGCGAAGCGTGTTCAACGCCGTGCTAAAGCATCTCGAAGCGGCGGAGTGAAGCGGCAACGACCGCGGCGACGTGCGCGTCGTCACGCCGCGCTGGCGGCGGGCTGCTTCTGGCGCACCAGCTTGGTGTAATCCTCGCGCAGCGCGCGGGTGATCGGACCGACCGTGAATTTGCGGCCGTCGATCTCGCCCACCGGTGTCACCTCGGCGGCGGTGCCGGTGACGAAGATCTCGTCGGTCTTGGCGAGCTCGTCCGGCATGATCGTGCGCTCGATCACCTCGATGCCGCGCGATTTCGCCAGCGCGATCACCGAGCGCCGCGTGATGCCGTTGAGGAAGCAATCGGGCGTCGGCGTGTGCAGCTTGCCGCCGATGGCGAGAAACAGATTGGCGCCGGTCGACTCGGCGAGGTGGCCGCGCCAGTCGAGCATCAGCGCGTCGTCGAAGCCCTTGGCTTCCGCCGCGTGCTTCGACAAGGTGCAGATCATGTAGAGCCCGGCGGCCTTGGCGTGCACGGGCGCGGCCGAGGACGGCGGGCGGCGCCAATCCCCCCAGCATAGGCGGATGCCCTTCTCCGCCGCTTCGGGCGAGAAGTAGGACGGCCATTCCCACACCGCGATGGCGAGGTGGATCTTGGTCTGCTGCGCCGCGACGCCGAGCTGCTCCGAGCCGCGCCACGCGATCGGGCGCACATAGGCGTTCGGATGGCCGGTCGCGGCGACCGTGTCGCGCGTCGCCTTGTCGATCTGGGCGAGCGACCAGGGAATGTCGAAGCCGAGGATCTTGCCGGAGTCGATCAGGCGCTGCGAATGCTCGGTGAGCTTGAAGACCTGGCCGTCATAGACGCGCTCGCCCTCGAATACGCTGCTCGCGTAGTGCAGCCCGTGGGTGAGCACGTGGATCTTCGCCTCGCGCCACGGGATCAGCGCGCCATCGAACCAAATCTGCCCGTCTTGGTCATGGAAATCGATCATGGGAGCGCCCCGAAATGCCTTGCCCTGGGGTAGCACCGGTCGCTATATATGTCAACATGGCTGACGTAAAAGCGCCGCCGCGCCCCGCACCCCTCGACGACGAGGAGCTGCGCCGCGGCATGGAGCTGCTGTTCTACGCCTACCGCGATTTCACGGCCGAGCCGGACGAAATCCTCGCCACATACGGGTTCGGCCGCGCACACCATCGCGTGATCTATTTCGTCGGCCGCAACCCGCGCATCAACGTGAGCGAGCTGCTCGGCATACTGCGCATCACCAAGCAGAGCCTGTCACGGGTGCTGGGCCAGCTCGTGCGCGAAGGCTTCATCGTGCAGCACCCCGGCCCGCGCGACCGCCGCCAGCGTCTGCTCGAGCTCACGCCCAAGGGGCTCGAGCTCGAGCACAGATTGTCGGAGCCGCAGCGCCGCCGCATCGCGGCCGCCTATCGCGCCGCCGGACCGGATGCCGTCGCCGCGTTCCGCGACGTCATGCTCGGGATCATGAACCCCGACGAGCGGCGCAAGATCAAACTTTAGTTTCACCACAGAGGCACCGTTGTCATCCCGGCCGACGCGCCGACTTGATCGGCGCGGAGAGCCGGGACCCATGGTTCGAGACGGCGCCCTTCCCCGCGGATCAAGTCCGCGGGTCTGGGCGCCTCCTCACCATGAGGGATAGTGGCCGATCGAAGATGTCACCCTCATGGTGAGGAGCGGCGCGAAGCACCGCGTCTCGAACCATGCGGCGCGCTACGCGCGCCTCGCCCGGGATGACAGTTATAGTTCAGACCGAGATCGTTCCTTCCAGATAAAGCGCGCAGCGACCGGACAGCGCGACGCGTTCGCCCTTGTCTTCGCAGATCAGCTCGCCGACGCGCTTCGAGACTTGCCGCGCGCGCAGCTTTTTCTTGCCGAGCCGAGCCGCCCAGTAGGGCGTCAGCGTGCAATGCGCGGAGCCAGTAACCTGATCCTCCGGAATGCCGAAGGACGGACCGAAGAAGCGCGACACGAAATCCACCTCGCGGCCCGGCGCGGTGACGATCGTGCCGAACGGGTGCAGCGTGGCGAGAGAAGCGAAATCGGGGGTGAGATTGCGCACCGCGTCCTCGCTCTCCAGCACCGCGAGCCAGTTCTTGGCACGCAGCGTCTCACGCGGCACGACGCCGAGCCCCTTCGCAAGCGACGGCGGCGCATCCATCGGCGATGCCGGCAGCGCCGGGAAATCCATGGTGAGGAGGCCGTCGCCGTCGCGGCGCACGGCGAGCATCCCGCTGCGGGTGGAAAACTTCACCTCGCCCGGCTGCCGCAACAGCACCGAGGCGGACGCGAGAGTCGCGTGGCCGCAGAGATCGACCTCGACTGTCGGGGTGAACCAGCGCAGGCGATAGATATCGCCCTCGCGCACGAAGAAGGCCGTCTCCGCCAAGTTGTTCTCGGCGGCGATGGCCTGCATCGTCGCGTCCGGCAGCCATGCCTCGAGCGGGCAGACCGCGGCCGGATTGCCGCGGAACACCTCCGAGGTGAAGGCGTCGACTTGGTAGATCGGAATGCGCATCACCGAAATCGCCGCGAGGCTCAGTCCACCCAGAACCGCTTGTGGATTTCGCGCTCCACGTCGATGCGGTTCAGCCCGAGATCCTTGAGCATCCGGTCGTCGAGCGTGGCCAGCAGATGCCGTTCCGCCACACGTTGGCGCGAGGCGATCATCGCCGCGAAAACGGTCGTCGCGAGCCGATCGGCCAGACAGGCCGCGCGCCGAACACCGTGCGATATCCGGCTCGCGACGCCTTCGCGAGGTTCCGACCAAGAATATGTATCGGTACAATTTAGCATTGACGCACCTGTTGGTTCAACAAATTCAAGGTACATTTCCTAACTACGCTTGACGCAATTCGGTTTCAATAGATACATTGTCACCATGACACTTGTCGATTGGCTGCCCAAGCTCGAGGGACGGCACGGGCCGAAGGCGATCGCGATCGCCGATGCCATTGGCGAGGACATTGCCAGCGGGCGGCTCAAGCCCGGCGACAAGCTCCCTCCGCACCGTGATCTCGCGTTTCGCTTGGGCGTCTCGGTCGGGACGGTGACACGCTCCTACGCCGAGGCGCAGCGCCGCGGGCTGGTCAGCGGCCAGGTCGGCAGCGGCACCTATGTCGGCGAGCGCACCAGCGCGGCACAGCGCTTCGCCCTATGGGTCAAATCCGATGACGGGATCATCGACCTGTCCGCGAACATCGCCGTGTGCGATCTGCGCCAGATGGCGCTCGACCGCGTGCTGGCGCGGCTACGCCCGCAGCAGACCGATCCCGCTTTGCTCGAATATCAGGGCGCCGCCGGGATGGAGCGCCACCGACAGGCCGGCGCACGCTGGATCACGCGCCCGGGCTTCGCGCCCGATCCGGCGCGTGTCGTGATCACCCACGGCGCGCAGCAGGCGCTCGCCCTCGTCTTCTCCACCCTCGTGCGACCGGGGGCGACCGTTCTTTGTGAAGACCTCACCTTTCCGCCGGTGAAGAGCCTCGCCTCCGTGCTCGGGTTGCGCCTGCACGGCGTCGCGCTCGACCAGGACGGGCTGCGCCCCGACGCGCTCGACGAGGCGTGCCGCAGCACCGGCGCGACGCTGCTCTACACGATCCCGACTTTCCAGAATCCCACAGGCATCGTGTTTCCGGAGGCGCGGCGCCGCGAGCTTGCCGAGGTCGCGCGAAGGCGCGAGATCCGGATTTTGGAGGACGACGTCTACGCCCACATCATCGACTCCGCGCCGCCGCCGCTCGCCGCGTTCGCGCCCGAGCGCACATGGTATGTCGATTCGGTGTCGAAGACGCTCGCGCCCGGACTGCGCGTCGGCTACCTGGTCGTTCCGGAGGGCCAGCTCGACCCCATGCTGCTGACCATGCGCGCAATGTCGTGGATGACGACGCCGATCGCGGCCGAGATCGCGACGTTGTGGATGGAAGACGGCACCGCCGACGAGCTGGTGGCGTGGCATCGCCGGGAGCGCGTGGCGCGCGCCGCGCTGGCGCGCGAGATACTCGGTGCCGCCGCGATAAACCGCCACGACTCGCCGCATCTATGGCTCACCGTGCCGGAACGGCAGCGCGGCCACGAGCTCGCCGCCGAGTTGACGCATCGCGGCGTGCGCGTGGCGGAGGGCGACGCCTTCGCCGTCGCGCGCGACGCAGGCGCCCACGCCGTCCGCATCAGCTTGAACGCGGTGACGTCGCGCGATCAGCTCGCCCGCGCGCTGCGCGTGATCTACGACGCGACGGAAGCCGGCCCCGCGTCGACGCGTTCGATCATGTGAGACGATGTGCGCGAACAAAGACGACGTGCTTTACGAAGACACGAGGGGCGGCACCCCCCTCCCTAACCCTCCCCCTCGAGGGGGGAGGGAAATTTGCGCACCGTGTGCGCATGGTTGAGCGGGCCATGTCCGGTGCCGAAGCCGGGCGCGGTGCGGATCGCCTCCTGCACATAGGCGTGCGCGCGCCCGACCGCGTCCTCCAGCGCCATGCCCTGCGCGATGCCGGCCGCGATGGCCGAGGCCAAAGTGCAGCCGGTGCCGTGGGTGTGCCTGGTATCGATGCGCCTCGCCTCGAAGCTGCGCGACCCGCCCGAGGTGACGAGAAGATCGCGCACGATCGCACCGCCGAGGTGCCCGCCCTTGAGCAGCACGGCGCGCGGGCCGAGGGCCAGCAGCGCGGCGGCGGCGCGCTGCATATCGGTGAAATTGCCGATGGCGAAGCCGCTGAGCGCCTCGGCCTCCGGCACGTTGGGAGTCAGCACCGCCGCGCGCGGCAGCGCGATCTCGCGCAAGGTGGCGAGCGCCTCGGAGTCCAGCAGCGCCGCGCCGCCCTTCGCGGCGAGCACGGGATCGACCACGATCGGCACGCCGGGGAGCGACTCCTCGAGCTGCTCGAACGCCGCCTCGACCACCTGCGCCGAATGGAGCATCCCGGTCTTGATGCAGTCGGCGCCGATATCGGCGGCGACGAGGCGGATCTGCAGGCGGATGAAATCGGGATCGACGCCGATCACGCCGTGCACGCCGTTGGTGTCCTGGGCGGTGAGCGCGGTGACGGCGGTGGCGGCGTAGCCGTCGAGCGCGGTGATGGTCTTGATGTCGGCCTGGATGCCGGCGCCGCCGCCCGAGTCCGACCCGGCAACGACGAGGACGCGGCCCATCATAAGAAACGACCTTCAATACCCCCCACCCTAACCCTCCCCCACAAGGGGGGAGGGAACGCACTGAACGACCGCGTCCTAATCACCCTCCCCCTCGATGGGGGAGGGAGGGGTGGGGGTGGGCACCACACGAGGTGCAGATCACGCAACTTTACTCGCGACCTTCTCGATCGCGCCGCAGATATCGGCGACGACCTGGCCGACCAGGGCCTCGTCCTCGCCTTCCGCCATGACGCGGATCACGGGCTCCGTGCCCGATTTGCGGATGACGAGCCGCCCGCCGCCGCCGAGCCGCGTCTCGCCCGCGGCGATCACCTTCTTCACCGTGGCGTCGTCGAGCGGTTGGGTGCCGTTGAAGCGCACGCTGCGCAGAAGCTGCGGGAACGGGGTGAACATGCGCCCGACCTGTGACACGGGCTTTTCCGCGCGCACCACGCAGGCCAGCACCTCGAGCGCCGCGATCAGCCCGTCGCCGGTGGTGTTGTAGTCGGCGAGGATGATGTGGCCCGATTGCTCGCCGCCAACGTTGTAGCCGTCGGCGCGCATGCGCTCGACCACGTAGCGGTCGCCCACCTGGGTGCGCACCACGGCGAGGCCGCGCCCGGCGAGGTATTTCTCGAGCCCCAGGTTCGACATCACCGTGGCGACGATGCCGTTGCCCTTCAAGCGCCCGGCGCGTTGCCAGTTCTCCGCCACCATGGCCATGAGCTGGTCGCCGTCGAGGAGCTGGCCGTGCTCGTCCGCGATCAGCACGCGATCGGCGTCGCCGTCCAGCGCGATGCCGATGTCGGCGCCGTGCGCCCCCACCGCCGCCTGCATGGCGTGGGTGTCGGTCGAGCCGCAGCCTTTGTTGATGTTGAACCCGTCCGGCGTGACGCCGAGCTTCACCACCTCGGCCCCGAGCTCCCACAGCGCCGCGGGCGCGACCTTGTAGGCGCTGCCATTGGCGCAATCGATCACGACCTTGAGCCCGTCGAGCGTGCGGCCCTTGGGGAAGGTGTTCTTGGCGAATTCGACGTAGCGCCCTTCGACGTCGTCGAGGCGGCGCGCGCGGCCGAGCTTGGCGGGGGGCGCCAGCGCGCCGTCGAGCGTGCCCGCGAGCAGCCGCTCGATCTCCGCCTCGTCGTCATCCGACAGCTTGAACCCGTCCGGACCGAACAGCTTGATGCCGTTGTCCTCATACGGGTTGTGCGAGGCCGAGATCATCACGCCGAGATCGGCGCGCAGGCTGCGTGTCAACATGGCGACCGCCGGGGTCGGCATCGGGCCGACCATGGTCACGTCCATGCCCATGGAGATGAACCCGGCGGCGAGCGCGGGCTCGAGCATGTAGCCCGAAAGCCGCGTGTCCTTGCCGATCACGACCACGTGGCGGTGGTCGCCGCGGGTGAACAGCTTGCCCGCCGCCATGCCGACGCGGAGCGCCATCTCCGCCGTCATGGCGCCGGCGTTGGCCGTGCCGCGGATGCCGTCGGTGCCGAAAAGCTTGCGCGTCATTCCAACCCCTTGTGGCGCCGAATATATCACAAATTGGTTAACGGACGTCGGGACCCGGCACCGTGACCTTTCGGTCACACGCGCCCGGCGAGGGCAGTACGGGTCGCCGCCACGTCATGCACGCGCAGGATTTGCGCGCCCTTGGCGGCGGCGGCAACCGCCTCGGCCACGTGGTTCGGCAGCTTGCCGGAAATGCCGATCAGTACGGCGCAGCCGAGCCGGCCGAACGTGTCGAGGCCGTCCAGCAAGGCGCGGCTGTGGGCCTTCGTCTTGCCGAAGCCGATGCCGGGATCGACGGCGAGGTTCGCGCGCGCGATGCCGGCGGCGAGGCAGGCCGCGACCCGCTCGGACAGGAATTCGAACACCTCGCGCGTCACGTCGTCGTAGCGCGGCGCCACGTTCATGGTCGCGGGCTCGCCCTGCATGTGCACCAGCACGGCCGACGCGCCGCGGCTTGCCACCAGCTCGATCGCGCCGGGCGCGCGCAGCGCGGTCACGTCGTTGACGATCGCGGCGCCCGCGTCGAGCGCGGCGCGCATCACGCCGGGCTTATAGGTGTCGATGGAGATCGGAACCTTGGCGTCGCGCAGCCCGCGCAGCACCGGGATCACGCGCGCGAGCTCGTCGTCCTCCGGCACCGGCGCGGCGCCGGGCCGCGTCGACTCGCCGCCGAGGTCGATGATGTCGGCGCCGTCCGCGATCAGCCGATGCGCGTGCGCGATCGCGGCACCCGGATCGGGATGGCGGCGATGGAAGGAATCCGGAGTCGCGTTGACGATCCCCATGAGGAGGGGACGGGTGAGGGGGAGCCCGGCAAAGGTTGTAATCCCTCTCCGCCCTTCAGGGGGGCTTGGCGCCTGCCGAGCGTCTACTGGACGCTCGGCCCGAACATGCCAGTGGCATGTTCGGCGGCGCCAAGGGTG
>Ga0184615_10001491_pt1 | contig 12637 bp, 8 predicted proteins | sample PLM4_65_coex_FD_133134 | JGI IMG/M metagenome (GOLD analysis project Ga0184615, IMG submission 133134) | Groundwater sediment microbial communities from an aquifer in East River, Colorado, USA - PLM4_65_coex | ecosystem: Environmental > Terrestrial > Soil > Riparian zone | place: USA: East... | reverse complement strand
GCCGTCGTTGCCGTGGTAGACGTAGCGCTCGTCGCCGGACCAGCGGTCGAACCGCTTGAACACTACGGCGGCGTCGCTGTCATCCCAGTAGTGGTCCTCGAGGACGACCCCGACCCGCTCGTCGGTCGACAGGTCCGGGCCGTTGAAGCTGTACGCGGGATAGGGCGACTCGGGCAGCGCCAGGAACCACTCAGGGTGGTCGATCAGCCAGCGCGAGTCGATGCCCATGTGGTTGGGGACCATGTCGCTCGCCAGGCGGATGCCGCGGGCGGCCGCCCGGTCGCGGAGCGTGGCGAAGGCGGCCTCGCCGCCGAGATCGCCGGCGATCCGGTAGTCGTCGAGCGAGTAGGCCGAAGCGACCGCCTCGCTGTTGCCGCGCATCCGCTTGATCCGCTCGGATGCCCCTGAGCGCTCCCACAGCCCGATCAGCCAGAGGCCCGTGACGCCCCAGCGCGCCAGCGTGTCGAGCTCCTCGTCCGGGATCGCATCGAGCGTCGAGACGGTCCGGCCGTAGGCGCGGGACAGCTGGTCGAGCCAGACGTAGGTGCTCTTGGCGAGCAGGACCACCCGCGGCATCCAGGCCGAGTCCGACGAGAACGCCTCCGGCTCGTCGGCCGCTCCCGCGAACGACGGCGCCTCGCCGTGCGCCCCGGGACCGCCGGTGCCGCCGCCGAAGCGCAGGTGGAGGGCATGCTCCTCCTCGGCCAGGATCCCGATCGCCAGGTCGAGCCGGCGGAGGAGGTCCTCGAGCTCGGCGCCGAGCAGCGCGCCCCAGCGCTCGCGGATGAACCGGAGCTGCCCCGCAAGCGACGTCGGCGCGTGGCGCGCCGGAGTGCGCATCAGCTCGATCAGGGACATGCCCTCGATGTCGCTCGGTGGGCCGGCGGCGAATACGACCTCGAGCCCGGCGATCGCGTCGCGGTAGCGGGTATCGCGGGCCAGGGCTCGGTCGTCGACCAGCTCGTGGAGCGGGCCAAGCGCCGGGTTCTCGTTGGCGATCCGGGTGAGCAGCAGCTCCTCGAGTCGATGGGCGGCCGGCTCCGGCTCAGGGCCGCGGCCGGGAAACTCCTCGCCGAAGCGATCGAGCAGCCGCGCGGCCTCCGATCCGAGCCGTTGCTCCAGGTCGGCGAGGGCGGCCCGGATGGCGCCCGGTCGCCGGCTGCGTTCGTACCGCGCGATCAGGACGTGGTTGATCTCGTGGAGCAGCCCCAGGGCGGCGATCTCGCCGGCAGGGACCGCCGGCGCTCCGGCCGCCCGATCCGCGTTCATCCGGGCGGCGAGCCGGCGGATCCCCGCGACATCGGCGACGACCAGGTCCCCGCGGCTGCCCAGGAGCGCGCCGACGACCCCGTACCGTTCGCGGGGTTCGCGCCGGACGTGGAAGTCGCGCATCACGGGAGCATCGTACGGCCCGCGTCCGGTCGCCGGGCCGCCCGCCGGTCAGGCGCTGGCCGTCTCGACCGGGCGGGCACCGGCGACGTGATCGATCGCCCGGCGCAGGAGCTCGAGCCCGGACGGGTCGAAGTCGTAGGTCCACGGCCGGATCCGCTCCCGCCGCGAGAACGATTCCTCCAGGCCGGCGGCCAACGCCTCGCGCGACATGAGGATCAGGTCGGCCGTTCGATCGATGATCTCGAGGTCCTCGGTGGCGCCGATCAGCGCGGCCACGATCTCGACGCCGCGGTTGCCGGCGATGGCCAGGGTCTCCTGGATGTTCTCCGCGCCGCGCTCGGTCGAGCAGATCAGCCCGACCCGGGACCCGTTGGGCAAGCCGGCGACCTCGTGGACCAGCTCGACGTACCCCGGGCCAACCAGCATCGCCACCACCGGGACTCGCCCGGCGACGAGCGCCTGCGCCTCGTCCGCGTGGAAGGTCGTCGTGGCGACGACGTCGTAGTGGAACCGCTCGAGCCGCTCGGGCAGGTCGTCGAGCAGGGTTCCTTCCGCCTCGATCATGCCGGGGAAGGCGTCGACGAGGCGCTCCGCGTCGTAGCCGGCATCCGAGCTGGTGCATTCGGCAAAGAGGACGCGCACGAGCGGACCGGGGCGCTTCCGCTCGGTCGCCGCCGCGAAGGTCGCGGCCGCCAGCTCGTCGGCGGTGAAACCGGCGTGCGCCGCGCGGCGAAGCATCTCGGCCACGATGCCGGCCAGCGCCTCCGTGCCGCGGCGCTGGGGTGGGCGATCGGCGACGTGCGTCCCGGCGCCGTGGCGGCTGGTCACGTACCCGGCGTCGGCCAGCCGACGATAGACCGCACGGATCGTGTTCGGGTTGACCCGCAGCGCCGCCCCGAGCTCGCGGACGGGGGCCAGGCGGGCGCCCGGGAGCAGCCGCCCCGAGTCGATCTGATAGGTGATCTGCCAGAAGATCTGGGTGGAAATCGGGACGTCCGAGTCGCGTTCGACGTCGAGCGGCCCGGCGCCGCCGATTGCGGCGCCGCCGATTGCGGCGCCGCCGGTCACGGCGCCTGGTACTTGTGGATCACTTGACATAGCGCGCTAGTCCAACTATCGTTCGACTTGGCCTAGTTCACTATAACAATGAAGGTGGTACCCGATGGTCGGGCTCTTGATCCTTGGTGCATTCTCCGTCCTTTCCATCGTCTCCCTGATCTACGGCGTCGACAGCCGCGACGGATCCAGCGATCCGCATCGCCCCATCTATCCCGTGGGGCTCCGCTAACAGCTTCCGACACCCGCCACATCAGTCTGCATCGATCCGTTCGGGCCCCGGCGCGCAGGCCGCGGGCCCTGACGGATTCTCCGGCCCTAGCCGGGCGCTCCCTTCGCGACTCGACTGCGCCTGAAAGGGAGCCAGCGGCGCAGGCCGAGACCGACGCAAGACTGCACGCGGGGACCGTTACTTGGAGCCTGCCGACAACGATCGGGTCGATCTGGTTGGCCGGCCTGTTGGCGGCGCCCCCTCGAGCTCTAGCCCTGCCCCACCTCGGTGAGGGCGCGGCGGTAGATCTCCGCGCCGTCGATTCGGTGGCCTGGTGAGCTGAGCAACGCGAGATCGCCCACGAGGCGGCGTTCGAGCGAGGATCCCGCCATGGCGTCGATCCTGCGCGCCGCCCACGCGGCGGCCCGCAATGCGGTCATCGTCTCGGGCCGCGTCGGGTCGTCCCAGTACCAGGCGTCGCTGGCGAACATGGCCAGCCGCCGGCGTTGCGCCTCCATCAGGTGGAGCAGCGTGGTCGCGTCGGCCGATGCGTGGGCGGTCGCGAGCCAGCGGCCGGCGAACGCCGCCGGCTCGATCGCCCCGACCACGACATCGACGTAGGCGTCACGCGCGGCCCACGGATCGGGCGAGCCGGGGAGCTTCCCGGCAAGGCGCTCGGTCGTCGTGTCGACCCCGGCGGCCAGCCGATCGAGCGCCGCGCGGAGCGGTGCCTTCCAGGTTGCGTGGCGCGAGCAGGGACACGGCCCGCTCCAGCGGAGGACGCCGTGGTGGCAGCTCCAGGAGGTCCCCTCGACGATCCCCATCGTCCGAAATGGCCGTCCCGGGGGCTCGCGGAGCGCCTCGGCGAGGGAGCTGACCTCGAACGTGTCGGCCGAGCCATCCGGGCGCGGCTGCACCAGGCGACGCAGGAAGAGCTCGCGAAAAGCCTGGTGATGTCCGTACAGCTCGCCGTCGGTGGCGATCACCACGACCGGCGGCTCGTCGTCGGGCAGCGGCACGGCGAAGCGTGGGGCGAGCCGGTCGCGCGCGAAGCGATCGGCGTCGGCGGTGGCGCCGGGCTCGAACGAGACCGCGCTCGAGAGGCCTCCGTCGTAGAACGCGACCACGACGCTCCGACCGGCACCGAGCGCGACGCGATATGGCCGACGCGTCTCCACGTGCTGGCTGGCCGCCTGCCATGGCGCCAGGACGGTGTGCTCCACGCCGTGGTCCGCCAGCAGGCGGAGGGTGGCGAGGTCGACGGCGGTCTCGGGCAGCCACATCCCGGTCGCTCGGCGCCCGAACCGGAGCTCGAAGTCGCGCAGCCCCCAGCGGATCTCGGTCCGCCGGTCCGCCGCAGACGCCAGCGGCAGAATCGCGTGGTGGAAGGCCTGGGCCATCCCGTTGATCTCGAGGTCGCCGCCGACGAAACCCTCGTGGGCGACCGGGTCGCCGTCGCGCATCCAGTCCGCCAGCGTCGGCCCGAGGTCCCACGAGATGTGGCGGAGGTTGCCGATCAGCGCGTTGGGCCGGTAGCACTCGTCGCTGACCCGCGCCGTCCAGTCGTGCCAGGGCGCGGCAGTCGGGTCGGCCGGGATCCGGCCGCTGAACGGGTCGGTCCGCGACGGCTGGTAGAAATGGGCGTGGACGACCAGCCGCCCGCGGCTCACGCGCCGACGGTCGCCGGGAGGTTGGCGGCGGTCTCCTCGATCGCGCGGTCGGTGGCCGTGTCCACCGTGTGGGCGACCGTCACCGAGAACGACGCCCCGACCGCCAGCGCGAGCGGCCAGGACAGGAGCAGCCCCGATCCCTGGTAGACCCGCTCGAAGCCACCCTCCGAGTTGGACACGGTCTCGACCGGCGCCCACCAGGCCCCCGCCGCTCGTGACACGCTCGACGTCACCCGGACCCCGATGTAGTCGTTGCCCTGGGCGAAGGCGGTGACCCCCACGGCAGTGCCCCGGGCGTCGTGCGCGGTACGCTCGCCGGCCAGCTCGAGCCAGGCCGACGGGTTCCCGCCGCCGCCCAGCATGGTCACCGTCCACTCGAGCCCGAGCAACGCCTCGATCGGGCCGGCGGAGCGATTCACGATCGTGGTCGTCACTTCGAGCGTCGGCGAGCGCCGGTCCCCGCCGAGCCGGATCTCCTTGGCGACGCGGATCGCGGCGGCGCCAGTCGGCGTCCGGATCGAGCCGTCGCGCGTGGTGACCAGCCGGTCGGGCTCCAGGAGCTCGAGCTCGAAGGCGCCGTTGACCGCGTCGCCGAGCTCCGCCGCCTGGCCGGTCACCCATGCCTCGGGATCCGTGCCCGGCGCCAGCAGCCGGACCAGGCCCGACCGCCGTTCGTACGGGTCGTAGTGGAGCTGGCCGGCAAGCCCAGGCTCCTTGGTCGTGACGAGGTCGTGGATCGATGCCGCTCCGGACGGCTCGGGTCCCCCGTCGGCGCCCGGATCGCCCGCCAGCCGCGCTTCGTGATCGCGCAGGATCTCGTGATACGCCTCGGGTCGACGACGCATCACCGCGAGCAGGGCATGACGGACCGCGCGGATGTCCCAGCCGCCGATGCCCGCACCGGAGGTCAGGTCGACCGTGACGACCTGCCCCGGGCCGGCCAGCCGGACGTCGTCCTGGCCGTCCATGTCCAGGTCGCGCCGCTCGGCGCCGCGCAGCGCACCGGCCGCCTGGTCGGCGAGGTCCTCGGCCCCGATCAGGTGCTCGTAGGTGGCCAGCCGCATGTGGCTGATGTAGATCCCGCCGAACAGCCCGTGCCAGTAGCAGTCGTTCGACTGGCCGCGGTACAGGTGGTCGACCGCCAGATCACGGGCCGGGCCGGCGGGCATCGCATCGACCTTGTCCGAGGTCCGGAGCATCTGCTTGTGGAGGTCGTTGATCTCCCGGTACTTGACCTGGAAGTTGCGCCAGAACGCGCCGCGCAGCCAGCGTGCCTCGGGCCGTCCCTCCGCCTGGGCGGCGTGCAGGACCGAGGCGAAGACGCGGCTCTCGCCCGGCGGCAGCGCCCATTCGCCCATCTCGGCATAGGAGCCGGTCGGGATGTAGACCCGGCCGATCGGGCGGTGCTCGGCCAGCCAGGCCGACGGCGTGGTCGTGGTCAGCCAGTCGGCGTTCTGCTCGAGCGCCTCGAAGAACCGGGCGACCCAGCGGCCCTCGCCCCAGCAGTGCTGCCAGGTCGTCGGCCACGCGCCGAACTTCTCGCCGTCATCGCCCATCATCCCGACCCGCTCGCCGCCCTCGGTGGCGTGCTCGCGCAGGTAGCCGATCACGTCCTCGACTTCGCGGAACGGGATCCGGTAGCGCAGCCCCTGCTCGGTCCCGAAGACCGTCAGGAGCCGGCCCTGGTCCTCGGTCGTGTACGGGCCCCAGAGATCCTCCTCGGGGATGGCCGCCGCCCGGAAATGCGCGTCGTCGAGGACCGTCCGGTCGTGGCCGCCGGCCGCCAGCGAGGTGGGGAGGTCTGGCTCCCAGACCCGCTCGGCCAGCCACGCGCCATGCGGACGGCGTCCGAAGAGGCGCTCGAGCTCGTCGCCCATCCGCCGGAGCTGGCCGATCCGGTCGCGCTCCGGCAGCGAGGCCAGGACCGGCTCGTAGTAGCCGCCGCCCAGGACCTCGACCTGCCCGCGCGCCACCAGCGCGCCGAGGCGGGTGATGAACTCGGGTCGCTCGGCACGCCGCCACTCGAGGAGCGGGCCCGTGTAGTGGAGCGACAGGCGGACGCCTGGATGCCCCTCCAGGGCCTCGAGCATCGGCAGATACGCCTGGCCGAAGACGTCCGCGAAGACCCAGCCGAAGTTGCCGACCGGCTGGTGGTTATGGATCGCCAGCGCCAGGGAGATGCGGGGGGCCATGCCGCCGTCAGCCCGCTTCGGTCAGGTGCGGCGCCGACTCGGTCCGGCCCACCGGCACGCCGGCGGCGGGCAGATACAGGAGCTCCGTGTATTCGTGGAGCATCCGCGTCGTGGAGAATCGCCACAGCGCCGTGGCCATCGCCCGGCGCATCACGCTCAGCCACCGCCGCGGCAGGCCCTCCGCGTCCCGGTCGTACCAGGCCGGCCGGATCTCATCCTCGAGGAGTCGGTACAGGTCGAGCGCGTCGTGCCAGTCCTGGGCGGCCTCGTCCGGGAGCACTTCCCGGCCACCGATCGCCCAGCCGTTGTCGCCGTCGTAGCCCTCGTCCCACCAGCCGTCGAGCACGGATACGCTGGGGACGCCGTTCTGGGCCGCCTTCATCCCCGACGTGCCGGACGCCTCGAGCGGCCGGCGCGGGTTGTTGAGCCAGACATCCACCCCCTGGACGAGGAACCGGCCGACCCGCATGTCGTAGTCCTCGAGGATGAACACCCGGCCGCGCAGCTGCGGCGAGCGCGAGCGCTGGAAGATCTCCTGGATGACCTTCTGGCCGGGCCGGTCGGCGGGGTGGGCCTTCCCGGCGAAGATGATCTGGACTGGCCGCTCCTCGTCCCAGAGCATCCGGGCCAGCCGGTCGATGTCGCTGAACAGCAGGCCCGCCCGCTTGTACGTGGCGAACCGGCGGGCGAAGCCGATGGTCAGGATGTCCGGGTTCAGCGCGTCTTCGAGCTCCGCCAGCACCGCGGGCGCCTCGCCATGCCGGGCGAACTGGCTGCGCAGCCGCCCCTGGGCGAAGAGCGCCAGCTCCCGCTTCTGGCGGACGTGGCCTTCCCACAGGTCGCGCCCCGGGATCCGCTCGAGCCGCTCCCAGAAGCGACCCGCCTCGGTGGTCGCGTCGAGGTCGTCGAGGTCGGCCCCGATCGCCTCGAGCAGCTCGACGATCGGCGAGCCGATCCAGGTCGGTCCGTGGATGCCATTGGTCAACCCGAGGATCGGCTTGTCGATGACGCCCTGCCAGGTCGTGTTGGCCGTCTCGCCGTGCAGCTTGCTCACGGCGTTGGCGCCGTTGGTGAGACGGAGCGAGAACGCGGTCATGTCGAACTGGCCGGGATCGCCATCGACGCCGAGCCCCAGCTCCAGGACGCGATCGATCGGCACGCCCCCGCCATCGAGGATCGGACCGGCGAGCCGGCGGACCAGCTCGGCGTCGAACCGTTCGTTGCCCGCCGAGACCGGGGTGTGGATGGTGAACACGCTGTTCCGGCGGACCTTCTGCCAAGCGTCGTCGAGCGTCATTCCCTCGGCCACGTACTCGCGGGCACGCTCCGCCAGCAGCAGGGCCGAGTGACCCTCGTTGAGATGCCAGGCCGTCGGCGCGAGGCCGAGCGCGCGAAGGGCGCGAACCCCGCCGATCCCGAGGACGAGCTCCTGGTGGAGCCGCATCTCGCGACCGCGCACGTACAGGATGTGGGTGATCGGCCGGTCGTAGTCGGCATTCTCGGGCCGGTCGGTGTCGAGCAGGAGCACCGGCACGCGACCGACCTGGGCCAGCCATACGGCCACGGTCAGGTCTCGCCCGGGCAGCTCGACGGTCACCGTCAGCGGCAGGCCGTTGGCGTCCTGGACGCGGCTCAGGGGTAGCCGGCTCAGGTCGTAGTCGGGGTAGTTGTGCTCCTGGTGGCCGTCGGCGTCGATCGACTGGCGGAAGTAGCCCTTGCGATAGAGCAGCCCGACGCCGATCGCCGGGAGGGCCATGTCGCTGGCGGTCTTCATATGGTCGCCGGCGAGAACGCCCAGGCCGCCCGAGTAGATCCCGAGCGACTCGTGGAAGCCGTACTCGGCGCAGAAGTAGGCGATCGGCCCGTCGAGTGCCCCGCCGTACCGACGCTGGAACCAGTGGTCGGAGCCGTTCGCCATGTACTGGTCGAACGTGGCGAGCACGTCGTGGTACTCGGCCAGGAACTTCTCGTCACCCAACAGGCGAGACCACTCCGTCGGCCCGCTGATGACCGGGATCGGGTTGCGGTAGCGCGTCCAGGCCGTCCGGTCGATCAGGCTCCACAGGTTGCGCGTCCCCGGATGCCAGGCCCAATGCAGGTTGTACGCGAGCCGGCGCAGGCCTTCGAGGCGTGGCGGCAGCGCAAAGCTGGCGGCAGGGATGGAGGGGACTCGGACTGGGTCCATGCGGGCAGCATCATACCGGGTCCGATCTGCCACGTGAACCGGTTTAGTGGGTGCCGCTGAGGGGCCGGCGCCCGAGCGTGCCACGTGGCGGGTAGGATGACCGTCATGCCAATTCGCGTGGCCTTTCTCGCGGCGGAGTGCGAGCCATGGGCCAAGACCGGCGGACTGGCCGACGTGGTGGATGCGCTGGCGCGCGCGCTCGGTCGCCTGGGCACCGACGACATCGCCGTCCCCGTCGACGTCTTCCTGCCGCGCTACCGGTCGGTCCCGGAGCCGGCCACGGTCGAGCACGCCACAGTCTTCGAGGTGCCCGATCCGCGGTCGCCCTCGGGCCACAGTCCCGTGACCGTGATCGACGTTCCGGCCAGCGGCTACCGATTGCGCCTCGTCGACCACCCGGCCGCGTTCGATCGCGACGGCTTCTACGGCGATGCGGCGGGGGACTACGCGGACAACGCCTGGCGGTTCGGGCTGTTCTGCCGGACCGCCCTCGAAGCGCTCCGGGCCGACGGTCGACCGGTCGACCTCCTGCATCTCCACGACTGGCACACCGGCCCGGCGGCGATCTTCCGGGACGAGCGCTATGCCGACGATCCGATCGTCGGGCGGGCCGCAATCCTGACGACCATCCACAACCTGGCATACCACGGCTGGACGCCGCGCCCGGCCCTTGCGCAGCTCGGCCTCTCCCCGGGCGACGGGGTCGTACCGCTCGATGCGGATGGGATCGACCTGCTCCGAGCGGCGATCGAACGGGCCGAGCTGGTCAACACGGTCTCGCCGGGTTTCGCGGTCGAGGCCACGACCCCGGCCTTTGGCATGGGCCTCGACGCGACACTGCGCGAGATGGGCGACCGCTTCGTGGGCATCCTCAACGGCCTGGACACGACGGTCTGGGACCCGTCCGCCGACCCCGACCTGGCGGCCCCGTACTCGCGGACCGACCTCGCCGGCAAGGCCGCCTGCCGGGCAGACCTGCTGACCCGGGTCGGCTTCGACCCGGCCGATGGCGGTCCGGTCATCGGGATGGTCGGTCGGCTCGACCCGCAGAAGGGCTTCGACCTCCTGTCCGACGCCACGCCGGCACTGCTCGAACGGGGTGCCCGGATCGTCGTCCAGGGCAGCGGCGATCCGGCCCTGGCCGGACCGTTCCGCGCCCTCGTTGCGGCAAACCCTCGGCGGGTGGCGCTCATCGAGCGGTTCGACCGGGCGATGGCCCGGCGGATCTACGCCGGCGCCGACCTGTTCACGATGCCATCGCGCTTCGAGCCGTGCGGCCAGGGGCAGATGATCGCCTTGCGCTACGGGACGCCGCCGATCGTCCACCGGATCGGCGGCCTGGCGGACACGGTCGTCGACGAAACGACGAACCCCGGTCGCGGGACGGGGTTCTCGTTCATGGGCGCGACGGTCGAGGGCCTGGTTGGGGCCTGCGACGCGGCGATCGGGCGGTTCGAGGCCGGTGGCGAGGCGTGGTCTGCGCTCCTCGACCGCGGCATGTCGGTCGATTTCGACTGGGTCACCGGGTCCGCGCCGCGCTACGTCGACACCTACCGGCGGGCGATCGCGATCCGCGCGGAGCGCCGGTCAGGCGAGGGCGGCGAGGAGGGCTGAGGTCGTTTCGACCGAGTGCGTCCGCTGGGGCGCGTGCGGCGCGCCGGTCAGCGTGGTCACCCGGCCGGGTCCCAGGATCGCCTCGAACGCCGCCAGACGATCGTCGGGCAGATAGCCGCCGGCCGCGGGGTCGGACCGGATGACCCAGGCTGGGACCCCGGCCGCGACCGCGTCGATGAGGTCGGCCAGCCCACCGTCCCAGTCCCCGTTGTCGAGCAGGACGGCCCTGGCCGCCTCGATGTCGAGCTGGACCAGCGCCTCGGCCTTGGCCTCGACGTCGCCGTCCGACCAGGCCGGGTTCGCCGCCCGAAGCCGAGCGATCGCGCTGGCCAGGTCGCGGTCCGGCTGCTCGTTCGGGTCGCTCGTCATCCGGGCGATGACCGCATGTGGCACGGCCGGCGGATCGAGCAGGACCAGGGTTGCCGGGCGGATGCCGGCGCCCGGGAGCGCCGCGGCGGTCATGGCGCCCCAGCTGTGGCCCACGACCTGGAGGTCCGGTCGTGCCAGCCGGGCTTCGCGGATCCAGGCCGCGAGATCCGCGGCATTGTCCCGGAACCGGTGATGGCCCCGCCAGTGCCCGGTCAGTCCGTGACCTGGGAGATCGAGGGCGACCACCCGGCGGCCGCTTGCCGCCAGCGCGGGTCCGACCCGCCACCAGATCCGCGCCGAGGCCGTCACGCCGTGGACCAGCACGAGCGGCCGATCCGCGGGATTGCCCCAGACGATGGCGGAGAAGGGAATCCCGGCCGCGTCGGTCGTAACGCGATCGCCGGCGGCCGGGTGATCCAGGGCCGCCGCGACCGGGGCCGGCAGGGCGCTGATCACGGTCGCACGCTAGCACGCGGGCGACCGCTAGAATCCGCCGATCCATCCGTCTCGGAGGCAGTCATGGCCAAGCAGTTCGTCGTCCAGCTCAAGAACGAGCCCGGAGCGATGGCAACCCTCGCCGAGGCGCTCGCCGCCCGGAACGTGGACCTCCGAGCGATCGGCGGTGGGAGCATGGGCGACAGCGGCCACGTGATCATGACCACGGCCGACGACGAGACCGCCAAGGCCGTCCTCGACGGCGGCGGCTACGTCTACATCGAGGGCGAGTCGATCCTCGCCGAGGTCGACGATCGGCCGGGCGGCATGGCCCGCCTGTCGCGAGCGCTGGCCGACGCCGGCGTGAACATCCACGGCCACCTGTTCCTGGGTCGCTGGGGCGATCGGGCGATGTTCACGTTCGTCGTCGACAAGCCGGAAGTCGCACGTCCGATCCTCGAACGGAAGGGCTGACCGCTCGTCTGGCCCGCGGAAGGCGGCCTCCGTCCAAGAGCGGGACCGTCGTCCGGATCCGATGGCGCAAGTTGCATGACTGGACTGCTGCGGCCGGTTCGGAGGCCCAGGACGGGTAGGGGTCCAGGATCAGACGATTCGGCCAAGCGTGGATCGCGCCTGTGCTCCCTCGGTTGAGCCCGCCAACCGGCTCTCGACCGGCGATCTGACCACCCGAACTGGCCGCACGAGTCCCTGGGTGCATGTTCCGCCGGTCGAGCGCGATTCGTACCGGCTGGGGTCCAGCGCGCTCCGTCCCCCACGCGTCAAACGCCGATCTCGGGTATGCTGCGCGCCTTCGTGCTCGATCAGGCGCTCCGGTCAGCGCCACGGTTCTCTGCCGTCCGACCTCGATCCACTCCCACGCCCAGACCGGGCCCCGCCGAGGCGGGAGGGCCCAGTCAGGAGCGTTCCTCCATGTCATTCGATGGTCTCGGGCTGTCGCCCGACCTCCTCCGTGCGGTGGCCAACCAGGGCTACACCGTCCCCACCCCCGTCCAGGCCGAATCGGTCCCGCTCGTCCTGGCTGGCCGCGACGTGCTCGCGGGTGCCCAGACCGGCACCGGCAAGACGGCCGCGTTCGTGCTGCCGATGCTCCAGCGCCTGCACGCCTCGCGACCTGCTGGCGCCCGGGTCATCCGCGCCCTGATCCTGACCCCGACCCGCGAGCTGGCCCTCCAGGTCGAGGAAAGCGTCCGGACCTACGGCGCCCAGAACCCGATCCGCTCGACCACCATCTACGGGGGCGTCGGCTTCGACCCGCAGGTCCGCCACCTGCGCGCCGGCCCGGAAATCGTCGTCGCCACGCCCGGTCGCCTGCTCGACCACGTCAGCCAGCGGACGATCGACCTCTCACGAGTCGAGATCCTCGTGCTCGACGAGGCCGACCGGATGCTCGACATGGGCTTCATCCGCGACATCCGCAAGATCCTGGCGCTCCTCCCGGCGCGACGCCAGAACCTGCTCTTCTCGGCGACTTTCTCCGACGAGATCCGGCGAT
>Ga0184615_10001489_pt1 | contig 12642 bp, 12 predicted proteins | sample PLM4_65_coex_FD_133134 | JGI IMG/M metagenome (GOLD analysis project Ga0184615, IMG submission 133134) | Groundwater sediment microbial communities from an aquifer in East River, Colorado, USA - PLM4_65_coex | ecosystem: Environmental > Terrestrial > Soil > Riparian zone | place: USA: East... | reverse complement strand
TGGGCGGTCTCGCCGCGATGACGAATCGGGGACAGCAGCGCGGGATCGGCTCGTCCCAGCCGCGCCAGGGTCACGGCATCGATTCGATCATTCTTGCGCACCGCGGCACTGAGGAGACGGACCCGGCGCGGATTGGCGACAAGCACCTCATGACCACCGGTCGCGACAACGCGGCTCACCCAGGGCGAGTGGGTGCCGACTTCGAGATTCACGCGCGCCAGGGGCAGTGCCGCAAAGAAGTCCTGCATCGCCTCCCGCGTGGTGGCGACACTCCCCTCGCCGATCAGCTGCGCGTCGGCATCGAGGACCGCATAGCGCGGCGACCGGTCGCCGAGATCGAGACCAGGTGTTATCGTAGGCATGGGTCAACTCCTGGGTCTTGGGCTTCATGCCCGTGTAGGACTTGGGGATTCGCAAGAATACCCCCATCCCAGGGGTTGGCCTTCTCATCTCAATCTGGCGGGGCGTCAGCGCCTCAGCCGCCGCGCAGTATCTTTGAACCTGGTCTGCGGCGGCTTCGCCAGGCCCCCGCAGTAGAAGCGCGGTCCGTTAGACCGCGCAAATCGGATTGAGCTAGGGGCGGCCAGGAGCGTTATCTTTGGAATGAAGCCAAGCTGAGGAATTCCGCGATGGTTGATGCCTCCCTGAAGCAGCGAGTCCTCGAGGTGATGGAACAGTTGCCCCCGAACGCCACGGTCGAGGACCTCATGGAGCGCCTGTACTTCCTGGCCAAGATCGAGCGCGGGCTGGCGGACGCCGAGGCCGGTCGGGTGGTGTCTCACGAGGACGTTAGCAAGCGCTTCTCGCTCTAACGGCAGTGGCGCGCCTCGTATGGTCGTTAGAAGCCATTGCCGATCTTGAGGCCATTCGCGACTACATTGCTCGTACCTCCCCGCGCTACGGCGCACTGACAGCAGCTCGACTCGTTCAGGCCATGGGACCTATCCGCCAATTCCCCGAATCGGGCCGAGTCGTCCCGGAGCTCAATCGACCGGACATCCGCGAAGTTATTTACGGTGCGTTCCGACTGGTCTATCGGTATGAGCGACAGCACGACCGGGCTGAGGTCCTCACCGTCTTTCGGGCGAGTCGCCGCTTCCCCGATTTCGGGTCTCGATAAGCACTCGCCAGCGCGCGGTCTAACCAGCATTTGCAGCTGCCAAAGGCGCGCTATCTGCGGCCGCCGCCGCGCCTTATCTTTGGTTGGAATGGCTGCGCGGCATCGGCCGCGCAGCGCCTTTGCAGCTGAAATGCGGTCCGTTAGACTGCGTTGGCCGGAGATGCACTCACTCTATGTCTCTGATCAAGCATTTTCTCGGTCGTGCCGTTTTCCCTCCTCGCTACGCGTGGTTCTTAGAGGGTCGATGGCGGCGGCTGGTCCTGAGCCCTGAGCGCCTGCAGCAGCGTCTCGCGTTATCAACCGAACTGACAGTCTTGGAGATTGGCGTAGGCGGGGGCTACTACGCGCGACCGCTATCAGCTTTGGTGCGTCGCTTCATCGCTCTCGATCTTCAAGCGGAGATGCTTCACCGGCTGCGCACAAAACCCGTTGGCGCGCAGCTGCTGCCGGTCCAGGGGGATGCGACCCATCTCCCGGTCGCCGAGAACTCCATCGACGTGGTCATCGCCGTCACCGTGCTGGGTGAAGTACCTTCGGCGGAAAGTACGATTGCCGAGGTCCGCAGGGTTCTACGGCCAGGCGGGGTCTTTTCCGTATCCGAGCACTGGCCGGACCCGGATTTCCTGTCATTCGCCCATGTGAACTCGCTGTGCCGAAAGAGCGGGTTGCAGCTCCATACTCGATACGGGGCCCGCCTCAACTACACCGCCAACTTTAGCGCCAACGCAGCCTGACAGGTTGCTGAAAAAGTCGGCAGCGAGGGTTAACAGCCGCGTTTCTACGGAGCTGAGAGTGCCACCGAGTCGCCGATCGTCGTTCTCAGGGCAAATGTGACGGGCGGCCTTTCGTCAGCAGTCGGCCGGAAGCCCTATTTCAGCAACCTGCTAACCAGCGCTGAGGCCCGCGAGAACCTCCAGCCGCCGCGGCACGCCGACGATGTTCAGCACGCGCTTCAGATTGTAGGACAAGGTTGTGAGGCTGAACTCGCCCCGCACCTTGCGCAGGCCTTTGAGCAGGAAGTAGCCCTGGTCCATGCCCCGCGTCATTGTGCCGAAGCCCTCGGCCCAGACGCCGGTCGCTGGATTGGATACCCGCACCGCCCCGTTGGGGAGCGTGTCCACAGTGCCGGCCCAGTGCTCCCCTGCGTCGTCGCCGCCGCACCCGGCGAGCAGGAGCACGAACAGACCTGTTCGCATGTGGTTCCCCAGACCATCGGGAGGGGCGAACGCCATCTCGTAGGAAGCGGAATCGGCAAGATCGAGGGTCGGCGAATCACCTCCCCGTCCGCGCACATTGCCATCCGGCCCGCGCTGCCGGTTCACCGACCCGCGGAAACGTCTCCTCCGCCGCGAGTACAAGGCCCCAATAGACGAGCAGCAGGGCGAGCAGATGTGCCGGCCCGCTCCGCAGCCGCCAGGACATGAACGCTATCCACGCGCCGCCCAGCACGACGGTACCGACCGACGCGAGGTACCCGGCCAGGAGCCAGCCGCACTCGTGCGGATAGGGCCACTGGGTCATCATGATCCCGAGCGATGCACCAAGCAGGACCCGGATCCAGAGCCCGAGCATGGCGCGGCGACCCGGACGGCGGGACGGCGCCGTGCCGTTGCTTCCCGGGCGCAAGGCCGCGGCCCGCGGCGGGCGGCTTGGTCGCGAGGGATCTTCGGGACGCGGTGGCGGAGCGCCCCGCGCGAGCTCGGCGAGAAGCCGGTCTACCTCCAGCGCGGTCGGATCCGGCCTGGCGCCGGCAGGATTGTGTGCCAATGATCGAATTGAATGTGGTGCATGCCGACGCGGCATTTGTCATACCAGTCGCGAACGGGCTCGTAAGTAACTCGGCTACATGCGATTGTTTCCCCCCAAGCGAGACCACCCGGGATCAATGGCCTCGCGATCCGCTCGGGCACGCGGGGTGTACTCTGCAAGCACCTGCAGATCCGGCCCCCACTACCGACACTTTTCCTACTGATCCTGTCCCCCCGCCCGAATCCGGTCGAGCGTGGCCTGCTGCTCGGCCGTGAGCGTGTTCTTGATCCGGATCATCAGTGCAAGCTGCGTGTGCTTCACTTCCCGCTCGACCCCGAGCATCTGATCGATCTGGTTGAGCACCGCCGCCGAGTCGACCGTCCCGGTCCGGAGCAGGTTCTTGAGCGTCTCGGTTTCCTTGCTCATCAGGAACTGGAGGCCCATGAAGCGCTGCTGTGCCTGCAGCATGGCCTCCTGAATCGTGAGCCGCGCGCGATCGGAGAGGTTGATCGCCTGCTGGTTGTCCAGACGCGAACCCGCCAGGTCAGACCCGGGGGAGTGCCGGGGGAGAGCGGATCGGTAGACTCGCGGTCTAACCTGGTTCCGCCGGCCCGACTCGCAATGGAGCCTCGGCGGGACCACGCCCGCCGTTTCCGGGGACCAATCATCTGGATGGGAGAACTCACCATGCGTGTCATCACTGTCATGGTCGCGGTCGCGATCCCTCTCTTGCATGCAGGGTGCGCCGATTCCGGACCCACGGTGCCGGCCACCGCCGGACATGACGATCTCGAGGATCGCCTCGCCGCCGCTGCGCCCGCGGTGACCGTAGCGTGCGGCAGCACCGTCACAACCGATCTTACCCTGGAAAGTGACCTGAGCTGTCCGGGCGATGCCTTCACGGTTACCGGGTCCAATCTCAAGATCAACCTGAACGGTCACACCGTCGCCGGCGCCGGGGTCGGCGTCGGGATCAGGGTGAACAGCGGCCAGGGCATTTCGATCTACGATGGCACCGTCCGCGGATTCCTGCAGGGCATTTTCCTCGCCGCCTCGACCGGCATCGAGATCAAAGACAACGAATTCACGGAGAACGGTACGGCGGTCCTCCTCCAGGCGTCGAGCGGCAACACGATCAAGGACAACGTTGCCCGGACGAATGGATTCAGGGCATTCATGATCCGGCCAAACCTTGCCGGTGTGGTCTCCACGAACAACGATGTCGTCGGCAACCTCCTCATCGACAACCCAACGGGCATCTTCCTCATCAACCAGCCCGGAAATACGATCAAGGGGAACACGATCGCGGGAAGCAGCGTCGCGGCGATCGATCTCGCCTCGGGGGGCGGGTCCGGCAACGTGATCAAGGGGAATCTGCTCACCACGAGCGCGGCCGGCATCAGGTTTGGTACGGGGTGGACCGACAATACCATCCTCGGAAACACCATTCAGACGTACAGCTGCGGAATTCAGGGCCCGAGCGACGGCAATACCATTCAAGGCAACATTCTGTCGGGCAACACCGTGGATTTCTGTCCCTAGCGGGCCCGTATCGGCGTACCAGGTGTCGAGCGCATTTCCGGCGCTCGACAATACGAGCGCCGGACACCTAATCCGCCCGGTGGCGAATTCCCCCCGCCCGGGTGCATGTGCGGTCCGATCAAAGTATGATCCTGACCGTCCTACCCCCTGGCGGAGCCCCATGCAGCGCCGATCCAGTGCCATTTCCCTGCTCGCTGCCGTGTCTCTATGCTCGCCGGGGACCGCGTCTGCCCAGGTCCGCGCCTTCGGTCACTGTCGCGGTGTCGTGCGCCGGCCACAGCACGAAGGTGCCGTCAGGCCGAGAGCCCCCGTCGGTCGCAATCATATGAATGTGCGGGTGCCAGTTGGCGAGCGACCCTGCGTCTGGATGCAGCCCACGATCCCCACGGCGAGCGCGGGATCCCCGGTGAGCGCCCGCACCGCTGCGGTCACGGTGCGCGCCGCGACACGCGCGAGATCGCCGAGCAGGGATCGGCGGTAGAGGCACCACGCGGTGCTTGCTGCTTCGGGGCGCCCCGCAGCAGAAGCGCGATCCGTGATGCCGAAACCCTTTGAGCAAGTGTAATGCCCGGTCCCACGCCCGCTATTATCCGCTCGGCCCTGCTACGATTCTCGCCGCGTACGGTCCCGGCGTGGCGAAGACTGCGGCGGGCGTGGTCTCGGCAGCTCGCCCACCGTCCGGCGCACGAGATAGTCGAACTCGCTTCCGACCTCGTCGATGACGGTCCCTGGAGCCGCCTGACTGCGTATGAGCTCGTGGCTCATCATCCTGGCGGGCTTGCGGCTCTCACACCGCGATCCATACGCCGCCTCGGCCGGGGACTCGCCGACTGGGGCAGCGTCGACACTTTCGCCTGCTACCTTGCCGGTCCGGCCTGGCGGGAAGGCCGGTTGCCTACGCGCCAAGTTCACGCCTGGCTACGATCGAAAGACCGATGGCAGCGTCGCACCGCAGTGGTCTGCACAGTGGCGCTCAACGTCCGAGCTCGGGGGGGACGTGGGGACGCCGCCCGGACGCTGGCCGTCTGCCGACGCGTGGTCACAGATCGCGATGATATGGTCGTCAAGGCGCTCTCATGGGCGCTCCGGTCCCTCGTGAAGTGGGATCGCGCTGCCGTGTCAGCCTTCCTCGCCAAACACGAGAGCACCCTTCCCGGCCGAGTGAAGCGTGAGGTGAGAACCAAGCTCCGAACCGGTCGAAAGAACTGAGCGGGTTATGCCGCCTCCTCCACCTTCCATCCAACCAGCCTTGTCGCCTCCCAGGCCCCCGTCATCGGTAGAGCCACCCCTTCGATCGCGTCGCGCTGCTAGTACCCGGCCCCGCCGCCACCCCGCCGGGGATCGCTGACGCCCTGCCATCCGCGCGGGGTGCGGATGATCGCCTCCACGTCGCCCATGTAGGCGCGGAAGCGCACGAAGTGGCCCAGCCGCCGGAGCTCGGCCACGGTCGCATCCGGCACCCCGTCGGGGAGCGAATCCTTCCGCTCGAGCTGGATGCTGTCGGGCCGCGCCTGGTGAAACATGCGCGGCGCGGACACGGCCGACGCCAGCGACATCCCGTGGTCGATCAGGTTGGATACGATGTGATACACGGTGGTGATGATGGTGGTGCCGCCGGGTGAGCCGACCAGCAGGAAGAGCCTCCCCCTCGGGTCGAGGACGATTGTCGGCGTCATCGACGACAGCATGCGCTTCCCGGGCGCAATCAGATTGGCTTCGCCATCGACCGACCCCCACAGGTTCGCACGTCCCGGCACCGTGGTGAAGTCGTCCATTTCGTCGTTGAGGAGGAATCCCGCCCCCCGCACGGTGACCGCGTTCCCATAGAGGCTGTTGATCGTCGTGGTGAGACTCACCGAGTTTCCCGCCGCGTCCACCACCGAGAAGTGGGTTGTCGAGTGACCTTCGCGAATCTGGGCGATCGCCTCCGGAGTCGGCGTCGCGCGCGTCGTGTCGATCCGGCTCCGTAACCGTGCGCCATGGGCCTTGCTGATGAGCCGGGCCGTGGGATTGGTTACGAAGGCCGGGTCGCCGAGATTGGCGTTTCGCTCGATGTATGCCCGTCGCATCGCCTCCGCTTCGCGGTGCAGCAGCGACGCCGAGCCGAACGGTGGCAGGACCGGAAATCCCTCCATCTGATTCAGGATCATCGCCAGCGTGACGCCGCCCGAGGAGACCGGAGGCATCGCGAACAGAGTGTACCCGCGATATGTGAACCGGAGCGGCACTCTCCAGAGCGGACGATATGCGGCGAGGTCGGCGTGGGTGATGATGCCCCCGCCTCGGCGCATCTCGGCCACCAGCGAATCGGCGACCCACCCGCGATAGAACCCGGCCTCGCGGCGATCGCGGATGGCCTCGAGCGTCCGGGCCAGATCGGGCTGCCGCAGCGTCGAGCCGGGAGGAGGAGGCGCGCCGCCGGGAAGGAACTGTGCCGCGCTGGCGGGGAACTGCTTGAGTCGGGTCGTGTCGTCCGCGATGGACCTGCTGCGGTAGTCGTCGATCAGGAATCCATCCCGTGCCAGCCGGATCGCCGGCGCGAGCAGCGTCTTCCAGGGGAGTCTGCCGAACCGCCGGTGCGCTTCCGCGAGTCCCGCGACGGTTCCGGGCACCCCCGACGCGAGGTGGCCGGTGTGGCTCTTCCCGTTGTCCCGGCCGTCGGGACCGACGAACATCGTGGGGGTGGAAGCGGCGGGGGCCCGTTCCCGGAAATCGAGACCGTGTATCTGGCCGGCGCCGCGGCGGAACAGCAGGAATCCGCCGCCGCCGATATTGCCCGCCTCCGGATGGACGACGGCGAGCGCGAATTCCACCGCCACCGCGGCGTCGATCGCGTTGCCGCCGCGCCGCAGGATATCGCGGCCGACTTCGCTCGCGAGCGGATGACCGGAAACGACGAGGGCGCGGGGCGCCTCGGTCACCCGCGAACCACCGAGCAGCGGCCAGCCCAGCGGGATCCCGGCGGTGTATTCCTGGGCGGTGAGCGGCGCGGACACGGCGATGGCGCAGGCGGCGAGCAAAGCTGGAGTCGGACGCAGCACGAGACCTCGACGGGAGAACGGATAGGTGGGTAATTTACCGGGACTCATGGCTTCGCACAGCAGCCCGCACCGCTCCGCGTGAGCGATTCCTCGCCGCTCCGGCTCACCGAGCGCCGCAATCCCCGCACGGCTCACATCGACACGGCCACTCCCCAGGAGATCGTGGACCTCATCGGAGCGGAGGACGCCGGCATCCCCGCCGCGGTGGCGTCCGCCCGCTTGGAGATTGCCCGGGCCATGGAGCTGGTCGAGGCGTCCTTTCGCGCCGGGGGCCGTCTCCTCTACGTCGGGGCCGGCACCAGCGGTCGCCTGGGCGTGCTCGACGCCTCCGAATGCCCGCCGACCTTCGGCACCCCGCCGGAGATGGTGGTCGGGGTCATTGCCGGGGGGCTTCCCGCGCTGGTGAAATCCATCGAGGGCGCCGAAGACGATCCCAACGCCGGCATTTCCGAGATGGACACTCGGCGCGTCGGTCCCTCCGACACGGTGGTTGGCATCGCCGCGAGCGGATCCACCACCTTCGTCCGGGCCGCCCTCGGCCGCGCGCAGGCGCTCGGAGCGAGCACCGTCTTCCTGACCTGTGTCGAGCCGCCGGCGCTCCTCAAGGACACCTGCGACGTCACGATCGCCATTCTCACCGGCCCGGAGGTGGTGACCGGCTCCACCCGCATGAAGGCCGGCACCGCCACCAAGCTGGTGCTGAACACCCTCACCACCGGCGCGATGATCCGGCTGGGGAAGACGTACGGCAACCTGATGGTGGATCTGCAGGCGAAGAATCTGAAGCTGGTGGACCGGGGCGAGCGCATCGTGATGGACATCACCGGGGCGACCCGTCCCGAAGCCCGCGCGGCGATCGACGCGGCGGACGGCAGCGTCCGCACCGCGATCGTGATGATCGGGCGACGCTGCTCGCGCGCCGAGGCGGAAGAGCTGCTTCGCGCCCACGACAATCACCTGCGCCCGATCCTGGGTGATCCACCTCCGGTTCGCGACCGATGACCGAACGACCCTGCCTCGCCGTCGGCCTCATGTCGGGCACCTCCCTCGACGGGATGGATGCGGCGCTGGTGCGATTTCACGGTCCGACCCGCGCCGAGCTGGTGGGATTTGCGCACCGGGCGTACCACCCGGAAGAGCGACGCGAAATCGAAGAGGCGATCGGTCTCCAGGAGGGAGGGGCACGCCGGCTCGCCCTGCTCCACACCCGGATCTCGGAATGGGCGGTCGAGGCGGTGGAAAATGTGCTGGGCCGGGCACAGGTCCACGCCGACGCGCTCGATCTCATCGCCTTTCACGGGCAGACGGTGTGGCACGAGCCGCCGGCGGTGACCTGGCAGCTGGGCGAGCCGGCGGTGCTGGCGGAACGATTCGGCGTGCGGGTCGTCTCGAACTTCCGCGCCCGGGATCTCGCCGCCGGAGGCGAAGGGGCCCCGCTGGTCCCGATGGCGGACGTACTCCTCTTCGGCGCCGATGACCGGCCGCGCATCCTGCTCAACCTCGGCGGGATGGCCAACCTCACATTTGTAACGCGCCGCGCGGTCGAGGCCGGCAGCTTCGCGTTCGACACCGGACCAGGGATGGTGCTGATCGATTCGATTGCCCGACTGCTGGATCCGAACCTTCCGTACGACAAGGACGGCGAGCTCGCGATGCGAGGACGGGCGGACGAGGACGTCCTGACGGAGCTGCTCGCCCACGGATATTTCCAGGAGCCGCCGCCCAAGAGCACCGGCCGGGAGCTCTTCGGGCTCGAGCTGGCCCGGCGCATCGTCGCGCGCCTGCCGGGACCCGACGCGGTGGCGACCGCCGTCGAGCTGACGGCGCAAAGCATCGCCCGCGCGATCCAGCGCTGGACACCGGCCGCCGCTGAAGTCGTGGCCTCCGGCGGAGGGTGTCATCACCCGGTGCTGGAGACGGCGCTCCGGGGCCGGCTGGCGTCGGCCGGCCGGGCATACCGACGGTTCGATGAGCTCTTCTTTCCCGGTGACGCCAAGGAAGCGGTTGCCTTCGCATTGCTCGGTTATCTCACCGTGCACGGCCAGCCGGCCAACCTGCCGGCCGCCACCGGCGCGCGCGGAGCCCGCGTGCTCGGTTCGATCACCCCGGCATGACCGCCGGACGGCTCGTGCTGCCCGCGCTCCGCTGGCGGGATGAGAGCGGCTTTGCCCATGAACAAGCGGCCATCGACGCCGCCCTCGCCTACGGCGCGGGCGGCTTCATTCTCTTCGGGGGAACCGCCGACGGGGTGATGGACCTCACCGACCGGCTGCTCGCTGCCGCGGGACGCCCACTGCTCTTTGCCTCCGACCTCGAGCGTGGCGCCGGGCAGCAGGTGCGCGGCCTCTCCGAGCTGCCCCCGCCGCGGGCGCTGGCCTCGCTGCACGATCCCGCGGTGCTGCGCGGCGCGGGCATCCTCACCGCGGTCGAAGCGCTCTCCGTGGGAATCAACTGGGTCCTCGCGCCGGTCGCCGATCTCGATGTCGAGCTCGAGAACCCGATCGTGCAGACCCGCGCATTCAGCGACGACCCCGAGGTCGCCGCGGCGGCGGTGGCCGCGTGGGTCGTCGGGTGCGAGGCGGCCGGAGCGATGGCGTGCGCCAAGCATTTTCCCGGGCACGGCCGCACCCGCACCGATTCGCACATGGGACTGCCCGTCGTCGACGCCAGCCGTGAGCTGCTCGAGCAGACCGATCTGCTCCCGTTTCGCGCGGCCGTCGCCGCGGGGGTCGGCTCGGTGATGACCGCCCACGTGGCCTATCCCGCGCTCGACCCGAGCGGAGCCCCGGCGACCTTTTCGAAGCCGATTCTCGATCTCCTCCGCCACGGGCTGGAGTTCGACGGATTGATCGTCTCGGACGCGCTCATGATGGAAGGCGCGCGGGCGGGACGCTCGCCGGGAACGATTGGCGTCGGCGCGCTCCGCGCCGGCGTGGACCTCCTGCTCTATCCCGACGAACCGCCGGCGGTGGCCGAGGCGCTCGGGCGTGCGGCGGCGGACGATGCCGGCGTGGCGGAGCGAGTCGAGGAATCGCTCCTCCGATACGAAACCGCGCTGCGGGTCGCGGCATCGGAAGGACGTCCCGAGCGGCTTCCGCCATCCGGCGGCGCGGTGGCGACATCCGACTGGCTGCTCAGCGGACCGATACTCCGCGGCGACCCGCCCAGACTGACCGCGCCGATCGAGCTGGTGATCGTTGACGACGATCAGGGCTCTCCCTGGCCGGTCTCGCCCAATACCTGGGTGACCGAGGCGCTGGCGGAGAAGGGGGTGCCGCTCGGACCCGGCGGGAGCAAGGTGGTGCTCGCCTTTGGGGAGCCCCGTGCATCCAAGGGCCGTTCCGGATTCAGCCCCGCGAGCGCGGCCCGGCTCGCGGAAGCAGGACAGACCGCGGCATTGACGGTGTTGTTCACCCATCCGCGGCTGCTCGCGTCGCTCGAGGGCCGGGGACCGGTGCTGCACGCCTGGCACCGCCAGCGTCTGATGCAGGAGGCGGTGGCGCGCTGGATCGCCGGGCATCTCGGATGAGCCTGCTCGACTGGGCCGTCGTCGCCGCCTACCTGGCCGGCTCGCTCGCGCTCGGGCTTTACGTCGCGCGGCGCGGCGCGCGGAATCTGGCCGAGTTCTTCGTCGGGGGCCGCGCGATTCCCTGGTGGCTGGCGGCGACTTCGATGGCCGCCACCACCTTCAACGTCGATACGCCGCTCTACGTCGCGGGGCGCGTGGCGCAGGCCGGCGTCGCCGGGAACTGGGAATGGTGGAGTTTTGCCTTTGCCCACGTCCTCCTGGCGGTATTGCTGGCCAAGCTCTGGCGGCGCGCGGGCATCGTCACCGACATGGAGCTCACCGAGCTCCGCTATGGCGGGCGGGCCGCGGCGGGGCTCCGCGGCGCGCGCGCGTTTCTCCTCGCCGTACCGCTCAATTGCATCGGCATCGGCTACGGTATGCTGGGGATGCGCAAGGTCGTCGTCGGGATGGGCCTGGTCGACGGACTTCCCGATCTTCCGGGGGATTCGCGGCTCTGGGCGCTTCTTCCGATCGTGCTGATTACGCTCATCTACACCGCCGCGTCCGGCCTCTGGGGCGTGGTGGCGACGGATTTCCTGCAGTACATCCTCGCGATGGTGGGCGCGCTCGCGGTGATGCTGTATGCCCTCCACGATGTCGGCGGGCTCGGGTCCATGGTCGACCGGCTCAGGGCGGAAGGGCAGGGGAACCGGCTCGCGCTGACGCCCCTGGGGCCCGATGCCCTGGTTCCGATGTCCACGTTTCTCGGCTACATCGGCATCCAGTGGTGGGCGTTCCGGAACAGCGACGGCGGGGGAATGTTCGTCCAGCGGCTCTCGTCCACCGCGAACGAGAAAGAAGCGGAGAAGGCCGCGAAGGCGTTCAATGTGCTGAACTACCTCGTTCGCACCTGGCCCTGGGTCCTGGTCGGTCTCGCGGCGCTTCTCGTGCTGCCCGGTCTCAAGGATCCCGAGCTGGCCTATCCGCTGATGATGGTGAAGTATCTCCCGTCCGGATTGCTCGGGCTCGTCTTCGCGAGTCTCCTCGCCGCCTTCATGTCGACCGTATCGACCCAGGTCAACTGGGGCGCGAGCTACCTCGTACACGACCTGTATGCCCGTTTCACCGGCGAGGCGGACGACCGGAAGCTGCTCCGCGCGGCGCGCTGGGCTTCGATCGGCATCACGCTGCTCGCGGCGACCCTCTCCTTCTTCATGGATAGCGTCGGCACAGTCTTCCGCTTCCTGATTCTCATCGGGAACGGGCCCGGACTCGTGCTGCTGCTGCGCTGGTTCTGGTGGAGGGTGAACGCGTGGGCGGAGATCTCGGCGATGGCGGCCGGGTTGTTGCTCGCGCTGGCCACCTTTCTGCCCGCGCTGGCCGGGATGACCTTCGGCGAGCGCCTCCTGCTCACCGGCTTTGGATCCCTCGCCGTCTGGCTGCCGGTGATGTGGCTCACCCGGCCCGAGCCGGCGGCTGTGCTCGACGCATTCTACGCGCGGGTCCGACCCGCCGGCGCGTGGGGGCCGGTGCGCGCCCGCGTCGGACTTCCGCCGCTCGACGACTTGGGGTACGACGCGCGCCGATGGTTGCTCTGGGTGACGATCATCCTCGGGGGGACGCTGGCGATCGGGTGGGTGATACTGCGGTGAGACGTGAGATGTGAGACGTGAGACGTGAGA
>Ga0184615_10001488_pt1 | contig 12645 bp, 8 predicted proteins | sample PLM4_65_coex_FD_133134 | JGI IMG/M metagenome (GOLD analysis project Ga0184615, IMG submission 133134) | Groundwater sediment microbial communities from an aquifer in East River, Colorado, USA - PLM4_65_coex | ecosystem: Environmental > Terrestrial > Soil > Riparian zone | place: USA: East... | reverse complement strand
GGCGTACCCGGAGATATGACGATGACCTTGTCGGTACTTTGCAAATTCTCGCCTGACGGGGTCCATGATGTCGTAGTTATCGTACCACCCGAACTCAGGAGATGGGTCCATTTAGTACAGGCATCGTTCCTCGCCATGTTGATTGCCTTGATGACCAGATAAGCCCGGTTGTTCACATCTAAACCGCTCAATATGGCCCTCGGTGGATTCGGAGCGACATCATTATAGGCGAGCGCGGTCGCATTCGTTGCCTCTGAATACGACGTACCGGCGGGAATTGTCCACGGCAGACCATACCCGGCGCTTTGTATATCCCTCCGCAGCATCTCAAGGCCGATGACGCCCTCTATATTGGTCTCTGTGATCTTGCTCTGCTGCTTGAACCCGCGCAACAGCCCGACGAACATATCGGACATTGCCGCCAGCACAAACCCAAGGATGGCCACCACTATTATGAGCTCGATTAAGCTGAATCCGTTTTCTCGCTTCATCATTGTTTCCTCACGATCGTCGTAATGCCGTGGCTATAGGTCTTTCCTCTATAATTCCAGTCAACCCCTATGAATATCTGTTTGCTGCTCGCATTGGTAGTGTCAATATTGTTAATGGTCACCGCGAGATTATAGGTTTCGGTAAAACCCCGAAAATTCCTCGTGACCGGCGTCTCGGTGCCCGCTGTGACAAGTTCGAACGGCAAGCTCCTCAATTGATTCATCCTCATCTCCGCGATGTTCACCGCCTCGTCCCTCAGAGCGTTCTGCAGGTTCACATTCATGCCTATTATCGCCGTCTGCATCAGGGCGAGGGAGACGACGAGGAGGATCACGAGAGCGATCATCATCTCTATTAATGTCACGCCTTTTTTATTGAACATTGCAAATCGCTCCATTCTCATTCCACGCCCCCATTCTTATCTTCATCGGGGATATGTCGATACAGTCGTATGCAGCTCCGTATGAAGCGGTAACATGAATCGTCTGCTGCGTTACCGTGGGCACTGAAATGATACCCAACGACCACGACACCAACCCCCTTTGGTCGAAGTTTATCGTGTCGACCACGGCAGCAGCGGGTGTCATCGTCACTGCATATGTGCCATTCAGGTTCACCTGCATCACCTGCCTGTCGCCGGCCAATAGCACGCCATCGCCGTCCGGCCCGGGGTTCGTATCTTCGTAGATGGAGTACCGCGCGGCCGCCGGGGTCACGAAATACTTGCGGTTTTTCGACATGGCGCTCACCCGGGCGTTCATCAGGTCAGCATACATTTGTTTCGTCTGGCTTTCCACCCGGTATTTGTTCATCATTTCAGTGCCGGAAATGACGGCAATGGCGAGCAGAATTCCGATTATGACGAGAACGACCATGAGCTCTATTATTGTAAACCCTCTGTTTTTCTTTCTCCGCATTATCTCTCCCGCTTATGGAGGACCCTTTTTATCGGCGGCGGCGTCGTCATAATCGACAAGCCCTGCGCCGTCGGCGGCACGCCCTCCATGCCCCCGGTTTTTCTGTTGCCGGCATTCGTAAACGCACTCGAAAGATCTAGCTGTTCAATGCTGCCGGTGGAAACCTGTATCAATGCCTTGCCTTTCAACAGGGTCTCAGCAGACCCGCCGGTATCGTATTTTACCGCCCAAATAAAACTATTGCCTCCGAGGGCGCACTGGTCCGTGTACGGCTTGTAGGTTGTAAAAAATACGACCCCGGTGCTCGCGGCCAGCGGGTCGGTAATTTCCCGTTCCGCCCTGAACGTGGAAGCGGGGCTCGGGTCGGGGTCTAGGTTGATAAACCAGCCAGCAGCAGGATTCGCCACCACATCCGCGACATTCGTTACATTTGTCAAAGAGTTCGGAGAAACAGACGTCGTGCAGGTCTTGACATAGCCTGCTGAGGTAAAGCAGGGATCTTTCACGCCGAATACCGCTCTCTGGCCGGATCCATCGTCCGCATCGCCGCCGGTCAACTCAAAGAAGTATCTGCCTGTTCCAAAGAACAGCCAGAGCGTATGTGCTGCATTGTTCTGCAGCTTCACAACCGACGAGGTCAAGGGACCGACGCCGTCTATGACCTTGCTCCAGACCCAGTTGGCGGGGTTTACGTCCTCCTTTGTCGTGATCCTTCCCACACCTCCGTCGGTCCACGTGTCAACGGTGCAGACACTCGTGGTCGCAGCGCATTTTTTCACATATGGGACATACATCACGTCATCCTGATAGTTAAGGTCGGGGTCCAGAGTGGCGTTGTACACGGATCCGGCAAAGGCCGTTGGGATCCCGGTGGGGATGGTCGCAGCCAGGCTGCCGTCCGGTAAATTCAGCACAAAAATCTTCAAGGGCTGGTCTGACCTTCCCAGGAATTGCTGGGCACTTGTGTCGATCGGACCGGTAGGGCCCGAACCAAAGACGACAAACCAGTGGCCGTTTTTGTTGGTATCAGACGTGCCGTCCAGATTCTTTGCGTTGATCCTCACAACGGTGGGCCCCGATGTTGAAAACCCGAGCGCAGGGTCCGAAAACTCCCAAAGAAGCTGCGGGCTATTCTGGTCCGTAATATCGAGGGCAAAGTAAGAAGAATAACCAAGACCTTTGGAACCATCAGCCGGATCGACGATCGGCGTATTCACGCAATCCGATCCCGAATTGCAAGCAGCACCCTTTTTTCTGCACGCCCCGCCGTATCTCATGCCGCCGATAACAATGGTCCGCCAGGTGGACGCTGATTTGATGCAATCCGCGGTATTAGTTTCCGTACAGGTGGCAGGCCTTCCGATGCTCGCGTCAAAAACATACGGCGTAAGGTCCACGGTATACACATGGCAATACCCGGAGTCTGTGTCGTATGTCAAATAGGGGAGCGCATTTTTCGGAATGTATGCCCAAATCTCTTGTCCAAGATTGGTCCCCGACAGTTTCGCCTTCTCAGTTGGGCTCTGGCCGCTCCACTTCAGTTCCAATGTCCCGAGTTTAATGGCGTGGAGCATCCCGTCGTTTGCGCCCGCAAAGATCATCCCCCGGTTCTTATACGCCGAGGACGTGATATAATGGGTGCTGTCGGCGGGGTCTCCATAGTACGGGTCCGAGCCAGGCACTCCATACGTCGAGTCTTTCTGGATCGTGTGATAGCCGTTTAACGCCTGCCATGTCGAGATCTTCGGAGTGGAATTGAGCACGTCGCCCAGTTTCCAGGTATTGGGACCCGTCAAGACGCATGTGTTGCCGGCCCCGCAGTCCGCATCCACGCTGCATACGCGATTTGTGTTGTTCGAGCACGTAGAGATCTGCACCGAACGCCCCCGGTAGCTCGGCGTAAAGGCCGGCGAGATCGCCGGTGAAAACGGCGTATCTTCTCCCTGCACCCATCGAATTATCGCTTCTGCCTCCGAGTCCGAAGCCGCCTGCAGATACGGCTTCAAAGCCGTCCTGTTCGCCGTTGAAAAATTGACAAGGCTTCCCGTCAGCGAGGTGTAGAGCGTTCTGGAGGACGCAGTTCGGTCCCACAGCAGTTTGCCCGCCTCCCAGAGAGTTCCCAGGTATTCAAATTGGATATCGGGAGACAGGAGGCTGTCAACCACGCCGTCTCCGTTCGTGTCTGTCCACCGCGTCGCCATGGTGGCTTCACCGTTGAAGTGGAGCGACACTATATAGTCTTGACGGGTGCCGGAGGGTGCTGTCTTCAGATCGAGCAACTTGGAGCCGTCATCCTCACGGATGCTGCTGGTGCTGAATCTCGGGTCCACGTAATACCACAGGTTCGAGAGCCTCCCGATCCATGAGATCTCGGTATCGCCGAACTTTCTTCTCGGATAAAATACCGCCTGGATAAGATTTGCCCCGCTCCCCTCTCCAGAGGCCAACACCGATGCAGCCGTACCTGCCGCGGCACGCGCCAGCATGTCCTGGAACGCCAGATTGAGCTGAGCCTCGAGATTCGTGGCGATTGATGCGTCGTAGTATTTACCGCCGCCGGCGAGGGCCGCGTCTTGAAGAATCTGGCCGTTTGCCGCTGTGCCCATGGTATTGATGGCAAACGTGGTGACCTGCTGCTTGGCGGGCTTGTCCGATCTTAGGTCATTCATGTAACCGTAACACGCGTTTTTCACAAGGGGATTGTCCCGGTTGGCCTCACGCCCTGCGGTCGCCGTGCAGATCGCTGATGAAAACGCGCTGCTGTCGGGATTTGTCGTAAACGCCGTGCCTGTCAGGTCCGCGCCTGAACTGACGATCAGCACGTAGTTTTTTCTGCATACTACATCGTCGATAGGATCGCTGTTATTGCATCCCGCGTATCCCATGCCGAACGGGCTGTTAAATCCGTAATAGTTTATATCGCCGAACAGCCCGCTGGCCAGGGGCGCGCTGTCTGAGGGCGTGGCATTCTGCATCGTCGTGTAAAACGATGCAGCGGGAGAAGCGGGTATGCATGCCGATATGTCGACGCCCTGGTGACTGAATTTGGTCAAGCCCCACCGCGCTCTCAGGGTTATGTTGTCCCAGTATTGCTGGAACACCCCATGCTTGCCATCCCATTTTCCGTTTCCGTTCAAGTCTACAAAGCTCTCCCCGATATAGCCGGGATCGTAAAAATCGTTGCCGTTGACATCGACCATGGGTTCCTCAACAATATCCACCTTCACATTGTAGGCATGAGACCTTAAGATAAGGCTCTTCGCCACCGTGAACATATAGGTCTTTGAGACCGTCGTAGCGGTGTTGTCCGTCAAAGTTATGGTAACAGTATATGTCCCCACCTGGGTCGCGGTGGCCAATCCCGTGATCACCCCTGATGCCGGATCTATTGAAAACCCGGATGGCAAACCTGTGGCTGACCAGGTATACGGAGCCGTACCGCCGGACGCTATCATGGAGAAGCTGTAGGGTACACCTTTGGCCGCTGATGCCAGGCCGGTGGTGGCGATCTGGAGCGCACCGGCACCTATGATGATGGAAAGATCCTTGTGCACAGAAGTCCCGATGCTGTCTGTGAGTGACACGGTAAATGGAAAGGTGCCGGCGCACTGCCTGTTGTCGGTGGTATCTGTGATGTTGTAGCTCCAGGAGGTATCGGCAGTCGTATGAGAAGGTCCCCACGTTGACTGATCGAGCGTTTCGGTTCCGCTTGCACCCGCGGTAAAGGTGACATCAGGACCTAAACCGCAACTGGAGTCATCATTGTAATAGTTGTATACGCCGGTGAGTTGCAACCAGGGGTCCCCGGTGAAGCTGCCTCCCTTTGCAGGGCATGCCGTTACCTCGTAGCTATGTCCACTGAGGACACTGAAGGTATCGGTCTTTAAATAATTAACTCCGGTTGCGATGCCTGGTCCGCTTCCTGCACCATTTCCTATCACATCCGGCAACGCTCCCGTGCTCGTAAACGGACAGGTTTTGCCTGATATGACGCCTGTGGTCGAATCAAGAGTGAACCCGAACGGCAGGTACCCGGATGTGATGGCCCATGCATAACCCGCGCTCGAGCCGCCTGCGCCGGCCAGGGTCGCAGAATAGGCGGAGCTGACGGTCCCGTCAGGAAGATTAGGTGTTGTGATAACGAGAGAGGACGCGATGATGGTTATCGAAAAAGTCTTATTGACCGAGGATGGTGTGCCCGTATCGCCATCGGTCATGGTAACGACGGCATTATATACCGCGGCAGTAGTCGGCGTTCCTGAAATAACGCCTGTGGACGGGTCTATCGACAGGCCGGGAGGAAGACCCGTGGCAGACCATTGGTAAGTCCATGTGTAAGGTATGGTGGGGACCGCGTCGTGGGTTACGCCACCCTGTCCGCTGATGGTGACCGGTCCATAAGACAACCCGACATTTCCTTCTACAAGCGGGCTTGAGGTAGTGATCGAGAGAGAAGCAGGGGTTACAGAAATAGAGATCTGTCTTGACGCAGACTTGGAACTAGCGGTAAACGCGATCGTAATGTTCCCGTAATCGGTCGCGGTTGAAGGCGTAGGGATGCCGCTCAGCGTTACCTGATAATTAATCATTTGCCCGGAAGAAGTGTAGGTAGTAGTGGTGAGCCATGCAGGTTTATTGCTAATAGTCCAGTTATAGGTTGCATTAGATGGACAAGCGCTTGATCCGCCGGTGCATTGGAATGTAATGCTATAAGTGCTGCCGATGGTCCCGTTAAGAGAACCTGTCAGGATGCCGATGCCGGTTGTAGCAGCCCATGCCTCTGAAACAGGATTCAGCATGTCCAATGCCTTTGAGGCGAATTTGCCAAAGCCCTTTATTCCGATTGACGCATATGAATTCGCATCAGCGACCCAGCCGACAGCTTTTTCATAGAACGCATGAAACCTTTGCTGATTCAAATATACAGTTTGTAGCCAGGGATCGGGACTCGTGCTGGTCCCCTCAATGGTATCAATAATCTGGCAGGCGCCCGGTGTGTTTTCGGTGATGGTAAGGTTCGCGTTGTTGACATTTAAGACGCAGCTATTATAAGTCTTTGTCCAGCTGCCAGAAATGCTGAGAAGTGTATTGGCATTGGTCTGTTTTGATACAGAATTGCCGCCTAGTAAAACCTTCTGCAGAACATCGTATTTTGACATGGTCGCCCAGTTCAGGAAATTGCCGCGGAAAGGGGCTGTGCTCGGACACTGGTCCGCATAGGTATAACTCGTATAAGAATTTGGGGTGTTGCCGGCGGTACTTCCTGTCTTGGGTAGTTCAGCAAACTTGCTGTGACCGTTGTCATAGGAATAACACGATTGAGGAAGATAATAACCTATGTAGTTGTCTTTGGTAGCATTCGGCGTATAAGCATCCGAATACGCGTGATTATACATGTCCGTGGAATTATCCATCAGGATCATGATATTCGGCGCTACGTTTACCTTCACATAGGGTGGCGTAATGCAGTAGTTTTGCATTTCCTGCGCGAACAGTTGTGCGGGCATTGCCAAAAACAGCAGCATGATGAATATTTTTGCCAGCGCATACGCGATTGACTTGTTATTGGCCTTCATCTTCATGTCTTTATGCCTCCGCATAGTATCGCAAAAAAAATAACGTCTTAGTTGTCCGGGTGAATAATCGAGTTGCCTGCGTGATGCGGGTCCTGAGGGACCACATCAGCCATCAAGGCATCGGATATGTCCCAGATATGTAACCTGCAGCCCGGGCATAATTCCGAGATCACTGATTGCGGCGCTGTTGTTATTATCACTGCCCCGCAGTCAGGACAGAACATTTTGAATTTTCTCACAATGCCCTCCTTTTGTTGCAAAATTCAGGCAGTTATCTGATTTCCGTACTGAAGATTAATGCAACATACATACCATAGCAATATACATTTTTTTCAATACGTTATTGTTTATATATGAAAGAAGCACTATGAAATGGCTTCTCAGGCATGTAATGTATTACACACAACGGCGATCTTTTGGCTGTTCAACGTTGTAGATTGAACCAAATATTAGTAGTCGGTTTAGGCTCGATCAGTCAAGTTTCGATCGTATAATAAACGTCATTCATGAAGACCAACCCTAGAGATGTAATGCGCCCCTTTTATCTCGTTACACATTTCGTTCCGCTCCATTTTCCCGGCCTAATCCGAGTCGGCCCTGTCGAGATACAATCGTATTCAGGGTCAGTGCCGGCGGTGTCAAACCGGATCACAAGACCGCCATTGGCGAGGATAGGACCGGTGGACTTCGATACGATCCCTCTCTCGTCCATGATTACGGTCCCGTTCCAGAGGGAATGAAACTTGAACTGTTTCGGCGCCGACCACAACGGGATATCCCCGTTATCAGGCGCGCTCCCTCCGCTCTCATTCGTGTCCTCGATGATTTGATAGCCGTTGGTTGTCATTATCACATAGTGCACCTTGTTTTTTTCGAGGGCCTGTACACGCGCGTTCGTCATATCGACATGTAATTGCCTTACCTGGCTTTCCGCATCGTACCGACTGCGAAAACCTTGAACCGTGAAGCCCGCGATGCCCATCAAAATACCGCTTATCGCGACAACGAACAATAACTCCAACATCGAAATCCCCTTCATCGTCTCTTTCCTCATCATGACACCTCCGTTGAGAAATTGAAAAACATGATAGAGGGTACACCGGGGGTGTCATAATGAGGTTACGAGTTACCACATTATTTTTTTTGGCACATCTTGTTTTTCTGGGCTTGCGTTGTTGAAGCTGTAACGCGAGAGGAGTTACCGTGAGATCAGATGAAATCGTTTAGGAAACCACAATCCCCGCATACCCGACCACCTGCTCATAATCGCCGCTCACATCGCCGGAGTTCGTGTATTTGATGAGTTCTGCCTTGGCAGCGCCGAGGAGTTTGCAGGCAACAAGCATGGCGACAGCGGGTCCAGAACCGCACATGGTGATGCCGTACTCCTTGACCACACGATACAAACCTTCTGGATCGAGATTTAATAACTGATGAATAGCTTTAAAATCCTTTTCTTTTGCAACAGCAGCCCGCTCGTAATGACTCATGTCTGAACTGGCGATGATGAGAACATTTGGAATTTCGGATTTCGGATTTCGGATTTCGGATTTATTCTCCGCTTTATATTCCGCATTCCGCATTCCGCATTCCGCAATTGCCTCTCCTATCGCCTTTCCCACCTCTTTACAGGTATCGAGCCTCGTGTCAAGCATCTGGATCGGGACTATCTTGAACTCCCTCTTAAAATGCTGGATAAAGGGAAGCTGTACCTCAAGGGAGTGTTCGCGAAGGTGGGCAAGGGAATCTTCATGGATGCGCGCGGACTTTGAAAGGATCGAGTCGGCCAGAGCTTCGTCGATCTCGACCAGGCCGAGTGGCGTCTCCCATCGGCCTCTGGCCATGAGGGAAACCGGCGCGCCGAGACCGGTATGGTTCGGCCCGATGAGCACCATGGTATCCGGCAGTTCGATCCGGGAGTACACCGCCCCGGCCACTGATCCGGAATACATCAGACCCGCATGGGGAGATACGATACCGAGGGCTTTTGTTTTTTCGACACCCGGCACGATGAATTCCCGGACCTGCTGCATGAGCGCCTCGGGAGAGCCTTTGTAGAACTGTCCTGCTACAGCCGGATGACGAAGCATAGGCACCTCCGATGAGCTGACAGGAGACTAACTACCGATGGAGACACCAGGACGCCGGGGAAAATTTTGGAACTTACGGGTTTTTCTCCGTGTCCTCCGTGTCTCTGCGGTAAAAAAAACGTTTTTTTTATTGGATCACTGCACAGCAGCAGCTAAAATGCCCTCTTCTCTGCATTTTCGAACCTAGTGTACCGGTTGACGAATGTCAGGTCCACTTTGCCGATCGGTCCGTTTCTCTGCTTTCCAATGATCACCTCGGCCTTCCCCCTCTGGCCGCACAGGCATTCTCCGTCGTAGGGACATTCACACTTGTTGTAGACCTCATCGCGATAGATGAATAATATCACATCCGCGTCCTGTTCAATGGCGCCGGATTCGCGAAGATCGGCGAGCATGGGTCTTTTTTCCTTGCCGGGCCTCGTCTCCACGGCCCGGTTCAGCTGCGAGAGCGCTATGACCGGGACCTGGAGCTCTTTGGCGAGCGCCTTGAGCGAGCGCGAGATATTTGAAATTTCCTGCTCGCGGCTGCCCTCATCGCCCCTGCCGCGCATGAGCTGCAGATAATCGACAATGACGAGGTCAAGTCCCTGATCGGCCTTCAGCCGGCGGGCCTTGGCCCGCGTCTCGAGCACCGAGATCGCGGCAGTATCATCGATAAAGATCGGCGCATCCGCCAGCTTGCCCGCAGCGGTGGAGAGCGGCGTCCAGTCGCGTTCAGACAGATGACCGGTCCGCAGCTTATGCGCGTCCACACGCGATTCGGAACCCAGCATACGGAGCACAAGCTGTTCCTTGGACATTTCAAGGCTGAAGATCGCCACGGACTTTCCCTTTTCAATGGCGGCGTAGGCCGCGATGTTCAGACAGAACGCCGTCTTGCCCATGGACGGCCTGCCCGCAATGATGATCAGGTCGCTCTGCTGAAATCCTGATGTCCTCTCGTCCAGGTCCAGAAAGCCGGTCGCAAGGCCGGTGACCATCTCTTTCTTCTCATAGAGCCGTTCCACGATCGCGAAGCTGTGTCCTACGATGTTCTTCATGGAGACAAAGGAATCTTTGATCTTGCCCTGGGCGATCTCGAAGATCGATTTCTCAGCCCGGTCAAGAAGTTCATCGATGTTGACCACGGTCCGCGAGTCTTCATAGCTCTGGGTGATGATATCGGTGGCGGAGTGGATAAGCTTGCGAAGAACGGCCTTCTCGCGCACGATCCGCGCGTGGTGCTTGATGTTCGCCGCCGTGGGAACGAGGCTCACGAGCGTTGCGAGGTACGACGCTCCCCCCACCGCCTCGAGCCCGGTCTTGCCGCGGAGCGCATCCGAAAGCGTTACGAGATCGATCGCGTCTCCGGTCTCGAACATGTCGAGCATGACGGCGAATATCCTGCGATGGGTGTCCTTGTAGAAATCATCGGCAGAGAGGATTTCGATGACCTTGTTCATGGAGTCGTTCTCTATCAGGATGGCGCCAAGCACCATCTGCTCTGCTTCGATATTTTGCGGGGGAAGTTTTTGGAGAGAAATTTCGGTCTGAACAGACATGGCAGAACCTCGCGAAGGGAAAAAAGAAAAAAGGAGCCAAAAGTCAGAACCCGGAATGGATCTCCTGACCTCTGTCTCCTGGCTCCTGAATGCCGTTGGTTTTAGAGCTATTCTTCCGCGACCACCGAGACCTTGAATTCGGCAAGAATGTCGGCATGCAGCTTCACGGAGACGGTATAGTCGCCGAGACGCTTGATCGGCTCATCGAGGACGATCTTCCGCTTGTCGATCTCCACGCCCTGCGCCTTCACCGCTTCAGCGATGTCCATAGACGTTACGGAACCGAAGAGCTTGCCCTCTTCGCCGGTCTTGGCCTTGATGACGACGACAATTCCCCTGATCCGGTCTGCTTCACTGGAGGCCTCTTTTTTTATCTTGCGGACGCGGTCCGAGACCATCTTCTTCGCGTGATTCATTGCGTTCAGGTTATCAGGCGTTGCCTCGATCGCCTTCTTGTTCGGCACCAGGAAATTCCTGGCATAGCCGTCCGCAACCTTGACGAGGTCGCCAATTTTCCCCAATTTGTCGATATCTTCACGTAATATTACCTGCATTATTGTTCCGACTCCTTTCGAATAATCTGTGCCGGAGATACTACCAGAAACCAGGGCAGGCGTCAACAGGGAATTGCTCCGTACATCTTCCTGTCGAACAAACGCCTTTTATCGCGCCCTATGAGGAAATCCGGTCTCTGCCGCTCTTTTTTGCCTTGTATAAATTCTCATCCGCCCTTCTGATGATATCGTCCACCGAACGGTCGCTCTCCTGGACACACACGACCCCGAGACTCAGGGTAACCGCGACATTACCGATCGACTCTTCCCTGACGCTCGTGCGGATTCGTTCGGCAAGGCCCCTGGCATCTTCCAGACCGGTGTCCGGCATGATAATAAGAAATTCCTCTCCCCCGTAACGGCCTAGGATGTCGTAGGCACGGACGATGCCCCGCATGCGGGCGGACAGGATCTTCAGGACCTGATCGCCGGCCAGGTGTCCATAAGAATCGTTGATGACCTTGAAATGGTCAATGTCTATCATGATACAGCTCACGTTCATTTTCAGCCGCTTGAACTTTTCAAACTCTTCCTCAAAACGTGACATGATATGACGCCGATTAAACAGTTCCGTCAAAGCGTCGGTTATGGCAATCTTCTCGATCGTCTGCCGCGCATCCTCAAGCCTCTTTATTAACTGTGACATAAAAAAATAGATCAGTCCCAACAGGAGCACGGTGGTGATGATACCGAATAATACGATGGCAATGGTATTGAACCTGATCTTTCTCTGGAGGTCCTCGATGTCGAATGTTATGCTGATGCCTCCCCGTATGTCTCCGACGGCATAGTTCTGGTGTTTATGACATTGCAAACAGTCTTTTTCAATATGGAGAGGCGCCATGTACCTGAAATAGGTCCTGTTGTTGACCAGCTCGGTCCCGCTCACTTCCTTCACTGCGCCGCCTTCAAACTGGAGAAGCGCCTTTTTTTCAAACTCGTCCGCCTCATTATGAGGGTTCATGAGCTTGAGACTGGTGATATGGAACTTGAACATCCCTTCCCTCTCTGCATATTCCGATATCTCACGGGTCATGAATGCCGGATTTCGCAGGGTAAATACCCTTCCGTCCACGGTCTTGATATCCGGGCTTATCAGATAAGGATTGGATTCCACGCCCTCTTTCTTCTCGACATACACCCCGCCGTAATTCGCGTTCCACTTCCTCGTCAACACGATGGTGTTGAAGACGACACGCGCCTGTGCGATATTTTCCTCATTCATCAGTTGCCTCGTCCGGATGGCCATATCGAGGAATATCCCCGACAGGACCAGCGCGATGACCAGGCCCGTTGAAATGATGAATTTCGTATAAATGTTATTCTCTTTCATCGCGGTCATGTCAGCCCTTGCTCACTTTTTTCTTGAGCTCATGCAGCGTATTCATGGCATCGAGCGGCGTCATGGCATCAAGATCCAGGTCCGATATCTCTTTAAATATCAGGCCCGCCTCGCTTGCGAACAGACCGAGCTG
>Ga0184615_10001484_pt1 | contig 12679 bp, 9 predicted proteins | sample PLM4_65_coex_FD_133134 | JGI IMG/M metagenome (GOLD analysis project Ga0184615, IMG submission 133134) | Groundwater sediment microbial communities from an aquifer in East River, Colorado, USA - PLM4_65_coex | ecosystem: Environmental > Terrestrial > Soil > Riparian zone | place: USA: East... | reverse complement strand
CAAGCGAACTGAAGGAGCCGTGCGCCACAAAGCCTCAATAAAGAGAATCCGCCTGCGCCTCAAACGCGCCTGACCTCAGTCCTTCGTCTCACCACAGAACAGAACGAGCCCGGATTCCTTCTTGAGCCGCTCGAGTGCCGCGTCCCTCCAGCTCGCCGGCTGCGGCGACGCGGCACAGCAAGAGTGACATGTCGATTGCAATGAACAGAGCTCACATGGGTATCGGCTCTTGAAGTAAGAGGCTGGCCCGCCAGCCGCCGCGCAATTCGACCCTAGCGCTTGGCGTGCAGGCGCTTCACGTTGCCAGCACGCGGCTTGACCGGAGGCGTCGCGTTCGTGTGCAGCGTCATCAATGCCTCCATCAGGTCTTCTTCTGCGCTCGAGCAGACGCCAAGGACCAGGGCTTCCTCGCAGCCTTCAGGCACCACATAGGCGTGGCCCATGGTGCTGTCGATATAGATCGACTCGCCCGCCTGCAATACGATCGGCTCGTAGAACTCCGTGTGGATCTCCACCGGCCCTTCGAGAATATAGATGTATTCCTCGCCCGGATGGCGGACCAGGTCGCCAAACTCCTTGACACTCTTGGCCCGTATCCGCGTCACGGTCGGCACCATGCGCTTCCGGCGCAGCTCGGGGCACATGTAGAAGTAATCGTAATTGGGCGTGTTCACGCGGATCGCGCTTTCGAGCCGGCCGATGGAGCGGCGCGCGGTGATCGGCGCCTCCAGCCCGTCGTCCGGTTCGCTGAACAAGTCAGACATGCGCACATTCAGGCGCTGGCTCAACTGCATCAGCTTGTCGTAGGTCAGGGTCAGGCGGTCATGCTCCACCTTCGCAAGCGTGGAAAAAGGTATCCCCGTGCGCTCGCTCATCTCCCTGAGCGTCCATTTGTTCCGCTGACGCAATCCGCGCAGCAGGCTTCCCAATGTGGGCCGGCGAGATTTCGCGGTGGTCAGGTTCCTTCTCCCATTGCACGCGGCGCGCGCGGTCTCTCAGGTCGCAATTTTCGCAGGCCGCCGGACTGCGTTTCAGCTTTTTTGACGTCTTTCTCCAGATGGGCCTATTATGGCCTCATCAGGATAACCCACCAAGGATCGCGTATGCGTGTCGCTTCCCTTGTCGCGGCGCCATTTTGCGCCCTCGCCCTGCTCGGCCCTGCGCATGCGCAGGAGTCCGCAACTTCAACCGCCCCGCAACTGACACGCGAAGACGCCGAGGCCTGGCTCGACGGCTTCATGCCATACGCGCTCCATCGCGGCGACGTCGCAGGCGCGGTGGTCGTCGTGGTCAAGGACGGCCAGGTCCTGCTGCAGAAGGGGTATGGATACTCCGACGTCGCGAAGCGGACGCCGGTGATCCCGGATCGCACGCTGTTCCGCCCGGGCTCGGTATCGAAGCTCCTGACCTGGACCGCCGTGATGCAGCAGGTCGCGCGCGGCAAGCTCGACCTGGACGCCGACATCAACAAGTACCTGGATTTCGAGATTCCGCCGGGGCCGGAAGGAAAGCCCATCACGCTGCGCAACCTGATGACCCACACGCCGGGATTCGAGGAGGTCATCAAGGAATTGATCGTCACGGACCCGGCGAAACTCACGTCGCTGGACGTCGTCGTCAAGCGCCAGGTTCCGGCCCGGCTCTATGCGGCGGGCACGACGCCCGCCTACTCGAATTACGGCGCGACGCTCGCCGGCTATATCGTCCAGCGGGTGTCGGGTCTGACATTCGAGGATTACATCGAGCAGAACGTGCTGGCGCCACTCGGAATGACGCACAGCAGTTTCCGCCAGCCCCTGCCCTCGTCACTGCAGGTCGACATGGCGAACGGCTACTCCGTTGCCTCCGGAGATCCCGAGGAATTCGAACTGGTCACGATGCCGCCGGCCGGCTCGCTGTCGGCCACCGGCGCCGACATGGCCGCCTTCATGATCGCGCACCTGCAGAATGGCGCCTACGGCGACAAGCGCATCCTTGCCGAGGAAACGGCAAAGATGATGCACGACACCGCGCTGACCCTGCTGCCACCGCTGAACCGGATGCTGCTCGGCTTCTACGAGAGCAACATCAACGGCCACCGCGTGATTTCCCACGGCGGCGACACGCAGTTCTTCCACAGCGAGCTGCACCTCTACATCGACGATGGCGTGGGGCTCTTCATTTCGATGAACAGCACCGGCAAGGAGGGCGCCGCGGGCCCGATCCGCACGGCCTTGTTCCAGGAATTCAGCGATCGCTATCTGCCGGGTCCGGGGCCTGAGGGCACGGTCGACGAGGCAACCGCGGCGGAGCACGCCGCCCTGATTTCCGGTTCCTACCTCATCTCGCGCCGGATGGAAACCAACCTGGTCAGTCTCGTCAATCTGTTCACGCCCTTGAAAGTCGGCACCAATCCCGACGGCACGATTTCCGTCTCCATCCTGCGCGGCCTCAATGGCGAGCCGAAAAGCTGGCGCGAGATCGCGCCATTCGTCTGGGCCGAAGTCGGCGGCAAGTCCCGGCTCGCAGCGGAGGTGGTTGACGGCAAGGTGACCCGGTTCAGCTTCGACGACTATTCGCCATTCATGGTTTTCCAGCCGTCACCGGCGGCCAAGTCCGGCGCCTGGCTCCTGCCGGCGGCAGCCGCGAGTCTCGTGGCACTCGCGTTGACGGTGATCCTGTGGCCGGTCGCGGCGCTCGTGCGCCGTCATTACCGGCAGCCCTTCCCGCTCACCGGCCGCGACGCACGGGCGCATCGGCTGATGCGCATCGGCGCCTTGGCCTCGCTGCTCGCGACCGCTGCCTGGGCGGGGATCGTCATCGGGATGCTCAATGACCTGGCGATCATGACCACCGGTCTCGATGCCTGGCTGCGGATCCTGCATGTCCTCGGCACGCTCGCGGTCTTCGCGGGACTGGTATTCGCGCTCTGGAATCTGCGCGTGGTCTGGGGCGGCAAACGCAAGTGGCTCGCGAAGGTCTGGAGCATCGTGCTGGTCCTGTCGACCGCCGTGCTCGCCTGGCTCGCAATCGCGTTCCACCTGGTCGGCATCGGCGTGAGCTACTGATGGCGCCGGCGGCGCGCAGGCGCCAGGCGCTCGATGTCTCGCAGGAGGCGCTGACGCTGTCGGCGCCCTTCACGATCACCGGTTACACGTTCACCGAGGTGGCCGTGGTCGTCGCCCGCCTGCACGACGGCGACATCGCCGGCGAAGGCGAAGCGGCCGGCGCCTATTACCTGGGCGACGACGCCGCGCACATGCTGGCGGCCATCGAATCCGTGCGCGCAGACATCGAGGCCGGTGCAGACCGCGAGGAACTGTGCCGGCTGCTGCCGCCCGGTGGCGCGCGAAACGCGCTCGATTGCGCAGCGTGGGACCTGGAAGCGAAACGCGCGCGGCGCCCGGTCTGGAGTCTTGCCGGACTCGAACACCCGCATCCGCTCACGACCACGTTCACGATCAGTGCCGATGAGCCCGGTGTCATGGCGGACAAGGCGATCCACTACGCGCAGGCCCGGGCCCTCAAGCTGAAACTCACGGGCCAGCCGGTGCTCGACGCCGAGCGCGTGCGTGCTGTGCGCAAGGCCCGGCCGGATGTCTGGCTCGGCGTGGATGCCAACCAGGGATTCGTCCCCGACAGTCTCGAGGCGCTGATGCCGGCGCTCGTCGCCGCCAGGGTGAAACTCCTGGAGCAGCCATTCAAACGCGGGCGCGAAGCGGATCTCGAAGGATTGCGCATCCCGATTCCCGTCGCGGCCGACGAAAGCGTCCTGTGTCTGACGGACATCGAGGGGCTCGTCGGCCGCTTCGACGTCGTCAACATCAAGCTCGACAAATGCGGCGGCCTGACCGAAGGACTCGCCATGGCCGCGGAGGCCCGCCGCCTGGATCTCGGCGTCATGGTCGGCAACATGGTGGGAACCAGCCTCGCGATGGCACCGGCCTGGCTGCTCGGTCAGCTCTGCGACATCGCGGATCTCGACGGAACGCTCTTCATCACGCGCGACCGGAGCCCCTCCATCATGTTCGAGAACGGACGCGTCTCCTATCCTGATCGCGGCTGGGGCAATCCTGCGTGACCGCTGCGGCGGCAACTGAGCCGAGATCCTGGTTCGGCCAGCCTGCGGGACTCACGATCTTATTCCTGACCGAAATGTGGGAGAAGTTCTCCTTCTTCGGCATGCGCGCGCTGCTCGTCTATTACATGACGAAGCAGCTCCTGATCGGGCAGGAAAATGTCTCGCTCATCTACGGCTTCTACACGGCATTCGTCTATCTGACCCCGATCGCGGGCGGGGTTGTCTCGGACCGCTGGCTGGGCCGGCGCCGCGCCGTGATCATCGGCGGCTCGGTCATGGCGCTCGGTCATTTCATGATGGCCTTCGAGCCGCTGTTCTACGCCGCGCTCGCCAGCATCGCGCTCGGCAATGGCCTCTTCCTGCCGAGCCTGCCCAGCCAGATCGGCGCCTTGTATGCGCCAGAGGATCCGCGCCGCGTCCGCTCCTACAACATCTACTACGTCGGCGTGAATCTCGGCGGGTTCCTGGCGCCGCTGGTCTGCGGGACGCTTGGCGAGCTTTACGGCTGGCATTACGGCTTCGCCGCGGCCGGCATCGGCATGTTGTCAGGCCTCGCGATCTACGTTGCCGGCGGACGCCATCTCCCGGCGGATCCGCCACGCGCGCAGCAAGCGGCCGTGAGCACCGCGGCGCAGACCGACCGGTGGCGGCTCTTCCTGCTGCTCGGCGCCATCGTCTGCGCCGTCATCGTCTTCCGCGGAGCCTACGAGCAGGTCGGCAACACGGTCGCGCTGTGGGCGGACCAGGGCGTCGATCGCGCGATCGGAGCGGACTTCTCGATTCCGATGACCTGGTTTCAGTCGCTGAATCCCCTGCTGGTGTTCGCGCTGACGCCGCCGCTGCTTGCATGGTGGTCAAGGCTCGCGCTGCGCGGCCGCGAACCGGCGCCGCTCCGGAAGATGGCCCTGGGCGCAGGTGGCGTCGCCGCGTCCTACCTGATGCTCGCGCTGGTCACGATATTCGGCGCCGGGCCGGCCAGTTGGCTCTGGCTGGTCGCGTTCTTCGTGGTGCTGACCGCAGGGGAACTCTTCGTCCTGCCCGTGGGCCTCGGCCTGTTTGCGCGCCTGGCGCCCACCGGCATGGCGGCGACCACGATCGCCGCATGGTTTCTCGCGGCATTCGCCGGCAACCTGCTCGCCGGCGCTCTCGGCACGCTGTGGAGCCGCCTGAGTGCCAGCACGTCTTTCGTCCTGATGGCGGCCGTGGCGGCCTTGTCTTCGCTCGCGCTCTTGATGCTCTCCATGCGCCGGCTCCGCGCGCTGGATTGACAATTCTCCTATTGGGATTATTATTTCCCAATTGGGACACTTTTCCCCGAAAGAGGCCTGATGGCGCGGTTTGAGGCTCTTCGAACGTCGCGCCGGCGCCTGCTCCAGGGAGCGGGCTCGGTCGCGGCGCTTACCGGTTTCCCGATGCTGAACTTCGGTTCGTTTCAGGCTCTTGCCGAGAGCCCGAAAAAATACTCCGCCCGCGCCATGAAGATCGTCCAACAGTCGCTCGTGATTGACATGCTCGCGCCGCTCAAGATCGATTTTCGTCCCGAGGCTTTCTCCGATCCGTTGACGGCAACCGAGATCGCCGCATTCAGGTCCAGCGGCATCGACGGATTCCACCATTCGATCGGTACGGGTGGTCCCGACGTTCAGGAAGAGACACTCGCATACCTCGCGGGCTGGCAGGGTTTGGTGGGTCGCCATGACGATCTGCTCTCTCTCGTCGACAAGGCGGCCGACCTCGACCAGGCCAAGGCGGCGGGCAAGATCGCGGTCATGATCGGCGTCCAGAATTCCGAGCACTTTCAGGCGCCCGCCGACGTGAAGAAATACTTCCAGCTCGGCCAGCGTTGTTCGCAGCTTACCTACAACAGCCAGAACTTCATCGGAACCGGCGGCACCGACCGGGTGGACGGCGGGGTCAGCGATTTCGGGGCCTCGATCATCGCGGCGATGAACGAGACCCGCATGCTGGTGGACGTCTCCCATTGCGGGGACAAGACGACGCTCGATGCGATCGAGATCTCGAGCGTCCCGATCGCCATCACGCATTCCAATTGCCGCGCACTGAACAACCATCCGCGGCTCAAGACCGACGAAGCCATCCGCAAGCTCGCTGCGAAGGGCGGCGTGATGGGCATCACCGGCGTCCGGAACTTTGTGTCGGACAAGGAACCGACGAACATCGAAAACATCGTCGATCACATCGACCACGTGGTGAAGCTGGTCGGCATCGAGCACGTCGGTATCGGCTCCGATTCCGACCTGAACGGCTACGACGACATGCGGGCCGACCAGCGCGAGAAACTGCTCGCCATGTACAAGGCGAGCTATGCCTTCCGCGAAAAGCTCGACACCGACGACTTCGACCATCCGCAGAAGATGTTCGACCTGACAGAGTCATTGATCCGCCGCGGCTACAGCGACACCGGCATCCAGGCGGTCCTGGGCGGCAATTTCCGGCGGCTACTGGGCACCATCTGGCCCTGAGCGCCCTATCGACAACTTGAGGGGGGACGACGAACATGGGCAAGCACACCGGACACGCGGTCCCGATGATTTCGGCCGCAATCGCGCTGATCCTCGCCGCAGCGGCCGCACAGGCACAGGAGACGGCAGCGGCGTCCGACCGGTCGAAAAAGCCTCTTCTCGGCGAGGTCATCGTCACCGCGCAGAAACGCGTCGAGCCACTGCGGGAAGTCCCGATGTCGATCACGGTCCTTTCCGGCGAAGCGCTCGAACGGCAAGGGGCCGACAACTTCCAGGACCTCGTCGCGATGGTACCGGGCTTGAGCATCAACTCGAATACGCGCGGCGTCTCGCGGGTCACACTGCGCGGAATCAATACCGGCGGCGTCGCGTCCACGGTCGGCGTATACGTCAATGACGTGCCGTTCGGATCGAGCAGCGGCCTGGCAAACGGCGCGATCCTGTCCGGCGACTTCGATACGTTCGACCTGGCGAGGATCGAGGTATTGCGTGGACCGCAAGGTACCCTTTACGGCGCGAGTTCACTCGGCGGCGTGCTCAAATACGTTGCCAATGAGCCATCGACTGCGGGGTTCGAGGCGAGGATTCAGGGGACGATGGAGGACGTCGAGGGAGGTGACCCGGGCCACTCGCTGACAGCCGTGGTCAACGCACCTGTGAGCGAAAGGGTCGCGATTCGTGCCAGTGGATTCTACCGGGCCGACGGGGGCTTCATCGATTCGATCGGCAATAATCCGATTCCAAGCCTCCAGAATCCGGCGATCAACATCGTCGACGGGTCACGCGTGGAAAGCGATCTCAACGGGCTCGCGACCTATGGCGGGCGAATCTCTGCACTGTTCGAGCCCTCCGATCAATTCTCGGTGAATCTGACGGCCATGATGCAGAATATTGAAAGCGACAGTTCGGATGCATTCGAGGCCGACCCGACCACGTACAGTCCGCTGTACGGCGGCCTGGTCGCGTCGCGATACCATCACGAGTTCACCGATATCGAATACCAGGTATACAGCGCAACGCTCGACTGGGACTTCGGCCCTGCCAGTCTCCAGTCGGTGACAAGCTACGGCACGTTCGAGGAGAAATTCCAGCGCGACTTCGCCATCCGGTTGAGTCTGTCCCAGCTCCTGACCCTCATTTTCGGCGACCCCATCACCGCGACACCGCCACTGAGCGCAATCCTTCAGCAAATCACCAGCACCGACAAGTTCACGCAAGAACTGCGCATCGTGTCGCCGGAAAACCAGACCGTTGAGTGGTTGATCGGCGCTTATTACACGGAGGAGGACTCAGGGATCAATCCACAGACAATATCCGCAGTCGACGCCGGGACGGAGACGTTCGCGGCGGGATTTCCGACGCTGGCAAACGCTTCGCTCGCGTCGACATTTGAGGAATTGGCCCTGTTCGCGAATGCGACCTGGCATGCCACACCACGCTTCCAGCTGTCTTTCGGCGGGCGCATCAGCGAGAACGACCAGGACGCCTCGCAGGTGCTCGACGGCATCCTCGTCGGCGGCCTGACCACGTTTGACGACGTGAGCTCATCGGAAAGTCCGTTTACCTATTCGGTGTCGCCACGATTCGAAATCTCTGACGATACTTCGGTGTATGCCCGCGTCGCGACAGGCTATCGTCCGGGCGGACCAAACGTCCTGCCTCCGGGGGCCCCGTCGGGCACGCCGACGTCCTACGACTCGGACAGCCTCACCAGTTACGAAGTCGGTATCAAGACCGGCAGTCCGGACGGCAAGTTCTCGCTCGACGCGGCGGCCTATTACCTCGATTGGGAGGATATTCAGTTGCTCGCGGTCATCAATGGCGTCGGACTCAACGCCAATGGCGCTACCGCAACCAGCCAGGGCCTCGAATTCACTGCCACGGCTCGTCCTTCGGCGGGTCTGACTCTGATCTTGAACGGGGCCTATACGGATGCCAGCCTGAAGCAGGACACCGATCCCATCGTCGGTGGCCTGGATGGTGATCCGCTGCCGTTCGTGCCGGACTGGAGCCTCGGCCTCGGTGTCGACTACGAGTGGACCGTCCTCGGCGATTCCACGGCCTATATCGGGGGCCACGTGGGATACACCGGCAAACGGACGGCAGAATTTTCCACTCGGGCGTCCGACGGCAGCCTTCGCGTGGTCGAGAGCTACACAACCGTCGATGTTCGAGGCGGGATGGACAGGGGCCGGTGGAACTTCGAAGCCTTCTGCAAGAATCTTACGGATGAGAGGGGAATCAACGACATCATCCCGGAGGGCAATTATCCGAATGGTGCGATCGGCTTGGGCGTGATCCGGCCAAGGACGATTGGCCTGTCGGTCGGCACAAGATTCTGACCGGTACCCGGAATCGGCAGCGCAGTGTCGGCAGTCCGTACTTCGAGCGTCAACGACGACGGGTCGGCGTCACTCGTGGTTGGTCTGGCGGCGCCATATCTCCTGTTTCTCGGCGACGTCACGGAGCCGGGCTATGCAAAGACGGCATTTGGCCTGCGCGACTGGGCGCGGGATCTCTGCATCGGCGAATTCGCGTGCACGGATTGCACCGTCTCGACCGGCCTGCCCTACCTGACACCGCGGGAAGCCTATGCTCGCGGCGCGCGCGCGCTCGTCATCGGTGTCGCCAGCACCGGCGGCGTCATCAAGGCGAATTGGGTGCCAAGCCTGCTGGCGGCGCTCGAGGCCGGTCTCGACATCGTCTCGGGGATGCACGGCAGGCTGAAGGATTCCCACGAGCTCAAATCGGCCGCGGAACGCCATGGGCGCCGGCTGATTGACGTGCGCCAGCCGCCGCCGGGTATTCCCGTGGCGACGGGCCACAAGCGCAGTGGCAAGCGACTGCTGACGGTCGGCACCGACTGTGCGCTCGGCAAGAAGTACACGGCCCTCGCCGTTGCCGCGGCCTTCAGGAAGCGCGGCGTGAACGTGGACTTTCGCGCCACCGGCCAGACCGGGATCATGATCGCGGGCAGCGGCATGCCGATGGATGCCGTCGTCTCCGACTTCGAGGCGGGCGCGGCGGAGATCCTGAGTCCCGATGCGCATCCCGGCCACTGGGACGTGATCGAGGGCCAGGGCTCGCTGCTGCATCCGTCCTACGCGGCGGTATCGATCGGGCTGCTGCACGGCAGCCAGCCCGACGTCATCGTGCTGTGCCACGAGCCGGGCCGCACACATCTGCTCGGCTATCCCGAATTTCCGATACCGCCGCTCGCGGACGCGATTTCGCTGAACCTCAGATTGGGCGCGCTCACCAATCCGTCGATTCGCTGCGGCGGGCTCAGCTTCAATACCGGCGCCCTGTCCGCGGCCGAAGCGGACGCCGTGATGCAGAAGGCCTCCCGGGCACTCGGCCTGCCGGTCGCGGACCCGATCCGCGGCGGCCCCGCCTTCGAACGGCTCGTGGAGTCCTGTCTCGCTTCATGAGCCGGCCGTCCTGGTTCCAGCGGTTTCTGTTGCCGGGATTCGCGTTCAAGGCGGTGGTGATCGGCGGTGGTTACGCGACCGGCCGCGAACTCGCCGAGTTCTTCGTGCCGGCCGGTCCCCGTGGCGGCCTGCTGGCGATGGCGTTCTCGATGCTGCTCTTCAGCCTGGTCTGCGTCGTCACCTTCCTGTTCGCCCGGATGACCGGCAGTGCGGACTATCGCGCCTTCTTCCGCCAGCTGCTGGGTCCCTTCTGGGTCCTGTTCGAAGCGGCCTACGTGTTCTTCTTCATCCTGATCCTCGCCGTGTACGGTGCCGCCGCCGGCGCGATCGGCGCGGCGATGTTCGCCTGGCCGCCGCTCGCGGGCGTGCTGTGCCTGGCGGCCGCGATTGCCGCGTTCACGGCCTTCGGCAACGTCTCGGTGGAGTGGCTGTTCAAGTACGCGTCGTACTTCCTGTATGGCGTGTACGCGCTCTTCGTGTTCTTCGCACTTGACCGTTTCGGCGGGCAAGTAGCCGCGGGCATCGCCGCGTCGCCTGGCACCGAAGGCTGGGCGCTCGCCGGCGCCACGTATGCCAGCTACAACATCATCGGCGCGGCCGTGATCCTGCCCGTCGTGCGGCACCTGACCAGCACCCGCGATGCCGTCATCGCCGGCCTGCTGGCCGGACCGCTCGCGATCATCCCGGCGGTCCTCTTCTTCCTGTGCATGATCGCCTGGTATCCCGCGATCGGCGCGGAGGCATTGCCGGCCGATTTCATGTTGCGCCAGCTCGGATTGCCAATTCTGCATGGCGCATTCCAGCTGATGATTTTCTTCGCCCTGCTGCAAAGCAGCGTCAGCGCCGTGCATGCGATCAACGAGCGCATTGCCGGATACCTGGCCGAGCGTCGCCAGCGTGGCTTTCCGCCGACCAGTCGCCTGGCCTGCACGGCTTTTCTGCTCGTCGTCGCGATCTTCTTCGCCCAGCGCTTCGGGCTCGTCGCGCTGATCGCGAAAGGCTATCGCGCGCTTGCCTGGATGTTCCTGATCGTCTACGTCCTGCCCCTGATGACCTACGGCCTGTGGCGGCTCGCGTCTGCACGCGCCGTACGCATCGACACCGCCTGAGTCGAACCGGAGTCGCCCATGCGCCAATTTCTCGCTGTCCTCCTGCTTGTTCTTCCGGGAATCTCCGCCGCTGCGCCGCCACGGGGCTTCGATGCCCGCGTCGAAGCGGTCATGAAGCAGCAGGGCGTGCCCGGCGCCGCCGTTGCGATTGTCGAAGACGGCAAGGTCACGCTCGCCCGCGGCTATGGCGTTCGCCGCCTCGACTCCGCGGAAGCGGTGGAAGCCGACACGCTGTTCCAGATCGGCTCTGCTTCGAAGGCTTTCACCGCCGCCGCGCTCGCGATCCTGGTCGACGAAGGAAAGATCCGCTGGGACGACCCGGTCATCGATCACCTGCCCGGCTTCCGCATGTACGACCCCTGGGTCACGCGCGAGATCACGATCCGGGACCTCCTTGTGCACCGTAGCGGTCTCGGAAAGGGGCAAGGCGACCTGCTCTTCGTTCCGTCCACGAACATCAGCCGCGCCGACACGGTGCGGCGCTTGCGCTTCCTGAAGCCGCCGACCAGCTTCCGCTCGGGCTTTGCCTACGACAACGTGCTCTACATCGTCGCGGGCGAGTTGATCGAGGCCGTGACCGGCCAGACCTGGGAGGCATTCGTTCACGATCGGCTGCTCGTGCCCACCGGCATGACGAGGAGCGTCACCAACGACGTGGACCGGCTGGTCACCCCGGACCGGGCCTATCCGCATGGCCGTCTCGGCGAACTGCGCGGCATCGGCCCGCAACAATTGTTCGATGAAAAGAAGGTCGCGCTCGGCGCGAACTGCGCGCCTGCCGGGGCCATTGCCGCGGGCGCGAATGACCTCGCGCGTTGGCTCGCCGTGCAGCTGGCGGGCGGCCAACTCCCCGGCTCCGAGCAGCGCCTGTACTCGGCGGCGAATGGCCAGGAGATGTGGCAGCCGGTCGTACCGGTTCCCGTCACGCCTCTGCCTGGCGCGCTCGCCGACACGGCGCCACAGTTTCGCGGCTATGCGCTCGGATGGATGGTCCAGGATTATCGCGGCCACCGGATCATCCAGCATGGCGGCGGCACGCAGGGCTTCCGCGCCGTGGTCGTCCTGATCCCGGAGAAGAACATCGGCTTCGCGATCGTCAACAACTCGGAAGAAAGCGAGTTCGTGCCGGGTCTGGAGTATGAGCTGCTCGATCACTACCTGGGCCTGCCGAAACACGACTGGCCGCGCGACTTTGACGATTTCTTTGCACAGCGAAATTCGGCGGGCCTCGAGGCGATGCGCGCGGCTGCGACGTCCCGCCCTCCTTCTGCGCCTTCGCTGCCCCTTGCGGGCTACGCCGGCAGCTATGTCGATCCATGGTACGGGTCGATCGCGATCCGCGAACAGGCCGGTGCGCTGTCGATCGATTTTCTCCAGACGCCGGGGATGGTCGGGCCGCTCGAGCATTGGGCCTACGACACCTTCATCGTCCGCTGGCCGGATCCGCTGATCGAGCCGGCCTTCGTCAGTTTTTCACTTGATGCCCAGGGCAAGCCCGCGCACATCACGATGAAGGCGGTCTCGCCGGTGGCGGACTTCAGCTTCGACTACCACGACCTGGAGTTCACGCCAGCTCCGTAGCCGTTCAGCGCCGCT
>Ga0184615_10001482_pt1 | contig 12689 bp, 9 predicted proteins | sample PLM4_65_coex_FD_133134 | JGI IMG/M metagenome (GOLD analysis project Ga0184615, IMG submission 133134) | Groundwater sediment microbial communities from an aquifer in East River, Colorado, USA - PLM4_65_coex | ecosystem: Environmental > Terrestrial > Soil > Riparian zone | place: USA: East... | reverse complement strand
TTCCACTTGCGCTCGCGCTCCGGCAGCGCGCGCAGCTCCTGCTCGATCTTCACCGAGAGCCGCTCGCGCAGCCGCTCGACGATCTCCGCCTCGGTCGGCAGCTTGCGTTCGGCGATGCGGATCTGGTTCACCTGTTGCAGGTAGCGGAAGTTCCCGATGTCGAGCCCGGAGACCAGGGAGATCGCGATGCCGGCCTTCCCGGCGCGACCCGTGCGACCGGTCCGGTGGATGTAGACCTCGGGGGACTCGGGCGCGGAGTAGCCGATCACGTGCGAGAGATCGCTGATGTCGATGCCGCGCGCGGCCACGTCCGTCGCCACCAGGAAGCGCAGCTTGCCGGCCTTGATGCGGCCCATCGCCAGCTCGCGGGCGGACTGCGTCAGGTCGCCGGAGATCTGGTCGGCGTCGTAACCGCGCCGCTGCAGGAACGCGGTCACATAGCGCACGTCGCTCTTCGTGTTGCAGAAGATGATGGCGCTGTCGGGGTCTTCGTACTCGAGGAGCCGGACCAGATTCGAGTCCTTCTCCTGGGCCGTCGTCAGCATGAAGAAGTGCTCGATCTCCTGGGGCGCGACCTGTCCCTCGGACAGCGACACGAAGATCGGATCGCGTAGGAACACGCGCGAGAGCGAGCGCACGCGCTCGGGAATCGTCGCCGAGAACAGGCACGACTGGCGCTGGCGCGGCAGATGCTTGTGGATCTCGCGCATGTCGGGCCAGAAGCCCAGCGAGAGCATCTCGTCGGCCTCGTCGAACACGAGGATCTTCACGCGCGCGAAGCTCAGTCGCCCGGAGCCGAGGTGGTCGAGAATGCGGCCCGGCGTGCCGACGACGACGTGGGCGCCGGCCTCGATGCGCTCGATCTGTTGCTGATAGCCGACGCCGCCGTAGATCGGGACCGTCCGCACGCCGCGGTGGCGGCCGAGCGCGGCGACTTCGTCGGCGACCTGGTTGGCGAGCTCGCGAGTCGGCGCGAGCACGAGGGCCTGGCAGAAGCTCTGATCGGTGTCGATCGCTTCGGCGATGGGGATGCCGAAGGCCCCGGTCTTGCCGCTGCCGGTGTGTGCCTGGACGATCAGGTCGTGACCAGCCCGCATCTGCGGGATGACCTTGGCCTGCACGGCCGTGGCACGCGCCCAGCCGAGATCGCGGGTGCTCCGCTGAATCGGCTCGGACAGAGCGCTGAACAAGTCGGACGAATCTTCCATGCGGTGCGCCGAGGCTATCCCTCTGCACCACCGCCCGCAACGGCGGAGGGGATCGGCTAGTCTCCGCAGGTGGCTCGCATCACCCCCCAAGAGGTCGAGAAGGTCGCTGCGCTCGCTCGCCTCTCGCTCGCCGACGGTGCGGCCGAGCGCATGGCGGCCGAGCTCGACCAGATCCTCGAGTACGCGGAGACGCTCTCTGCGGTCGACACGACGGACATCGAGCCCACCGCCCACGCGATTCCGCTGCCGACACCGCTGCGCGAGGATCGCGCGTTGCCGCCGCTCGATCCCGAGCTCGCCGTCGCGAACGCGCCGGAACGCGAGGGTTTCGCGTTCGTCGTTCCGAAGGTGATCGAGGGCGACCAAGAGGGTTAGCGTGAGCGCCGCCTTCGAGACGCTGTCGGAGCTGGCGGAGAAGCTCGCATCGCGCGAGGTATCCTCCGTCGAGCTGGTCGGGGCCGCGCTCGCGCGCGCCCAGGCGACCCAGCGCACGCTGCACGCTTTCGCGGGGCTGCGTCCCGCGCGAGCCCTCGCGGAGGCCGCGCAGGCCGACACCCGTCGCCGCCGCGGCGAGCCCCGCTCCCCCTTCGACGGCGTTCCCGTCGCGATCAAGGACAACATGGTGCAGACGGGGGAGCCGACGACCTGCGCGTCGCGCATCCTCGAGGGCTTCGTGTCTCCCTACACGGCGACGGCGGTGACGCGGCTCGAGCACGCGGGCGCCGTCGTGATCGGACGCACGAACATGGACGAGTTCGCGATGGGCTCGTCGACCGAGCACTCGAGCTCGGGGCCCACCCGCAATCCCTGGCGTCTCGCGTGCACGCCCGGCGGCTCCTCGGGCGGCTCGGCCGCGGCGGTGGCGGCGGGCATCGTGCCCGCGGCGCTCGGCAGCGACACGGGCGGCTCGATCCGGCAGCCGGCGTCCTTCTGCGGTGTCGTGGGGCTGAAGCCGACGTACGGAAGGGTGTCGCGCTGGGGCCTGGTCGCCTTCGCCTCTTCGCTCGATCAGATCGGCGTCTTCACGCGCAACGCGCACGACGCCGCGGGACTGCTCGAGTTGATCTCCGGCCACGACCCGTTCGATTCGACGTCGATCCCGGAGCCCGCGCCGGCGCTGCGCTCCGCGCTCGACGGGGACGTCTCGGGCCTCGTCGTGGGTCTGCCCAGGGAGTGCTTCGTCGCGGAAGGGCTGGATCCAGGCGTGCTCACGGCAGTGCGCGAGGCCGTGGCCGAGCTCGAGCGGGCCGGCGCGAAGCTGCGCGAGATCTCGCTGCCGCACACCCGCTTCGCGATCGCGACCTACTACCTGATCGCCACCGCGGAAGCGTCGAGCAACCTCGCCCGCTACGACGGGGTTCGCTACGGGCGCCGCGCGCGCGGTGCTCGCGACCTCACCGAGATGTACGAGCGGACGCGATCCGAGGGCTTCGGCGAGGAAGTGAAGCGGCGCATCCTGCTCGGCACGTACGTGCTGTCGGCGGGCTACTACGACGCGTACTACCGCAAGGCGCAGCAGGTGCGTACGCTGCTGCGGGGCGACTTCGAGCGCGCGTTCGCCGCCTGCGACGTGATCGTGACTCCGACGAGCCCGGAGGTCGCCTTCGAGCTCGGCGCGAAGACCTCGGACCCGCTGGCGATGTACCTGTCGGACATCTACACGGTCTCCGCGAACCTCGCGGGAGTTCCGGGACTGTCGATCCCGTGCGGTCTCGTGAAGGGCCTGCCGGTCGGGCTGCAGCTGATGGGCCCGGCGCTCGGCGAGGCGACGCTGCTGCGCGTGGCCGACGCCTTCGAGCGCCGCACTCCCTGGCATACGCGGCGACCGGAGCCGACCCCGTGAGCGCTCCCCCGCATCCGCGCTTCGAGGTGGTGATCGGGCTCGAGGTGCACACGCAGCTGCGCACCGAATCGAAGCTCTTCAGCCCCGCGCCGGTCAGCTACGGCCAGCCTCCGAACCACAGCGTGCACCCGATCTGTCTCGCGCTCCCCGGCGTGCTGCCGGTGCTGAACGCGCGCGCGGTGGAGCTCGCGATCCGCATGGCGCTTGCGACACATTGTAGCGTGCATCGACGCTCGATCTTCGCGCGCAAGAACTATTTCTACCCCGATCTTCCGAAGGGCTACCAGATCTCCCAGTACGAGGACCCGATCGCGACCGGCGGCTGGATCGAGGTCGCCCTCGAGGACGGCGAGCACGCGCGCACGCAGCGCGTCGGTCTCACCCGGATCCACATGGAAGAGGACGCTGGCAAGTCGATCCACGACGCTGCGCACGTCGCTGACGACGCGACGCACATCGACTTGAATCGAGCCGGCGTCCCGCTGCTGGAGATCGTCTCCGAGCCGGACCTGCGCTCGCCCGCGGAGGCTGCGGCCTACCTGCGCGCGCTGCGCCAGATCCTTCGCTACATCGAAGTGTCGGATGCCGACATGGAGAAGGGGCACTTCCGCTGCGACGCAAACGTCTCGCTGCGCCGGCCCGGAGACTCGGCGCTCGGGACGCGCACCGAGCTGAAGAATCTGAACTCCTTCCGATTCGTCGAGCTGGCGCTCGAGGCGGAGATCGAGCGGCAGGCGGCGATTCTCGAGGGCGGCGGTCGCGTGCAGCAGGCCACGATGGCATTCGATCCGGCGACGCGACGGACCCGTGTGCTGCGCCTCAAGGAGAACGCCGAAGACTACCGCTACTTCCCGGATCCCGACCTGATCCCCCTGGTGCTCTCCGAAGAGCAGATCGAACGGGTGCGTGCATCGCTGCCCGAGCTCGCCGAGCACAAGTGCGTGCGTTTCCAGCGCGAGCACGGGCTCTCCGCGTACGACGCACGGCAGCTCACTTCGAGCCGCGCGCTCGCGGACTTCTTCGAGCAGGCGGTGGCGGCGCATGGGACGCCCAAGGCCGTCGCCAATTGGATGCTGCGCGATCTGCGCGAGGCGCTCTCCGCGTTCGACCTCGAGATCGAGAGTTCTCGCCTCACGCCGCAGAGCCTCGCCGCCCTGATGCGCCTCGTCGACGCGGGCCGCACCACGGCCAAGAGCGCGCGCGAGCTCCTGCCGGTGCTCGTGCGGGAAGGCGGCGATCCCGCGGCCCTGGTCCGCGAGCGCGGGCTCGAGGCCATGTCGGACGCCGGCGTGCTCGAGGCCGCCGTTGCAGCGGCGATCGCCGAGAACGCGGAGAACGTCGCGCGCTATCGAAGCGGCGAGGAAAAGGTCCTCAACTTCCTGATGGGCCAGGTGATGCGCCGCACCGGCGGCAAGGCGAGCCCCGCCGTGGTGCGCGAGCTGCTCGCCCGCAAGCTCGCGCGAGAGACTTCGTGAGACGGTTCGTCCACGCCGCCCTGGGCGTGGCGGTGCTCGCGGCTCTCGCTCTGGCTGCTCTGGCCGTGCTGCTGCCAGCGCTGGTCGCGAGCGACGCGGCGCGCGCGCGCGTCGCCGCCGCCGCCGAGGCCGCGCTCGGGCGCGAGCTGCGCTACGAGCGTCTCGAGCTCGGGATGTTGTCTCCAGCGCTCGTGATGGTCGCGCCGGTGATGGCTGGGGCCACGTCTGGAGCGCCCCCATTCGCCGAAGCGCACCGCGTGACGTTGCGCGTGGCGAAATTGTCGCTGCTCGCGCGCTCGCTGTGGATCGATCAGATCGTCGTCGAGGGCGCGACGCTGCGGCTCGAGGACGCAGCGGTCGAGCCTGCGGTCCCCTGGGAGCTGCGCAAGATCGAGGCGAAGCTGCGCGGCGAGTCGCCCGAGGTGCCGGTCCGCGTCGAAGCGTCGTTCGAGCTGGCCCGCGGCGGGCGTGCGAGGGTGCAGGGCAGCGTCACGCTGGCGGGCAAGATCGATCTCGTGCTCACACTCGAAGACGTCGCGCTCGCGTACGCTGCTGCCTATCTGGAAGCGGGGGCGCGGCTCGCGGGCGCCGTGAGCGGCACGCTCGCGCTGGAAGGCCCCGCCCGGAATCCGAGACGCATCTCCGCGCGGCTCGCGCTGCGCGACGGCGATGTGCGGCTCGAGGCGATCACGCTGCGCGGCCCGTTGCGTGTCGAGGCCGACCTGGCCGGTGGTCTCGACGCGCGGAGCGGGCGCTTCGTCGTAGACGCCACGGATGCGGAGCTCGTCTTCGGCGGAAGCTACCGCAAGCCTCCCGGAATCTCGGCGACCGTCAGCGGGCGCGTCGTGAGCGGGCCGGGTGGGGTGCTCGCCATCGACGACGTGAAGCTCCGCGTGCGCGGCCGCGAGGCCAGCGCCCGGCGGCTCCAGACCCGCAGCGACGCGCTGGCTTGGGACGGAAGGGTCTAGCCCGCGGGCGGGCGCCCGGGGCCTGCGCCGCAGCCCGGCTGGCGGGAGGCCCGTCGCGGCGGGGGCCCAATCCGATCGATGCGTCTTCGTGATCCCGCGCACGGGCCCGCGGCTTCTTCTCGTGTTGATTTCCCTTCAAGTTGGTCCCCTCGGCGGGACGATAACCATGCTTCGAGGGGCTGCGATGGGCGGAACCGTCCTGTGCGTCGACAATGACCGGAATCTCTGCGAGGTCCTCGCCAAGGCCCTGCGCAGCGAGGGCTACCGCGTGGCGACCGCCCATGACGGCGATCTCGCGCTCGAGGCGGTCGGCCGCGTGCGGCCGGACCTCATGCTGCTCGATCTGATCCTTCCGAAGCGCGACGGCTTCGCCGTGCTCGAGGCGCTGCGCGCCCTCCCGGCGCCGCAGAGCGAGCTGCCCGTGGTGCTGATCTCCGGCTGCTCGCCCACGCCCGAGTACACGCGACGCGCCGAGGCCCTGCGAGCGGCCGCCCTGCTGCGCAAGCCCGTCTCGCTCGAGACGCTGTTCGCGGCCGTCGCACGCGAGCTCGGCCAGCCGCCGCGAAGCGCGTCGAAGCGTTCCTCGGCGGCCCCGGGCGCCGCCGCGGAGTCGGGCCTCGAGGGCTCCTTCGAACAGCTGCCGTTCGCGGCGTTGCTCCACCACCTCCACGGCCTGCGCGCCACCGGCGTGCTGCACCTGAGCCACGATCGCAAGCGCAAGTGGCTGCGTCTGCGCGACGGTTACCCGATCGGCGTGCGTTCGAATCTCGTGAACGAATGCCTCGGCAATCACCTGGTGCGCGCGGGGCGGATCACGGCGTCGGAGCTCGCGGAATCGCGCCGGCGCATGCAGGACGGGCAGCTCCAGGGCGAGATCCTGGTCGCCATGGATCTGCTCTCGGAAGACGAGATCGCGACCGCGCTGCGCGCGCAAGCAGAGGAAAAGCTCTTCGAGATCTTCGGCTGGCCGACCGGCGCGTTCCGCTTCGAGGTCGGCGGCCATCTGCAACGGGCGAACGATCTCACGCTCGAGCGCAGCCCGGCAAACCTGATTCTCGAGGGCGTGCGCTCGCGCCTGCCGATCGAACGCATCGATGCGTATCTCGCGGCAAATTCGCACTGCATGCTCAGTCTGTCGGAGAGCCCCTTCTACCGCTTCCAGGAGGTGGATCTCGACACCGAGCAGCAGAAGCTCGTACGCGATCTCGAGAAACCGCGCCGACTCGCCGAGTTCATCGGCGCCAGTGACGACGTACGTCGCACCGTGTATGCGCTGATCGCGGCGGGCACGCTCGAGCCGCGAGGGGAAGCTGCGGCCAAGCGGGGGCTGGCAGAGAAGGTCGCCGCGAAGGCCGCGAAAGCTGCGAAGCCCGCCGCGCCGGCAGCCCGGCCCGCGAAGGCCGCGCCGCTGCGCGAGGTCGTGCGCCGGGCGCCGGAAGACGCGAAGTCGGCGGAGCTCTCCGCGCTCGCGCAACGTTTCCGCGGCCAGAGTCCCTTCCAGATCCTCGACGTCCCCGAGACGGCGGACGAGCAGCAGATCCAGGCCGCGTACGGGAGACTCTGCGAGCGCACGCATCCCGACCGCGTGAGCCATTCGAACGAGGCGGTGAAGGTGCTCGCGGCCGAGGTGTTCGCGATGGTCGCGAACGCCTACGAGTCGCTGGTCGATCCGCGCCGGCGCCAGCAGGTTCTGCTCGGCCAGCGCAAGGCCGATCGCGAGGCCGCGGAGCGCGAGGTCGGCAAGCGCGCGCTGGATGCCGAGATGCAGTTCCAGCAGGGTGATGCGGCGCTGCGTGCGCGCGACTATGACGCGGCGCTGCGCTGCTTCGGGCGCGCCCTCGAGCTCTACCCCGACGAGGGCGAGTACCACGCCCATTACGGCTGGACGCTGCACCTGTCCCATCCGAGCGATCCCGCGATGGCCTCCGAGGCGATCGAGCACGTGCAGCGGGCGCTCAAGCTGGCGCCCGATCGGGAGAAGCCCTACCTGTTCATGGGTCGCCTGTGCAAGGCGATCGGCCGCGCCGACGTGGCGGAGAAGATGTTCGCGCGCGCGCTGAAGATCCAGCCGGATTGCCTCGATGCGCTGCGCGAGCTCCGTCTGATCAACATGCGGCGCGAGAAGGGAAAGGGCCTCATCGGGCGCCTGCTCCGCCGGTGATGGCCGGTGGAGGCGGAGTCGATGGGAGTGCGGGTCAGCGGGAAGGCGATCTGGCTGGACGGCGCGTTCGTGGACTGGGCCGACGCAAACGTCCACGTCCTCACCCACACGCTCCACTACGGGCTCGGCGTCTTCGAGGGAATCCGTTGCTACCGCACGGCGGACGGACGGTCCGCGGTGTTTCGTCTCGGCGACCACGTGCGTCGGCTCTTCGACTCGGCGCGCATCAATCTGCTCGAGATGACTCTCTCGCCCCAGCAGATCGAGGAGGCGATTCTCGAATCGCTGCGCCGCAACGATCTCGCCGAAGGCTACGTGCGTCCGATCGTCTTCCTGGGCGACGGCGAGATGGGGCTCAACCCCGGTGGCAATCCGGTGCGCACGGCCGTGATCGCGTGGGCCTGGGGCAAGTACCTGGGTGAGCAGTCGATGGAGCTCGGCATCCGCGCCAAGATCTCGAGCTTCTGCCGACACCACGTGAACGCCAAGATGACCAAGGGCAAGACCTGCGGGGACTACGTCAACTCGATCCTCGCCAAACGCGAGGCTTTGCTCGAGGGCTATGACGAAGCGCTGATGCTCGACACGAACGGCTATGTGGCCGAGGCGAGCGGCGAGAACATCTTCGTGGTGCGCGACGGCGTCTTGCGCACACCTCCGCTGCACAGCGTGCTCGACGGCATCACGCGCGCGACGGTGATCGAGCTGGCAAGGGACACGGGCTTGCCGTTCGAGGAACGCACGATCACGCGCGACGAGCTCTACGTTGCCGACGAGATCTTCCTCACGGGCACGGCGGCCGAGGTGACGCCGATCCGGGAGGTCGATCGGCGCACGATCGGGGCCGGGCGGCGCGGGCCCGTGACGAAGCGGCTCCAGACCGCCTACTTCGACGTGGTCGCCGGCCGGGAGCGCAAGTACGAGCGCTGGCTCACGTATCTCTAGCGGCGCCCCCTGAGCAGATTCCCCTGGATTCTGTATCACAACGTGATACAATGCGTCTCCATGACCGATGCCAGCTCCCGACACGGACCCGAGGCCGACGATTCCGAGCGACCGCGCCGGGATCGCAAACAGCGTGTGCTGCACACGCGCATCTCCCAGAAGCTCGCCGAGGACATCGGCCGCATGGCCGAGGATCTGCGGGTGCCGGTCTCGAACCTGGTGCGCAACGTGCTCGAGGAGGTCTTCAGCGTCGTCGAGACGGTCACCGACAACGTCGGTGAGCTGATCGAGGGCGTGATGGACGAGGCCGGACGCGCGCGCGAGCGCGCGCGCCACGGCCGTTTCCACGGCGGCCGGCACCGGGAGCGCGCAGATTCGAGTGCCTACAGCGATCCTGCGAGCGAGCGGCGCGCTGCGGAGCCGCCGCGCGAGGATCCGCCGGATCTGCTCGGCTGGCAGCCCTTGATCCTGGCGCGTGCGGGCGCGTGCAGCGATTGTGCGGCCCCGCTCTCGCGTGGCGATCGCGCCTACGTGGGGGTCAGCCACGCCGGACCGGGCGCCATCACCCTTTGCGCGGATTGCCTGGCTGCGCGGCGGCCCTCCTGAGCCGCGGATCCCTGCACGCGTGCCGCGCCTGAACGAGCTCCAGACCCCCGCGCTCATCGTCGACGCGGGGACGCTCGATCACAACCTGCGCGCGATGTCCACGGCGCTGCCCGGCCCGCGCCTGCGACCGCACGTGAAGGCGCACAAGTGCAGCGCGCTGGCGCGCCGCCAGGCTGCGCTGGGTCACCGCAGCTTCACCTGCGCCACGATCCGCGAGGTCGAGGGCCTGGCCGCAGCGGGGCTCGGCGACGATCTGCTGCTCGCGAACGAAGTTCTCGACGCGCGCCGGCTGGCTGCCGTCCCCGCCCGCGTCACCGTCGCCGTCGACTCGGGAGAGACGATCGCGGCTGCGGCCGCCGGCGGCGTGCGCGAGGTGTTGATCGACGTCAACGTCGGCCTGCCGCGCTGCGGTTGTGCGCCGGCAGACGCGGGCAGGCTCGCCGAGCTCGCGCGGCGGAGCGGTCTCGAGGTGCGCGGCGTGATGGGCTACGAGGGGCACGCCATGTTGGTGGATGACGCGGGCAAGCGATCGGCGCTCGTGTCGGAGGCGATGGCGCTGCTGCGCGCCGCCCATGCCGAGGTCGGCGGCGCCGTCGTCTCGGCCGGCGGAACGGGCTCGTTCGACCGCAATCCGGTCGCGACCGAGATCCAGGCCGGCTCCTACGCGCTGATGGACACGGCCTACGCGAAGCTCGGTCTGCCCTTCCGCTGCGCGCTCAGCATCCTCGCCACGGTGATCTCCGTCGGCGCTGCGCACGCGGTGGCCGACTGTGGTCTCAAGGCCCTCGGCATGGACCACGGCAACCCCACGATCGAGAGCGCGAAGGTCTGGTTCTGCTCCGATGAGCACGTGACCTTCGCGCCGGAGACTCCCGTGCGGGTGGGCGAACGCGTTCGCGTGTGGCCGGCCCACGTGGATCCGACCGTCGCCTACCACGAGCGACTGCACCTCGTCGCGGACGACGAAGTGCTCGAGATCTGGCCGATCGACCTGCGCGGCTGGTAGCCGGCTTCAGAGCGGAGCGCTGCGGCCGATAAGCCGCAGCGAGATGTCGAAGCAGCCGAGCGTGCCGCTCCTCGGGCGGCTCGCAGTCCACCTCAAGATGATCAGCATGGAGCAGCTCGCCGCGGCGATGCGCGAGCAGGGCGCAACCACCTCCAGCCGACGCCTCGGCGAGATCTTCGTCGACCAGGGCTTGATCACGCAGGAGCAGCTCGCGAAGCTCGTGCGCACGCAGCAGGAAGTGGTCGCCAAGCAGCGCGCCGGCGTCGCGGCGCCCGAGCGGGCCGCCGCGACGGCACCCGAGCCGCGCGCGGCGACAGCGCCCGTGAGTGCCCCCGCTGCGGCTCCCGCGATCGCGCCCGCCCCCGCGAGCGCTCCCGCAACGGCCGCCGCGAAGCGCGCGCCGGTGGGCGCGGCCGCAACGGCTACGCCCGAGCTCGATCGCATCCTGCGCGACGCCGTCGCGCAGGGGGCGAGCGACGTCCACGTCCACAGCGGTTCGGCAGTGCAGTACCGCACCGCAGGCAAGCTCGTCACGACCGGTGGTGCACCCCTCGACGCGGCCGGCACCGAGGGCGTGCTGCTCCCGGCGCTCACGGATCGCGAGCGCTCCGTCTTCGCCGAGCACGGGGACCTCGACTTCTGCCACGAGGTGCCGGGCGCGGGCCGTTTCCGCGTCAATCTCTACCGCCAGCAGCGCGGCATCGACGCCGTCCTCCGCTTCATTTCGCCCGAGCCGCCGAGCCTCGAGCAGCTCGGCCTGCCTTCCGGGCTCGCGCGCTTCATCACCTATGCGCAGGGGCTCGTGCTGATCACCGGTCCGACGGGTTGCGGGAAGACGTCGACGCTCGCCGCGCTCGTCGACCTGATCAACGAGGAGCGTCGGGAGCACATCCTCACGATCGAGGATCCCGTCGAGTACCTGCATCCCTCGAAGCGTTGCCTGGTGAACCAGCGCAGCGTGCACCGACACACCGCCTCCTTCGCGCGCGCGCTGCGCGCGGCGCTGCGCGAGGATCCGGACGTGATCGTGATCGGCGAGCTGCGCGATCTCGACACGATCTCGCTCGCGCTCACCGCGGCCGAGACCGGTCACCTCGTGCTCGCGACGCTGCACACCGACAATGCGATCCGCACGATCAACCGCATCGTCGGCTCGTTCTCGTCGGAGCAGCAGAGCCAGATCCGCTCGATGCTCTCGGAATCGCTGCGGGCCGTGGTCTCCCAGCGGCTGATCCCGCGCGCCGATGGGAAGGGACGCGTCGCAGCCGTCGAGACGCTCGTGGTCACCAAGGCCGTTGCGAACCTGATCCGCGAGAACAAGACGTTCCAGATCCAGTCGATCTTGCAGACCGGCGCGGCGCAGGGCATGGGCCTGCTCGACGCGTCGATCCGCCAGCACGTGCAGTCCGGCGCGATCGCCCGCGAGGAGGCGCTGCGGTATTGCGCCGAGCCGAAGAACCTCTCGGCCTGAGGAGGAAGCGATGGCGCGCATCGACGAGCTGCTGCTGAGGGTGAAGGAGCTGCGGGGATCGGATCTCCACCTGGTGGCGGGCGTCGGCCCGCGGCTGCGCGTGCGCGGCGAAATCGTGCCCGCCGACGGCTGGGGCACGCTCGACGACGCTGGCGTGCGCGAGCTGCTGCGCGAGATCACGAGCCCGGAGCAATGGCAGGAGTTCGAAGCGAAGCTCGATCTCGACTTCGCTTACGCCCTCGCCGGCGTCGGACGCTTCCGAGTCAACTACCTGGTCCAGCAGAATGGCGCCGCGGCGGTGCTGCGCCTGATCCCGGCGACGATCCAATCGGTCGAGGATCTGGCTCTGCCGGCGGCGGTCGAGTCGCTCACCAGACTCGACCAGGGCCTCGTGCTGGTCACCGGCCCGACCGGCTCGGGAAAATCTACGACGCTGGCGGCCATCATCGATCGGATCAACGCCACGCGGGCGTGCCACATCGTGACGATCGAAGATCCGGTCGAATTCGTCCACGAGAACAAGCGCTCGGTGGTGTCGCATCGCGAGGTCGGGCCGCACACTTCGGGCTTCGGCCCCGCGCTGCGCTCGGCCGTGCGCCAGGACGCCGACGTGGTGCTCGTGGGCGAGCTGCGCGATCACGAGACGATGAGTCTGGCGATCACGGCGGCGGAGATGGGTCTGCTCGTCTTTGGCACGCTGCACACGAACAGCGCCGCGAAGACCATCGACCGCGTGATCGACGCGTTCCCGGCCGAGGAACAGAATCAGGTGCGCATCAGCCTCTCCGAGTCGCTGGCCGGAGTGGTTTCGCAGATCCTGCTCCCGACGGCCGACGGCAAGGGGCGCTGCGCGGTGCACGAAATCCTGCTGCGCACGAGTGGCCTCCCGAACGTGATTCGCGAAGGCAATACGCCGATGCTCTCCTCGATCATCCAGTCCGGGAAGTCGATGGGCATGCAGTCGATGGACGACGCGCTGTTCGCGTACGCGACCTCCGGCCGTGTG
>Ga0184615_10001481_pt1 | contig 12709 bp, 11 predicted proteins | sample PLM4_65_coex_FD_133134 | JGI IMG/M metagenome (GOLD analysis project Ga0184615, IMG submission 133134) | Groundwater sediment microbial communities from an aquifer in East River, Colorado, USA - PLM4_65_coex | ecosystem: Environmental > Terrestrial > Soil > Riparian zone | place: USA: East... | reverse complement strand
CGGCGGCGGGGCGTACGTCGGCGGTGCGGACTACGCCGGCGGCGGGGCGTACGCAACGGGCGGCGCATACGCGACTGGTGGGGAATACGCTGGCGCTGCGGACAGGGCCAAGATTGGAGCCGTCACGACGGCGACGGCGCCGCGCGCCAGGCCATCGGTGGTGTCCGCGGGCCACCACCACCCGCTGGGGCCCCCAGAGTGGCCGCCGTGGCCCCCAGAGTGCCCGCCGTGCCACCTCCCTCCCGCCAAGGCAGGGCTCGGAAGCATCGCCCCAACGAGCACGAGACATACCGCGAGCAGCACGATCGCTTTCTTCATCGAGGTCCTCCTCCAGGCCGCAGCATATCAACTAGCTGCTAGCTGCCTGGTAAGAATTTGCTTTTGGGGCCGCCCGGCCCAGGGCGCGTCACGAGGTCAGCGCGGGGCCCGCCCACGCCGGGACGAAGGGAGTATACCGCCGCCGGGAGGGGCACTGTCAAGGGAAACTTGGCCAGGCGAGAGGTGCAGGTGAACCGCACCCGGTTTCCTGGACACCAACTCAGCCAGATTATGCGGCGCGGCGCGCCGCGAGGTGGGTTCCTCCGTGACACTGGCGAACCGGCCGGGCCCGTCGCTCCGAGGTCCCGCTCGACGGAAATAACTTTCGGAAGTGCCCTACGTCCCGCATGACATCGCCGAAGGAGGACCCGAGGCGCGTTTCAAGTCCACCGCCAGGTGATCGCACACGACCGAGAGCCGGCGGCGACTTCCAGTCGCAACTCGTCCCCACCGACCTGCGCGCACCCGCCTCCGTTCTACGCCGCAGGGAACGCCATCAGAGTTATTCCGCTCAGTCAACGATAAAACGGCTGGGTCCCCCATTACGCCCCGGGATTCCTCCGGACCGAGTCGAGTCCCTACGCGTTTTGCCGTATCCGAATTACCCGAACCACCCCCTTTGCGGACCACAGCGCTCCACGTCGGCATTTTTCGAGAGCGTTTTTCCAAAACAGGCTTGACACCTCGACCCGGGATTTACTAATGTGCATACTCACTCGTATACATAGCCGTCGACCAACGAAAGGCAATGCTTGATGACGGAGAGTCGCCCGTGCTAACCAACATTGAACCTGCCGACTTCCCATCCACGGACAGAAATCGATTGATGGTCGAAGCCTATCAAGCGCTCAAAACGGCCATCTTGTCCGGGGAACTCCAGCCACGGGAACGACTATACGAAACCGCGTTGGCCAAGCGGTTCAAGATGAGCCGAACCCCCGTGCGGGAAGCAATCCAACGTTTGATCGTTGAGGGGCTAGCGGAAGTGGGCCCGGACGGCGTGTCTGCCGCAACGCTCTCGGTCGAGGACATCCGCAGTCTCGAGCAGGCGAACCGGGCTCTCCAGAGCCTGGCCGCCCAGTTGGCTGCCACCGCGGGCAACGAAGCCGAGTTCGCACAACTGGAGAAGTTTATGGCGTGCATGGAGGCGTGCGTCGCCACGCGCAACCGAGACGGCTGGATCGCTGCCGACCAGGAAATCCACCGCCAGATCTTCCGGATGTGCAGAAATCGGTGGCTCTGGAAGCTGCTCCTGCAAATGGAATCCCTCATCGGCCGCGTGCGACATATCGCCCTACGGCAGCCCGGACGTTTGGAGGAGTCGACCCGTGAGCACCGGGCGTTTGTGGAGGCCATCAAAGCCAGAGATGCCGAGGCCGCGCAACAGGCCATGCACTATCACCTTGAGAAGACCGAACAGAACTTGATCGCGATCCTGGAGACCTTCGTTGTGCCGGTGAAGGGGGACCGCTTCTAAGAGAGGCGGTGGCGCGCCAACCGTCCATCGCTTCTCAGTCATGACGCAGGATTCCGCTCGGGCACGGCGGCTGAGGACAAGTGAATCCCGTCGTTGCAACCACGGGGAGTGCGATCGCATTTGAGGCATCCCGTATTCCCGCACTCTCATCCACATCATCTCCAGCGCGAGTTCTGGGTCCAGACACGAGGTGCACGGACGACCGGTTCTATTAACGGGTCCTCCGGTTTTCGAGTACGGCGTCTTCATGGCAGGTGTTCGGAGAGGGACTTCCCATCACCGAGGAAGGAGACGGTCATGCCTGAGAGACACAAAGCCAAGCGAGTCAGCCGCCGGGAGTTCATGAAGGCCGGCGCCGTGGCGGCCGGGGCCGCAGCCCTGGCGCCCGCGCTGGCGGCCGCCCAGGCGCCACGGCCCAAGGCGGTCCCCCGGAACCGCACGTTGGTCCTGACATGGATTGGCAGCCGCGAGGGCCGGTGGGTCGACTACGACTTGTGGAACCCCTACTCCATCGGGTCCAATCATCAGAACGGGCCCGGGATACTCTACGAGCCCCTGGCCTACTACAGCGCCTTCGCCGACAAGGAGTACCTCTGGCTGGCGGAGAGCTACAAGTATAGCCCGGACTTCAAGGAGCTGACCATCAAGACCCGCTCGGGCATCCGGTGGAGCGACGGCGTGCCGTTCAGCGCAGAGGATGTGGCCTACACGCTCAACACTCTCCGGGAGCTGGGCCCGAAAGTCAGGTGGGGCGTCGATGTGCAGCAGTTCATGCAGGAGGCGCGGGCCACCGATGCCAACACGGTGGTCGTCAAGTTCAAGATTCCCTCCCCGCGCTTCTTCTTCTTCATGACCTACAAGTACGACATCGGCGTCTACATCGTCCCCAAGCACATCTTCCAGGGCCAGGACTGGACGACCTTCAAGCATTTCGACGTGGCCAAGGGCTGGCCGGTCACCACCAGCCCCTGGAAGGTCGTCTTCAGCTCGCCCGAGCAGAAGATCATCGATCGGCGGGATGAGTGGTGGGCCGCCAAGGCCGGCCTCGCGCCCATGCCCAAGGTGGAGCGGAACATCTGGCTCCCGAACGCCGGCGAGCAGCAATCGGCCCAGGGGCTGATCACGAACCAGATTGACTACGGCATGTCCATGCAGCCCGCCACCTTCCCGACGATGTTCCGGCAGAACGCCAAGATCATCACTCACTCCGGCCAGAAGCCCCCCTATGGCTACATGGACTGGTGGCCGCTTTCCTTGTACGTCAACAACGAGCGACCGCCGTTCAATGACAAGGACGTCCGCTGGGCGATCAGCTCCTTCATCGACAGGCAGCAGGTCGTCGAGGTGGGGTATGTCGGGGCCTCGATCGTGTCGCCGCTCCCGCTGCCGGAGTATCCTCCGCTGCGTCCCTACATCGACTCGGTGAAGGACCTCCTGGCGAAGCACAACACGCTGGAGTTCAATCCCAAGAAGGGCGAGGAGATTCTCAGCCGGAAGGGCTGGAAGAAAGACAGCACGGGCTTCTGGGTCGACGCCCAGGGCAATCGCCTCAAGCTCGATATCATTGGGTTTGGCGGTAGCGGTCCCGCGATTGGGCCCGTGATCACGGAGCAGTTAAGGCGCCAGGGGGTCGACGCCAGCATGAGCCTGCCGCCAGATTTCGACGACCGGTTCCAGAAGGGGCAGTACACCGGGTCGATCTACGGCCACGGCGGGAGCGTGAACGACCCGTACCACACCCTCAGGCTGTACCAGAGCGTGAGCGTGGCGGTCCCGGGCGGCCACCTGGTCAACTTCGCTCGGTGGAAGAACGAGGCCTACAACAAGATCGTTGACGACGTGTACGTCACCGATATGAACAACAAGGCCAAGCTGATGGAGCTTTTCCGCAAGGCCATGGAGATCTGGATTCCCGAATTGCCGGACATTCCGCTTGTGCATAACATCCACCGAGTCCCTATGAATACCACGTACTGGACGAATTGGCCCACGGAGCAGAACCCGTACGTCAACGGCGCCTTCTGGCACTTGACGTATGCCATGGTGCTCTGGAACCTGCAGCCTACCCAGTAGATGAATCGGGACAGACGCGGTTGAACAGCCGCGGGGAGGCGGGCCGGCCGGTCCGCCCCCCCGCGCAACGGAGAGGCAGTGCGAGCTGACTACTTGGCGAAGCGGTTTGGCGTTTTCCTGCTCATCTTATGGCTGGCGGCGACCCTGAACTTCTTTCTGCCCAGATTGTCCGGGATGGACCCCGTCCGGCAGAAACTGCTGGCCCAGGCGCAACTCGGGGGCTACGTCCAGACGGGCATAGAGGCCATGGTGAAGGAGTACGACCACCGCTTTGGCCTGGACAAACCCTTGTGGAGGCAATACCTCACCTATCTCCACGATGTGGCCCGGTTGGATTTCAACTACTCCATAGCCAACTACCCGAGAAGGGTGAACGAGATCATAGCCGAGGCAATTCCCTGGACCGTCAGCCTTCTGGGCATAACGACCTTGCTCTCGTTCAGCATCGGGACAATCTTGGGCGCGCTCTTGGCCTGGCCCAGAGCGCCCAGATGGATGCGTTACCTCATGCCTCCGCTGTGGGCTCTGCACGCTATTCCATTCTTCCTCGTCGGGCTTATCCTGATGTACCTTGTGTCATTTCAGGTCAGATGGTTCCCAATGTTTGGCGGCTACAGCGCTGGTGCCTTTCCGGCCCTTACCCTGGAATTCGTCGGCGATGTGATCGCCCACTCGATCCTCCCTGCCATGTCTATTGTTCTCGCGGCGACGGGAGGCTGGGCTCTGGCGATGCGGGGGATGATGGTCACGACCCAGGGCGAGGACTACGTGATCTTTGCCGAGGCGAAGGGGCTCAAGAGCCTCACCATCTTCCTGCGCTACTGCATTCGGAACGCCATTCTCCCCCAGACCACTGCCCTGGCTCTGGCCCTGGGACAAATATTCTCTGGAGCGGTCCTGGTTGAGGTGATCTTTGGCTACCCCGGCATCGGGACGGTTCTTTTCCTCGCTATTCGGGAGAACGACCACTTCCTCATCCAGGGGATCGTATTCACGGTCATCTTGGCGCTGGGACTGGCGACTTTGATTCTCGACGCGATCTACCCCCTGCTCGACCCCCGCATCACCTACCGGAGGGCATAGCATCGCGATGGGTGAAGGGACGACGCCACCTGGGCCCATTCCGGAGGCTGCACGTCCAGGAAAGCCGGCGGCTGCGTTGCGCTATGTGCGCCGCAACCCCTCCCTGGTTGTGGGAATCCTCCTCCTGTTGACGCTGGTCCTTTTTGTGGGAATCGGCCATTTCGTCGTGGACACGAGTAAGTCCAGGCCGCTGTCGGCGCCCGTCCTCCAACCGCCCTCTCCGGAGTACCCCTTTGGCACGGATCGGCAGGGCAGAGACTTGCTGGCTGTGATGGTGGCCGGTACGCCTCTCACCCTGCGGATTGGGTTCATTGCTGGGCTCCTAGGCGTAGGCGTGGGATCAATTCTGGCCTTCGTCTCCGCGTACTACCGGGGAGCGGTCGACACTGTCATTCGGGGCATCGCAGACATCGGCCTCACCGTGCCGGGACTGCTGGTGCTGATCATCATCGCTGTCTCGATCAAGGAAGGCCTGACGGTCGATCAAATGGCTATCATCGTGGCCTCCCTCGCCTGGCTGAATCCTACTCGAACCATCAGGGCCCAGGTTCTGAGCCTCCGAGAGCGAGGCTATGTTGAAGTGGCTCGCCTGTCAGGCATGAGTGGGCCGGAGATCATTGTCAAAGAGCTGATGCCCAACCTCCTGCCGTATTTGGCGGCGACGCTGGTGAACGCAGTGTCAAACGCCATCCTCGCTTCCATCGGCCTGGAGGTCCTCGGCCTCGGGCCAATCGAATCCCCAACGCTGGGAATGACCCTGTACTGGGTCAATTACAACGCGGCGCTCATCAACGGCTGGTGGTGGTGGTGGACGGCACCCATCGTCATCATCCTCATCGTGTTTCTCGGTCTCTTCTTCCTTACCGTGGGATTAGACGAAATCGCGAACCCCCGGCTCAGGAGGACGGTCTGATGAAGCCGGACGTCCTCCGAGTGCGAGGTCTGCAGGTCTACTACCACACCCCTCTTGGGGCGGTAAAGGCCGCGGAGGATATCAGTTTCAGCCTCAAAGCCGAGGAGCGGCTGGGCCTCGTTGGGGAATCCGGCTCTGGCAAGTCCACGTTGGCCCTGGCCATCCTCCGCATGATCAAGCCCCCGGGCCGGATCGAAGCAGGGGAGGTCTGGCTGGACGGCCAGAACGTGATGACCCTCTCCGAAGAGGAGATGCGGCAGGTGCGGCTGGCCCGCATCGCCATGATCCCGCAGGGGTCCATGAACTCGCTGAATCCGGTGATGCGGATCCAGGCACAGATCGCGGACGCGCTGAGGGACCACGGGGTTCGGATGACCAAACGACAAGTGGAGGAACGGGTCCGCGACCTCCTGCAGTCGGTTGGGCTCAAGCCAGAGGTCGCCACCATGTTCCCCCACGAACTGAGCGGGGGTATGAAGCAGCGGGCCTGCATCGCCATCGCCATCAGCTTGCGCCCCAAGGTGATCATCGCCGATGAGCCCACCAGCGCCCTGGACGTGGTGGTGCAAAAGCAGGTGATGGAGACGCTGGCGAGGGTGCAGAGAGCGCTGGGAGCCTCCGTGATATTGGTGGGGCACGACATGGGGCTCGTGGCCCAGTTCGTGGACCGCCTCGGGGTGATGTACGCCGGGAAACTCGTAGAGGTCTCTCCTGTCCGAGACGTCTTCACGAAGCCCCTCCACCCGTATACCACACTGCTCATCGCCACTCTGCCATCCCTCGAACAGAAAGGGACGTTTGCAGGGATCCCAGGACTCCCCCCGCTGCTGCGAGACCTCCCGCCCGGGTGCGCGTTCCATCCCCGGTGCCCCTATGCTGTGGATCGCTGTCGGACGGAAGTCCCACACCTCATGGAAGGGCGGCCGGATTCCTGGGCAGCGTGCCACTTACTGTCATGACGACACTGATCGAGGCCCGACACGTCACCAAGATCTTCGGGGGAGGCGTATTCGACCGGAACGCCACCGTTGCCCTGGAGGATTTCTCGATCACTGTCGACAGCGACCGCCCCTCCATCACCGCCGTGGTGGGGGAGAGCGGGAGCGGAAAGACCACGGTGGCCCGCCTCCTGCTCGGCTTGGTGACGCCGAGCCGCGGACAGGTCCTCTACCAGGGGCAGGACGTGCAGACGATGGCGCATGCGGATTGGCGAGCCTTCCGCCGCGATGTGCAAGTCATCTTCCAGGACCCCTACGAGGTGTACAACCCCTTCTACCGAGTTGACCATGTATTGACCACGCCGGTCTCAAAGTTCAAGCTGGCCGCCACCAAGGCAGAAGCACGAGCCTTGATCGAGGATGTGCTGGAGGCCGTGGGGCTGCGCCCCGAAGAGACCTTGGGCCGCTTCCCCCACCAGTTAAGCGGTGGGCAGCGCCAGCGGGTCATGGTGGCACGGGCGCTGCTGCTCCGGCCCCGCCTGATCCTGGCCGACGAGCCAGTGTCTATGGTGGACGCGTCCCTTCGAGCCAGCATCCTCGGTTCGCTGCGCAAGATGAACCTGGAACGCGGCATTTCAATCATCTACATCACCCACGACCTGGCGACCGCGTATCAGATCAGCGAGAATATCGTCGTGCTCTATCGAGGCTCGGTGGCCGAGGCCGGTGACGTAGAGCTCGTGGTCAAGCAACCACAACATCCATATACCCAGCTGCTCATTTCCTCCATCCCCTTGGCGAGCGCCGAGCGGACCTGGAGCGGCGAGAGTGCGTCCGCCCCTGCGATCCAGGCCACCGGAGCTACCGGGTGCAAGTTCGCCGACCGGTGCCCATCGGCGACGCCGCCTTGCCTCCAGGCGCTTCCGCCCCTATACCAGACGGCGCCGCACCGAGCCGTCGCCTGCTACCTCTATCAGAGCGCTCCCGCCCTCGCGACGGGAGAGATGGTGAGCGTATTCACTGGGCAGGCTACGCTGAAGAAGGGGATCTCCGGACAGCCAGGATCCCCTGGCGAAGCACAACACGCTGGAGTTTAACCCCAAGAGCTTATCCTTAAATAACTTATAGCTTTTGAATCCCCCTTTGAAAAAGGGGGAAATAGGGGGATTTGCCTTGGGACGCCTTGGGAAAATCCCCCCTCACCCCCCTTTAGAAAGGGGGGAATAGTATTCGCGGATAAGCTCTAAGATGGGCGAGGGGTTGCTCACCAAGAAGAGGTGGAAGAAAGATGCTACGGGGTTCTGGGTCGACGCCCAGGGCAATCGCATCAGGTTGGATATGAGAACCGTTTTGTCTCTCGCCGGGATTGGACGAATGCTAACGGAGCAGTTAAGGCGCCAGGGGGTCGACGCCAGCTTCGGTTTGCCGTCCGACTTTAGTGACCCGTTCAATAGGGGTCAGTGCACCGGGGCACTCTACGGCCAGGGGGAGAGCGTGAGAGATGCATACGACACCCTTCCGCTGGACCAGAGCGCCAGCCTGGCGCTGCCGGGCGGTCACCGTGGCAACTTTTCCCGGCGGAAGAACGCGGTTTTCGACACGATGCTCGATGACGTGTACGTCACCGACATGAACAACACGGCCACACTCCCGGGGTACTTTCGCAAGGCATGGAGATCTGGATCCCCGAACTACCGGGTCTTTCAGTGACGGACAATTATCACCGAATCCCCACGAATACTACGTACTGGAGGAACGATCCCACGGCGCAGAACCCCCATGTCACCGGCGCACCTTTCCCCCTGACGTTTGCCATGGTTCTTTGGAGCCTGCAGCCGACGCAATAGAAGCATTCAAGCCAAACGAACTGGAGGAGACCAGCATGCAGGGCGCATACAACGGGAAGTTCCTCCGTGTGGATCTGACGGAGGGGACGACGACGATCGAAGAAGTACCTGACCTCACCTACCGCATGTATCTCGGTGGCGCCACCATGGCCGCGTATCTGTGCAATCGAGAGATCAAGCCGGGCGTGGACCCGTTGGGTCCGGAGAATGTCCTCGTATTCACCACCTGCCCCACGAACGGAACGCCCATTTCGGGCACCACGCGCTTCAGTGCGGCGGCCAAGTCCCCGCTCAGCGGGGGATATGGAGAGGCGGAGGCAGGCGGGTGGTGGGGGCCAGAGCTCAAGCTCGCCGGGTTCGATGCCATCATCATCAGGGGCACCTCTCCACGGCCAGTATACTTATGGGTCAGCGACGGCCAATCGGAGTTGCGGGACGCGGCGCACTTGTGGGGCAAGATCTCGGGGGAGGTTCAAGACATCCTGAAAGACGAGACGGACAAGCGAGCCCGCGTCCTGCAGTGTGGGATCGCGGGGGAAAACGGGATCCTCTTCGCCAACCTGGTGAACGAATTGAAGCACTTCAACGGGCGCTGCGGGCTCGGTGCGGTGATGGGCAGCAAGCGTCTCAGGGCCATCGCTGTCCGGGGCACAGGCAAGCTCGAGGCGAAGGATCCGGAGGCCATGGCCGCATTCACCAAGTGGTTCCGCGATACCTACGACCGGAAGACGGACATGATGCACAAACTCGGCACGCCGCGGAACGTCCGGTCGCTGAACGCAGACGGCATCTTGCCCACCCGTAATTTCCAACGGGGGCAGTTCGAGCACGCCGACGCGATCAGTGGCGAGCACCTGAAAGAGAACATCTTGGTGGATGAGGGCACCTGTTTCGCCTGTGCCGTTGCCTGCAAGCGCGACGTCGAGGTCCCCGAACTCGGCGTGACGCCCCGGTACGGGGGTCCCGAGTACGAGACGATCGGCGCGAGTGGCTCCTGCTGCGGCATCGGGGATCTCAGGGCGATCGCCAAGTTCAACCAGCTGTGCGCAGAATATGTAATGGACACGATCTCGACTGGGGTGACCATCGCCTTCGCGATGGAATGCTTTGAGAACGGGCTCCTCACGCTCGCGGAGACCGACGGGATCGAGTTGCGCTTCGGCAACGCGGACGCCCTGCTCGCCATGACGGAGAAGATCGCGCGCCGGCAAGGGTTCGGGGCGGTCCTGGCCAACGGGGTGCGGCGGGCCGCGCAGCAGATCGGGAAAGGGGCCGATCGCTTTGCCCTGCACGTCAAGGGGCAGGAGCTCCCGCTCCACGAACCGCGGGGGAAGCAGTCCCTGGCGCTGGCCTTCGCCACGGCGCCAGGCGGTGCCGACCACTGCCGATCCCCGCACGACCCCGCATTTGAGGGCCTGCACCCCAGCGGCGGCCATGCCTTGGAGCCGCTCGGTCTATGCGAGCCCCTGCCTCGCCTGGAACTGTCCTCCCGGAAAGTCCGCGCCTTCTACTATGCGACGAACTGGAACATCATGATGAGCACGACCGGCATGTGCATCCTGGCCTCTGCCCCGGTGAACGTCATGAATCCCACGCGTGTGACCAGTCTGGTCCGGGCGCTGACCGGGTGGGACACCAGCCTGTGGGAACTCATGAAGGTCGCTGAGCGCGGCAAAGCTCTCGCCCGCGTCTTCAACTGTCGGGAGGGCATCTCCCCCAAGGAGGAAGTCCTCCCGGCGCGCCTGCACGAGGCCTTCACCGACGGCCCGCTCAAGGGGGTCCGGGTCGACCCGGATGACTTTGCCAAGGCGCGCCGACTATATTATCAAATGGAAGGGTGGGATTCTGAGACCGGCTGGCCGACCTTCGCAAGACTCGCCGAGCTGGGGATCGAGTGGGCCGCGAAACCGGGGGACTCCTGGTAGGGCAGAGAGGGGCGGTTGCCGGTGTGATCTGATCGCAGGGACGAACAGCATTGCACCTTGATTGGCAGTATTCAGAGCCCGAAGTGAAGGCACCTAACCCTGAACCGAAAAACCATTGAACCGCCATGACGCCAATCCGCCTGAGGCGGACAAGGATACGATATTGCGACCACTCCACCGACACATCTGAAGAAGTACTCCTGGGGCGGTCAAGAGTTTCCTTCGTTTTCCCCCAATGACCCATTGGTCTTGGCGTTCCGGGTACCCAACGCCAGCGTTGGGTGTCCTTGGCGGTTAAGAATTTCGGGCTCAACATGGGGTATGCCGGCCCGCCGGGCGAAAAGGCGTCGCCGGCCTTGTCGAAGTACATCGTGGTGGATACCTTTGCCATTGCCGTCCAGAGCGGCGATGCGGCCGGGGCGATCAACTGGGGTGCGGATCAGTTACAGCGGATGTATGGGTGATGTGCTTCGGTGCCACCGGCGAACTGCGCCACCGTACCAACCCCCAAGCCAGGAGATGGAGAAATGAAACGCGCACTCACACTCCTCGCCATGAGTCTGATGGTGATCACAATTCTCGCAGAAGGGCGGAGGGTTGGAGCACAGATGAAACCCAATTACGTCGAAATCACGCGCGACGCATTTCAAAAGGTAAGTGACGGAAAGCAAGTCGATCTCTACACCCTGAGAAACAGTAGTGGCATGGTGGTGAAGCTCACCAATCAAGGAGCCAAAATCGTCCAGATACTGGTGCCGGACCGGAACAATCAATTAGAGGACGTGGTGCTGGGGTACGAGACCGCCGACCGCTACCTCATCGGGCGGGCGACGTTTGGGGCCGTCATAGGCCGCTTCGCCAATCGCATTGCGAAGGGGCAGTTCACCCTGAATGGAACGCAATACCAGCTCCCCGTCAACAACGGTCCCAATCATCTGCATGGAGGGAAGGGCGTTCAATTCCAGATAATGTCTGGGAAGCAGATCGACGGCAGGACGGTAGAGTTTACCTACATATTCAAGGACGGGGAAGAAGGCTATCCCGGAAACACCAATTTTCGGGTGACGTACACCCTGACCGACGACAATGAACTTCGAATCACCTATGAGGCCGTCACCGACAAGCCGACCGTCATCAACTTCACCAACCATTCCTTCTTCAACCTGGCCGGCGAGGGGTCGGGTGACATCCTGAACCACGAGCTGATGATCAACGCGGACCGGTTCACGCCCTACGATAGCACGCTGATCCCGACGGGAGAGGTGCGCGAGGTGAAGGGAACGCCGCTTGATTTCAATCGGTCCACCCGCATCGGCGCACGCATCAACGAAGACTACGATCAACTGAAATTCGGCACGGGCTACGATCAGAACTTTGTGCTCAACAAGACCGGACAGGAGCTGAGCTTCGCCGCCCGCCTGTCCGATCCATCCTCCGGCCGGGTCATGGAGGTGTATACGACCGAACCAGGCATGCAGGTCTATACGGGCAATTTCACCACGGGCAAGGACAAGAACGACATTGGAAAAGGTGGGAAAATTTACGGTGTCCGATCGTCCGTTTCTCTGGAAACGCAGCACTTTCCGGATTCCCCAAATCACCCCAACTTCCCCACGACGGTCCTGAATCCTGGGCAATGGTTCACATCCACCACGATCTTCAAGTTCTCACCCAAATTTCCCCCGAAAGAGGAGTAGCAACGACATTCTAAAATGGGACGGACAGCCATTGCACACCTTGTTGGAAACATCTGCTCGCCATCGAGTTCTTCCCGGTCCGCAGAGGGGTGGGAGTGATGCGGCAGCGCGGGAAGGGGCGATCACTGTAACACTAACGGGAGCGACGGTCCCGGCGGAACAACGCGCGCGGGCTTGAGCTGATGCGATCGCCATGGCCCAGGCGGCATCTGAGGAGAGCGTGACTAGACCCATGGCGACGCCCTTTGCCTGGGGCGGTATTTCGTCTGGAGAGATGCCCTGATCAGAGGTGCAGCCCAAGACCCTTATCCGCCGTTATCGGAGAAACGTCTGGACTCCATATACGATGGAGGTTCGCTATTGACGGCGGCGGCGCTTTGCCCATCTCCGGCGGCAAATCGCCATAATCAAGGTAGCGCGATGAGGAGGTACCTTCGT
>Ga0184615_10001478_pt1 | contig 12724 bp, 32 predicted proteins | sample PLM4_65_coex_FD_133134 | JGI IMG/M metagenome (GOLD analysis project Ga0184615, IMG submission 133134) | Groundwater sediment microbial communities from an aquifer in East River, Colorado, USA - PLM4_65_coex | ecosystem: Environmental > Terrestrial > Soil > Riparian zone | place: USA: East... | reverse complement strand
GTTGCTTTTGCAGGCCATAGACATTGCCTATCCGGGCACCATAAAGGTCGGCGACAGTAAGCCGTTCAAACGACCCCACGGCTTCGTCGAGCCCCCAAAGCATACGCTGGCGGAACGCCAAGCCCGCGCCCGTCGCATCGAGGCCGCCGCATTCGCCAGTCTCGAAGCTTGGGACGGCGAGGAAGAGAGCGTCCGGGCCGAGCACAAGGACATGATCGAGGAGTTGCGCGTCGCCCTCGAAGGGCCGGACGCCGTGCCCGACAAGCCCTATGACGCCGACGACGCCGAAGAGGAACCTACATCGGCTACGCACATGCGAACGGTCGATTTCGACGACATGGACAAGGCGACGTTGTAGGCCCATTTTGAAACCGGGAGGTATGACATGAGCATGAACGGACCCAAGGCAGGACAGCGCGGACGCGAGCACGCCCGCGATACCATCGCCAATTGCGCGGACGATCTCGCGCGGTTGCGCGCGGCGCTCGCCGAAGCCGAGGCCGGGGCCGGGGCCGAAGACGAGGAAGACGATTACGACCGAGCCTATCAGACGACGTTGAAGGCCGCGATCACAAACACCGAACGGAGGCAGGGCCAATGACGCTGGAAATGGAAAACCGCATCGGTCTGAATTACCCGGTGGGGCTAACGCCGCCGAACGCCCATATCACTTGGCGGTCGGTCACGAAGGGCTGGCCCGGCGCTGGCTTCAAGAGCCAGGACGTTGAGGCCCGCATCCGGCGCGTGCAACGCGAAGAGACGGGCGACGAATTGCAGGTCGAGCTTCAAATCGACACGCACCACGAAAAAGCCAGCCGTTCCGTTTACGGGTCGCTCATTCTAAATGGCGATCAAATCGCGACGTTGCTGGCCCACATTGACCCGCAGGCGGCAGCAGCGCTCGCATTCGTTCGCGAGTTCGCGGCGTTTACGCGCGACGGCGAGTTCGAGAATGATGGCGAGCCGAACAAAGGCAAAGAGCCGTGGGATCAAACCGGCGAGGACGCAATCGACACGGTTGACAGCATGATCCGAAAGGCGCGTGGCCTTCTCGGATTGGAACTGCACAATAACCCGGAGCACGCGCTATGACCGGCAATCGTCAAGTTCTTGCCGACAACGGCTACAAGCTGGCGACGCGAGCCGAGTTCGACGCCGCTGGCGACGTACCCGAAGGCATTCGCGAGCGCGAGGCCAGCATCCCGTTCGGCGACGCCGCTGGCAAGGGCCAGGGGCTTTTCATCGTCTATGATCCGAATGATGACAACGAAGGCTGGCTTCTTGTCGGCGATGACGCCGACGAGCTTGCGAACGAAACCGTGGCCGAAAGGATTTTCAACGAATGAGCATCGACGGTATTCTTCTCGACCGTGATCTCGCGGCGCTTCTGCGCCGGGGCGCGGCGGCAATCGAAACACCGGGCGATCTCACGGACGAAGAACGCGGCCACGTCGCCGAAGACTTGGCGTTGTACGCCGATAAGATCGACCCGCCCGAGGCCGAAGCCGATGACGGCACAAACGGCCAGGACCGTGAGGGTTATAGCGACACTCAGGATCGCGAGAGCTATACCGTCGATGTTGACGGTGATGACGAGGACAAACTGATCGTCATTTGGCGTCTGCCCTACAAGGCCCCGCAAGAAGCCATCGGCCTGTTCACGTTGACCGAGGCATCCGGGTTTCTGGGTTTGCCCGCCGATGAAATCACGGCGGTACTCAACGCGACCGGCGCGGGCACGACCGAAAAATATCGTCTGGAATACGACGAATAGGGCTTGACGTTGTAGACCCGTTCCGGTAAGAGGAAAGCATGAGCAGCGACCAGAGAAAACTTGGACACCTTCCTTACGCAGAACGCCAGCGGCGTCTTGCGGCTTCGACCCCGAGCGCGGTTGATAGCGCATTCGCCGTTGCGGCGGCTGGGGCCAGGGCCAAGGATGAAATCGAGCGGCGTCTGAAAATCTACGATGTGCTTGTTCCTTCGGTCAGGAACATCATCTACAATGTCGAGCAGAACCCGGCGGCGCATACGGTGCTGGAAATCATTCACAGCTTGCGAGAAGCTTTGGGCTTGAAGCCCGGCGACCGCGTATAGGAGAACGACCATGCAACAGGCAGGCAAAATCAGTCAGGGCATTAACCCGCGCGTCGCCAATGGCCGCACGGTACACGATAAGGTCAATACCATGCGAGGTCCGAACAAGGACGTGACCCGGCGCAAGATCGCCGCGATCACGGCCCATCTTGACCGCCATCCCCGCGACGGCCACAGCCAGTCGCATTTGTCCGCTCTCAAAGGGAAGCTGTAACATGAGCCAAGCGAAATCTTTCCGTGACGTGGCCGCCGCCAAGCGCGGCGCGGTTTCACTCGAAGACGGGGACCAGCCGGATTTCAGAACGCTACCGGCGTTGGCGGGCCTGTCATTCACTCAGGCGCTCGACGTGTGTCGAGATGGCGAGTACCACGAGTTCACGCATCCGAACTTGCAGGGCCATTTCCAGCATCATCCCACGGGCCGCATCGTCTACGTTGTCGAGGGCATCGCCGCGCCCGCGCCTCTGTTCATAAGCGATTTCGACCGCGACGATTGGTACGTGGGCCGTCGCCTTGTCGTCTACGGGGACGACGACCAGTATCACGTTGCCGGTCGCGGCTACATGAGCGTGCTTCTCGAACTACTGGATGGCGTCGGCGGACCCGGCGAGTTCGATGGTATTCGTTTTCGACTTGCCGATTACACGGCGACAAAGGATGACGTGTTCGCGGCCCTGGATGCGGTTCGTTCCTACGAAGACGCCCGCGAAGGCGGCGGCGTCGGCGACCAGGAGGTTGTCTGAATGGGCAATCTCTATCCCGAGCAACCGGGCGACGTTGTAGGGCCATTCTGTCCCTGGCCTATGGAAATGGGGGACGAAGGTCCAGTCGTCGAGCTTCCTTGCGAGGTCGCTTGACAACGCCCGGACGCTGGCAGTATGTTCTCGCAGCGCTGTTGCTGCTTACTGTAACCGTTTCATTCTAGGAGGACGTTGATGGGCCGTACAATTTCTCAAATCGCTCCGGTCAATCCAAAAGACCCGAACGTGTACATCACGGCGACGCTCGACGGCCAAGTCAAGTTGCGGACGCCGGGCGGTATCATAGGGTGGTCGGCTGACAACGCCGACAAGGCCGCCGCCCAGATTAAAGCCGCAGCCGTCATCGCTCGCAAGATCGAGACGTTGAAGGCAGCGGCCCCGGCGGGGCTTGACGAGCAGGGCCTTATCGAGTATTTGGAGAAGGCTTTTGCAGACGACAACGCGGCGTCGCCGCAGAAAGAAGGTTCTTGAACCATGAGCGAGTACCGCAAAGACTTTCGTGAGGCACAGGGCTCCTACTACTGGACGCTTCCGCGTGTTTTCGTCGGCGTCGTTTCGACGCTGATTTTGGTGGGCGGCATTGGTTTCGGCCTCAATTATGTCGGCTACGCCAATTTTGCTTTCTTCGCGCCGCGCATGGAAGCCGTGCGTCGTGAAACTGTGGTACAGTCTCGCGCCTATAGCGAAGGCCAGACGCGCGAGATGTATCGGTTGAAGCTGCAATACCAGCAGGCGACGACCGACGATCAGCGTGCCACTATCCGGGGTTTCGCCGCCCACGAAGCTGAGGCGTTCGACCGGACCCGTCTGCCTGCCGAATTGCAGGTGTTCCTCATTCAACTCGGAGTGTGAACCATGAACAGAAGCATCAAACTTATCGCCGCTGGACTTGCTTTGGCATTCCGATGGCGACCGCGAAATCGCAGCGCCGCCCCGAGGTCATCTGCAAGAACCTCGACCGGCTTGTCCGTGAGCTTCAATACCTAGACGCGCGCAATCTCACACGCGACAAGATATTCGAGGGCGTGGAATTAAAGGCGACGGCATTTGTCACGGCCCCGACCGAAGACGCCCGTGCAATGCTTCGCCAGCGTTATCCCGAGGCCGAGGTCGAGGAAAGACTTTTTCTCAGCCTGAAATCCGTGGAGATCGACCTGTGAAATCTATCATCCATGTGAACCAAGCGGTCATCGCTCGCAACCGGAAGACCGGGGCCAATGACCCGCCGTTGATCGTTCGCAACTACAAGGGCGCTGTACATGCCCAACGTGTGTATATCAATGGCCCATCCGTGCTCGTGAACAGCCCGCACAAGCCGCTTGCCTGTGGCGCTCGCGTGTGGCTCGAAACCCAAGCCAAGGTAGAGGTTGTGACATGATCCGTTGGCGCTCACTCGCTCTGTTCTTGATCTTGGCATCGTGTGGCCCCGAGCCTGCGTTCACACATGAGCGCGGTGAGCCGCGCGGGGACCGGCAGGGCGGCGGCACCTATCACGATGACGGCGGCTACGATAGCGACGGCGGCTACGACTCGACCGGCGGCTACAAGAGCGACGGCGGTTACGACGGGGAGACCCGGCGCATTCGCGAGGCCGTTGCCAAGGCCAAAGCTGCCGCCGAGGCCGAGCGCACGCAGAAAGTGACCAAGCCGTCGCCGGTCAAACCCGAGGTCAAGAAGCAATGACCCCCGGCGATCTTCGCAGCCATTTCCCGTTGCGGTCACTCGCGGTCGCGCTGGCATCCTACGACCGGGTGACCGCGACCATGAACGTCGGCCAGCCTCGGCGCATCGACCGGATACGCACGTCGCGTAATCTGTGGCGCTATCTCGAAGGCAGGCACGTTGTAGCAGGATTCCGACCTGCGGTTATTCCCGGCTACGCCGATCTCGCGTGGACGCCGCCCGGAGATTGGACTGACCGCAGCGCGAGGCCACGCCCGGAGTTGCATCTGGTCTCGATGACCGATGAAAGCATGTTGGCGGCACTCGCCGCGAAACAGTCACGTTGAGGAGGCATTCCGAAAAATGCAAAAGTGGCAAGTTCTATTTTTCGACAAGCGGACAGCGGTGTTGGTTCCCGATCTGACGGTCCACAATTTGGACGTTGACGAGGCCCGCGAACTCGCCGACAGCAATCCGAGCGACTACAACCATCTCAACGCGGTCGTGAGGCCGGAGAAAGAGGACACCACCAGCATGAAGCGCGTTACCTTCCAAATTCCGCTCCGGCGCTTCGCCGAACTAGCTGCGCGCGATGCCGATGGCCCGAACGGCGCCGACAAAGCCCCGGCTATCGACGCGACGACGCCGGTATTCGACCGCCAGCAACAGAAGGCGAAGCATCTTTCGGAGATGTACGGGACCACGGGTCGCGACGCGATCTATCATGGTGCCGTCACTGGTCGGTTCCCCAACAGGTTCGGCAAGACCGCCGTTATGTGGGATCAAGTTCGCGAGGCCGTCGAGCGCGGCGAGAACGTGCTCGTTGCCAAAGCGGGCGGCGGCTTCATTTCGATCAAGCACGAGGAGGGACAAAAGTTCGTGTTCCCGAACCATGCGTGCGTGCCGACGACCCCGGCTGTATTCGATGACACGGCGCTGGCCGCAATTGAGTTGCTCCAAGAGGGCACCAGGATCGTGAACCCGAACCACATTGCCAGCTACGCCACGCGCAAACGCTGGCGGGACAGCGTTCAAGAACTCATCGCCGACTACAAGGCCAACAGGCCACATGCGGTGAAGCCAGAGCGCAAGCCGGATGCATTGGGCCATGCCGTTATCAATCCTGAAAATGGACAGATGACGGTTGGCGGCATCGGCAGCACGATCACCCGCGCGTGGTGGAATTTCTACGGCGGCTTTGTCAGGTTCACCCACGATCCAGGCAGCTACAACGAACAGGCAATGCGCGTCTTCCGCCGCAAGAAAGAGGAAGAGGGTTTTACTCAGCGCCGGGTCGAGATTTATTTCATCGACCCTGTTGACAGCAAGCACGGCGTCTAGTAGAACCGCGTCATGCTTGAGCTTGATGTCACCGTTCTGGGCGGACTGAAGATGACGGTCGGGTACAGCCGCGCACGCGGAGATCGTGATGTCGGCGAGCCCAGGATGGTGACGGAAGACCTTGCCCTCTACGACCGGCGTGGTCGCCGTGCGGAGTGGGCCGAGGCCCGGATGAAGCCGAAGGACTGGGAGCGCGTGCAGGACCAGATCAACGACTACGAGGACCAGTGCGATGATTAGCTACGACGATGCCGAGAAGGCCGGGGTCTTGGTCCGAACCTACCGCGTGTTCCTATACCAGAGGGACTCGCTCAAAACCCAATTGGCCGACCTCGCCGATGAAGTCCACTTGTCGGTATCGCTGATCGGCACCAGCAAGAAGGATAAGAAAGAGAACCTCGGTAAGCTGCAAGTAGCTACCGATCTCCGGGGTCCGCATCGGATCACGGCGATACAGGGAGTTATCCGCGCTATCCAGGATTCGATGGACGAGATCGCGGCGCAACTACGTGAAATGGGGATCGCTAATGATTAGCCTTGCTGATACGAAAAAAGCTGCCGATCTCGTATCCAAATACGAGCGGCTTCAAAAGACCCGTGACAACTTTCGCGTCGAACTCAGAACACGGGAGGAGTTGGCAGCGGAACGCCGCGCAGGGCCGAGCGAGGCCGTTGCCGACATTCTGATTTGCCTTCGCCCGATCTCACACCGGGATCGTAAAGGCGATGCCTTCATACAGGAAACTGTGGTCATTAGCGGGGCCGGTCGCCGGGCAGTTGTCCAAGCAGCCATCGACGCCATTCAAGTGGAAATGGACGGACTCGAAATCGAACTCAGAAACTACGGAGTTGGCGATGCGTAAAGCAACATCGGAAGCCGTGCGACCCGAGCGAGTGTTCGAGCCGGTGGACCAGAACATGACCAAGGTCGAGCGCTCGACGTTGTGCTACGCCGAGACCTGCGCCGTGGACGGCTACGGTCTCATGGAAGGCGTCCGCATGAACGGCGACGACATGGTGGCTCTCGAAGAGTTCCAGGCCCAAGGGCTTCTGCGCTTTGGCCGGATCAAGGCCGCGCTTCTGGGCAAGTCCCCGTCGAAGCGCCCGTATACTCACTGGATCAAGCTCGAAGCCGAGGGCTGGCGACTCGCCGGGCTCTGCCGCCAGCTTCGCGCCAAGGCTGTGATCGCGTATTCCGAAGAAGTCATGGCCGCCGCCGGAGAACTCGTATGAGCAGTTGGCAAATCGCTCTGACCTCGTATATCGTCTTCGCGCTCGTGATCGTGCCGCTGATCCTGTGGACGTGTCGTAAAAGGGGAAACCGGATATGAGCAAGCAATCCCAGATCGCCGATCATTTCCGCGCGGAGATCATCGGCAAGTTCTTCGTCAAGATCGACGGCCTCAACAAGTGTTGCTATTTCTGGGGTCCATTCGAGACCGAGCCGGTGCTGCGCTCCATCGTCAAGATCGACGGCGAGCACACCTATCTCTGGTATCGTGATCCGCGCATCGACTGGTCGGAATGCCACGTTCTCGACGCCGATTTCGAGGCGATGTACGCCGAAGGCAAACAGCCGTGCATCACCCAGCAAGCTGCCGCCCGCAGGCTCGCGGTGGGGACCGCCGACTACTGGTATCAGGCCGCCCGTGACCCGAGCTACACGATGGCCGAACGGCTTCTGTTCATGGAGAATGCGTTGAATCACGTCGAGGGCCATTTCATTGCCGAGCGCGACGCCCACGCGGCGTTGAAGCTCGATCACGACGCGGCATTCGCCGTCATCCGTGGCGAGCACAGATGACCAAGCCAGCGCTTCCCGATCTCGACAAGTTGCAGGCGTTGTCTAAGCGCTTGCGCGGCGTCGTCTTCGTCAAGGACGACGAGGGCTGGATTTGGCCCGGCGAAGTCGGCGTTGGTGTCCCGCTCCGGTTGCTTGACCTCGCGCCTGAATTGGAGCGCAGGGCGATGGACCGAGGCGCAATCGCGAAGACGTTGGAGAGGCATTCCGACGCCGACGAAATCGACCGGGCTGTCGCCCGCATTGTCGCCCTGGAAGCCGAGGTACAATCTCTGGACCATGCTTATCCGCTTGACACCCACAGCTACTAGCCCTATATAAGAGGGGTAGGCCGCGCCTCGGGCCTTCCCAGGGGCAGGATGACGAAAATGACCAATCACCCGAACCGCTCGACGCTTTACACAGTCCTTCGTCCCAGCGGCGAGCCGGAAGCCGAAGGCTGCACCGTCAGCGAAGCCGCCAGCGTCGTGCTGAATTACGACGGCGGCTCTTATGAAGTCCGCCGCGCAGACCCGAAGTGGGACGTAGCGGGCGAGCCGCGCTTCGATCTCTGGCACCGCTCCGGTGCCAACGGCGCGAAATGGTCCTGCACCGTCATCGGCGAATATGCTCCGACTGAGCAGGCCGCATGGCCATTGATCGCGCGTCAGGTCATCTTGAAGTCCGCCGAATGGCGCGGCGGCTGTGACGTTATCTCGGATGCCGATTACGCCGCGACCTTGGCTGAAGCCGCGAAGGACGCGGAATAGGCCATGGCCCCGGATATTTACCTTCATGCTGACCTGCCGTTCCCCAAGTCGCTGCCCCAGTTTCAGCGGCTTTTCCCGAATGACGCGGCGTGCGCGACCTATCTTGAGCGCATCCGCTGGGAACATGGCTTCGTCTGCCCCGGCTGCGGAGAGGCCGGGGAGCCCTTCCGCTTCGCCAATAGGCCGGGCGTGCTGCGTTGCCGGAAGTGCCGCAAGGATGCGGCCCTGACGGCTGGCACGGTCATGGAACGCACGCACACGCCGCTGAATACCTGGTTTTGGGCGGCGTATCTGGTCGCCAGCCAGACAGGCGGCATGAGCGCCACGGGGTTCCAGCGTCAGCTTGGTCTCAAGCGATATGAGACCGCCTTCCAAATCCTCCACAAGCTGCGCGCCGGAATGGTCCGCCCTGACGCGGATCGCATCGGAAAGCCGGGTGGCCGCGACCATATTGAGGTAGACGAAACCTGGATCGGAGGGGCCACGCGGGGCGAAGGCTCCGGAACCCACCATCAAACGCTGGTCGCAGCCGCGATTGAGGTTCGCCAGCGCGAGCCGAAGGAAGGCTCGAACGCCAAGACGCGCCGGGCAGGCCGATATGCGGGCAGGCTTCGCCTTCAAATCGTCCCGAATCGGGGCGGCAAGACGCTGTGTAGTTTTGTGGAAGACGCCGTTCTGCCGGGCTCGATGATCGTGACGGACGGCTGGGGCGGCTACAACAAACTGACGGAGCGCGGCTATGAGCATCTGCCCGCAGCCGAGGGCGGTGAGGCGCAGGTGGCCGAAGAATACCTGCCTATCGTCCACTTGGTTTTCAGCAACCTGAAAAGCTGGTTGCGCGGCTGTCATCACGGGGTCAGCGAGCAGCACCTGCAAGCCTACCTGAACGAATTCACCTTCCGATTTAACCGGCGCTTCTATCCGTTCAACGCCTTCCGGTCCTTGCTTGGAATCGGCGGCGAGACGGAAAGTCCGACCTATCGGGAGCTTTACGACGGAGACTGGAAACACCCTACGGTTAGCGGTCATGGGTGATAACCGGATAAGCATGCTCTGGACGATCAACTCATCGAGACCGGAGAACAACTTGACATGGCAATGGAGGACGACTGATGCAAACCCCAGAAACCAGAGCCGCCTATATCGTGGCAATGGCCGCGTGTGCAAACGCCCGCGTCGCGGCCATGCAAGCCGAGAATGACGCCGCGAAGTCCGCAGGGAGGCCGCAGGTCTACAACTACCATGACTTTGAGGGCGTCCCCAACGTCTACGGCATCCACCACAATTCCGTTGTAGAATTTCTGAACGGATAGAAAATGGAAAACCCATTTTACCTGATTTCGGCTTTGGCCTTGGCGGCACTGGTCTTTGGCGGCCCTTATGTTTGCGCTCAGGCTTCCATTGCCCGCTCACGCCGCCAGATGTGGCTCACCGATAACCCGCGTGCGCCCAAGCCCGGCATCACCTTCTTCGTACCGAAGATCATGGCGAAACTCCGTTGGGGCCATGCCGCGATCTTCGAGCGCGTTGTAGAGCAATACGGTTTTGGCGAAGGCCGCAAGGTGCTGGCGACCGGCACCATCATCTAGATTGCCCGGAACACGCACAAGGCGTTGTTGCCGCATTTCCCCGAAGACGAAATCTGTTTGCTGATCGAGTACGATGCTGATAGCAATGACCGCGCCGGAAGATCGTGGCAACCGGCGGACGCCTACCAGCGCTCGACCGAGGGCGAACACAATGGCCGTGTCATAAGGATACGCTGACATGATGACGATCAAAAAGAGCACTGTGATTACCCTCTGTGTCTACTGCGCCGTCGAACTCGCGATCATCGCGGCGATGGTCCTCTCGGGGAGTTGCCACGCATGAGCGAGCGAACTGTCGAGAACATTCTCATTGACGCGCGGACGTTGTTGGCTGATACTGGGCGCTGGACGCGAGGACTCCCCGCTGCTATAGCCATCACCGGCCAAGATGTCGAGCCCTGTGATGCCGATGCCGTGGCGTGGTCTGTCGATGGCGCGTTGCAAAAGACCGGGGCCACGGGGGCGTTGTACCTGGATTCCGAAAAGGCGATTCTCGCCGTGCTCGGAGGCACCTGGGGCAACATCACGGACTGGGAGAACTGGCCCGCTCGTCGCCACACAGAAGTCATTGACCTTTTGACACGTTCGATTCTGGGAGTTCAAGCTCATGTCGCGTAATTCACCGATCAGGAAATTCACGCCTCCCGTTGTGAGGCCGTCCCAAAACCGCTATGCCTTTCGCGGGCCATGCGCGGTCCCCGACCGGGCATCGGCGCGGCCTGACACTGGGGATGACTACGTTGAGAGGGCTCACCGGCTTCGGGACAGCGCCGGAGACCTCGAAGCCTTCTCAATCGAGAGCTTCTGAAATCGCTTGACGACCCCCAAAAAGCCGAGTATGATCTCGGGTCATGGGCGGAACCTGGGAGAAAAACGCGGCACCTGAAGTCCGAGAGCAATTGAGAAAATCGCGCCTGGGGAAGAAGAAAGAACAGCACAAGGTTTGGAGAGACACCCACCCTCATTACAAAGAGGCCAAAAGAAGAAGCGCCAATAAGTATAAGAAAGCGCATCCAGAAAAGCGGCGGCTTCAGCGTAATGCTTGGCAGAAAAAGCGGAACCAGGAAACGAGAAAGTTTATTTGGTCCTACAAGCTTGGTCATCCATGTGTTGATTGCGGAGAAGCCGATCCGGTGTGTTTGGACTTTGACCATCGAGATAGGAAGGCTAAGAAGTTTAATATCGCGCACTACAGAAGTCGGAGCCTGACGATTGTGAAAGCCGAGATTGAGAAGTGCGATTGCCGATGCGCTAATTGCCATCGGAAAAGAACTGCCGAACAGCTTGGCTTTCACAAAGACGTGTAACCTTGGAGAACTGACCATGACACACATGATTCCGCTTCACTCGCGTGGGGATAGCCCCGAAGACCGCAAAGCACGGGCCGATCACGCCTATGCGATGCTGTCGATGGCTCAGGGCATGAACGGCTTCAGGACGCCCGGCAGGAGCATGGAGCCGACCTTGGTCGAGTCCAGGGCCATCGCCGCCGGGTTGATGCCCGCGCCCGTCCACGAGGGCTCAGAACGCGCCAGGCGCCAAGTCGCCCGCCGGGCGCACCTGGAGCAGTACCCGGACCCCAAGGCCGGGTGGACGAACTGGCAGCGTCATCACGGCGGTGCCCCGTACCCGTTGCAGGCCCTTCCAGTCGAAGCGGCGCCGGAGGCGGCATGAGTCGCCGCCCGGAGTACCTGAAGCTGGTTTCGGACGTTGACAGAGCCGTCAGCGGCTTTGGCATTGACGTTGAGGCTGTCGCCGGAGTCAGCAACGACTTGGAGCGCGAAGTAGCCACCAAGCTCAAGCGAGAGGACGACCGAATCACGGCGCTGGTCTTGGCGGCCTACGGGCTGATCGAGAGTAGCGAGGGCTACAAGACGTTTTTGTCGGCGGTGAAAGTCTGCCGTCTCGCAAGTGAGGGAGCTTTGGCAACAGCATGATGCAGCACGATGTAATTTCGGGCACCGACATTTCTCAGTTTCGGCAAGACCTGGACAAAGCCTCGAAAGAGGGATGGAGCGTTCACACGTTCCGTGTCATTCCCGGTCAAGCGGCGACGCCGGACGAATACGTGGCGCTTATCGTTCGCTCTATCGTCGAGCGCAAATCCGAAGGCATGGGCTCCAAGGACAAACCTCTGGCCGCGAAATGATGAAGTTGTATCCCTATCAAGAGAAAGCGATTGCTGCGCTGCGCGCGCGGCCTCGCTTCTCTCTATTCTTAGGGGATGGCTTAGATGTCGCTTATCATGCTCGCACACTTTGTCCTGAAGGATCAGGAGAAAGCCAAAGAGGCGAAAAAGAAACGCCAGGAGTTCACGCCACGGTGGCCGACGTTGTTGGCGCTTCCGTTTCGGCTGGCCCCGCCTGCGGTCATGGACGAAGTGGACCTGTGGCGCGACGTGGCCGCGCGACTGATTCTCGACGCTCTGGGATCGACCGGCTTCCCCGAGATGGAGAAGAAGAATGGTGTTCGGGTCATCAACGAGGAACACGTTCGGACGGTTGAGGAAGCTGTCGATTGGTTCCTCTACGAAATCGAGGACGTTGAGACAGTGTTTGGACTTGCCGGTGTCGATTACAAGCCGATCAGGGACTACATTGTTCAGCAAGAGGCAAAGCGCAATGAAAAAGACAAGCATCATTCCTAAAGAGGCAATGCCTGCGGTCGTCGCTTTTCGCAAGCCCTATGAAGCTTACCACGAGAAGCGCGCGGCGCTGATGGCGC
>Ga0184615_10001477_pt1 | contig 12731 bp, 9 predicted proteins | sample PLM4_65_coex_FD_133134 | JGI IMG/M metagenome (GOLD analysis project Ga0184615, IMG submission 133134) | Groundwater sediment microbial communities from an aquifer in East River, Colorado, USA - PLM4_65_coex | ecosystem: Environmental > Terrestrial > Soil > Riparian zone | place: USA: East... | reverse complement strand
TCCTATTTCACGATGATTTCAAAAAGAACTCTCATGTTAGCCTTTGCTGCTGCCGAGTAAAGGTCTTTAGGTGCCGCTTCATACATTGCCGGTCTTGTCTCACCATATCCGATTGTGTCAAGCCTGCCAGGCGCAATGCCTCCTTCATTAATGAGATAGGTCATGACCGTATCCGCTCTTCTTTCGCTCAACCCTTGGTTGTACTCTGTCGTGCCTTGGGCAGAGGTATACCCTGCAATACGGACTTTAAGCTTAGGGTTGTCTTTCAGAATCTGGATATTCTGTTTAAGCATTGTCTCCCCTGCTTTGGTCAGGGTCGACTTATCGAAATCAAAATGCGTATCCTCGAGCATGACGAACTTATCGATGATGATTGTCTTCCCTGCAGCCGTCGCCTCGGGCGCCGGAACCGTTGTAAAGCTCCAAACATAGGTGCTGGCCAGTCGATTGCCTGCCAGGTCCTTGACCCCGGTTGTAACCGTGGCCGTATACAGGGTGCCGGGGAGGAGATTGCTTGCTTGCGTAAAGCTCGCCGTTGTGTCGGTGGGGGCGATGACCGTGCCTGAAACAGGTGTTGTCCCTTGCCGCAACGTAACTGTTCTTGAGGTGATCGTTGAAGAGTCCATCGCCTCGCTGAAGGCTACGCGTATTTTCCTATGTAAAGGCACATCGGTGTTCGCATTAAACGGAATTGCGAGAGTCACGGTGGGCGCCGTGGTGTCGGCCATCGGAGAAACCGGACGCTTCCCTCCGCCCAGCAAGAAGGTCATGCCGACCGTATATTCCAGATTGCTTAGGGAATCGGAGGGGATCATCAGATGCCGCACGTCAGCCCGCAGAGCCACCGAGTCGGCGACGAAATACTTGAGCCCCACACCATAGTTGAACACCCCCGAACGGTCGTTCGCAGAGAGACTCCGATTGTCGGAAGTGACGCCGCCGTACCCGGCCGCAATGAACGGTACAAGTTTTCTCTCCGGCGTGAAATGGTACAGGGCGTCAACCCCGTACCGGTACTGATCGACTTCCTGGTTGGTTGCATTCGACTCGGTGAGGACATATCCGAACACGAGTTCCGCCCCCCAATGCCCGGTGAAATTGTAGCCGCCACGCAGACCAAAGACCGGGCTTGTCTCCAGTTCCTGTTTATCGTCGAACGTATAGCCGCCCACGAAAGGGGATAGGGTGATTGCCCCAGACCGGTTTTCGGAAAACCCGGGGGCAGGAACGGCCAGCAGGAACAAGCCGAGCAGGAAAACTATTCGTCTGTTTCTCATTTGAGACTCCTTGTGATGATGTCTTGTCACACCGCCTACCCCGTTCGTTACGGGCACGAAGGCACCGTGCCCGGCACGGACACGGTATTGGTGTCAAATGTAAACGCGCCACTGGTGGTAATCGCTCCGGCCAGCAACCGGCCACAGGAGGTGGCGCCCGTATTCATCGTGATGGATGTGTCGGCCAGGATGTTGCCCCGAAATTCGGCGTACGTTCCAAGCGTCGCCGAACTCCCGACTTGCCAAAAGACGTTGGACGCCTGGGCGCCGTTGATCAGGAGGATCCGGCTTCCGGGCACGCCGGGGGCGCCGGAGGCCGTGGTGACCGTCGACGAATTGGTCTGGAAGACGAAGACCGCATCCTGGTCGCCCTGGGCATCAAGAATAAGATCCCCGGTGACTCCAATCGACGCGATCGCGGCGATATAGGCGCCTGGTGGAATCGTGAAATTCCCGGCGCAACCGACCCCCGCGCCACCGCCACCGCCACTTCCTATAATTCCGCATCCGAGAACAGTCGCACCCGGCAGCCCTGCGGGGGTGATGGTGTTGTACACGGCTTGCAAGGCGGTCATCACATTGGTTGCGGTGGCACTGCTAAACACCAGGGTCCCGTTGATGATTGGTGCGGTCCCGCCGCAGCCGGGAGATGGCACGCCATTACAGGTCGCGGTCGGCTCCAACACCACATCCCCATTAACCGTGGTGGCCCCGGTGTTGGTGATTCCCGCGGCAGAGGCAATCGCGAATGGGTCGACGATTCCCAACACGGGCTTCGCTGCACAGGTCCCGGAACCGGCCGTAAACGTCCATTCCTTATTACTCGCCAAGGGGGTTCCGCCGAGGTCGGTGACTCCGGTGGTAATGGTCGCCGTATATTGCGTGCCGGCCGTGAGCAGGGATGTCGGGGAAAAGGTCGCAATCGTGTTGGTTGAATCAATCGTGACGGTTCCCGGTACGTTCGTTCCGCTGACGGTCTCCTTGACCGTCACGTTCGTGGCGGGTGAGTTGATGGTTGCAGGGGCCATCGCCTCACTGAAGGTTGCCGTGAGTTGCTTATTGGCACACACACCTGTCGCGCTAATAACGGGGACCGTGGCGCTGACGGTGGGCGCTCCCGCTCCACCTCCACCGCCCTGTCCAAGTCCATCTGCGCATCCGGCCATAAAAACAACCAGCAGTAACGTCGTAAACCACATCTTAGAGATTTTCATAGCACATTCCTCCTAAGTAGCATGCATTATGCCTATAAGACAAATCGCAGTCTGGTCATAGTTACTCAGTTTTGAAAATTAATTCCGAGCATCCGACAATCTTTTTACCTTTCCGTGCAACAACAATTGCCCGGCCCCGCGTACCCGGAGGCGCGACACAGATCGCGCCTCCGGGGGGGGGCTCAGTGGTCTCAGATCAACCGCTAATTACGGAACTGGTTGTTCCCATTGCTGATGACGCGCTGCGACACCTGGCCCCGGACAGCCCACCGGTCACCGTGATCCCGAACTGATCGCTCGTGCCGGGCCCGCCGTTCTCTTCCACCGTCACGCTGAACGCGCACGCCGGTCCGCTGTCGTTACAGGTGCCTGAAAACCGGACGGTCTTCGGCGACTCGTCCGGGTCGAGCGAAGGAACGAAAACGAAGCGGCCGGACAGCGCCCCTCCGCCTCGTTCTTCGCAAGACGGTATCGCTACTTGCCGTTGCCGCCCTGGCGGCCCGGGTGCCCGCGCGTCCCGCCCCGCTCGTCATTCGACCGGTCGTCGTCGCCCTGGTTCGAGTTGCCCGGATCGCAACCCTCGGGTCCGTTGCCCACGCCCTGGTTGCAACGCTCGTGCTCTGGCTTCTCATGTTCAGCTTTGCAGCTCGCCTGCGCCGCCAGCACGCCGCCGCAGCCGGCGACGATGTAGTCAGTCAACGTCACAGCGCCTGTCGGCACCAAGGTCGTGCCTTTCCCGCCCGCAAAGGCATCCCCATTAAAGGGCGTGCCCCCGGCGACACCGGTGAACGAGATGTCCGCACCCGCGAGGATGTTTCCTTGGAACAGCGGCGACAGCGTCGAAGTCGTCAATGTCGCAGCGGCGCCGACCGACCAATACACGTTACACGGCTGCCCGCCGCCGGTCATGACCACCCGGAACCCATTGCCCGTGAGGGCTGCCCCGACTTTGAAAATCCAGATCCCGTTTGCAGGCCCATTGAGCGTCAATGTTGTGTCCGTGAACGTCACCGCCGCGGGGAAACAGTAGACACCCGGCGCGAGCGGCCCAAGCGCCGGAACATTGCCCGTGAAGGCAGCGACCGAGATGGTATGGTCACACTGCGTGTTCGCGAGCGTCGCGTACGCGCCGAGGAAGTCAGCGTAAGCCGTCGCGGCGACCGCGTCGGCCTGGTGGACCGTCCCCGTAATCGTGCAGAGGGTAGGTGTGAAGGCGCCGAGGGAGCCTACGTCTCCGGTGACAACGGATCTGGTACAGGTCACCGCCGTGCCAGCCAGGACCGAGAATCCCGACGCCTCACCCAGATCAGGCGCGGGCGCGGCCGACACCGGGGAGGGGCTATAAAGAAGCGCGGCGAACGAGGCCATGGCGATGAGTCGGGCCGTCAGTCGGGGGAGAGCGCGCGGTCGAACCATTAGATTTCTCACTTCGTGTTCCTCCTAAATAGCAACGTTAAAGGTTTGACCTCTTTTGTTTCCTGTTCCTCATTTAAATTTGAGAAACCAAGGGGACCTTCCCGTATTTCAGAAATACGGGAAGGTCTCCCCCTTAGACTTGTCCTGCTTTCACAACCAATGCTTCATGGCTTACTGGGGCACAGTAACCGTTGCAAACTCATCCACCCCAGCCCCGGCAGACAATGAAAACAGTCTGCCTTCCACCAGCGTCCGGTCCAAGGTTGTGCCGCCAAGCACCTGGACTGCCGCGCCATTGGCGATGACGGTCCCCTTGAAGTCAGAACTCACCCCAAGCGTCGCTGCTGAGCCGACGATCCACCACACGTTCTTGGCCTGGGCGTTACCGGCTAGAAGAACCGTGCTGGTGCTCCCGGTCGTGAGTGCGGCGTCCGTCTGGAAGATGAAGACCGCATTCGGATTGCCCCCGGCGTCAAGGGTCATGGTGCCGCTGAGCGTAATCGTCGTTGCGGTGCGATAGAGTCCTGGTCCATAGACGGGGCCGGGGGTGCTGGGGGTATAGCCAGTACAGGCCGCCTGCGCAGCGATTAGGTCCCCGCTCACGGGGCACGCGTTGGTTGATCGGACCGACGCCTCGTCGTACGCGGCTTGGATGGCGATTTGCGCGTCTATCGCCGGCTGATCGCCGTTGTGGATCACCCCTCCGATGATTGTTGTATCCACAACACAGTTATTGCACGCACCAGCGGGATTTAGCCCAACATCCCCATTGACTAATGCATCAGCCGCGAGGGTGACCGCTGCGGCGCTAGCAAAAATGCCGTACGTGCTGGCCGTTCCAAGGTTTGGCGATGCGCCAGCAGGTCCGGTGTTTCCCCCTCCTCCATTATCATCGTTGCATCCGACCATCGCCACACCCAGGAGTAGGGTCATCAACAACCACCTCTTGTTCAATAACTTTCGCATGTGTCTCTCCCTCTATTGTTTGAGCTACTCGTCCCTGGTAGCTGATCAGGGTCCGTGTATGCCCATTGCATTATGCCGATACTGGGCATCCCGTTCTGCTCACAATTGCTCAGTTTAATGAATTAATCCCGGCAGGGACAAGGGAAGTCAGTCGTGCAGGAGGATATTGAGGAGGGAGCTGTGAACTCGTAAGCCGCTGTTGTTGTTCACGAAGCCCAACTTCCTGAACTTCTTCATAAAGAAACTGACGCGCGAGCGCGGGGTGCCGATCATCTCGGCCAGGGCCTCCTGGCTGATTTTGGGGATGATCGCCTCGGTCTTGTTCTCTTTGCCAAAATGGGCCAACAGCAGCAGAATCCGAGCCAATCGTTTCTCGCTTGAATTAAAGAGCTGATCCACCAGGTCCGCCTCCACGCGAACGTTGCGGGAGAGGAGGTAGGACAAAAATAAATCGGAGAATGCGGGCTCTTCATAGAGCACGCGAACCATCGCGCTCTTTTCGATGCGAACGACGGTGGACGGCCCCGTCGTTGTCGCGGTCGCGATGCGAAACATCTGCGCGGTGAGGCAGGCCTCGCCGAAAAAGGCTGCGCGTTCCAGCACCGCCACCACCGCTTTTTTGCCTCTTTGGGACAGCACCGAAAGCTCCACCTTGCCCGCCCGGATATAGAACACGGCGTCGGAAGCGTCGCCCTGCGAAAAGATGATTTGATTTTTTTTGGTTTTGAGTATGGTTTTCCCGCTACCGACGAGGGTCAGGAAGGTTTTGGAATCAAAAACCGGAGTGGGTTTGCGTACCATGCGCATGACGTATCCCTCGTGATTCTACTGCCATCTGGTCCGAGACGGACGCTCCGGACCGATGACCGTGGACCGTGGGGGGGACCGGGGCCTCGGGAAACATCCGAAGCTCCGTTCTTACCGCCCTGTCTTGGTTATGACTTACCCCGCTTGGAACCGAATCCCTCAGCCTATGGGGCCGGCTGCCTCACGGTACTGGCTCCTTAGTGGCATTGTGCCGATAAAGCAGAGTGCGGTCTGGTCAAAATTGCTCAGCTGTGAAGATTGATCCGGCAGGTCGCTTCACACTCGCCCGGCTTGAGGGGAAACTAATTTTGCAGAAGGAAGGCGAAATAATCAGCAAGTAATAAGAAAACCCACGGGGGTTTCCCCCCGTGGGTTTTCTATCAGACTGATGAATCTACCCGCGGTCATCCACGGGCCATGACCTCTCCTATGGGAGGACGGTCGTGGGTTCGGACGAGCTCGCCTGGTACGTATGCGCCGGGATGCCGCCTCCTGTCCCGACCGAATCCCAGATGTAGCTCGTGGTGTACAGCCTGCCGGTTGCCGTCCCACTTGGGACCGTAACCACGTGCACGACATAGAGCGCCGTATTGGGTTGCAGGACGACACTCGGGCTCATGTTAAGCAGCTGCAGCCCCCCAGTCGTGTTATCGACCGTGTAGTCGGTATTCAACGCCTGAAGGACGGCGGTGGGACTCGACGTATCCGAGACGACGAAACCCGTAATGGGGTCTCGCACCGGCGCGGAGTCGAGATAGACTTTCGTCGAAACTTCCCGGAAGACGCCGGGAATCCCGAGGACGGTCGGGCTGGAAAGACCGAAGCTATACGTCAGTTCGTTGTTCGTCACTCCCTCGTTGGAGAGTGCCTCGACAAAGAGCGTCGAGAAGTAGGTGACGTTGTTCCCCACCTTGACCGGATCATTGAGGTCGACAAGTTGGGTCTGGAGCGCCGAGAAGGTCGGGACGGTCACACAATCCGTGGCCTCCTTGTTGACGGCGTTGCTGCTCTTGACGGTCGCCGTGTCGCAGTAGTTGCCGCGGAGTGCGCCAAGCGGGATGCGGCTCACGACGGTGAAGGTCACGCTCTCATCCGCCGGGATATCGACCGTGTTGGCGGTGACGACGTTGTTGGCCAGCGTGCCGCTCGCACCGTCCAAACTCGAACTCACGTAGATGGCCCGGACGGCGCCAGCTTCGTGGAGGCCGAGCTCGTCGCTGATGACGACATTCTTGGCAGTGGCGTCACCGGTATTGTTCACGACGATCTCCGAAGTATAGGTGTCGCCCGGGACAACGCTATTGTAGTCCCCCGGGTCATGAGGAGGTCCGTCGGTCTTCGTGATCGTGAGGTTGGGCGTGGCCACGGTCAGGCAGGCGCTGTCAGTAATATCAGGCCCGGTGACGGTAGCCGTGTCGCAGTATGTCCCATCAGCCGAGGCCGCAACCGTAAAGAGCAGTGTCGTGGTGGCCCCTACGGGGAGGGTGCCGATGGTGGTGTCAAAGCCGTTGTTGCTGTCGTTCACCGTGCCAGACGAAACGCTGATGAGCTGGTACGGTATGGTTGTGGGGGTGCCGCTCGTGAGCTCGTCCTTGACGACGACGCCCGTCGCGGGACCCGTGCCGGCATTGATCACCCGCACGCGCATCTTGGCATGCTCGTTGGCTGCCACGGTCAGAGACTTGCCCAGGCTCGTCGTGTTGTCATCGGCAACGAAGTCCTTGACGATCGACAAATCCGACTGGATGGCGGTGAAGCACGCCTGGCCGTTGAGATCGACCGGGGTAATCGTGTTGGTAGCGTCGTCATCATACGAGATGATCTTGGCTACGTTGCAGTAGGTGCCGGGCTCGGTGACGTCGGCCGTGAAGGTCAGGGTCTTCGTGCTGACCGGAGCAGTCACGCATGACAGAGGGGCATTGATCGCATTCCCATCCATGGTCACCGTGCCGGTGCGGGCCAGCGCCCTGCCCGAGATGCTCGCGCCCGTGGTCGCCGTGATGTCCGCCTGCGCGAGGATGTTCCCGGCGAAGAGGGTGGTGGTGCCGAGCGTCGCTGAACTGCCGACGTGCCAGTAGATGTTGCAGGGGTTCGCACCATTGATCAGGCTGACAGTGGCGCCGGCTGCGGTAATCAACGTGCTACCGATATTGAAAACGAACTCCGCAGCGGGGTCGCCCTCCGCGTCGAGGACGAGTGGTCCTGTCAAATTAGCCTCAGAAGAGTAGCAATGCACGCCCGGCAAGATCGTGGTATTGCCAAGGTCTGTTACGCCCACAGGCCCCGTCGTGCACGCCTTCGCCCCCAGACCGACGTATGCGGCCGTGAGGGCAGTCTGCGCTTCCTGCGCCACCGCGTCGTTATTGTGAATCGTGCCGCTCAGCACGAGCCCCGGCGGGAATCCGGTGACCGCCGAACCCGCGCTGACGCCCACATTGCCGGTCACGACGCTCGAGCCCGTGTTCGTCACTGTCTCCTTTGCCAGGACGGCAAAGCTCTGGGCATTACCCAGCAACTGCGCGGTCTGGGGCGGGGCAGGGGTGGCCGCCGAATCGAGAGGGAAGGAGTAAGTGAAGCCATCATCGCCGACCGGAGTGCCCGGAGTGCCGCTGAGCGAGTAGTTCGCCCCGTCGCCCGATGCCAGGGAGTCGCTGAGGTTGACATTCTTGGCGTCACCAAAGCCGACATTCCTGACCGTGACGGTCCAGGTGACGGTGTTCGAGACATCGAGATCCACGACAGCCAAGTCGACGGTCTTGGTGATCTCGAGTCTCGGTGCGGGCGAGAAATTCTTGTACAGGATCTGCTTTCCGATCTCTTCCCCGTCGATGGTCGCCACGGCGACGATGCGGGCCGCTGCCTTCTTGTCCGGCGAGAAGAGTGTCACCCAGGTGAACCCATCGGCAAAGGGAGTGCTGATCCCGGTCTGATTGTAGAGCGGGAATTCGCTCGCGATCAGAGGAAAGCGCTCGGCCACAAGACGGGCATTATTGGTTCGCGTATCGGCCTGGTCATCGAAAACCCCGTACGCGAGCGCGATCCTGTTATCATCGGATGTGCCGAACTGCATACTATTGACTCTTTCGGAGTACTGCTGATCGATCTCCCAGCGGACGTCCGCGCCGATCACGGGCCGGACAACCCCTGTGGCATCCTTGAAGCCGACCCACGCGCCGGCAAGGTTCTGGGTGAAGCTCGGCGCGGACTCCTTCTGCTCGACGACCAGGGGTTTGCCGGGATCACCGAAGTTGGTGGAGGTCAAATTGGCGGGGAGGATCCCAAAGGCCTTGTCCTCGAGCCAGGCGTAAAAGACGAACTGACCGGACTGCAGGCTGCCGGAGTCGAGCGGAATGAGGTTCCCCTGATCATCGCGATACACTGCGCGGGGCGCCTCGGAGATCATTGACGTCGCCTCGAGGACTAATGAAATGCTTGAGGTGTGGCCGGCGACGACGTTAATCTGACTGTCCGCACCAACGAACCCAGGCGCGGTCGCCTTCGCCGTGTACTGACCCGGCTCCAAATCGGTGAGAAATCGGTTGCCGGTGAAGGTCTGCGTGAAACTCTCGGGTCCCGTCACAACCACCTCGGCCGACGCCGGATTGACGTTGACATTGAGAGAAGCGACCGTCGACGGCGTTTGAATGACGGTCGTCTCGTCTTTTGTTGCGCACCCGAAAAGCGCCACGGCGAATACGAATGCCGCGAGGAGCCCCCCGATTCCATGGGTAGGGGGAGAATAGCGAAGTGTTCGTGAGTATCTTTTCATTTTATTGAATAGCCCTTGCATGTGCATCTCCTCTTATCTTAAATGTGAACAGCACCACGTCCCTTGAAAAGCACCATGTCCATGTTCGTTATGCGCTTGATGACCTTCGCCCAAGAACCAAGCCATCTACAGGCTGACCATCTGCGCTTCTGCAGTCCTTGTTTCTACCAAGGTCTGCGCAAACCCCCTCCGTGGCGATATTATGCCGATAACGCAGCGTGCAATCTGTTCAAAATTGCTCAGTTGTGAAGATTTATCCGGCAGGCCGCTTCACACTCGCGCTGCCCAAACTCAACGATGCTGAAGGGGAAACTAGTCGTGCAGGACGATCTTGAGGAGGGAGCTGTGAATTTTCAATCCACCTTTGCATTCAATGAAGCCCAGTTTCTCGAACTTCTTCATAAAGAAACTGACTCGTGACCGCGTGGTACCGACCATGTCGGCCAGCGTCTCTTGGCTGATCTTCGGAATGAGAAGGTCCACGTTGTAGCGTTCATCCCCATAGTGGGCCAGCAACAGAAGAATCCGAGCCAACCGCTTCTCGCTTGGATGAAAGATGTGATCCACCAGATCCCCTTCGATTCGAATGTTTCTGGTCAACAGATAGGCCATGAAAAGCTTGGAGAAGGCGGGCTCTTCGTGGAGCACGCGGGTCATGGCGCTCTTTTCAATTCGAACGAGAGTGGAACCTTCCATGGACTTTGCGGTCGCCATGCGAAGCGGCTGATCGATGAGGCAGCCTTCACCAAAAAAGTGAGTCGGCTCCAGAACCGCGATAACGGCTTCTTTCCCTTTTGAGGAGACCACGGTGAGTTTGATCTTGCCTTGCTGGATATAGAACACGGCATCAGCGGCATCCCCTTGCGAAAAGATGCTTTGATTCTTTAGGAACTTCAGCATCGTTTTTCCATTGCCGACTTCTGAAAGGAATGCCTTGGGATTGAACGGCGCGGTTTGTTGGAGTGCCATACGCGTGGCCTCGTCCAGCTTCCGGAACGTCTTCATCAAGAAACTGAGTCGTGACCAATCAGAACCCGGGACAACGGTATTCGTACCGTCAATGTCGTCCCCTTGCCTGCTGATCCTCTGAGACTCAGCAAACCATCAAGCGCAAGGGCGCGCTCTCGCATGCCGATAATGCCAAGCGAATTGGAGCTCACGACCCGCTTCCTGGCAATCCCCTTCCCGTTGTCATTCACCGTCAAAATAAGATGATGGGTTCTCTTGACCAACGTCATCCGCGCCATGGAAGCGTCGGCATGCCGGGCAATATTCGTGAGGGCCGCCTGGGCGATCCGGAAAATAGCGACACTCTCTGCACGGTCAAACTTGGCTTTCCCCATATTCGTCTCAAACAGGCATGGTATTCCCGTGTGTTCTTTGAATTCCCGCGCTTCCGATTTCAAGGTCTTCACCAGGCCCAACTCTTCCAAAACGCCCGGTCGCAATTCATCCGAAATTCTTCGGACCGTCTGGATCAGGGTCGTGACAAGAGCGGACAGCGATCCGATTTTCTTCTGCAACGGCTGTTGCCCGGGAGTCGCCTTGCGGGCGAGCCAGGACAATCCCAACTCCAGGCTGGTCAGCTTCTGACCCAGCTCATCGTGAATATCACGAGCGATCGCGGCCCGCTCAGTCTCGCGTATGGACTGCAGGCGTGTCGCGAGAGCACGCACCTGGTCCCGTGAATTCTTGAGGTTCTCTTCCGCCTGCTTCAAACGGACAACCATGATGTGGCGCTCACCGACAATCGCGTCCACTTGGTTGGTCCTCAGGGCGTGAATGAGCGCCTCCGCCTCTTTCCCCTTGATCTTCGATTCGTGGTAGGGCCGTTTCGGATTACTCATCGCCCGTTACCGGTCAGTCCGAGCACGGCAAGGACTTGCCTATTATCACTGAGGTTGCCCACCACGGTGACCTTCGGAGGGGGCTTGATCAGGATCAACGTGGGTGTCAACAGCACGTGATGTTTGTACGCGGTCGCGGCGTCTCTCAACACGTTCACGGTTTCGATCTTGCAGCGTCCCTTGAGGTGTTCCTCGCAAAGCCGGGCCAGATTTTCCCTGGCTTGCGAGGAGTTTGACTCGTTGCCGGCCACGAAGAGCCGGAAGACATAGGTCGCACCTCGAGCCGTTGCATCCCGTTCCCTCTCACGACTGCGAGCTTTCATCATCGGGCTGCCGTTCTTCCGAATCCCGTCGGATGCGCCGATCGGGCCACCGTATCGCCGGGCTCGGCCTTCCCGAAATCAATCCCTCGATCGGTGATACGGAATTCGTGGAATTGGTCGGAATTCTTCGAGCCTCTTGACTTCATGACGATCAACTGGCGTTTCATCGCGTCACCGATCGGAAGATGGCGTAGAAGGACGACGGTATCGATAATGGACGAAATGCCGATCCCGCTGACTTCTGCGATGATATCAAGGCTGGTCGCCTGGTTGAGATAGAAACAGGTGATGCCGCGCTCTTTACAGACGTTCAGAAGCCGCATCAGGTATTCAAAGGCATGAAACTCCGAGCCCATGCGTCTGCATGCCGAGATCGCATCCACGATCACGTGCCGGGGTTGAAACTCATCCAGAGCTTCCAGGGCATGAAACAAGTGCTCCTCCACTCCCATCGCTTCCGGCAAGTAGGACCGGACCATCAATGTCCCGTTTTTGATCAGCGGCCGGAGGGCAAGACCCGGGCTCAGCATGCTGCCGACCATCGCTTCCGCCGACTCCTCGAAATTGATATACAGCACGCGCTCGCCGCGCCGGCAAGCGGCCTGGCTGAAGATGCAGGCCAGCGTGGTCTTGCCGGCGCCGGCGGTTCCCGCGATCAGGATGCTGGCCCCGCTCCTGTAGCCGCCGGCGAGCACGTCGTCCAGCCGAGCCTGGCCGCTGGACACTTTGGGGCCGAGTGGGGTGTGCTGTAACACGTTGCTGGTGATCGGCATGACGGTGACGCCGGCCGGACTGATGACGAAGGGATATTCATTGCGGCCATATCCTGAACCACGATACTTGATCACTCGCATGCGGCGCGTTGTGATCTGAGCCGTGACGCGCTGATCGACGTTAATGACGCAATCCGCCATGAAGTCCAGAAATGCATACCGGGAATGAGGCTCATCCTGCGGGACCGTTTTGACCGTCATGATCGTCGTCAACCCCCGGTCCAGCAGCCATTCGTGCAGCGCATATAATTCCTGGCGCTCGCGCAGGGGGCTATCGTACAAATACAAGAGCGCGTCCACCGCATCAATCACAATGCGCCGGGCTCGCATGGCCTTGGT
>Ga0184615_10001474_pt1 | contig 12755 bp, 13 predicted proteins | sample PLM4_65_coex_FD_133134 | JGI IMG/M metagenome (GOLD analysis project Ga0184615, IMG submission 133134) | Groundwater sediment microbial communities from an aquifer in East River, Colorado, USA - PLM4_65_coex | ecosystem: Environmental > Terrestrial > Soil > Riparian zone | place: USA: East... | reverse complement strand
CTCGACGATCCCGGCTCGCGCGGTCATGCCACGGCCTCGCGCGACGCGCGGCGGGAGGCGATCCGCCCGCCACCGGTGGCGAGCAGCCCGAGGTCTCGAAGGACGACCGCCATCGCCGCCCGCCCGTCGGGGTCGATCGGCAGGAGCGGGGCGCGGACGGCATCCGAGTCGAGCAGACCCATCAGGACGAGCGCTGCCTTCGCCGGCACCGGGTTGGGTCCGCCCCGGAAGTTGCCCTGGAAAAGCGGCAGCCAGCGCTCGTGGATCCGCCTGGCAGTGTCCCAGTCGCCAGCCCGGGCGGCCGCGCAGAGCGCGACCAGCTCGCCCGGGATCTCGTTGGAGGCGACCGACACGACGCCATCGCCACCCATCGCCAGGATCGGCAGGGTCCAGGCGTCGTCGCCCGCGAGCACGGCCACGTCGCGCGGCCGGTCGCGGCAGATCCGGGCAATCTGGTCGAGGTTGCCGCTGGCCTCCTTGACCGCCACGACGCGGGGATGCTCGGCCAGGCGCAGGAACGTGTCGGCGTTCACGTTGGCGCCCGTCCGCGACGGGACGTTGTAGACGACGATCGGGAGATCGCCCTCGTCGGCGACTGCTCGGAAATGGGCCTCGAGCATCCGGGCGTCGGGGCGGTTGTAGTAGGGCGCCACCACGAGCGCGGCATCGGCGCCGAGCTCGGCTGCGCGGCGGGTCGCGCGGATGGTCGCGGCCGTGTCGTTGGTCCCGGTCCCGGCGACCACCCGGACCCGATCGCGCGAGGCGCGCTCACGGGCGACCTCCACGGTCGCGGCGATCAGGCGTTCGCGTTCGTCGGCGGTCAGGGTGGGGGACTCGCCGGTCGTGCCGCACGGGACCAGCCCGTCGATCCCGGCCAGGATCTGCCAGCGGACGAGCCGGCGAAAGGCGGCCTCGTCGAGGATGCCGTCGGTGGTGAATGGGGTGACCAGCGCGGTGAAGGCACCGCGCAGGCTCGGTCGGTTGGTGGGCGGGGGCGGCGTCGCGGTCGCCGGGGCGGTCAAACGGGTCGAAGCGGTCAGGGTGGACATCGGAGCCTCCTTCAGGCAGCGGTGGGGACGCGAGCGAGCAGCTCGTCGACGATCGGATCGAACGGATGGAGGCCGGGCGCTCGCGGTGCGCGGGCGAGCCAGTCGCCGGCGGCCAGGATCCCCGCGGCGTAGGCGGAGCGATCGCGAGCGGTCAGCCGCAGCTCGACGGTCTCGCCGGCCGCGTCGAAGCCGACCAGGTGCATCCCGGGCGAGGCGCCGGCGCGAACCGTCGCGACCTCCAGGTCGGCCGGCCCGGCCAGGCGCGGGTGACCCGCCACGATGCGGCGGGTCAGGTCGATCGCCGTCCCCGACGGCCGGTCCGGCTTGGCGCGGCGATGCCATTCGACGAGATAGGGATCGAACGCCTCGATGGGCCCAAACAGCTCGACCGCGGCCTCGACGAGCCGGCCGAACAGGACCACGCCCAGGCTGAAGTTGGACGCGGCTACGGCCGCCGCGCCGTACTCCCGGAGCAATGCCTCGACCCGCGGCCGATCGGCCTGCCAGCCGGTCGTGGCCAACACGGCGCGGCGTGCCCCGGCCTCGAGTCCGGCGGCGAGGTTGGCGGCCACCGCGTCGGCCCGCGATGCCTCGACGAGCAGGTCGGCACCGGCCAGGTCGACCGGAGCGTGCCGTCCGGACGGCGGCCTGCCAAGGAGTCGTGCATGCGCGGCGCTCGCGGCGGTGTCGGACCGCGCCCGCAGCGCGGCCTCGACGGCGCGGCCCAGCCCCCCATTCCCGAAGATGATGGTGATCGTCATCTGGTCCCTCGTTTCGCGTCGAGGGGCCGCCGGTGCGGAAGCGATCAGGGCAAAGAAAAACCGCGGTCACCATCGTGGTGCCGCGGCCCCTGGAGCCTCCGTTCCCTGGAGGCCCCGATCCGTCCGTGACGTGCCGGTCAGCGCCCCAGGGCCCGTGCCTCCCGGCAGGGCCGCCAGAGCTTCTTCTTGGACTCCTCCGAGAAGGTGCGGCGGTTCATGCTGCAAGTCTTACGCATTTGGGGTGGTTGATGCAAGCATTATCGATCCGCCTTGCACCATCGCCCCGCGCGGTGGTACACATCGGCCGTGCCCCGTCACCGGCGCCGGCCTGGCCTGAGACGCTACCTCCTGCTCGCCTCCCTTGGTGCGATCGCGCTCTCCGGACTCGGCTCCATCGTCGCGGGCACCATCCCGCCACCGCCGCCGGCGGGCGCCGTCGAGGGCATCGCGCAGGGACCGGTGGACGGACCGGTGGCCGAGCCGGCAGCCTCGGCGCCACCGCCCGCGCTCGTGAGCGCGACGGTCGATCCCGCGGCCCGGACCCGGACCGCCTCCTCGATCGACGGCCTGGATCGCGGCTCAGAGCCCCCCGGCCCTCCGCCCCCGACCGAGCTGCGTGGGTATCGATGGCCCGTGCTCCACGGCCGGGTGACGCTGCCGTTCGGCCCATCGAAGTGGGGCTCCCGCGTCGTCGGTGGCGAGCTGTTCCACGACGGCCTGGACCTGGCCACGTTCTGCGGCGATCGGGTGGTGGCGGCGCACGATGGCGTGGTCCTGGCGGCCAGCCGGCACTACGACACGGTCACGGGCTGGGTCGGCGACCTCCAACCGTACCTCGATCGGCTCGACGCCAAGAGCCTCTGGTCGACCCTGCCGATCGTCGTCGTCATCGACGACGGCAACGGCTACCGCAGCATGTATGCCCACCTGTCCAAGGCGGTGGTCGAGAAGGGCCAGACGGTGTCGGCCGGTGAGCTGATCGGCTATGAAGGCAAGACGGGGCGGGCGTCCGGCTGCCACCTTCACTACGGGCTGTTCAGCCCGCTCGAGCTGGCCAGGTTCGGGATCGATCCGGGGGTCGTGGAGCGGATGCTGCTACCGGCCTGGGAGATCGCCCGGGTCGACCCGCTGCTGGTGCTCCCCGATCGCGCGATCCACCAACCGAGCGCTGGCACCGCCGCTCCCGCGCCCGGTGGGACGAGGGAGTCGCCCGTCGCGGACTGACCGCGCCCATGCGAACGACCGCCAGTTGGCCTCGCCGATCAGTCGATGTGGCGGTAGCGCCGTCCGATGAGCGCATAGCCGGGCAGCCGCCCCAGGGCCTCGGCAAGCGACGGGCCGGCCGACCCATCGCGCATCTCGAGCGCCAGCTTCGGCTGCTCGCCCGGGGCCACGTCGGCCGGGCGGGCATCGACGATCGCCAGGTCGATCGCGATCCGTCCCGGTTCCGGCGCGCCCAGACCGTCGATCAGGGCGGTCGGCCGGTTGCCGGCCTCGTACTCGGCGCGGATCTCGGCCTCCGCTCGCCAGTTCGGCCGGCGGAGCAGGATCGCTCGCCACGCGTCGGCGACGTCGGCCGTCACGCCATGGTCGCCCGTGCCCACGTCCTCGCCGCGCGCCCAGCGGGCTGCCTGGTGGAGGAGCGCATACTCGTCGAGGTCGGCGTAGGCGGTCAGCCGCTCGGCCGGTGAAGCGTCGCCGAAGATGGCCCGGATGGAGACGCCGAAGACCTCGGCCAGGTCGAGGTCGATCGCCCGGACGGTCCGGTGGAAGTAGACCTGCTGGTACATGAACCGCCGGGCGGTCAGGAACATCTCCAGCGCGGCAAGGCCCGGCTCGTAGAGAGTCAGCCCGCGCTCCGAGATGAACGCATAGCGACGAAGCCGCTCGACATCTACCGGACCGACCGCCACACCGGTCAGATAGGCGTCGCGCCGAACGTAGTCCAGGTTGTCCACGGTGAACACGCCCGACAGCAGCGGCTGCAGCCAGCGAACCCAGCGCGGCATGGCTGGATCGGCCAGGGCGGGCTTGGCGATGAGGTATGAGACCCAGGCCGGATCGATCCGCTCGGCGTCGGCAAAGGCATCGCGCTCCGGGTCGGCGCCCGGGGCGCGCCGCAGCCCGGCGATCAGCGGTCCGAGCTCCTGCTCGATGATCTGCTGGGAGAGGTCCTCGTGGGTCAGCCGCTTGCCGGCCGCCCGGCGCGGATCGGGCGGGGCGGCGAACGCGACCAGGACGTGATCGTCGAAGAAGTGGGCGAACGGTCCGTGGCCGACGTCGTGGAGCAGCCCGGCCATCCGCAACGTCTCGACGACCAATCCCTCCGAGGGCAGCGCGTCGCCGGCGCTCGACACGCCTCGACGCAGGCTCGGATAGAGCGACCGGGCCCACAGCCCGGCTTCGTGCATCACCCCCAGGCCATGGGTGAACCGGGAGTGCTCGGCCGTCGGGAAGACCCAGCGGGCGCTCTGGAGCTGGCTGATCCGGCGAAGTCGCTGGAGCCACGCGGTGTCGAGGAGGTCCTCCTCGGCGACGTCCTCGTCGGGCAGTCCGGCGGCCGCGGATTCGCCTCGCTCGAGGCGCTTGGTCAGCTCGACGTACCCGTGGATCGGGTCGCTGATCAGGTTCACCGCCCGGAATGGGTGCCCCGACGTCACGAGCTCATGGCACCCAGACGCGGAGCTCGGGCGACCAGGGGCCGACGTTTCCGGCCAGATCGCGAGCACGGACGCGCAGGCCGTACCAGTGGCCGCGCGCCCGGTTGATGGCCGTCCTGGTGGTGCTCGTCGTGCCCGTACTGACCGTCACCCAGCCCCTACGGTCGGTGCGCTGCTGCACCGCAAAATCGCGCAGTCCCGCGGTATGCGACTGGAGCGCCGGATCCGACCCGGACCACGTCCACCGGACGTCGTCGCCCGAGACGCTTCGGTCGGTCAGGGTCGCCTTCGCACCGGTTCGGTCCTTCGACTCGGTCAGCACGATCGACCCATACGTCCGACCGGAACTCGATACCGCGAGCCCGATCCCCAGGTAGTTGAAGGAGCTGCTGGTCAGCAGCGTCCAGTGGGATGGGCTGTTGCGCCACATGTCGAACAGGTGGGCCGCCGCGGCGCTCGACGACGCCGTTGAATAGGCGATGACCTCGCCGTAGCCGTACCACTGGATGGCGTGCCCTCCCAGCCCACCGTCGAGCGATCCGGCCGCCCCGTGACTGAGCACGTCGATCGACGCCATGGCCGTGGCTCGCTCGTCGGCGAGCGTCCAGAGTCGGTAGTCCGAGCGCAGGGGAACCAGTCCGCTCGCGGCGCGGGCCTCGTTGACCGCGGCCATGATCTGGCGCTCAGGGGCGCTGATCGAGGTCCCGCTCGCGGCGGCGACCGGGATGCCGAGCAGGGCAAGCGCGAGGCCGAGGGGGAGCAGCTTCATCGGCGATCGTCCTCGTAGCGCTTCAGGGCACGCCTGAGCGTGGCGGTGACATCCCCCCGGAGCGACGCTGGTGCCAGAACCTCCACGTCGTCGCCCCAGGCCAGGATCCAGAGCCGGATCTCGATGGTGCCCGACACCGTGGCGCGCCAGTGAAGCGAACCGTCTACCTCCGTGGCGACGGCCTGCGTGGGATGCCAGGTCGCTTCGAGGACCCGGGACGCCACGCGAGGCGCAAAGCGTAGCACGACCTCGACCGGTTCCTGGTCGGCGATGATGTCCCAGGCCGCCCGGAGCGAGCTTGCCGTCGCCGCCGGATCGGGTGGCTCGAACGTTCGTGGGGTCAGCGCCGCGCTCCGGATCCGCTCGACCTTGAACGTCCGGATCGCCTGGCGGCCCTCGTCGAACCCGATCAGGTAGAGGGCATGGGTCTGCAGCGACGGCTCGAGCAGGTAGGGCCGGACCGTGGCTCGGCGAGGGGACGCGCCGCGGTCGTAGTGGGCCGGTTCGTAGTCGATCGTGACGACCCGTCGCTCGGCCCAGGCCTTGGTCAGGAGCCGCACGTTGGCGCTGAAAGTTTCGTCGCGTGGCGCCTTCGACAGGATGTCGAGGGTCCGCTCGACGTGCTCGGCGAGCGCCGGCGGCAGGCCCTGCTCCAGCTTCTCGAACGCCGCGGCCAGGTCCGGGTCGTACTTGTCGGCGTAGCGGACCATGAGCCGGGCCGACAGGACGACGGCCATCGCCTCGGACTGGGTCAGCTTGAGCGGCGGAAGGAACGCCTTCTCCTGGTCGATCCCCCAGCGCCCGCCGTCCGCCCAGACCGGGACCCCGATCTCCTCGTCGATGGCGCGGAGATCGCGGTAGACCGTGCGGACCGACATCCCGACCCGCTCGGCCAGGTCGGCCGTACGGATCCCGTCGGGGTGCGCCTGGAGGATCGAGACGAGACGCGTCAGCCGTGCAAGCCGGTCGCGCTTGGTCGCGTACCGGCCACGGTCGTCGTCGATCGTCATCTGCTCGGAGGATAGATGATGAAGTTGCGACCCCGCTCGGTGGCGGTCAGGATCAGGTCCACCGTTCCCTGGAGCGCGTCGGGCACGACCCCCGCCGCTTCGCCGTTGGCGCTGCCGGCGACCTGCCCGACCTGGCCATCGAGGAAGACCCAGTAGTCCAGCTGGCCACGCCAGCGGTGGAGGTCGGCCGACCCGACGAGCCAGCGGACGGCCGGGAAGGCCTGCTCGAACGTGGTCCCGTCGACCGCGATGCGGCAGCGCCGGGCCCGGGCGCCGTCGAGGACCTCCACGCCATGATCCTCGGCCGTCGCGCGGTAGTCCGGGGTGAGGGCGACGGACACCGCCTGGACGTCGAGCGTGTCGGCAATGACCTGCTCGGCCGCGACGGTCCGCCAGCCGAGCGTCGGCGTCCGGACCCAGGCACCGTTCCCGACCCGGGCGGATCCGTAGTCACCCAGCTCGCGATTCGTCGCGACGTAGGCGCGCCACCGGAAGTCGTCGCCGGCCCGCAGCCCGGACAGGTCGATCGTCCCGATCGGGCGCAGGTCGACGGTGGCGTCCAGGGTCATGTGCACCCGTGCGCTGGTCCCGGCCGACAGCGGCATGTCGCAAAGCGGTGGCTGGGCGTCACCGCCGGTCGGGCCGAACCGAGAGCTGCTGGCCGCCCGGTCGCGCAGCGCGATGTCGTTGGCGACCGCCACACCGCCGAAGGCCGCACCCGATCCGCCCGTCGCAGCCAGCGCGATGGCCAGGCCGGCCACCAGCCGATCCCGCCGAAGGGCCGCTCCGCCGCGGATCCGGCGAGCCACGCCAAAGCCGGCGAACAGGCTGGTCGCCGCCAGTGCGATGAGCCATGGATAGGCAGCTTCGACCGACGGCAGGAGCGTCTGCGAGCCATAGGCGGTCAGCTGGTCGACGACGCCGACGATCGACGGGATCAGGCACAGCAGGCCAACGACCCCGAGCCATACCAGCGCCGGGAAGGCTCGATGGCCCCGGGCCACTGGCGGCCAGACCACGCCGGCGATGGCGATCGCGATCGGCCCCAGCGCCGTCAGCCCGACGATCAGGTCGAATGGGCCGCCGGGCCGGTAGGTCAACAGGATCAGCCCGCCGGAGATCGTCCAGGCGGCGACCAGCGCGCCACCGATGAGTCGGAGCTCGAAGATGCGGACCCGCACCTCGAGAGTCTATCGGGCGGCCGGGCCGGCGGGCCGGTGGGCCGCCTGACCCCAGTCGGGCCATCCGATCGGGCCCCCCGGTGACGGTGCGCAAGTACCAGTCGGGATGGGACGGCCGGGTCATCGCGATCGGTCGCGGTCCACCCGACGATGCGCGTACCGCACCCAACCGGATCGGACCGGTGGCGGCAAGGACCGAACCGAGGACCAGGTGACATATGGCCGGCCGGGCGCCGCGCGGATCACGGGATCTCGAGCGATCATCTCGTCTCGGCTCGCGACCGGTGCTGGTCGCGGCGGCCTCCGCGGGCGGATCTGGTTCCGAAACCAACAGCTCGACGGACAGCACGCCCCAGACGGCGACGCACGCGCCGGCACCGACGCCGTCCCCCCGGGCGGTCTGGCGGCTCCTCCAGATGAAGGGCTTGACTCCCGATGAGGCGGCCAACATGACCGCCTTCCTGTACGGCCTGCCGACGGCTGATCTCCGCTGGACCCTTCCCCAGCTCAACCAGCTCCTCTTCCTTCGCCAATTGCGTCAGTCGGGCCGCTTCGGCTGCACCGACGGGGGTCTCACCCCCGGGGCCTGACCAACTCCTCCGACCCGACGGCGATCTCTCCTCCGCCGCCGGGACGCTCTCGTCGAAGCGGCGCCGAGCCTCCTCCCGGCGCCGCTTCGACATCTCTGGCGGCCATGCCTGCCGGCAAGCCGCGCCCGCGGGTACCATCCGCGGGTGCCTCCGGCGATCACGTTCACGAGCGACTTCGGGCCGTCCGCGCCTGCCGTGTGCCGGGCGGTCATGCTCCGGTTCTGCCCGGACGCGACGATCATCGACATCTCGCACCAGGTGCCGCGCTACTCGATTCGCGACGGCGCCGGGACGCTCGTCTTCGCCCTGCCGTGGATGCCGGTCGGGGTCCACGTCGCCGTGGTCGACCCGGGCGTGGGGACCGATCGCCTCGCCGTCGCGCTGCGGACCGGGCGGGGCGACATCCTGCTCGGGCCAGACAACGGGTTGCTGATCGAGGCGGGCGAGGCGCTCGGCGGGATCATCGAAGCACGGTCGCTCGAGAACCGCGCGCTGATGCTGCCGGACGTGTCGAACAGCTTCCACGGGCGCGACGTTTTCGCACCGGTGGCGGGCCACCTGGCCGCGGGCACGCCGTTCGCGGCGGTCGGCCCGGTCGTGCCGCTGGACCGCCTGGTCCGGCTCCCGGCGGCGCGGCCGGCCATCGGCGACGGCGTGCTGGATTCGGTGATCGTCCACGTGCTGATCTACGGGAACGTGACCCTCGCCGGGACGCCGGCCGACCTCGAGGCGGCGATCGGACCGCTGACAGCGGGCCGGCCGCTCAGAGTGTCGTTCCCGGAGCACGGTGGCGCGCCCGCCGTCGAGGAACGGACCGTGTGGGCCCGGACGTTCGCCGACGTCCCGCTCGGGGCGTCGCTGCTGTACTCGGACTCGGAGGGCCAGTTGGCGCTGGCCGACAACCAGGGCGACGCGGCGGTGCGGCTCGGGCTCGCCCTGGACCGGCCGGTCCGGATCGCCCCCGGCTGACCGGTCGCCGCGACGACCGGCGCACCCCTCGTCGAGGACGATGACGTCGGGGTAGACTCACCCCCGCCACACCGAAGGAGAGTCACCACCATGCGAACCCTGCCCAGAGTCGCCATCCCCGCGGTCGTCGCCATCCTCGTCGCCGCGTGCACCAGCGCGGGTGCCACGTCGAGCCCATCGGCGACCGAGGCGAGCGCACCGTCCGACGCCGCCACGAGCAGCGCCGAGATCGCCCCGACCGCGACGCCCGACGCCTGCGCCAGGGAGAACCTCGCGCTCGTCACGGATGGCACGCTGACGATCGGCACGGACAACCCGGCCTACCCGCCGTACTTCGACACCGATCCCGCGGATCCGGCGTGGGAGCTCGGCAACCCCACCAATGGGAAGGGCTTCGAGAGCGCCGTGGCCTACGCGGTCGCCGACGAGCTCGGGTTCAGCGCGGATGAGGTCACCTGGGTGGCGGTCAAGTTCGACAACGCCTATGCGCCGGGCCCCAAGACGTTCGACTTCGACATCAACCAGGTCTCCTACACGTCGGAGCGGGCCCAGGCCGTCGACCTCTCGGACGGCTATTACTTCCTGAACCAGTCGCTGGTCGCGGTTGGCGGCACGCCGATCGCCGAGGCCACGAGCCTCGCCGACCTCGCCGGCTACCAGTTCGGCGCCCAGGTCGGAACGACGAGCTACGACACGATCGTGGAGGTCATCAAGCCGACCAAGGAACCGCGCGTGTACGACTCGAACGACGCGGCGATCGAGGCGCTCAAGAACAAGCAGATCGACGGCCTCGTGGTCGACCTGCCGACGGCCTTCTTCGTGACCGCCGTCCAGGTCGAGGGCGGCGTCATCGTCGGCCAGTTCCCGCCGACAAGCGGCGACCAGGAGTACTTCAGCCTGGTCCTGACCAAGGACAGCCCGCTCACCGCCTGCGTCAACCAGGCGATCGGCGCGCTCCTGGCCGATGACCGGCTCGACCAGATCACCCAGGAGTGGCTCGCCGACAAGGCGAACGCCCCGGTCCTGCAGCCGTAGGCGACCCGGACCAAGCTGGCGTGCTCGGCGGCGCCGATCCGGCGAGGCGCCGCCGGGCGGATGACCCGAGCTCCGGCCGGCCGGAGGCCCGACACCGCCCGGCCCGGCGGCCCGGCGTGCTCCGATCGACGCTGATCGCGGCCGCGAGCACGGTCCTCGTCTTCGGCGCCATCGGCTGGTTCCTGGTCAACGCGCCCGGCTGGGCCCGGGTCCAGGCGTCGTTCTTCAACGGGGAGGTCTTCGCCAGGTCGTTCCCTGCGATCGCCGGGTCGTTCTGGGTGAACGTCCAGCTCTTCCTGGTCGCCGAGGTGCTGATCCTCCTGCTGGGACTGCTGGTGGCCGTCCTGCGCAGCCTGCCCGGACCGGTCTTCTTCCCGCTCCGCTTCCTGTCGACGGTCTACGTCGACGTGTTCCGCGCCCTGCCGGGCGTGCTCGTGATCTACATCCTGGGGTTCGGCATCCCGGGTCTCGGGATCGTCGGTGTCCCGGTCGAGCCGTTCCTGTACGCGGTGGTGGCACTCACCCTGATCTACTCGGCCTACGTCTCCGAGGTCTACCGATCGGGCATCGACTCGGTCCACCCCAGCCAGTCGGCGGCCGCCCGCTCGCTCGGCCTGTCGCATTGGCAGACGCTCCGGTTCGTGGTCATCCCGCAGGCCGTCCGGCGGGTGATCCCGCCGCTCCTCAACGACTTCATCGGCCTCCAGAAGGACACGGTCCTGGTCTCGTATATCGGGGTCGTCGAGATCTTCCGGCAGTCCTACATCAAGCAGGCCGGCTCGTTCAACTTCACGCCGTACATGGCGACGGCCCTCGTCTTCATCATCGTGACCATCCCGCTCGCGAGGTTGACCGACTGGCTGATCAGCCGGGACCGTCGGCGGCAGGCCGGCGGTGGCGTCCGATGACCCGGCCGGTCGGGCACCCGGCTCTCCGGATCGAGGGCCTGTACAAGGCGTTCGAACGGACCGAGGTCCTGCGTGGCGTCGACCTGACCGTCGAGGAGCACGAGGTCGTCTGCCTCATCGGAGCGTCCGGATCGGGCAAGTCGACGCTCCTGCGCTGCCTGAACCTCCTCGAACCGATCGACGCCGGACGGATCTACCTCGGTTCCGACGAGCTCACCGCGCCCGGCGCGGACATCAACCGGGTCCGACGACGGGTCGGGATGGTCTTCCAGGCGTTCAACCTGTTCCCGCACATGTCCGTCCTCGACAACGTCACCCTTGCGCCACGGAAGGTGCTCAAGACGCCACGGGGGCAGGCCGAGGCCGACGCGGCGGCCCTGCTCGACCGGTTCGGTCTCGCCGACAAGCGGTCCGAGTACCCGGACCGGCTGTCCGGCGGCCAGCAGCAGCGGGTCGCGATCGTGCGCGCCCTGGCGATGCGACCCGACCTGCTCCTGCTCGACGAGGTCACCAGCGCCCTCGATCCGGAGCTGGTGGCCGAGGTGCTGGCGCTGGTCCGTGAGCTTGCCGCGGGGGGGATGACGATGCTGATCGCGACCCACGAGATGGGCTTTGCCCGCGACATCGCCAATCGCGTCTGCTTCCTCGACGGCGGGGTCATCCTGGAACAGGGCCCGCCGGACGCCATCTTCCGGGCGCCGCGCGAGGCGCGGACCCGCCAGTTCCTCGATCGGATCATCCAGGCCGGCCGGCTCTAGGCCTGGCCGGTCGGGGTCGGCCCGCGGGTCCTAGCCGCGCCGCAACGGTCCGCGCGCGGCGTCCACGAAGACGCCGAACAGCCGCTCGAAGGCGGGTGGCGTCGACTCCGTGCGCTCGGGATGCGACTGGACGCCGATCACGAAACGGCCGTCGGCGGCCTCGAGACCCTCGACCAGGTCGCCGGCCGGGCTGGTCGCCCAGGCGCTGGCCAGCAGGCCGGGCGCAAGGTCGGCTGCCCGGACGGCCTGGTGATGGTAGGTGTTGACGGTCAGGACGCCGCCACGGGCATTCGTCGGGAACAGGATGCGGGTGAGCCGCGTGCCCGGCGCCAGGCGCAGCGGATGACTGGCCGCCGGCCCGTGCCCCCAGCTCGCGCCGATGTGGCCATCGACGTGCTGGAGCAGCGTTCCACCCGAGAAGACGTTGATCGCCTGGAACCCGCGGCAGATCCCGAGGACCGGGACGCCCCGGTCCTGCGAGGCCGCCCAGGCCTCGGCCTCCAGCGCGTCGCGTCCGGGCTCGACGTCGGTCGCGCCCTGCATGGGGCGGCCGTAGCGGCCCGGCTCGACATCCGCGCCGCCGCTGAGCAGCAGCCCGTCCATCGAAGCGAAGGCGGCCGCGCGGTCGGCCGGCGTCGATGCCTCGTCGAGCACGATCGGATCCGCACCGTGGCGGACCAGGCTGGCCGGGTAGAGCTGGTTCTTGCGGCGGGCGATGTCCGGATCGCGCCGGTCGGCGGCCGAGGCGACGGTGACGACGATCCTGGGTGCGGACGAGCCGGGTTGGCGCATCGGCCAACGATACCGTCCGGGATCAGGCGGGGCTGCCGCCCGCGGTGGGCAAAGGGGAGCCGGGGTCGGGCGATGGTGATGCCGGAGCTGGGGTCGGGGTCGGCTTGAGGGTGGGTTCGGGCAGCTCGTCCTCGTCGACCACCTCGGTCGGGATGAGCCGCAGGGTCCAGCCGACGACGATCCGGTCCGGCGCATAGCCCGCCGAGTCCGGGTCGAGCGAAGGGTACCGATCGCGATTCCAGTAGGCGATGCTCCGCGCCGTCGTCCCTTATG
>Ga0184615_10001473_pt1 | contig 12765 bp, 5 predicted proteins | sample PLM4_65_coex_FD_133134 | JGI IMG/M metagenome (GOLD analysis project Ga0184615, IMG submission 133134) | Groundwater sediment microbial communities from an aquifer in East River, Colorado, USA - PLM4_65_coex | ecosystem: Environmental > Terrestrial > Soil > Riparian zone | place: USA: East... | reverse complement strand
AGTATGGATTGGACAACTGCATCCGGGTAAGTTCAGCCAAGCCGACAAGGACATGGCCAATGAATACCTATTCAATGAAGCCAATCCAAAGTTTGTAAATGAAAAAGCGGGGACAAAAGCCGAAACAAAGAAGGCGGGAAAAGAATGGCCGCAGCCGAACAAGAACGGAGTCTATCCAAAAGAGAACGCCGAACATACTGAATACCGATCGAAGAAGGCCAGTGCTGATATCAATGTTCTTCAGACCAACAAGGGATGGATTAATGCGATTACCTACTCGCACAAGGTCGGTCAGCAATCGGGAATGTCGGAACCCCTGTCTACCGATAATCCGGTATTTGAGACGCGCGAACAGGCGTTCGCCGATGCCGCAAATAGACTGGTAGCGCATCAGAAAAAAGAAGCCCGTGGCGTGATGAAGAAGGGTGCCGAGGAGATAACTAAGTGGGCAAACTGGACTAAGGCTCAGGTAGCACTCAAGAATAGGATTGCAGTAAATATGCAGAAGGGCATGGATGCAGGAGAGGCATTCAAAGCACAGGAAAAGGAGGGAACAGCAGATGCCGAAAAAGTACGAGTCGATGAGGGACCAGTTCAAGAAGGAGGGTCTGCCGAGCCCGGCGGCGAAGGAGAAGGCGGCAAAGATATTTATATCTCAGGCCAAGAACCAAAGCAAGGCAGCGAAGTCTTTACGCAAGGACTAAAAGCTAATAATGCTGTGTTTTCTGGAATAATAAAGAGCCTCTTTAGTGATGCCAAGACGAGTAGCGACCGCCGGAGCCTTCAATCCGGAATTGAACAACTTTTTGGCGAGAGCGAGATTCCACGATATATTGCCCGCGGGATGACGGGACTTCCAATCGATAAGATCCGTGCGTTTCAACCTTCTCCTGACAGTATCAATACTGCAATTAATTTTTTGAGCAATCTGACCGGCACTGAGGCCTTCAACGAAAAGGGTTTTGACGGCCTCAGTGCTGATGGAAGACACCTGGTGCATGCTGGTGTGTTCGTTGCGCTTCATGATGCGAAGATTTTTAATAGAGTTATTCAGGCCATTCCCGTCAATGTGGTGAACGACTTCATCGGTAAGCAGGTTTCTACCGAGCATCTTTTGAGCAACCAAGATATGCTCGTGGATAAGTTTGCCTCTGAGTTCGGACCTAACGAAACGATATCTTCTCCGGTATTTAGTTTCACCAATGCGGTGCTTTCCGAGATCCCAAAGATGGTTGCATCGTCTAGAGCAGAAGGTTTGCTTCCCATTAAACTCACTTCTGTACCGAGTAACGTCACACCCGCATTGGGCGCACTTTCTGGTAATAAGTTTGGTCTTTCGCATGAGAACGAGATTAACACAAAACAGCAGGAAAGTCAACAGCCAGCGGAAACCCGGCCAGCGGCCGGTGACGAGGGGAAGCAAGTAAAACCCGAGGTTATCACCGTCGCCGATATCCCCGCCGACTTGGAGATCACGACGACGGCTGTCCACGAGAATACGGGGAATCCGGTGCGGCTCAAGGAGAACGCAAGGGCAGCTTTTACGCGCGTCCAGGCGGATATTGACGCCTTTCAGGAGGTGCAGAATTGTCTCGGGTAATCAGTGAAGCTGTTTTCCAGAAGGCATTGAAGGACGGCAAAGTAGACGCGCGCGGAACACGCGAGGCACGCCGGAACGATCGCTCTGCATCTCTTGATCCCGAAGCAGATCACCCGCTCCTCGCGCAGGGCCGGGCCATGCAGGCCGTGGCAATGCACTTGGGCGATCAGGGGCGAGCCATGGAGGACGCCGTCAGGGAACTCGGGGCGGCGCTCAAGAGTCAGGGCGGAGAAGTCGCAGCGGCCGTTAAACTTCTGTCCAGCCTCGTTGAGCAGAACAATGCGCTGATCAGGCAGATGGCGCTCAATATGGCGGCGATGCACAAGAGCCAACAGGCTAAGCCTCAGACGCAGGCAGAGCCGCAGCAGAGACGGCCCGTGAAGCTCAAGATCAACCGTAACGCCTCGGGTTTTACAGAAAGCATAGACGTTATTCCGTCGTAAGGAAGTGGACAGATGGCTTATCTCGTAGGCTACGCACAGACATTTTTAAACGGTTCAGGCACACTGAACGCCAACATGCCGGCGCATCAGGCAGATGACATCCTGATCGCCTATGTGACCGTTGACTCCGGCACAATAACGCTGCCGACAAGCGGCGGCGGTGGCGGGACATGGGCGGCATTGCCTTCCGCTCCGGCTAACCCCGTAACCAATACCATTGTTACCTATCTTGCCTATCTGAAGGCGTCTGGATCGGCGGAGACATTCCCCGGCGTGGTGATGCCGGACGCCTACACCTGTACCATTTATTGTTTCAGAGATTGCTATGTGGCAGGCACGGCGGCGCAGATATTCGATTCAGTGACTCCGGTTAATACAACCTCGGCAGCGGGATATACGGTCACGAGTTCTGCGGTCACGACCAATACAGTGGACTCGCTGATTGTTTATCTGATCGCGCAGAGTCAGCCGAGCACTCTTCCATCAAGTGTCTTGTCGCAACCAGGTGTGATGTGGATTGACCAGAACGATACAGGAGGCACGACGGCAACAACTGAAGCGCATCAGACGGCAGCGTGGTATATGCAAAGGGCTATAAGCGCGTGTCCCACTCCAGCGTTTGTTTCAAGCGTGTCAGATGCCTTTTGTAAAGTAACCTTCGCCTTGCGGAATAAAAGCGGAGGCCGCATCCCGGCCTACATCGACGACGTGACTTCTCCGGGAGCGATGATTACGGGCGGACATCATATCGTTGCAGCGAACAATATCACCTGCACGACCAATGGAATTACCGACGCAATCAATTCCAAGACGGCAACGCCTGGAACGGCAATTAACGGCGCCGACTTTGGCATAAACCCATTTTGTAACGCATTATCACTGGCCGCTGCACAAACCGCGAAGACGGCGTTGGTTGGGCCAGAGATCACGCTCACTGCCGTACTTGATGCTTCGGCGGGCCTGATCATGGGCAGCTTCATCGCAGGATCGCCCAAAATGGGCACATTCGGCATCGGGACCGTGGCGGATGGCGGCGTGGTGGTGCGCCTTGGATCGGGCTCAGCGGGTACGACGTTGTGGAATGCCTACCAGGTAGCCGCCAAGGATTCAAAGGTCACGACAGAGCAACGGTGCGTATTTGCCATTGAAGCCGGATATGCGGGCTCGGCATATGCAAGTGGGGCGGGTGGCAACTGTTCGGCCAGTGCGGTCAAGTTTCTCCAGTTTTTACGGAATGCCCCGTACTTTTCCAGTGCGGTCTATATGTCCGAGCTGCATTTCGTCGGCAGGCAGGTGGTGGCGGGCGGAGACTCTGCGAATCCGGTGGGCATTACGGGACTGGTCGAGGTTGGAAAGTCATTCCGTCTGCCGGTGATCCAGCAAGCTGGGGCCAACGGCATCGTTTCTTTCGCCCCAGTCCAGATTGGTGGCGGCGATGCTGTTTATTTTATAGTTGACGCCGGGGCGATTCAGTTTCCCAGCCGTGCAAGCGCGAGTGCCAAAGACGTCCAGTATCACGCCTCCGACAACAAAGTGGGGCTGTATCTCGCCGGGAAGTCCGGCGACACTATCAAGCTGACCAACTCCGTCGTCACGTCCGCGACGCCATATATTTTTGAGATAACCGCCGGCGCGACGAGTGCGGCAACGTGGGACCTGTCCGGCTTGGTGCTGGTGGGCGCGAACGTCACGCTCAGGAACGTGATGACCTTCCTCGGCATGTCGTTTTCAAGCTGCCCGACTCTGATTTTTTCTGGCTGTTCGCTTGACGGCTGCGCGATTTCCAAAGTGCCGGCGGGCAATGACACGCTTACAACGGACGCGAGCACGAATATCGACAACTGCACTATTAATGTAACGGGAGTGTCGAGCGGAAACAGGTGGTGCTCCGTGGCCGATCCGACCATCTTCTCCGGATGCTCATTTACCGGCGGCGGCGGACACGCCATCAGGATCACCACGCCGGGAACGTACAATTTCATCGGCAGCGTCTTCACCGGATTCGGCGCGGACGGCAGCACTGGCGCGGCGATATTCAACGATTCCGCCGGCGAGGTCATCCTGAACATCAGCGGCGGCGGCAACGCCCCGACGTACAAGAACGGTACGAACGCCACGACCACGGTGAACAACAACGTCACCCTGGCCATCTCAGCTCCCGTCAGCTTGGTGGGCGCCGAGATCAGGATATACGACATGGACAACAACCCGGCGGGGAGCCTCGGGACCGAGCTTGCCGGAACGGAATCGCACAACGCCTCGACCTATGACTTCAGCGGAGCGGCGGGGAACACCGTATGGATACAGATCATGCTTGCGGGATATGAGGAATTTGGACAGTCAACCGTAATGCCGTCAACCAGCGGCGGATTTACCGCACTCGTAAAAAAAGAACTCAATGCGTAAAGGAGAATAATCATGCTCATCGACCACACCAACTACAGCACGAACCTGAAGCAATCGGCGAACGCGAGAGGTGCGGCGCCCGACGGGAACGTCTACTTCGACGTTGCCAACAACGAGATACAGTTGATCGGCGTCGATGAGCTGGCAACGGTGGACTTCGGCGGCGGCGCGGTGACGAATCCGCTCAACAACACCGACGGGATCACCCTCCGCGCTCTTTATAATTTTGAGAACGCCCGCCGCGTGGTAAACGAAACCCTGCGGCAGTACCTCCGCGCGACCAAGGGCAACTACCGGTTCGCCGGCGCGTTCTCCTTCGGGAACGGCGTAAAACTCGACGGGACCGACCGGAACAAGATCCGAAACTCCGGTTGGCTGGAATACGCCGACACCCAGGACGGCTTCACGGACATCGACCGCATCTATCACGGCGTCGTCTCGCTCGTCGATGTGCAGGCGGGGACCGTGCCCTACTGGACGCTGGTAACGGCAACCGATGAGACAACCCTTCAGGCCGCGACGTGGACCAACTTCGTCCGCACCGGCGACATCAACGAAGCCGTACCAGTCTATGGCGACACCGCCTTCGGAGACGCGGGCGCGGGAGACTTCGACTACACCACCCGCATACTGGTCGTGCGCGTCCGGTCGTGGGGCTACAACCCCGGCGAGACCACTTCCGTCCTGACCGGCATCGCCGAGTTCTCCGGATTCTCCGCCGGCTACGGCGTGGGCGAATCGCTGAATCCCTCGAACTCCTATTCCGTGGCCGACGTGTACGGCGGCGCGAAGATCGCCCCGTGGACTGGCATGAGTCTCGAAAAGCTCGCCGCTCCGCAGACCGAGACCGGGTTCAACGAAGCGGACGGAAACTTTACGTGGGTGCTGAACAACACTGGCGGCGGAACAGTACAGCAGTGCGCCGCCTATCTCGACGCGGCAACCCTTCAGTCGGGCGACGTGGACGAAGGCGCGGTCTCGGTGTATGGCGGCAAGAAGGGCCGCGTCTGGTATGCAAGAAACGCGGCAGGCAAGGTGGTCACCTCCTCAGTCGGCGGAGCGGGACTTTTCATCGAAGGACTTTCGACAGCGGAAAAGCAGAACGTCATCATGACCGACAACGCCGCTGCGGAAAAGACCTATCCGTACTTCCCCGAAGTGCAGATCACCGTGGGAGCCGTGGCGATCGCGGACACGGACGCCTGGTATCACGTTTACTATGCCGACGGCGCGGCCGCCGCGGACTTTGACACCGCGGGAGCCGTTACGGTGAATGACTATCTCGGCGATCCGGTGAAGGGTAATGTCGCAACCGATCAAGTGGCCGGTAAGATCAGCTTCGCCTATGCCTACGATACGAACACCCAGGCGGGCCTTGCGGCAGGCGTAAATAAAGACATCGTAGTCATCGTCGAAGGCGACGGCGGCGCGGCCCAGGCCATCACCTACGCAACGATCACCCGAGATGCGGTGGTGGCTATATCCTGTCAGCCCCCGGCGGACACGAACGCTTAAAGGAGTTGAATAATGTCAGTAGCAGTCCCCGTCATAGATTCATGGAATGGAGCAACCCGCAGAATCTACCTGAAGCAGGGGATAACCGCGTTCCATTGGATCGACGATATTTACAAAGAGTACCGCAACTGGCGGCGAACCGACGAGACCGCCCGCGTCTGGGCCCCGCTCATGGCCGCAGCCGGGAACAATCCAAAAGGCGGCGGCAAGTACACACCCCGCTACATCACCCTTTTGGATGGATGCAGAGTCGTTCCGTATGACGAGAACATACTCATTGTCGTCACGGGCGAGGCTATCACCGACAACGCCGATGTGGACCCCGATCCGTTCGATACGAGCACGAGAACACAAGCCTTGAAGCTCTACATCACCCCGCCCGCGTCGGAGCTGGTCCGGGCAGAGGCGGAGATCGCCGCCGTCAATAGAATGTCGTATGATGAAGGCGTGACCATAGATGTTGTTAACGGCTTCTATGCCTCAGACAATAAGCCGAATTTCGGTAACAGGCAGTTCCCCTGTAGACTGTATTCAGAAGCAAGGGTGATCGCGCAAGCTAATGGACTCACTAGGTTTTATCTCATCGGTAATTTCAATCCCAGCCTGTCTGACAACACGGCGGGCTATTCATTCTTTGGAGAAGATAAATCATCAACGACCTTCATGTTGCCAGCGGGAACTCCCAACGGTATCAGCACCATCGGCACGAAACTTCACAATCTTAGCCTGACTGGAACGTGTCGCGGCAGAATGGACATCACCGATTGTAATATGTTCGACATCGTAGGGCTCTGTGCTACAGGTGGAAACGCGAATATCGTGCGGTGTGTGCTGGCGAATACCATCCAGATGAACAGTACCGCCGACCAGTCGTTTATTTTTACCGATTGTCACGGCCCTGCCGGTGTGGATACCCCGGTGATCGATGCGAATGGTTGTCCTGCGAATATTAATTTCAGCAATTTTAACGGGGCCATCAAATTTAAGCACATAACGAATGTCCTATCCAATGTGAGTGTTGGTATAAACGCAGGACACATCACGCTGGAAGCCACGGTGTCGGATGCGGAACTGGTCTCTCTTCAGGGATCGGCCAAATTAGTAAACGACTCCACGCTTCCCGCCGGGAAGCTCGACGCCTCCGGCCTCCTGAAGCCCGTGGACGACCAGTATTTCCGGCGCATCTATCTTAATTCGGCAGGCACGGCGGGTCAGGAATACCCGCAGGGGCTCAAGGATTCTCCCGTCAGCAACATCGCTGATGCCCTTGCATTGGCGCAGAAATACAACTGCAACGAACTGCACTTCCATTCCGACATGACCGTGCCGAATGGCGCAGACATCTCCCATTTCATCGTGAGCGCCCATTCCACATTCAAGCACCTGATCACCGAAGCCGGGTGCGTGACCGAGAACACGATGTTCAGGGACATCAAGTTGACCGGGCCCATGGGCGGCTGGTCCTCGTTCATGGAAGTGCTTCTGGTGGATGTTTCCGATCTCTGGGGAAACGTAGACCACGCTTTCCTCGAAGGCGAAATCGGATTCCGGGACGACATCTCTACCCATGTTCACATGCGGGACGTCCGGTCCCATACGCAAGCCCCGGCGGAACTCGTCATCAACGCGGCCGAGGCGAACATCGTGAACGCCTCTGGCGTGTTCACGCTCAAGAACAAGACCGGGACAAATCAATTCTCCATGCACAGCGAGTTCGCGGACATCACCATAGACGCCACCTGTACGGGCGGCACCATCTATCTCACCGGCAGCGGCACGGTGACGGACAACAGCAACGGCGCCGTGGTTGTGAACATGATGGCGAACCTCGCCGACATGCAGGACGAAGCCTTCGGCAAGTGGACGCTTGACCCAGCGACGAACATGTTGACGATGTATAAGCGTGATGGGACAACAGTGCTCAAAACATTCAATTTATCCGTAGCAGCCGGTGAGGTTCCGACATATATATCGAGGAACCCGACATGAGCTTAGTAACAAAAGGATTGGGCGGAAATCAGCTTATTACAAAGGGATTTGGTTCTTTAACCGACGAGCTTCTTGAAATCCTGGTGGAAGAAGTACGCAGAGCACGCAGAAGCCGCATACGCCAGGAAATGCAACGAAGGCAGCGCGAGGCAATTCAGCGTGATGACGAAGAACTCATACAAATCGTAGCGGCACTTATGGGAGAGACAGATGGCATCCTTGTCGAAATGCTTTGAGATCCACGGAATCGAAAAGGCTGATGCGAAAAGCCTGAATGCAGAGGTTCAGAAACGGCTTCTCAAGAACCCGTTGGCAAATAAGCGCGATTTAGAGCGCGAGGTCATCGCTGATCATCTGCTGGATCTCCATGCCGAGATGAAGGACATCCGCGGGCAGATTGCGCCGCATACACAGGCAAAGGTTACTCCTGTAACAAAGATTACTCCTGTAACCGTAGAAGAGAAGCCAGCGGTTCCGCCAAGCGCGGAGATCATAGCAAAAACTGAAACGATTCCCCCGAAACCTGAAACGAAACCGGCAAAAGGCGGGTCCGTAGCCGCTGAAGCAAAGTCAGAGATTTCCAAACTTGATGTTGAATACGAGGCACTTGCTAAACAGTATGCAACGCTCAATACAAGATACAATCGCGCACCGCATGACACGCAGAATTCTCTAAGAAAACGGCGAGACGATTTGTCGAACCAAATGAGTGCAGTGCAAGGGAAGATAGCCGAACAGCGCAAGATCGTCCGTCGCGCCGTTTACGAAGAAGTCGTAGCCAAGGGAGATGAGACGAACCGCATTGCGGCCCAGGCTATCGTTGATGACAAGGGCACGGACGTGACGAAAGAAGTTCAAAAGCTCGTCGAGGCCGAGGTCTCCAAGTACGGCAATCTTGACAAGGATGCTGTGACGCGCACCATTGACATTGTAACCGGGCAGACCGTCAGAACGCCGGAAGCTAATAAAACCCTCGAAAGCCTCACGGGGACCGTACTCGCCAATACGCTGAGTGATCGCGCCGCCGAGGTCATGAAGTCCAATTACTTCGGACAGGGTGATATCCGCGACGCCCTAGACGAAAAATACGGCAAAGTCTACGAAGAGCTTCAGCGCAAGAGTGGGTCACGAGATACCATCGAGCGCCTGAATAAGCTTATTACCGACATGCAAGCCACGGCCAAAGAAGAACAGGCAAAGATCGATGCGGCTGAGAAGGCGAAGCAGGAAACAGAAGCCCGAGAAGCCGTAGTTGCCGAAGAGCGTGCGAAGGACATACCGAACTACAAGCACGGTCTTTCTTCAGACGAAGCGAAGATATTCAAGGGTCTGAGTGGAGACGCGCTTGAATCCCTCTGGAAAGCCAAGCCGGATATGCTTGCCGAAGGCAAAATCATAACAGAGGAAAAGCGATCACATTCGGCTTCGCAAAGTCTGTGGAAGAAGGGCCTTACCGATGAATCCGGTCAATATTTGACCGACGAGGGCAAGGCAATCATCCCGAAGCTCATGGCCTACCACGATGCGCGGCTCCATGGTATTCCTCTCTCCGAGCGAATTGATGCCGGCAAGGGCGTATTTGAGCACGAACCGAAAGGATGGATACTCGCAGATGGGCCGAATGCTACACACTGGTATTCTGATGGACATGTCGCAGTCAAGGGCGATCCGCCGAAGGGCAGCACGACGCAGGAGCGCCGGGCAGACATGAAGGCCATCATCACCGAGAAAGACCATGTGCCGGTAGAAGCCACGGCATTCAGGGAAAGTTCCAAGGGTGCCGACCTCGTCTACTTCGCGGGTGCCAACAAGCCTGTGGCGATCAACGCTCAATACTATGATTTCATCAACAACAAATTCCCGGATGCGAAATGGACGGCACGGAAATCCGGTGAACCCGTGGGGCTGAATGTCTACCAGGGCAAGGACTTGGTGGCCGTCGTGATGCCGATAAATGCTGGCGAAGCGACACCGCAGATCAGGGTGCTGACGAATATGGTTACAAAAAAAGCAGAACCCGTGCTTGCCGAAAAGACGGAAGTAGCGGTGGAAGCAGAAGCGCAGCCAGTATCAGGCGCACCCATTCAGGATTTCGGCAGCAAAATCGGCGGAGCCCGGAAAGATACAGCCGAACGCGGAGTGCCCACGAGTACGAGACAGGCGAAGCCCGAAGGTGAAGGCCCCGCATGGAGTCAGCGTTTCGTCACCGCTGAGAAAACGGATAGCTCCGGCCGGTTTACGATCATCGACAAAAAGGAGGGCCGATTCTCTTTCTCAGGTGAGCGCCAGACCTTCGCCTCGCAGGAAGAGGCTGAGAAGGCAATCCCCATCTATGCCGTCGCCAAGACACATCATGTCTACGAGAACGATGACAAGACGTGGTCGATCTACAAGCGCGTAGGAGACCGCAAGCGCTTCAAGGTTGTGGGCCAGGACTTCGCTTCGCGTGAGGATGCCATGAAGTACATGGCGGTCAACGCCGAGAAGATCTTGAACACCCGGACAACCTTCGGCGAGGAAATCCTGCCCGTGCCGGAGATCGCCGTCAGGAAGGGCGCAGAACGCCGAACTGGCCCGGCGACGCCCGAGATGTTCATGCAGACCTTCGCTCCCCGCGGTATCGAATTCGGGAATTGGAACAACCAGGAAGAGCGGCAGCAGGTAATGAACCACGCCTATGACGGACTACTCGACCTTGCCGAAGTTCTGGGTGTACCCCCGAAGGCTCTCATGCTCAACGGCGACCTCGCCATTGCCTTCGGTGCCCGCGGACAGGGCTTAACAGGCGCGAAAGCGCACTATGAGCGCGATTACGGCGTCATAAACCTGACGAAGATGAAGGGTGCTGGCAGTCTGGCGCACGAGTGGATGCACGCACTTGATCATTATCTGGGTCGTCAGGACACCAAGGCATCGTCCGAGAAAGTGAAGAACCGGCGCGGCGACCTCGTGTATAAGACCAAGGGCAGCAGTGACCTCCTGAGCCAGGGTATCAGCTACAAGTCGCAAGTTCGCCCGGAGATTCTGGCGGCCTACAAGACGCTCATTGAAGCGATGTACAAGAAGGCCGAACAGTACGTCGAGGACTCTCAGCAAGCCGAGAAGTTCGTAGGCGCGGCACGGGAGAACCTAAAGACTGAACTCAACGGTATCAGGGGCAACCTTGCGAGAGACTTCGCCAAGGACTATACATGGCGCAAGAGCAAGAAGGGCTTGTCGCCGGCGAGTGCCGAGCAGTTTGCGGAATTCGACAGGCTGGCGAATATACTTACCGAGGGCGGCGACCTCGAAACCAAGTACGTGCCCGTCAACCCGAAGGCGCCCGCGAACAGCCGGGCGGCAATGCTCGGCAGGCGCACGAATGACACCCTTGAAGGCCTGTCCGCGATATTGAAGGCTGTCCGAAACAGGAATGGATTCACCACTGACAACCAGGGAGAACTTGATCGCATCCGCGTCAGCATGAATCTGTACTCTGCGCGGCTCAAGATGCTGGCCGACGCCAAGGCTGGAAGCGAGAAGACCAAACAGGTGCCCACGTCGTTCGCCATGGAAGCCAAGAAGATGGACCAGGCAAGGACCGGCGACTACTGGAGCGAGCCGCATGAAATGGCAGCCCGGGCGTTTGCCGCCTACGTCGAGGACAAGGTGTCAGAAAAGGGTGGGCAGTCTGACTTTCTCATCTACCACGCGCACGGCGGGATTCTCGTGCCAATGATCGACGGCTTTATTGCCCGACCGTATCCGGAGGGCAAGGAGCGCGAGGCGACGAATGCGGCATTTGATAAGTTCGTGGGTACGCTCAAGACGCGCGAGACAGAGAAGGGCGTGGCGCTGTTTTCTGGCCTCAAGAAAGGAGAAGGAAATGAAAATCTGCCGAGCAAGGAAAGTCCCGAGCAGGGAGGAATTGAAGGCACTCAGGGAGGTATGCGAGAGCAGCGCGGAGAACAACGAAGTGCTGGTGAACCTGGAATGCATGGCGAACCAATTCCCGGAAAGCCAGAGACAAGGACTGACGCCGAACGAATTGGCAACCTGGAAGACGGGATTCGCCGGGAAACCGGAGAAGCCTTCCCTGTTGGAGGCATTCGACTCGCTGACGATCCAGCCGACGCTGATCGGGTCCGGGCAGTTGCCGATGTGTTCAAAAAGCGCGTAATATTCGTAGAGAACACGAGGCCCGACCTACTTATGTTTGAGGGCGTCATACTCCCGGCAGACCCCGGCACGATCTTCCTCGTCGCCAAAGCCCGAGACCTGCACATGGCCATCCTGGGACATGAGATGTTTCATGCCATGGAGATTGATGCCCCGGGCCTTGCACAAGAATTCTACGACGCGATTAAAGACGATATGCGCGGTGTGAACCGGCAGGACATGGAGCGCGCCGTAAATCAGCAGGGCATACAGGTGATGACTGAAGCGTTGTCAAACATCATGGGCAATCAGTTCACTCGTGAAGGCTTCTGGCAAAAGATTGCTGAACGAGAGCCCGGGCTGTTCCGCAGAGTATATGAGTTCCTGAAAGCCTTCCTCGCCGATATCCGGTATGCAATAACGCCTATGAAACTGACGGAGGCGTTTGTCGGCAATATCGACAAAATTGAAAACGCAGCGTCTGCGGTCATGGCAAAGTACGCACGCCAGATACAGTCTGGCCAGACCTCAATGTTTCCGGCAGAAGCAGGCCCGAAGTTCTCAATAAAGCAGAGTACCAATCAAGGCGAAACACTTGATTCTATAATTAAAAAGTGGGAGGCGCATGGGGTTGCCATCGACGCCTTCGACTACCGAGACGCCAAAAACACGCGT
>Ga0184615_10001472_pt1 | contig 12765 bp, 9 predicted proteins | sample PLM4_65_coex_FD_133134 | JGI IMG/M metagenome (GOLD analysis project Ga0184615, IMG submission 133134) | Groundwater sediment microbial communities from an aquifer in East River, Colorado, USA - PLM4_65_coex | ecosystem: Environmental > Terrestrial > Soil > Riparian zone | place: USA: East... | reverse complement strand
GTCGGTGCGTTCTATCGCCACCTGCTGTCGTTCGAGCAGACTCACGCGCTGCTTGCCGATTCGAGCGTCAAGGAAAGGCTGCTGATCAAGCAACGAGAGTATCTGCTCTCGCTCTCGGATCCGTCGTTCGACGACGCGTATATGCAGGCCCGGCTCGAGATCGGCAGGACGCATATGCGCGTCGGCCTCGAGCCTCGCTGGTACCTCGGCGCGTATTCGCTCTACCAGCGGCTGCTCGTACCCGTGATCTGCGAGCACCATCGCGCGAACCCCGCCTTGGCGGAGCGGATCGTCGTCTCGCTGCACAAGCGGCTCATGCTCGACGCGCAGCTCGCGATGGAGTCCTACATCGAGCGCCGCGAAGAGCGGCTGGCATACCTGAATCGCGAGCTGGCGGCGGCCTCACGCGAGCTCGGACAGCGCTACGAGGTCGAGCACGAGCAGCTGCGCGAGACCTCGGCACGGGCCCGTGCCGCCGAAGAGCTCGCCTCGATCGCGACCATCATCGCCGGGCTCGCGCACGAGATCGGAACCCCGATGGGTGTGATCCAGGGGCATGCGGAGCTGCTCGAGTCGTCCGTGAGCGACGAGCGGGGCCGCCACCGTCTGCGCACGATCCGCGAGCAGATCGAGCGCATCTCGCAGATCATGCAGACGCTGCTCAACATCGCGCGCCCGCACGAAAAGGAGCACGTGCTGGTCGAGCTCACCGGCATCGTGCGCGAGACGCTCGCGTTCCTGTCGGAGAAGCTGCGCGTGCACGGCATCGGCGTCGAGCTCGACCTGCCGCGGCGCGCGAGCCTGCGCGGCAATCACGACAAGCTGCAACAGCTCTTCATCAACCTGGTGATGAATGCGATCGACGCGATGCCCGACGGCGGGAAGCTGTCGATCTCGATCGCACCGTCGGGCACCGAGAAGTTCGAGGTGCGCGTCGCAGACGATGGACACGGGATGGCGCCCGAGGTCGCCGCGCGCGTCTTCGAGCCGTTCTTCACCACCAAGCCGGCCGGCCGCGGCAGCGGACTCGGCTTGATCGTCGCGAAGGGAATCGTCTCCGATCACGGTGGGACGATCGACGTCGCGAGCACGCCCGGCCGGGGCACCGAGTTCAAACTGGTGTTCCCTTGCGGAGATTTTCAGTCGGAGGCGCCCGCGAAGTCCGGGACGTAGGCCGCGCGCAACAGATCGCTCTCCGTGATCAGCCCGACGAGCTCCTCACCGTTGGGGCCGCTCCGCACGACCGGCAGGCAGCCGATCTTCAGCCGGAGCATGCGGAGCGCGGCATCGCCGAGCGTCGTGCCTTCGTTGGCGGTGTAGGGATTCCTTTGCATCACCTCGGCGACCGCGTTGCGGCGCAGGTGGTCGGCCCGCTCGCTCGGTTCGCAGCGGTCCAGCCGCGAGAGGGAGGCGTCGACAACATCCCGGTGCGAGAGCACGCCGACGAGCCGCCCGGCCTCGACCACGGGCAGGTGCCGGATCCGGGCGAGCCGCATGATCCGATCCGCGTCCAGCAGGCTCTCCGCGGGTCCGATGCTCACGAAGTTCCGGCGCATCAGCGCGCCGACATGGCCATCGGTCATGCCGACCGGCTTTCGTTCTCGCATTTCTCCTCCCGCCTGCTGCCTGCCCGTTCGCCCCTGCGTGGTGCATGCCGCATGCCGCGCGGTCGTCCCGTCGCGGCGCGGTGGTCGAGAAGAGGCTTTCGTGTCGAATAGACACACTGAGTCCAGATGGCTCATAGTGGTCGCCCCGCGACGCGCGCCTGCGCGGCTTTCGCTGGCACGGCCTCTGCTATCTGGAGCCCGCATGGGAGCACCTCGAACGGTCTTGGTCGTCGACGACGAACCCGCGATGCGGGAGATGCTGGTCTCGCTTCTCGAGGAGGAGGGCATCCGCGCGCGCTCCGCGGCCAGCGCCGACGAGGCGCTGGAGCTAGCGCGCGAGGCCGATTTCGATGCCGTCGTCTCCGACATCCGCATGCCCGGGAGCGACGGCGTCGCGCTGCTCGCGGAGCTGCGCCAGGCGCGGCCCGAGACGCCGGTCATCCTGATGACGGCGTTTGGCAGCATCGACTCGGCCGTGGACGCGATGCGCAGCGGCGCGTTCGACTACATCACCAAGCCCTTCAAGCGCGGTGCGGTGCTTGCGTCGCTGGAGCGGGCCTTCGAGGTCCGGTCGCTGGAGCAGGAGAACCGCCGCCTTCGTCGCGCGCTCGACAAGACGAGCGCGTTCGGCGACCTGATCGGCGCGAGCCCGGCCATGCACGAGATCTTCGCGCTGATCCGGAAGATCTCGAGCAGCCGCTCGAACGTGCTGATCACCGGCGAGAGCGGCACCGGCAAGGAAGTCGTCGCGCGCACGATCCACTTCACCGGCGCGCGCGCTTCGGCGCCGTTCGTGCCGATCAACTGCACCGCCATGCCGGAGGGCCTGCTCGAGAGCGAGCTCTTCGGCCACGTGCGCGGCGCGTTCACGGGCGCGCACGCGACCAAACGCGGCCTGTTCGAAGAGGCGAACGGCGGCACGATCTTCCTCGACGAGATCGGCGACATGAGCCCGGCCCTGCAGAGCAAGCTCTTGCGCGTGCTGCAGGACCAGGAGATCCGACCGGTCGGCGGCAACAAGGCGGTCCGCGTCGACGTGCGCGTGATCGCGGCGACGAACAAGGACCTGAAGAAAGAGATCGCGGAGGGCCGCTTCCGGCAGGATCTCTTCTACCGGCTGAACGTGATCGCGATCCACATCCCGCCGCTGCGCGAGCGCCCCGAGGACATTCCGCCGCTCGCGCAGGCGTTTCTCGAGCGGCACGCTCCGGGTCGGCCCGTGGCGCTGTCGCGCGGCGCGCTCGAGCTGCTGCGGCACCAGCCGTGGGAGGGCAATGCGCGCGAGCTCGAGAACGCGCTCGAGCGCGCCCTCCTGCTCGCCTCGGGAAACGAGCTCCAGGTCTCCGACCTGCCGTTCGGCGCGGGCGCCAAGGGGCGCGACGGCGCCTCGCAGCGCCCGGAGCGCGAGCTGCTCGCAACGGCGGTCGAGAAACAGATGTCGCTGCGCGAGCTCTCCGACCTGTACACCGAACGGATTCTCGACCTGGTTCACGGGAACAAGGTCCGCGCGGCTCGCATCCTGGGGATCAATCGTCGTACCCTGTACCGACGCGGCGAATCGCGACAGCGTGAGGCGGCGCGCAGCGCCACGAAGGAGAGAGTGTAATGCCGATCAAGACGATTCTCGTGCCGACGGACTTCTCGGAGCACGCCGAAAAGGCGATCGAGACCGCGGCAATCCTCGCCAAGCCGCTCGGCGCGCAGATCCACCTGCTGCACGTCATGCATCTGCCCGTGCAGGCTGTGACTCCCGAGATGGCGGTGGTGCCGGTCGGCTTCTGGCAGGACCTGCGAGCGCACGCGGAGCGCAAGCTCGACGAGTCGCGCAAGGCGATCGAGAAGCAGGGCTTGCGCTGCGCGACCGAGCTCGTCGAGGACATTCCAGGCTTCGCGGTCGCCGCCGCGGCCAAGCGCGCAAACGCGGACCTGATCGTGATGGGCAGCCGCGGCCTCACGGGCCTGAAGCACGCGCTGCTCGGCTCCGTCGCGGAGCGCACGGTGCGAACCGCGCCCTGCCCCGTGCTGACCGTGAAGCAGGACGGTGTCGGGCCCTTGCGCCTGCGCACGATCCTGGTGCCGATGGATTTCTCAGCCGCTTCGCACCGCGCACTCGATCTGGCCAAGGAGCTCGCCAAGACCGCGGGTCCGGCGCACCTGATCCTGGTGCACGCGTACTACGTCCCGATCGAGCTCGAGCAGTACCTGATCCAGCAAGGCGACCCCGTGCTCGAGCGCTTGTCCGAGAGCGTGACCAAGGACCTCGAGAAGATGCTCACCGGGCTGCAGGACGCCGGCATCTCGTCGGAGTACGTCGCGACCCGTGGCGCGCCGGAGCGCCTGATCGTCGAGCTCGCCAAGGAGAAGCACGCCGACCTGATCGTGATGGGCACCCACGGCCGCCGCGGCCTCTCGCATCTCCTGCTCGGCAGTGTCGCCGAGCGCGTCGTGCGCACCGCGGAGTGTCCCGTGCTGACGGCACAGGAGAAGAAGGGCTAGCCGAACTTGCCGCGGATGTAGTCCTCGGTCGCGCGCACGCGTGGCTTCACGAACAGCTCCCCCGTCTCGCCGAACTCGATCACCCGGCCGAGATACATGAAGGCCGTGTAGTCGGAGACACGCGCCGCCTGCTGCATGTTGTGGGTGACGATCACGATCGTGTAGCGGTCCGCGAGCCCGCGCATGAGCTCCTCGATCCGCTGCGTCGCAATCGGATCGAGTGCGGAGCAGGGCTCGTCGAGCAGGATCACCTCGGGCTCGACCGCGATCGCGCGCGCGATGCAGAGGCGCTGCTGCTGGCCGCCCGAGAGGCTGAGCGCGCTCTCGCGCAGGCGGTCTTTCACTTCGTCCCAGAGTCCCGCGTTGAGCAGACTTTTCTCGACGATCTCGTCGAGCTCGGCGCGTGCGCCGAGACCGTGGATGCGGCAGCCGTAGGCGACGTTCTCGAAGATCGACTTCGGAAACGGATTCGACTTCTGGAAGACCATCCCGATGCGCCGGCGCAGCGCGAAGACGTCCACGTCGGGGTCGAAGATGCTGCGATCGTGGAAGTAGAGCTGGCCCTCCACGCGCACGCCGTCGATCAGATCGTGCATCCGATTGATGCAGCGCAGGAGCGTCGACTTGCCGCAGCCGGACGGCCCGATCAGCGCCGTGATCTTGCGCTCGGGAACATCGAGGCTGATCTCCTTCAGCGCCTGCGATTCCCCGTACCACAGCGAGAGACTGCGCACGCGCAGCACGGCCTTCTCGAACTCGGGTAAGCGGGCCAGCTCGGGGCTCTGCGCCGGCTGCGTCATCAGATCGCACTCCCGGCGTATTTCCGCCGCAGGTGGTTGCGCACCAGGATCGCCGTCAGATTGGTCGAGAGCACGACCAGGATCAAGAGCAGCGCAGTCGCGAAGACGAGCGACCTCACGGCCTCGACGTTCGGGCTCTGGAAGCCGACGTCGTAGATGTGGAAGCCCAGGTGCATGAACTTGCGCTCGAGGTGCAGGAACGGGAACTCGCCGTCGAGCGGAAGGCTCGGCGCGAGCTTCACCATGCCGACGATCATCAGCGGCGCGACCTCGCCAGCCGCGCGCGCCATCGCCAGGATCAAGCCGGTCAACACCCCGGGCAGCGCCGCGGGCAGCACGACACGCCAGAGTGTTTCGAACTTCGTCGCGCCGAGCGCGAGCGACCCCTCGCGCACCACGCGCGGAACCGCCGCGAGCCCCTCCTCGGTGGCGACGACGACGACCGGCACGGTGAGCAGCGCCAGCGTGAGGCTCGCCCACAGGATTCCACCGGTGCCGAAGGTCGGCGTCGGCAGTCGGTCGGCAAAGAAAAGTGAGTCGATCGTTCCGCCGACCAGATACACGAAGAAGCCCAGCCCGAAGACGCCGAAGACGATCGATGGGACGCCTGCGAGGCTGCTCACCGCAATGCGCACGCAGCGCACGAGTAGCCCCTGCCGCGCGTACTCGCGCAGATATAGCGCGGTGAGCACGCCGAGCGGCGCCACGGCGAGGCTGGTGAGCATCACCATCAGCACCGTGCCGAAGATCGCGGGGAAGATTCCGCCCTCGGTGTTCGACTCGCGCGGGTCGCCGGTCAGGAACTCCCAGAGTCGAGAGGCGTAGAGTCCGAGCTTCCCGGTCGTGCCGAGCGCGTTCGCGCGCACTGCGCGAACGATGTGCGCCAGGGGCACCGCCTGCTCGCGGCCGTCGGCAGTGCGCACGACGAGCTCGTCGGAAACGAGCTCGGCAGCACGCGCCGACAGCGCCGCCGCCGCGTCCTCGTAGCGAACCTGTAGCTCCGCGACGTCGCGACCGCGGCGCCGCGAGCTCTCGATCTCGCGATTGAGCTCGCGGATCTCGGTGCGCAGCGCGTCGATCTTCCCCGCGCGCTCGACGCGCTTGGCGCGCAACAGCCCGGGGAGTGCGGCCCAGATCGCCTCGGACCCGTCGGCGATCACCTGCCCGGATCTACGGATCTCGACGGGGAAACCGTAGAACTTGCCCCACTCCTCTCGCTCGAGGACGGCGGCATCCCGCGGCCAGGTCTCGCCTGCGATCTGCGCGGCGTCGATCCAGCGATAGTCCGAGCCGCCGAGATCGCGATTCCCGACCGCGACCCGCAGGCGCTCGCGCGCGCGACCCTGCTCGTCGGTGTCTGCCTCGCGATCGACGATCTCGCCCAGCGCCGTCGTCCCGTCCGAGAGCGCGAGCGACGCGATGTCCGCCTGCCAGAAGTGGCCGAGCCCGTTCGCCGCGACGAGCGCGATCAGCCCGCCGATCAGCAGCAGATTGGCGGCCAGCGCGCCCGCGGTGAGCGAGATCATCGCGTCACCCCCTTTCCCGCGCCGGACCTTCCAGGCCACCGCTCAGCTGCCCGAGAAGCGCCGCCGCAGACTCTCGCGCACGAGGTCGGCGGCCGTGTTGAGGACGAACGTGACGGCGAAGAGCAAGAGCGCCGAGAGGAAGAGCACGCGGTACAGCGTGGCGCCGTGGGGCGCCTCCGGAATCTCCACGGCGATGTTCGCCGAGAGCGACCGGAAGCCATCGAACGGGCTGATGCCGAGCAGCGGCGTGTTGCCGGTCGCCATCAGCACGATCATCGTCTCGCCCACCGCGCGGCCGAAGCCGATCATCACCGCGGCGAAGAGGCCCGGGCTCGAAGCCGGAAGGACGACACGCGCCAGTGTCTGCCAGCGCGTCGCGCCGAGCGCGAGCGACGCGGCCGCGAGCGACTTGGGCACGTTCGAGAGCGACTCCTCGGCGATCGCGAAGATGATCGGAATCACGGCGAAGGCCATCGCGATGCCAGCGACGACGGCGTTGCGCTGGTCGTACGCGAGGCCCGTGTTCTCGTGCAGCCAGCCCGCGAAGTCACCACCGAAGACGAGCCCCTCCACGGCGGCCGAGAGCGCGATCGAGATACCCGCGCCGAGCGCGAGCGCCGCCGCCGCGAAGGCGACCTCGGTCCCGGCGGGCAGCCGACCGCGAATGCGCGCGGGCAGCGCGCGGAACGCGGCGCCCGCCGCGAGGGCCAGGACCGGGGCGGACACGAACAGGAGCAGAAGCCCCGGGAAGTAGCGCTCGAGCCGCGGCGCGAGCCAGAGCCCGGCGAGAAAGCCGAGCACGACACTCGGCAGTGACGCCATGATCTCGACCGCCGGCTTCACCCAGCGCTGCAGTCGCGGATCCATGAGCTGCGAGGTGTAGAGCGCACCGAGTATGCCCAGCGGGATGGCGAAGAGGAGCGCGTAGATCGTGCCCTTCAGCGTGCCGAGCGCGAGCGGCGTGAGCGAGAGCTTCGACTCGAACTCCTCCGAGCCGCCTGTTGACTGCCAGACCCAGGTCGGCTCGGCGTAGTCCTCGTACCAGATCGGCTCCGCGAGGCTCGCGAAGGACGTCTCCGGGTGGGGATTGCGCACCGCGAATGCACGGACGCCCGAGCCGCTCGCGAGGTAGAGCGCGTCGCCGCGCGGCGCGAGCACCGCGGCGCTCACCGTCTCGCCGCGCGCGCCACCGCGCCAGAGCGTGCGCTCGGACGTGGAGTGGTAGAGGCCGATCGAGCCGTCGTCGCCCAGCGCCGCGAAGGTGCGCTTGCGCCAGGAGGGCGCGATCGCTCGGATCGCGGCGCCCTGCGCTGGAATCTCGTGCGCGCGCACGAGCTCCGCGTGCGCCCGTCCGGTCTGCACGCGAAACCAGATCGAAACGCTTCCGTCCGCGTGTCCCACGACGAGGCTGCGTCCGCCGACGAGCAGCGAGAGCGCGGTGATCGGCGAGCCCGTCTGCGAGACACGCGGCGGGCGCACGCCGTCCTCGCCGAGCTCCCACCAGAAGAGGGCGCCCTGCGCGTCGGCGCCGTAGAGCTGGCGCTGGTCGGAGTCGAGCACGAGCCGGGTGACACCTGTTGGTGACTCCGTCCGGAAGGCTCGAGTCTGCTCGTCGCGCTCGCCGGTGAAATCGTTCACGCGGATCGAGCGGCGTACGACCGCGAGCGTCCCGTCCGAGAGCACGGCCGCGGCCGCCGCTCCGCTCGCGCGTGCGCGCGCAGAGAAGGCGAGGATCCGGGCGTCACCGGGCTCGAGCGGCAGCTCGACGGGAGCGCCGAGCTCGGCCGTGACTTCCCGCGCGTCTTCGCCGTAGGCGACGCGCCAATCGATCGGAACGACGATCACGCGGCCATCGCTCGTGAGCGCCGTGAACGTCGACTCGCCCGGCGCATCGCCGACCGCGACGATCTCGCCCGACACCGGCGCGGTCAGGCTGGCCTCGAGCGCGCCGGTCGACGCGTCGAGAATCGAGACGCGCCCGTCGCGCGCGACGCTCGCCAGGCGAGCAAGCGACGGATCGACCAGAAGCACGGCCGGTTCGGCGCTGCCGTTCGCAAGCGTGCGCGGCTCCGACACGCTCGCGCCGCGGAAGAGCGGTGCGACCTCGACCAACAGGAACGCCAGGATCCCGACCAGCGAGAACACGACCGCGAAGCCGCCGACGCGCACCAGCACGCGTGCGAAGCGGTCGCGGTGCAGCCGACTCTTCGACGTCGCCACCGGAACCGCCGGAGGGTTTGGGGGGGCCTCGGCGCGAGGCTCGGGTCGCGGAGCCGGCTGCATCGCTAGCGCAATTTCACGAGCTCTTGCTCGACCGCACCCGCTTTGAGCGGCAGATAGCCGTCCTTCAGCACGATCTCCTGACCCTCGCGCGAGAGCACGAAGTGCAGGAACTGGCCGGTGAGCGGGTCCAAAGGCTTCCCCGGCGCGCGGTTCACGTACACGTACAGGTAGCGCGCGAGCGGGTACTTCCCGGCGTACACCTCGTCGGCAGCGGTCGTCGCGTACGGCGTCTTCGCGTCCTTGGCGAGCGCCAGCGCCTTCACGCCCGAGGTCTTGTAGCCAAGCCCGCTGTAGCCGATGCCGAGCTTGTCTTCGGTCACGCCCTGCACCACCGAGGCCGAGCCCGGCTGCTCCTTCACGGTGTCGCGGAAGTCGCCGCCGCATAGCGCCGACTCCTTGAAGTAGCCGTACGTGCCCGACGCCGAGTTGCGGCCGTAGAGCCGGATCGGCTGGGCCGCCAGCGTTCCCTGCACGCCCACCGCGCCCCAGCCGTCGAGCGGCGCGGGCTCGCCGCAGCGGCGCGACTTCGAGAAGATCGCGTCGACCTGCGGCAGCGTCAGCTTCTCGAGCGGGTTGTCCTTGTTGACATAGACCGCGAGCGCGTCGATTGCGACACGAATCTGCGTCGGCGGGTAGCCGAACTTCTTCTCGAAGGCATCGACCTCTTCCGCCTTCATCGCGCGGCTCATCGGGCCGAGCTGCGCCGTGGCCTCGATCAGCGCGGGGGGCGCGGTCGAGGAGCCTTTGCCCTCGACCTGCACCCGCACACTCGGGTAGGCCGCGTGGAAGGCTTCGGCCCAGAACGTCATCAGGTTGTTCAGCGTGTCCGAGCCGACCGAGCTCAGATTCCCGGCCACGCCGCTGACTTTGGCGTAGGGCTTTATGCCCGGGTCGACCGTCGCCTCCGACGCCCTCGAGACGGCCGGCGCCGCGAGCAGGCACGCCGCCACGAGCACGCGCTTCAGGACCCGTCGCTTCATGTCCTCTCTCACCTCCGTGGTTCGGCGGGCAAGATGGGTCGAGCCGGTGTCGCGTCCGCGGCGCGCGATTGACGTTTCGGTGACGAATCGTTTCCCGGAATCGCTGCCGCGCCGTCACAGATTCGACACGCGGCCCCGCCGGGTCCGGGCTATTCTTCGCGCGGTGACGGGAAAGCCCTCGACCAAGTCCGAATCGGTGATCGACGGCCTGCGCGAGCTCATTCTGCGCATGGGGGCGCTCGCCGAGGCGATCCTCGCCAAGGCCCTGCGCTGCGTCGCCGAGCGCGACCGGCAGCTTGGCGAGGCCGTGCGGAACGACGACCTCGAGATCGACCGGCTCGACGTCGCGATCGACGAGGCCATCCTGCGCGTGCTCGCGCTTCAGGCGCCTGTGGCGGAAGACCTGCGACAGGTGATCGCGATCAAGACCATGGCGACGGACCTCGAGCGGATCGGCGACATCGCCCGCAACATCGCGAAGAGCGGGCTGCGGCTCGCGGAGCGGCCACAGACGGCGTTCCCGGCGCGGCTCGAGCGCCTGCAGGCCGAAGCCACCGGCCAGCTTCGCGCCGCGCTCGACAGCTTCCAGGCGCTCGACTCGGCGGCGGCGCAGGCCGTGATCCTGGGCGACGACCGTCTCGACGAGCTTCAGGACGCTCTGGTGCGCGAGCTGATCGACGGCATGTCGCTCGATCCGGCGACCGCCGCGCAAGCGGTCGACGTGATCTTCATCGCCGAAAGCCTCGAGCGCGTCGGCGACCATGCGACCAACGTCGCTGAAGACGTGATCCTGGCCGTCGATGCCCGCAACGTGAAGCACGCCGAGAAACTCGCACGGCGCGCGCTGGGGGGTTGAGCGTGGGCGCACGGATCCTCGCGATCGACGATGAGCCGGACCTGCTCGAGCTCGTCCGCGTCGGCCTCACCCAGGCCGGCTACGTGGTCGAGACCGCCGGCACCGGCAACGAAGCGCTGGCGGCGCTGCGGCGCGCGCCGCCCGATCTGATCCTGCTCGACGTAATGCTGCCCGACCTTTCCGGCACGGAGCTCTGCGCGCGGATTCGCGCGGACCAGCGGCTCGCGGCCGTGCCGATCATCATGCTCACCGCGAAGTCGGAGGAGATCGATCGCGTGGTCGGGCTCGAGGTCGGCGCCGACGACTACGTGACCAAGCCGTTCAGCCCGCGCGAGCTCGCGTTGCGCGTGCGCGCGGTGCTGCGGCGCCGCGCACCTTCGGGTGAGCGCGTGCGCGTGCTCGAGCACGCGGCGCTGCGCGTCGATCCGGAGTCACACCGCGCGAGCGTCTCGGGGCGCGAGATCATCCTCACCGCGAAGGAGTTCCAGCTGCTGCTGGCGCTGATGACGCGCCCCGGCCGCGTGATGACCCGAGAACGGCTGCTCGACGAGGTCTGGGGCTCCGACATCACCGTCACGTCGCGCACGATCGACACGCACTTGAAGCGCCTGCGCGAGAAGCTCTGCGAAGCCGGAGCGCTGGTCGAGACGGTCCGCGGCGTCGGCTACCGCTTCGCCGAGTAGCGGCGCGCGAGGGTCGCGGGCAGCCATGCCGAAGATCCAGCGCAGACTGATGATCTCGCTGGCGGCGCTGGTCGTGGCCGTCTCCGGCCTCTCGGGAGTGTGGGTCGATCGAGCGACCCGCGCGCGAGAGCTCGCGCACATCGAGACCTGGCTTGGCGCGAGCGCGCGCACCGTCGCCGAGCTGGTGCGCGACGTCCCCTTCGACGCGAACCACGCGTCCGAGCTCTCGGAGCTCGCGCGGCGCGCCGCAAGCGCGGCCGGCGCGCGCGTCACCCTGATCGCGCCCGACGGCCTGGTCGTGGCGGACTCGGAAGTCAGACCGGAAGAGCTCTCGAGCGTCGCGAACCACGCGGGCCGCCCGGAGGTCGAAGCCGCGCTGGCGGGCCGACTCGGCTCGAACACCCGGCGCAGCGAGACGATCGGCCGGCCGTTCCTCTATCTCGCGGTTCCGCGCGCGAAACCGTCACCGGGCGGTGTCGTGCGCGTCGCGGCCGATCTGTCCTCGATCGATGCCTCGGTGGGCGAGCTGCGCGGAGCGCTCGTCGCAGGAGGTGTCATCGCGCTCGTGGCGGCGCTCGCGCTGTCGTTCTTCTTCTCGCGCACGCTGCTCCGGCCGTTGTGGGCGTTTCGAGCCGCGCTCTCGCGCCTCGCCGCGGGCGAGCTGGGGACGCGCGTGCGCTGGCGCTCGAACGACGAGCTCGGCGAGCTCGCGCGGACGCTGGACCGGATGGCAGAAGACCTCGAGCGCAGCCACGGCGAGATCAGCGAGGAGCGCGATCGGCTCGCGGCGGTGCTGCAGGTGATGGTCGAGGGCGTGCTCGTCGTCGACGCCGAGGAACGCATCGTGCTGGCGAATCCGCGCCTGCGCGAGCTGCTCGGAATCCGTGGCGAGATCGAGGGGCGCAAGCTCCTCGCCGCCGTCCGCAACGCCGCCGTCGACGATGCGCTGCGCAGCGCGCTGGCTTCGAGCCTGCCCGTCCATTGCGAGCTCATGCTGCCCGGGCCCGAGCGCCGCGTGCTGGCGGTGCACGCCGCCTGCTTCGCGATCGGCGACGCCAAGGGCGCCGTCGCCGTCTTCCACGACATGACGGAGGTACGGCGCCTCGAGACGGTGCGCCGGGATTTCGTCGCCAACGCCTCACACGAGATCAAGACGCCGCTCACCGCCATCCGCGGCTTCGCCGAGACTCTGCTCTCCAATGACTTGCCGCCGCGCGACGCCCGAAACTATCTCGAGATCATCCTGCGCCACTCGGAACGGCTCGCGCGGCTGGTCGAGGATCTGCTCGAGCTCTCGCGTCTGGAGAGCGGAAAGTCCGTGCTCGAGCCCGAAGCTCTCGACGTGGCCGCGCTCGTCGCAAAGCTGTGTCGCGACCTCGAGCCGCGTCTGCAAGACCGCGGCATCTCCGTTCGCATCGGTGCGGAGGGCGCGCCCCGCGCGTTTGCCGACGTGCGCGCCGTCGAGCAGATCCTGCAGAACCTGCTCGACAACGCCGTGAAGTATTCCGATCCGGACCGCGAGATCGAGGTGCGC
>Ga0184615_10001468_pt1 | contig 12784 bp, 16 predicted proteins | sample PLM4_65_coex_FD_133134 | JGI IMG/M metagenome (GOLD analysis project Ga0184615, IMG submission 133134) | Groundwater sediment microbial communities from an aquifer in East River, Colorado, USA - PLM4_65_coex | ecosystem: Environmental > Terrestrial > Soil > Riparian zone | place: USA: East... | reverse complement strand
GTCGTCAGCCGTTTCGTGCGATTTCGCCTCTTTTGGACCGAGCCGACCGTGTCGGCGTGATTTACGGCAACGCGGTTGCCTTGGTCCATATAGGGAAGTAAACAGCTGACCTGAGTAGTTACAATCAATCAAAAAAAGCATTCGTGCAACAAGCTCTAAAACGAACGCGAATTTTTTTTAAATCTGCGTCCATCTGCGTAATCTGCGGACAAAAAGTTTTTTTCTCTGGTGTAACGTTTTCATGACACCAGGCAACCCCGCAGGTTCTGCTACCCTTCCACAATCCTGTAGCTGTGCGTGATCGTGCCTGCCTTGGCCAGCGTCGCACCGACTGAGCAATACTTCTCCAGAGAAAGCGTGATCGCCCGCTCTACCGCCTGCTGCTCCACACCCTTCCCGGTCACCACATATTCGATATGGACTTCCTTATATATCTTCGGGGCGGAGTCCGACTTCTCTCCCTTGACATTGATTGCGAGGCCGGTCACCTGCTGCCGTTTCTTCCTCAGAATGGAGATCACGTCCATGCCCGAGCAGCCGCCGAAGCCCACCAGGAGCAGCTCCATGGGACGGAACCCGGCGTTGCTGCCGCCGGATTCGTCATCGGCGTCCATGGTCAGGGTATGGCCTGACGTGGCGGTCCCTGAAAATTGCATATCCTTCACGAGCGTTACCTTTGCTTCGATCATATCGTTCTCCCTTGTTCGTTGATGCAGTGCATGGTAGCAGATGGCCGCGCCCCTGTCAATAAAGGGCTCTGACCCTGATTTTGTGCGCCAGAAGGCAAAAACATCCTTGACAATCCGCTGCATTGTCTCTATATTACACCCCATGCCGAAGTGGTGGAACTGGTAGACGCGCTGCGTTCAGGGCGCAGTGGGAGCAATCCTGTGGGGGTTCGAGTCCCCCCTTCGGCACCAAATTTACACGCACAACTTTCGGGCGGCCTGCCCGGAAGTTTTTTTTATCTCTGTCGCTCCGCGGTACGAGCAGGGAAACAACACCTCCCGCCCTCTTTCTGGCAACATCCCGATCGCTCCCAATGTTACCGTTCTGTTAAATCTTTAGCCTCCCCTTGAATTCCCGTGATGGTAAATGGTATAACTACGTTCATGCATAATAAAATACTGATCGTTGACGACGAACCGGATATTGTCGACCTCGTATCCTATAATTTAAAAAAAGACGGCTTCAGGATCACCACGGCCTCAGACGGCGAGGCAGCGCTCCATAAGATCAGGAAGGACCGGTTTGATCTCGTGGTTCTCGACCTCATGCTCCCCGGCATACAGGGCGTGGAGCTTTGCCGCATTATCAGGAACGATCCCAAAACTGCCGATACGCCCATTATCATGCTTACGGCAAAAGGGGAAGAGGTGGACAGGGTCATCGGGCTGGAAAGCGGCGCCGATGATTATATGACGAAACCGTTCAGTTCGAGAGAGCTCATTGCACGCATAAAAGCCGTTCTCAGAAGAACGGGAGAAAAACCGACAACGGAAAAGACCCTCACGCTCGGCAACCTGCTCATCAACCTGGAAACCCACGGCGTTACCAAGAGTAAAACCCCGCTGGAACTCAGTGCCACGGAATTTAAACTGCTGGTCTATCTCGTCGAAAGAAAAGGCAGGGTATTCAGCCGCGAACAGCTGGTCGATGCCGTCTGGAAGGGGGAGGCCTTTATCGAACCCAGGACCGTAGACGTCCATATCCGGAGGCTTCGGACCCAGATCGAAGACGACGCTTCGGACCCCGCGTATATAAAGACCCGCAGAGGCGTGGGGTACTATGTGGATGGAGACCTATGAAACAGCGCCTCTTCGGCCGGATATTCCTGCTGTACGCGGTCACCTTCCTTGTTGCGGTGGCGTTTGTCGAACTCTTTATTACGGATGTCGTTCGGAACAGTCATCTCAACGATCTGCGTGACCACCTCATTTCTCAGGCAACGCTCATTTCCAATGATGTCTCGTTTCAGGACCAACCCTCGCTCGATACGCTCTGCAAGCAGTTTAAGGAGCAAACCGGTTCCCGGGTGACCATCATCGCGCTGGATGGACGGGTCCTCGGGGATTCAGATACGATGTCGTCCCTCATGGAAAATCACGCCAACCGTCCCGAGATCCAGCAAGCCCTCCTGTATGGCGCAGGCATGGCCACCCGCTACAGCGATACCCTGCACGACGAGTTGCTGTATGTTGCCAGGAGGATCACGCGTGTCGATTCCCCTGTCGGTATTGTCCGGCTCAGCATGCAACTGCGGCAGGTAAATGCCTCGATCAATTCCCTCAGGTTCAAGATCATCGCGGTCGTCATCGCGATCCTGTTTGCAGCGGGCCTGTTCTCAATCGGACAGCTGGAGCGCATCAGGAGGCTGACCAAGCAGATCGGAGACTTCTCTCGCTCGCTCGCCAGCGGCTTGACCGGAAAGAAGCTGTATTTTGACCAGGCCGGAGAGTTTGAAGAGATAGCCGAAAGCCTGAATGCCATGTCCATGGAGCTGCGGAACACTATTGCAGAGAATGAAAAGGAGCGAAAGCGGCTGAATGAGATCCTGCGAAGCATCCCCGATATTCTCATGATCCTCGAATCGAACGGCACGATCCAGCTGGCAAGCTCCGCCGCGCGGCGCTCTTTCGGAGAGGTCCCGGGCAAGCAGGTGTTCGAGGTCATACGAAATCCGTTGTTCCTGTCGCTCATGGAAGAGGCGCGCAGGAACCTTACGCCCGGCGTCGGCGAATTGCGGCTCGATCATCCGGAAGAACGGTATTTTTCCGCGCGGGTGTCTCCGCTCACCGATGAGGAGAAGGACCTGGCCGGTTTTGTCGTCATCCTGCATGACATCACGCAGCTCAAGAAGCTGGAGCAGACCCGCAAGGATTTTGTGGCGAACATATCGCACGAGATAAAGACGCCCATAACAGCGATCAAGGGGTTTTCCGAAACACTGCTTGAAGGCGCCTTGCATGATTCGGAGCACGCCGAGAAATTTCTGAAGATCATCAAGGCGAACAGCGAACGGATCAACAGCCTGGTGGACGATCTCATGACGATCTCCAAGATCGAGCTCGGCGTCGCCAGAATAGAACGGGCCCCGGTTGATCTCTCTGAAGCAACGGAACATGTTCTGGCACTGCTGAGACCAAAAGCAGCTGAAAAGAAGCTGTTCCTGAAAACCGATTTCCCCACGGAACATATCACGATTATTGCCGACCGGGACAAACTGATCCAGATACTCACGAACCTCGTGGATAATGCAATAAAATTCACGGAAACAGGCGGAGTGACCATCGGTTTTCGCATAGAGAACGACAAGCCATATCTCTTCGTCGAAGACAGCGGCGTCGGGATCCCGGAAAAACATTTGCCGCGCATTGGGGAACGGTTTTACCGCGTGGATACAGCACGATCACGGAAGATGGGAGGCACCGGCCTCGGCCTGGCCATCGTCAAGCACCTGGTAAAGGCCCACGCCTGGGAGATGCAGATCGAGAGCGTGCCGGAAAAGGGCACGAAGGTGAAGGTGCAGGTGAGTTGACGCCATTCCGGTAATACCGGCACCATCTCATCGCCCGGCCTCCTGCCGCAACAACCGTGGACACCGATAGAATCCGATGAAAGCGATGATCAAAGCGGATAAGTCAATGGCGGGGTCATGGTTATTCAGCAATATCCGCCTTACTCCCTTTGCTATTGATACCGCAACATTCAACACGTTTTTTCCCGGAAAAAACCTTTCCTCGATTTTCCCTTATATAGAGTACGTTGCGCAAGCGGATTTTGTCTCAACCCTTCATAGACGGATGCGCTGCATACGCTGCCCCGTTCCTCATCCAGACCGCTCCTGACAGTTTTTTTCATGAACACTTAACAAAACCGACATACTGATGTAACACAAAGAGAGTAAGTTACCCTCCATGCAAAACGCGATGTGTCGTTCGGCGGCCGCGTTCGCTGAGGAGCACTTCCGTTTAAACGGAATAATCATAGATCGCGGAGGGTACAAAATGAAGAAGATTTTAGCAGCGCTGGCGGTGGTTGCGGTAAGCAGTATCGGTTCCATGGTTTTTGCGGCAGAAGGCGAAACACCGGTGGTGAAGGGCAATATAGAGGTCTATGGCGCGGCAAAGCTCTCGGTCGATGTTATCGAGACCGATGCCAAGGCAACGGGAGCGGACAAGCGTCTTACGAAGGTGTCATCGAACTCCTCGCGCCTTGGTTTCAAGGGCACGGAAGCCCTGGGAGATGATCTGAGCGCGGTGATGCAACTGGAGTTGGGCATCAACTACGACAGCACGCAGACCTCGGTCGTTGGGTCCGTCTCATCGGCCACGACCAATACTACCACCGGCACTACTACGGTGACAACCAAGACAGCAAACATCGATAAGATCACCTATCGCAACTCCTATGTTGGCCTGAGCAGCAAGGCCGCAGGGACGCTCCTCTTCGGCATCCACGACACCCCGTACAAACTGTCCACCGGTTCTCTGGATGCTTTCGGCGACTCCATGGCCGACTATAACGCGATAATCGGCACGGTGAACGCTGCCTCGGATTTCGACGTTCGTGCCGTCAACACGATCATGTATACCTCTCCCAAGTGGGCCGGATTCCAGCTCATGGCGCAGACGAGCACGACGGGACAGGAGACTGATACCAGCGGCACTACCGGAAACAAGACGGAAAATTCTTTTTCAGCATCCTACAGCGGCGGGCCGGTGTATGTTGCTCTCGCAAATGAGGTCCACAAGAATAGCCTGGACAAGGGGAACAAGATCGAAGGCACGAAATTCGGCGCAGGGGCAACTCTTGGAGGCGCCAAGGTCGGACTTGTGTATGAGATGCTGAAGGACGGAGTTACGGCGAACTCCAAAATCACGCGGAACGCCGTGTATCTTGCCGTAAGCCAGAAGCTTGGAAAGGAAACCATCAAGCTCGCTTACGGGAAGGCCGATGACGGAAAAGACCAGGCAACGAAGACGGGGGCGACCTTCACGGCAATAGGCGTCGACCATTCCTTCTCCAAACGCACGACCGCCTATGTCCTGTATGCCATGACGGACAATGATAAAGACGCCACTTATGGCCTCGGCCAGAGCGGCGCAGGCGGGGCGTATACCCCGAAGGCCGGTGAAAGCCCGTCGGTCCTTGCTTTTGGCGTGAATCACAGCTTCTAACGCCATCACAGCGGCGTCTCCGGCTTCATCGTCCCACCTCCTCGGGACGGGCCTTATCAGCCCGTCCCACCCTTTTTTGAAAAGGACAGCACCATGAAATACTTCACCAGGATCGTTGACAGCATGATCAAATTCATGATCCCGATCGTTATCCTCGCCCTTTTGATGGGGATCGCCCGGGTCATTCTCGACCTTCGTGCCGTGTTTGGAAGTCAGACGCTGGCTTCCGCCTTCGACATGATGGTGACGAATATCCTTTCGATGTTCATCGTTATCGAGCTGCTGCGAAGCATCATTGAATACTTCACCGTGCATCGCCTTAAGATCACGTTCATAACCGATGCCGCTTTGGTATTTGTCCTGCGCGAGATCATGATCGGGCTCTATCAGCACCAGCTGGAGGCGAGCATGATCATAGCGCTCGCGGCGCTGATCCTGGTGATCGGCGGAATCCGGACGCTTGCCGTGGTTTTTTCGCCTGAAAAATGCAGCGATACAAAAGAGGTGGTCCATGCCTGACAATGAACAGAAGCAGCTTCAGGAAAAAATCGAGGAGATCCTGCTTTTCGCCGCTTTCCTGGCAGGACTGGTGTTCCTGGTTCTCTATTGGCGGTGATCGGAATGCACGAGACAACGAGGAAGCCGGCATTTCCGGAAGACTTTCAGTGGGGAGTCGCCACATCAGCCTTTCAACTCGAGGGCTCGTCGAATGCTGACTGGTCGACCTGGGACCCGGTATTAAGCGACATCCCCGAGATAACGAACCACTATGCCGTCTTCAGGGAGGACCTCAAACTGCTGAAGGAGTTGGGGGTCAATTCCTATCGCTTCTCGCTCGAATGGAGCAGGATCCAGCCGCGCCCGGACATCTGGGACGACGAGGCCATCGCGCATTACCAGGAGATCATCGATATACTGCGAAGCTATACCATCGAACCCATGGTCACGCTCCATCATTTCACCCACCCCAAGTGGTTCCTGGAACGGAGTCCCTGGCACCGGACCGCGTCTGTTGAAAAATTCCTGCGCTTCACCGAGAAGATGGTCTCAACGCTCAGGAACGTGCGTTACTGGATCACCTTCAACGAACCCTATGTCATCCTGATCGGCGGGTACCTTGACGGATGCACGCCGCCGGGGCTGCGGGACGTTCCCCGTTCCCTTGTTGCCCTGAAGAACATATTCACCTGCCACGGCAAGGCCTACGACATCATCCATCGATACGTCCCCGGAGCTCAGGTCAGCATCGCCCATAACATGTCCGTGTTCGCACCCTGGAAAAAATGGAACCCTCTCGACCGGCTTCTGAAGAAATCGGCGAACTTTTTTTATAATCACTCGATCATCAACGCGTTCCGGACCGGCGTCTTCATCATCAAATTTCCTTTTTCCCGCGCAGTGGAGATCGAAGTCCCGATCAAGGACAAGCTCGACTTCTTCGGGGTGAATTACTATACGCGCATCCATCTCCGCTTTAATCCCTTCAAAAAAATGGGCGTTGAACTCCGTCATCGGGACATCGACGGTCACGGTCTTACGAACATCGGTTGGGAGGTGCATCCACGCGGCCTTGCCAAGGTCCTGCGGTACGCGTCGCGGCTCGACCTGCCGCTCTTCATTACGGAGAACGGTATAGCAACCCACGACAACGAAATGAAGGTCAAGTACATGAAGCAGCATGTGGATGTCATAGAACGCTGCCTGAAGGAAGGGCTTGACGTACGGGGATATTTCTACTGGACCCTCATCGACAACTACGAATGGCTCCAGGGCCTCGATTCACGGTTCGGCCTCTACAAGGTCGACTTCAAAACGCTCGAGCGTTCGCCGACGAGCGCTGCAACCTATTACGCCTACCTCATTCAAAGCCGATCGAAGATTTAACGGAAATTTCATCTTTTCTTCATACTCCTGTAATGTCCGCCCGGTATCCTCTCCTCAGAATTTTGCATTGCCGGCGTCGAACATACATATGCAACGCGATCTAACAGAGGAGGCGTCATCATGGCAAATCACATGGCAGAAGAACCTGCACAACACCGTTACAACCAGGACAACGATCTCCATGTCCGCGCTATTGACAGACTCGTACACGAACTCGGGATCTCCGCGGAGGAGGTCAATAGGTCATACCGGGAGGTCCTGGAGGAGCTGAACAAGGATAACAGGGTAAAAGCATTCCTCCCTATCCTGGTCAGCAGGGGAGTCAGGGAGCGGTTGTTAGGGCAGCGGTGAGCGTCTTCCCGGTTTGGCCGGAAAAAGAGCTGGAGGTACTAACGCATGCATAAAAACACCCTGAAAAAAATAGAATACGTCCTGACTGCGGCCGGGCTTTTCTTCGGAATCGTTTTTCTTATTCTTATCATTCGAGGGACCTGAATATGGAGCCGACGAGCGAATGTTCTCCTCCCTTGAAGCAGGCCCTTCCCGCCCCTCAACAGGCGCAACCGAGCAGCCTGCCTGATCCGGAGCCGGACGATACCTTAACCGAACTTTCATTTCTCTTTCATGTTCCTGTAATACCCTTCCTGTATCATCCCCTGGATATCTGATCCACGCTCCGGCAGCACCATGGGGGTGTTTTGCGACGGAGCGGCGGAGCCATGCTCAGGAGCGATCCAGGAGGAGAGCCATGAACCACCTTATCATCAAGATCGAAAGCGGCGTCGTAGCAGCGGTGTATTCAACGGAATCCGTCAGGGTGACCGTCGTTGATCATGACGTCATAGAAGGCGGAGAATCGTACGAGACAAGAATGAAAAAAGCGGTCCTCTCCATGGTCCCCGAGCAGCGCATCAGGCCCGAGGACATCGAGAAGGTGGTCAGGACGCTGGTGCTTGAATGCCAGCGCCCGGCGGACAGGCATGCCCTTGCCGTAATAGATGGCAAGGCGGCATGATTGGTCAAAAGCAAGGGTGCCCATTGATGCGCAAACATCGTCTTGACAAATCGACTGGCAAAGACTAATCTGTGGACATGTTCGGAAAAGTCATTACAGGCCGCAACAAGCGCGTTATTGTCTTTCTCGCGCTGCTTCTCCTTTTTTCCACCTTCATGGTGGCATCGCACCATCATGAAAAAACTGCCGACGATCACGACTGTCCCGTCTGTATCGCAGGCAATCGTCTCTCTGCTACCGGCCCGTTAGTCGTCGCTTTTGACGGCATCCCCTGTTTTACCGAAACAACATTTGTTGCTTCCGCTCCGGTTCTTACCGATACGCTCTTGTCCCGTTCTCGCAGCACGCGCGGCCCCCCGGCATAACTCCTTTACAGAACTATTCCAGCAAAGACTCTGTGAACGACGTACACGATCAGGACGCCCATCTCTGCGCGGCTGCCTGCTTTGCGCGCTATGTTCGCTCACGGCGCGTGCGAAAGCACGTTTCATCCATCCACATTATGCTACGGAGGAATTATGAAAAAACCTCGTTTAATTTCGGGCATGTTCATGCTCCTACTTTCCCTTTTTTCTGCCACAGCCTTCGCCGAGGACCAGAACGAGCGATTGAACAAGCTTGAGGAATCGCTCAAGAGTCAGCAGCAAACAATCGAACAGCAGCAAAGGAACATCGACACGCTTAAAGAGCAGGTAACACAAAAGAGCGATCAAAGTTCACCGACAGCGGCTTCGTCGCCTTCATCCCCGAAGGCAAGCGGGTTGTTCGGCGGCAGCGCTCTCACAAACCCTAATATCTCCCTCATCCTGGATACCTACGGCTATTCATCGAATCTCACGAATGACGAACTGGCGAACAGGGGAATACCGGGGTTTACGACTCAGGGATCGGACCAGAGCAAGGGGTTCAATCTTCGGGCGGCGGAACTTTTCATTTTCTCTCCCGTTGATCCCTATTCCAATTTATATATCAATCTCCCGGTGACAGAAAGCGGGATGGAGCTGGAAGAAGCGTACATAGTGACCACGGCCCTGCCCGCAGGGTGGCAGGTTAAGCTGGGTAAGTTCAAGAGCAATTTTAGCAGACTCGACAGCCAGCATCCCCATGCCTGGGATTTCTGGGATATAGCGCTTCCCTATCGGGCGTTTTTAGGCGGCGAGGGGCTCGGTGGTGAAAAGGGCATACAGCTCACCTATCTGCCTGCTTTACCGATCTATACGCAGTTCGGTGTTGAAGCGCTCCAGGGTGAGAATGATCTCTTGTTCGGCCAAGGCGCAAATGATGGGCCGCACGCTTTTGCGTTCTTCGTGAAAAGTTCTGTTGACACGAGCGACAACTCGACCTTCTACGTCGGTCCATCCGTTCTTTTCGGCGAAACAAAGAACCAAAACATCATCCCAGGCGCGGAGGTTGCGGGCAACAGCGCTCTCTACGGTTTAGAAGCGGTCTGGAAATGGAAACCCGCAAGCCGGGAATCCTTGACGATCCAGGGCGAATATCTGCTTCTTACCCAAACAGGAGACGCAACGGATTTGACCACTGCCGCCGTCGATTCGCTGAGGCGCAAACAGGATGGGTTCTATATTCAGGGGATATACCGGAAGAACCGCTGGGGAGCCGGCGCGCGGTACGACCTTCTGGATATCTTTCAAGAGACCTTTGGACAGGGGGGAGTGCAGCAGAACTTTGGCGGCAAGCCTCACCGCGAAACAGCCAGTCTCGAATACAACCCGAGCGAATTCACGCGTGTAAGGCTTCAGCTCAGCCACGACCGCTCCGACACGGTAACGGGATGGACGAACAATGAAGCGATCCTGCAAGTCCACTTCGGCATCGGCGCTCATGCCGGGCATGCATTTTAGGAGGATACCATGAGAAAAATGATCCTATTATTTGCGTTATCGTCAGCGTTAACAACTTCCGCTTTTGCCGGGGTGAATGTCGTCGCCACTCTTCCCTGGATCGGGAGTGCGGCGAAAGAGATCGGAAAAGACAAGATCAATGTGGCCGTGCTTGTGAAGCCGGGCCAGGATGCCCACATGATTGAGGCGAAACCGAGTATGATTTTGACCGCAAGAAAGGCCGATATCCTCATGTATGACGGCCTCGACCTGGAGATCGGTTATCTGCCGCTCATTATAGAATCCTCGAAAAATCCGAAGCTCATGCCGGGCCAGCCGGGCAATTTCGATTGCTCGCAGTTCATTGCCGCCTTGGAAAAACCAACAACGGTGGACAGAAGCATGGGCGACGTGCACCCGCTCGGCAATCCCCATTACCACTTCTCTCCGTCAAGAGTTCTGCGTGTCGTGGAGGGAATAGCCAGGCTCCTTGCTGATGCGGACAAGGGCAATGCCGGTTACTACGAAGCGAATTATAGGGCCTTTGCCGAACGGCTGCATGAGAAGGAAAGGCAGTGGCGCATGGTACCGCTTCAGGGAAAGAAGTTCATTGCTTATCACAAGTATTTTGAATATCTGTCCGCCGAATACGGATTCAAGATCATCGGCTACATCGAGCCGAAACCCGGCATCCCGCCGTCCGCAGGGCATATCGAAAACCTGCTGGAGACCATGAAGAAGGAAGGACCGGCTGCGATACTGGTAACGCCCGCGAATGGCATGAAAGAGGCGGCGTCTCTTTCAGAGAAGACCGGAGTGAAGGTCATTGCGCTTCCTCATGATGTGGGCTCGATGGATACCGATGATCTGATCTCTTTTTGGGACAAGGTGGTCGAGCTACTGAAGTAATGCACTGATAACCCATCCCCCACCTAACCTCCCCCTTGAACGGGGAGGGCCGGGGTGGGGATGGTTTTTTGGAGGTTGAATGGAAGCGCTTAATTTTCTTTTGTACCCGTTTCTGGCCTGTCTTCTTCTTATCGTGATCCATGCCTATTTCGGCATACACATCCTGCAGCGCGGCATTATATTCGTCGATCTTGCGCTGGCCCAGTTCATCGGCATCGGCATTGCTTTGTCCTTTCTCCTGGGAGAGGAGCACGGCACGGTGCTGGCGCTCACGTTCGCCTTGCTCGGAGCGTTCATCCTATCGTTGTCAAAGAAGGTCGCGCGGCTCGTCAATATTGAGGCGTTCATCGGTGTTCTGTACATCTTCTCCGTATCCGCCGCGATCCTGATTCTCGACCGTTCGCCTCATGGGCTGGAAGAATTCAAGACTATTCTGAACGGCAACATTATTTGGGTCACTCCACGCGAAGTTTTTTCAACATTCCTCGTGTATGGCGCAGTTGGGCTTCTGCATTTTATTCTACGGCGGCAGTTTCTCGCTCTCTCCTACGAAGGGAAAGGTAGTGCGTTCTTAGAATTCCTGTTCTTCGCGAGCTTTGCGGTTGTGCTGGTTAAGTCGGTCAAACTTGCCGGGATTCTCCAGGTCTTTTCGTTTCTGGTCATTCCCGCGCTCATCGGCCGCCTCTATTCCATGAAACCTTTCATGGTTCTGTTGATCGGCTGGATCGTGGGCGTGCTTATCACCATTGCCGGTATTGCCATATCCTACAAGCTCGATGCGCCGACCGCGCCGGTAATCGTGGCAGGTCTGGCATTCGCGTTTTTCCTGCTCCTGGCGGGCAAAGCCCTGTTTGCAACGAAGAAGCAAAAATGAAAAAATTCATTCCTGACATGATCGTGGCGACCGTCGCGACCGTCCGTGCCGGCTGCCTTTCAACGACGAAGGACAGTGCCCGAGCGGCAGGCAGTACGTCACAAGCCCCCTCATGACCGCGACGTGATCGTCGAACTTTCCCCGGAAACATCTCTTCGCCCTGATTACAACTTCCGCATAAACGGCAGCACCAAATTCTTGTGCGGTAGACTACCGCGTTCTCACGCCCTCTATGGCTCCCTTTTGATTTTATGAACCTTCAATTCTCAGCATCCTTGTCTTGACAATAATTAACATCCATGTTAATATCCCACTATGAATTGGAGAGTTGATTATTACAGCGATCAAGTCAAGCGCGGGGTTTTTTCTATGCCGCGTGGTATTCTCGCTCGATTCTTGCGTTATGTTGAACTAATGGAGCAAGAAGGTATTGACTTACGGTCTCCGCATTCTGAATCAATGGGTGGAGGCTTGTTTGAACTGAGACCTAAAGGGCCGGAAGGTATAGGGCGCGTCTTTTACTGTACTTTAATGGGAAGCACGGTAGTAATATACTTCATTCGTTTGTGAAGAAGACACAGAAAACGCCACCAAAGGAAATCAACATAGCGCGACAGCGTTTGCAAGAGGTGAAAAATGGAGAAGAAAGATAAATATAAACCGGTAAGACATACTAAAGAGGACACGAAGAAACTGCTTGCAGCCGATCCGAAGTTAAAGGCCGCGTATGATGCTCTCGAAGATGAGTTCAGCGCTCTTGCGGCGCTTCTTGCCGCACGTCGGAAGGCAGGACTTAGTCAAACAGAGATTGCGCGTCGTATGGGGGTCAAATCGTCATCTCTCGCCCGGATAGAGACCTCGCTTGGAAGCCGCAAACATTCGCCGTCATTTTCAACATTACGACGGTACGCCGAAGCGTGTGGGAAAAAACTCATAATTAAGATTGCTTAATGATGATGTGTCAAATGTCAGGACATCGGTTACCCAATTCTAATGGTCCCATATGTCAAGACATCGGTTACCCGAGACTGATAGCTTGCTCAACTGGTAGCAAATCGTCCGGCATTCGGTACTCAAAAGT
>Ga0184615_10001467_pt1 | contig 12790 bp, 32 predicted proteins | sample PLM4_65_coex_FD_133134 | JGI IMG/M metagenome (GOLD analysis project Ga0184615, IMG submission 133134) | Groundwater sediment microbial communities from an aquifer in East River, Colorado, USA - PLM4_65_coex | ecosystem: Environmental > Terrestrial > Soil > Riparian zone | place: USA: East... | reverse complement strand
GTCCCCCAGCAAGACCAAACGGACATTTGGGGGGCGGGGGTCGTCACGCTGTGTCACCATTCGCAGGTCATGCGAGGTCGCTTCGTGCTCGCGCCCTTGATCTGGTTGCACATGAGCCCGCACGTTGGGCATGGGCATGAGCTGCCATGTGCTGGCCTCATGTACTCAAGGCTGTTGGGGTCTAGCCCTAGCTGGAGTAGCACCTTGCGTGGTGGTTCGTGGTCTGCTTCGTACGCATCCCCATGCCCACATAGCCAGCATGTGGTGCTGATGTTGTGGAGCTTGGCCTTGGCTGTGCGGTACGTCCTGCCCTTGCGTCCTGCCGTACGCGCCACCATGGCTACACCGTGCGGATCGACTCACCGTGCAGGTACTGCTGTCGGCACTCGCACCGGTACTGGTCGCCCATCATGTCCCAGGCCATGAAGTGCAGGCCGATGGTGCAGCAGAACCGCAGCGTGCGGCTCGGTCGCCATGACCGTGCCGTGCGGTATTCGAGGCGACCGTGGCGCCAGCGCAGCATCACGGGCACCTCCGGGATACGACGAAGCCCCAGCGTGTGTGGTCGCTGGGGCTTGGGCACGGTCGTCTAGTACCGGCTGGTCGGTGACAGTACTCTGCGTCATCGGGATGGTCAACTACGGTCGCTGTGCGTCACACCTGCGCCTGTATCCGCATAAGCGCTTTGTGTCCGGCCTGCTCCATCTGCGCGGCCGTGGGTTGCCGCTCGGCGTGCTCGTGGTCGCCACCGCGCGGCCAGTTAGCCAGGTACTGCGGCTCGGCGTCCCTGAACGTAGTGGTCTCGACCATGGCGTCCGGCTCGACGCCGCACCACCAGCACCTCACGGTGCGTAGCCGCCGAGCGTCGCTCCTGTGCGTACCCACATGTCGCAGCCTGGACACAGATCCAGCCAGCGTGGTCCGAGATTGGTGTGGACGATGTAGGCGCGCCGGGCGCGCGCTCCGCAGCGCAGGCACGGGTGCACTTCGTCCCGGCCCCGGTGGGTGATCGCTTCGTGCCATGGCACGGTGGACTCGGCTGACGGCAGCAACTCCGGCTCGGCCTTGAGCAGGTGCAGGAAGCCGTCCGCTGGCGTCGTCACGGTGCCCACTCCTCGCGCCATCCGTCGCGGCCGGCGTACGGCAGGGCGAGCAGGCGTAGGAACCATTCCATCTGCGCCACGTACTCCGCCGGGAGGGCTTCTCGGCCGGGCGAGATCACGACCATCCCGATGTGCGCCAGCATCTGCCGCTTGGCGTCGACCTCGGCCAGCACGCGGTCCGGGTCGCCCGCCGATCCGAGCTGCGACAGCGGCGGGATCACGATGGTGTCGACGTGGTCTCCGCGCTGCTCGTCGACCCAGGCGTCGAACCGCTTCTGTTCGTGCGCCTCCCGCTCGTCGTCGGACAGCTGGGCGCGCAGCCAGGTCACCAGGTCGTCCATGCCGGTCACTCCTCAGCCGCTTCGAGGGGGTCGAGAATGAGCCCCGCCTCGTCGAGCGCGCTATAGAGATCTGTCGACGTGAGTGGGCGGACGGCCCCGGTCGGCCGGTTTACCAGCTCGTACCGGTTGGGGTCATCGTCGACGCAGTGCAGTTCCCACTGGCGGTTGGCCACCCAGCGGTAGGCGCTCGATGTCGCCATCTCCCACGGGCTGATCTTCGCCTGGTCGCTCATCTCGTCATCCTCCCATCTCGCGGGCCCAGGCTGCGCCGCGTCGTCCGGCTCGCACGGGTGAAGGTCGCGTTCCCCCCGCGCAGCCCCCTCGCTGATCAGGCCGCTGCCGAGCGAGCCACACTTCCAGCATCGCCACACCCGGCCGTCGTCGAGGCGCTTGATCTCGCTGACCGCGGTCGCGACGACCTTGCCGTCTGCTCGCGCGTTGATCTCATGGGTGATCCAGGTGCTCATGCTGCCGCTCCTTCGCGGTTGCGTCGTGGTGTCCGTGCCAGCCGGTCGGCAATGTCCCCGAACCGGTACAGCGGCTCCTGGACCATCGGATGGTCAGGGTGCTTCTTCAGCTCGGCCGCGTTCGGCTCGCGCCACACGTGGCTCTTCGCGGTCAGCTCGCCGCGCTCACCCCACTTGTTGATCAGCTTGCGGACCTGCTCGGTGGAGCGCTCCTCGCTGACCAGGCGCACCGCGAGTGGCGCGGCCTCGGCGGCCGTGAACAGCCGGTCGTCAATGTGCTTGCGCAGGATGTCGAGGCCGTCGGAAACCGCCCATCTGGCGCCGCACGGTGGCGGGCATTCGACGGCGGTGTGCCAGGGCATGGCGTAGAGCACCCGGCCGCAGTCGCACACGCCGACGAGCCGGTCCGTGGCCGGGCTGTCGACGAGGCGCCGCAGGTCGGCGCACGCGTCGTGCAGCTCCTTGAACGCCTCGGCGGCGGCCGGGCCGCGACGAAGCCAGTCGACGTGTTCGGCGAGCCACCGTGCGGCGCCGGGCAGGTCTGTCGCGTCGGTGCCGAGGTCGCGGGCCCAGGTGCCGATGGTGCTGGTGATGGCGTGCAGGCGGTCGGCGGCGTCGGGGTCGAACGGCATGGGCTCGGCGATGAGCGCCCCGGCTTTGGGTCGTTCGACGCTGGCGGCCCACCCGAACGCCAGCACCGGGTTGCGCCGGTTGGCGGGGGTGACCGTGACGGCTTCCGGCTCGGCCGCGCGGGCACCTCCCGCAGCCCCGCCATATCGCGTGAGACGGGCTACGACGGTCCAGGCGTCCTCCGCATGCCCGGCAGCCTCTCGGAGCGTCTGAGCGAGTCTGAGGGCGCACTGGTGGCAGGCTGCGGCGTCGGTGGGGGCGCCGCAGCGGACGCACTGGGCCGTCACGCGCCCACCACCATGGCCCAGAGCGCCAGCACGACGGCGATCCCGGCAATGACCATGCTGATCCGCCCGGCACGGATCGCGAGGCGGGTGTAGTGAGCGGCGAGGTCGGCGTTGCGGCGTGCCCGGTCGGCGCGGTTGACGGTGCGGGTGTCGATGTTGAGTGCGCGGGCGGTGGTGTCGCGGGTGTGGCCGTCGGCGGCGTGGCGGAGGCAGGCGAGTTGGCGCGGGGTGAGGCTCATGCTCGCTCCTCGATCATCTGGTGGCGCATGTCGGGGCCGACTCCGCCCCAGATGCCGTAGCTCTGCCGGGTTTCGAGGGCCCAGTCGAGGCAGGGTCGGCGGTGTGGGCATCGTCCGCAGATTTTGATGGCGGGTTGTGATGAGCCGCGCGAGTCGGGGAAGAAGATTTTGGGGTCTTCGCCGTTGCAGGCCCGGTCGGGTAGGGCGGCGACGGGCGGGGTGGCTCTGGCTTTGGGCGATTCGGAGCCGTTGGGTCGGCTCATCCTGTTCGAACTGTTCGCGTGTCCAGTGCATGTCAGATCACCTCGCCGTGTCGTGGGCAGGCCCAGCCCGGCGGGCGGGTGGCCGTGCCGTTCTTCGGCTTGTCGACGGTGGGCGGCGGGTCGTTGCAGATGCAGCGGCGTCGGCTGGCTCGTGCGGCGACGGCCGAGGGTGGGACGACGATGTGCCATATGGGTGACCGGATCGGCTCCGGCGTGCTGTCCAGGCGGTGGAAGGCGTCGCCGTCGGCGGGCTGCGTCGGGCCGTCGGGGTGCGTCCGGCCGTGCGCGTCCGTCAGTCGCTGGACGGCCTCAGAGCCGCTGTGGGCGTCTGGGGTGCACTCGGCTACCCCTGAGGCGTTCTGGGCCGTCTCCGTTGATCCCACGCGGGCGGACGGGGCATCCTCGGCGACGCCCAGCTCCGCCGCCGCGTCGGTGACCATGTTCCGGATGTCGTCCGGGTGGAACTGAGTCCAGCACTCCTCGCCCGCGCGCTCGTCCCGATGCCCAAGGCCCTCGTGGTTGGCCTTGGCTCCCTCGATCCAGCCGTCGAGCACGCGCCGGACGTGGGCGAGGGCTTCGGTGGCGCCGCGTGCGAGGTCGACGTCGGGCGTGTGGGCGTCGTTGAGCAGCGAGCAGATCCGTTCGGCGAGGGCCTGGTCGCCGTTGACGACCACGGCGGCGAGCTGGTCGGGGCGGCTGTCGTCGCCGCCTCGGGTGTCGCCCTCGGCGACGATGGTGACGCCGTCGATGCCGGTGCGGTAGGTCACGGTCACGCGGTCCTCCGGATCGATCGGATGCGCCGGCACGGGTCGCAGGTGAACAGGTCCTTGCGGCCCTCGCTGCGCAGGTAGGTCATCGGCTTGTCGCAGCGCGGGCAGAGCACGACCAGCTCAAGCCGGACGTCGTCGGCGTCGTGTTCGGGCTCGGTTTCGAAGTGGGCGGCGACCAGGCCCATGGGCTGGCCGATGCCGGGTCGCCAGCCGCAGACCTGGCAGATCAGGGCCATGCCGTCGGGGACGCGGTTGACGCTCATGCCGGCCATCCGGTGCCGGTGGGGCGTACGCCTCGGTGGCGTGCGGGGATGAGGGCGACCTGGTAGCCGAGGGCGTGGGCGTGGTCGACCAGGGCGTCACTGGCGACGCCGCGTTGGTGGTGTTCGCGGTTGGCGACGGTGGTCTGGCTGACGAAGAGCCGGTTGGCGAGGTCGCGGCGGGTGAGTCCGGCTTGGTCGCGGAGGTGGCGTAGGAGGCGGGCGAGGTGCTGGCTGTTGCGGATGGTGATCACCGGACCCCCGTCTCGCCGCCGCGACCGGGCCTGTCGCCGTAGCGCACGCCGAGCTCGCCTCGGCCGCAGGTGTTGCACCAGGCGGGCCGGCCGTCGCGGTGCTGAGCGAAGGCGTGCGGCCCGGGGCAGGCGGCTCGGATGGCGTCGGCGAGCTCAAGGCGGGCGTCGATGGCCTTACGGGCCAGCGCGGTGATGCGGTCCTGTTCGGTCATCGCGAGCGCCACCGATACGGCTTCGGGCCTTTGCGGGTGTACGTGACGCCGCGTTTGGTGAAGTGCTTGCCGAGCCGGGAGGCGGTCATGACGCCTCGCAACCGAGTGAGGCGACGAAGTCGAGCAGCTCGGGCTCCGCCCGGAACCACTCGCCGTGCGTGCGGAGATGGGCGAAGCGGTTGTGAAGCTGCGCCTCTTCCCGCTGCGTGCCCTTGGCGACGGCGAGTAGTTCCACTTCGGCACCAGACATCGTGCGCAACGCCTTGATGCGCTGCGGGACGTTCATTGAGACGCCGATCTTGACCTTGTCCGCCGATCGGATGAAGTAGACCCCGGCCAGCACTCGGCTATCCACTTCGGGTTGACGAGGCGCCCGGACGGGCGCCAATCTGGGCATCTCGGGCATCTCGGGCAACGATGGCACCGGCACGTATCTGGCCTTGGGTTGGTCGGCGCTGGCCTCGGCGGAGCGAAAGATCCCGACGACTAATGCCAGCTGCTCACTGGTCAGCGGTGGAGCCTTATCGACGGCCACCCGGACCGCTCGACACCAGGAGCACGGCTGGTCGGATCGATGGCGCCCACAGCACTCGGTCTTCGAATCGAGGCATTCGGGGCAGGGGTTCTTGCGGGGTGTGACGAGGGTAGTCATCAAATCGCCTCTCGGGTGAAGAAGTCGGTAACGGTGGCGAGGCATCCGTCGTCCGGGCCGCGTGCGCTCGCGTGCGGGAGTGACTCACCCTGTCGGTCTTGGGCTGGCGTGAGTGGTCCGTTGGGTGAGTTCAGCTCCGAGGTCCACGGCGCCGCAGGCGACGTGGGTCGTCGGGGGTCTGGGGGCGGCGCGCCCCCAGTGGTCGGTCGCAGTTCTCGTGCTCGGTGATAGTTGGTCGGTGGGGGCTCACTAGGAATGAGCGCTGATGGAGCCTCGAATGAGCGCTGATAGCCGTCATCAGCGCTCGCCATAGTGAGCGCTGATGTTTCGTCATGATCCGTAGCATTAGCGCTCGCCTTGGGTGAGCGCTGAACGCGCATCCGGCGGCCCTTCTGGCCGGACTGGTTCGAGTCGTTCACCTCATCGACGATCTTTCGGTACTCGTCGCTCTCGGGGATATCGAGGTGTGCGTACTTGGCCGGGTCGAGGGTGAGCCGGTATTCATCGGCGAGGCCCCTCTTGCGGTTGCCCGCACGCACGAGCTCGATCCAGCCGACGTCGCGCAGCCAGGCCAGGTAGCGGCGCGCGGTGCTGTAGCCGACCTCGCAGTCGGCGGCCAGCCGGGCCACGCCGCACTTGATGTCGCGGCCATGCTTGTCGGCGTACGAGCCGACGGTGAGCGCGGCGTGCTTGCGTTCGCGGCCGATCCGGGCGCGCCGGACGAGGGCGTACCACTTCCAGGGCTGCGCGCCGAGGTCCGACTCATCAGCGCTCATTGGGCGTACGCCTGTTCGGTGGCGCAAGACACGGTGTTTCGGAGGCGCGAAATAGCGCACTGCCATGGCATAGTCACAGCCAGGGCTCCTTCCGGTTCAGCGGAATGGGCCTGCGGGGCAGGTGTTAGCTGCACCTGTCCCGCCAGGACCAATTCTCCCAGCTCACGCCGCATGTGGATCTCCCGCCGCGCCGGACACCTCTGCGTTATTAGTCACGCTTTACCACCCGATGATCATGTGACGTTTCAATAGCTGTGCGGCCCGGCCGCAAATGCTCACGGAATGGCACGGGCCAGTTGTCAGGCGACTCCTTCCTCGGAGAATTCGAATAGCGCCAACTGCCCCACGCCCGGCTCCACAACCCGGGCCGACCAGACGAGCACGGTCACGCACTGCCGCTGCCGGATCAGCCCGAGCCTGCGGGCACAGGTCCGACCCACGCCCCGCGCCCGCCACAGCGGGTCGGTCAGGACGCGGGCACAGATCCGGCAGCGACGGGTCATCGATCGCCCATCCGCCGGCGGTGCTCGGCCTGCTCCGGTGGCGCGTCGGGCAGGGTGTGGCGTGGGTCGCCCGGCTTGCCCATGCAGTGGCAGACGCTGCACGCCCCGACCCCGTTGACGTCGGGTGGCACGTCCGGGTCGGGCACGAACAGGTGCGGCTTCACAGGCGACTTCGCACCCGACTTCGCACTTCGCCCGGTCACGACCGGCACTCCTCGCAGCGGGGCCACGGCGTCTGGTCCATGCCGGTCGAGCGGCAGCTGTCGCAGCCCGGACCTTGCACCTCGCCGTCGGAGCAGCTCACGCAGTAGTGGGGGTGGCTGCCGCCGCGCCCGGACGGCCACTTGCGGGCCAGCGGGTGGTAGACGTGGCCGCGCCGCTCCATGCACCGGTCCCGGCCGACGATGGCCAGCTCGGCACGCGCCTGGTCGGCGTCGTCCATCAGCCACTTCAGCAACACGCCGAGGTCGGGCCAGACGTTCGCCCGCGCTTCGGGGTCCTCGGCGCGCCACCTCGCGTCGGCATCGCGCGAGCGGGTCCACTGGAGCTGAAACAGGGCGCGGAACTCGGCCATTTCCGCCGCCCGGTCCCGCTCGACGATGGCGAGGACCGCCATGACTCCCCACACCGACACCTGCCCGGATGGGGACACGTCGGCATACGCGTCGAGCATTTCCTGGGTTGGTCGCTGCGCTGCTGCCGCTTCCGCGATCCGTGCTTTGCGGTCCCGCTCGACGATGGCTAGCACGGCGGCCAGGCCCGCGCGGGTGTCGGTGATGTCGCCCCATCCGCCCGTGCCGTCGCGCTCGAACGCCGCGATCATCTCGTCGGTCGGCTCGATCACCGGGCACCTCCCGCAAGGGCGGCACGGCCGGCGTCGGTGAGCTCGTAGAGCCGCGTGCCGTCGAGCTCGCGCAGCCACCCGGCCTCGAAGAGCTCACGGACGCGTCGGCCGACGCGCTGGTTCTGGCCCCGGCCGGGGGCGCGCCAGGTGAGCAGGCCGGACAGCGACCAGTAGAGCTGGCCTGCGTCGATGGCGGCGAGTAGGCCGCGACGGTCGCGGCTGGGGTAGAGGTCCGCGATCACAGCAGCCCTCCCGTGTCGATGGTCTCGACGCGAGCCCAGGTGTCGCCGTGCCCGGCGTCGTCGTCCGGCCAGTCCTCGGCCCACGAGCAGCCGCAGCCCTCCGGCGGCGCACCGCACGAGTAGCAGCGCGGGCACTCGCACGAGCCGATCCCGTCGCCGTCGCCGTTGTGCAGGTCGGGCAGGCCGCAGTCGAGGCAGCGGCCGACGTAGAAGCGGAAGCACTGGCGCCGCTCCCGTTCCTTCTCGCGGGCGTCCCAGGCCCGGACGTGGCCGGGCGAACATAGGACGGCGCTGCGCGGCAGCAGCCGGCGTGGGGCGGTGTAGCGCGGGTTCCAGTACGTCCTGGCGGCGTACCGGTGCCAGCGGTCGAGGCGCCGGTTGAGGGTGCGCATGCTAGCCACGGCCGCCTCCGGGCTGGGTCAGGACGCAGACCGCGCCTGGTGGGTGCTCCGGGTGTGCGGACTCCGTACAGCCGGAGCAGCACAGTTCGGACGGCGGCTCGCAGTGCACGTTGTGGAAGCCGCAGCAGACCCCGGTGTATTCGCCGGCCTGGAGTGAGGCGACCAGCTCGGCCACCTCGGCGGGAATCGGGATCTCGGTGAGCGCGTCGACGTCGTGGTGCGAGGGGATCACGCAGTACGGACGGTCGTCGCAAGCCGTGTCGAAGTGGTGCTGGTCGGCGGGGTTCATGTCCAGTACCTCCCGCACTCGCGGCAGCTGAAGTGCTTGGCCCTACCGCCGTCGGCGAGGAAGTCGTCGATCCACGACGTGTCGGTGTGCCAGTCGTGGTGGAAGCAGGCGCGCCGCTTGCGCCATGCCGCGAGCCACCTCATGCCGCACCGGGCCGGATGAAGTCGACCTCCGGGACCTCAGCCCATGTGATCGAGTCCTGCCGATACGTCGCGGCGATCTTGGCGAGGTCTTCGCGGAGCCACGCAAGGCGGCGATCGGGGCCGTCGATCTGCGCGCACCAACAGGCGTTCTGCCAGGGGCTCGCCGACTCCGAGAACCACGAGCCGTGCATGAAGTTCGCGACGATCCGAATGGCCTCGCTGACCTCGTTGACGAAGCCGCACCACTCGGCCTGGCTGAGCTTGTCGTCGCTGTTGCCGATGGAGATATAGACGATCACGACGGCACCACCACGAGGCGGCCCGCGCGCTCGGCGACGGCATCCAGCAGCTTCCGGCCCCGCCGCTTCCACCGGTTCTCGTCCGGCCAGTCCCTGAACTGGACCCAGATGACCAGCGAGAGCGCGTCGCAGAACAGGCCATACCAGAAGTGCCTGTGCCAGTTGTCGACGGCGGCGAACGCGATGCACGGCGGGACCGCGATCCACAGCTCCTGATGCATGTGTGCGAACGCCCGCCACACCACGTCGAGGCGTCGAGAACCGGGCCTCAGCATGCTCACGAGGCTCCCCATCAGGGCGACCGAGAGGCTGAGGGTCCACATCAGGTAGATGAAAAACGCGAGCACCTTGATCAGTTCCACGTCGAGCCCCCTCGGCGCCGCGTGTCGGTCGGGACCGTGCGGCAGCCGTCGAGGCACACGAAGTCCAAGTCCGTCGTGATGTGCCAGCGCGGGTCGCCCTTGTCGTCGGCGAGCGGCGCAGCGCACCAAGCACAGGTGACCACGCACACCGGGCGGGACGGGTATCGGACCGTCTGCTGATGGCCGCGCGTCACGACGCACCAGCCTCGAGGACGGTGCGGCCCGCGTCGGTCAGCCGCCACGTCCACCGCTCGGCGGGCTCGTCGGTGCCGGGCGGCAACTCCACCCAGCCGGCCCGCCGCATCTCCCAGACGGCGTTGGCGACCCGCACGGACTCCCCGTCGCCGAGGTCGAGCATCGGCACACAGTCCGGGTCGTCGCGGACCCTGCCGTCGGCGACGTCACGCAGCAGGCCGAGGCGGTACGGGGTCGGGTACAGGTCGGTGTCAGCCATCAGAACGGTTCGCTCTCGTCGCCGATGACCTCGCCGGACGGGTAGGCGTGGATCCGGCCGTCCGGCGTGGTGTAGGTGGTCTGCTCGTTCATGTCGGAGACGTAGACGTCGAACAGGTCGTCCACCTCGCCGTCGGCGAGGCACTGCTCGTACTCGGCGCGGTCGACTCGGAAGGTGCGGGTACTGATCGTGGTCGCCTTGATCTCGATCTCGTCGCTCGTGGTCTCAGGCATCGGGTGTCCTCTCGTTGTTGTGGGCGGCCGGGTCGGGGCAGCACTCGCCGAGGGCCTGCAACAGCGCCTGCTGCAGCTCGGCGAGGGTCGGCTCCTCGGTTCGGCAGTGGATGTGCAGGAATAGGCCGCCGGTGCCGGGCTGAAGCTCATACGCCTCGCCGCGCCGGATCTCCTGCTCGCAGCGCTCGCAGTACCGGCCGCCGTCGCGGGCGACGATCCACTGCCGGGCGGCGCGTAGCAGCCGGACCTCTTTGCTGGCGGTGGTCACCTCGGCGCGGGCAAGGTCACGCTGGCTGCGCAGGCTGTCGATCACCTCGTCCTGCCCGCTCTCCAGGTCTTGGATGTCCTCCAGGTAGCCGTCGGCCAGAAGCCGGAGTTGCTTCAGCTCCTCACGCATCTGCTCCAGGTCGGCAGCGCGCCGCACGGCCTCGTCCCGTTCCCGCATCGCCGTGTACGCGTTCGCCGCGCTGGCCTGCAGGCTCTCCCGCAGTGGGCCGAGGTAGCTCAGCGCCTCGTCGCGTTCCCGCTCGGCCTTGGTTAGGTCGGCCTGCGAGGCGGCGAGGTCGGCTTGGACGTGGCGCAGCATGGCCGAGGTCGACTCACCGCCCGGCATCAGCGGCGACGTGGTCGCGCGGTGGATGTACGCCGTCCGCCCCTGGCCACACACTGGCCCGTCCCGGTGGCCCAGCACGCCCTCGCAGTCGAACTCATCGCCGACGAAGGCATGCCAGTCGGTGCCGACGATCGCGAGCGCGCTCACGACGTGCGTCCCGGGATGACCGGCACCGACGGCCGCAGCGGCAGCGGCAGCGGCTCGACCGGCTCCGGCGCGATCAGCGCGGTGCGTACGTCGAGCAGCAGATCCCGCATCGCCGTACGCGACAACTCGACGGTCAAACCCGCCTCGATCAAGGTCAACGCCTGGGTACGGCGGTCGTGCAGGTCGAACAGGGCGGACGCGCGCATCGCGGGCACCTCGTCCGGCACCGGCAGCACGACCGGGACGGGCGGGCGCCACCACCTCCACTCAGCCACGGCCTACCGCCTCGGCGACCTGAGCGACGTACCGGCGGCAGTCACACCGGCCGGTACAGCTGTGCGACGAGCACGCCGATCGCTGTCCCTTGGTGTTGAAGGCGTGCAGATTGACCGGGTGTCCGCACGTGCAGCGGCCCGGTACGTACGGCAGCTGCCTGGTCGCCGCGCTCGGATCCTGACGGCTCACCGGTCGGCGTCCGGGATGTCCTCGGGCGCCAGCACCAACACCTCGGAGAGCTGGCTGTACTCGGCGCCGGTGCACGGGTCGGTGCGCCGCACGGTCAGCACACCGTCGAGGGTGGCCTTGGCGACGATGGCCTCGGCGTCGGCCCGGCTGTAGCGGCCCGCCTCCTCGATGGACGAGGTGTAGCCGCGGCGGTTGCCGCACCACCACATCACGTGCTCGTTGGACCAGGCCAGGAACTTCACCGCTGGTCACCGCCGTCCGGCACGGGCGTAGTCATCCGCTCCTTGCGCTCGACCAGCGCCGCGATCACCGCGTCGGCCTCGGCGCGGGTTAGCTCGCAGCTGCTCTCCAGCTCGGACAGGTGCAGGATCTTGGCGGTGATGGCGAGGCGGTGCTCCCGGTTCTCATCCCCGGCGAAGCCCAACTCACCCCACAGCGCGAACATGCGGCGACGCTGCTCGTCACCGAGCATCTCGTCCGGCGCCTGCTCGATCGCGGCCGGAGCATCCAGGTCGGCGGCGGTCAGCCGGCGCACGGCGGGCGCAGCCTCGAGGGCGGGGCTGTCCATCTCCTCCGCCGCATAGGGCATCCCCATGATGGCATCGGCGGCAACCCAGCGGCACACCTCGGCGGTCGCCCGGGCGACCAGCATCTGAGCGAGATTGGTCTTGTAATTTGGATTGGTCTTGAACTGGCCCAGCTTCTGCGCACGGGGCACGTCCCAGATGGAGGTTTGCCACTTCGTGTCGCCGCGTCGACGGCCGTCGACGACCGCACGGTCGTCGGTGGACTCGACGATGACAACCTCGTGGCCGGCGGCCTGAACGACGGCACGCAGGGTCATCGCCTTCGGCGCCGGGGTGCCCTGGATGTTGTCGAACGCGCGCAGGCTGGCCATCGGGCTGAAGCCGAGCTCGGCGCCGGCGAGGATCGCGGCGGCGGCCTCGGCGGGCTTGCCGCGGTAGGCGGCCGGGGCCATCGTGGTGGAGCAGACGCCCTCGGCGTAGACGGCGGCGGCCGTAGCCTGCCGCGCCCACACCTCCAGGTTGACGCCCGGGGTCGGCTGGTCGGGGGCGGGGATCGCGATATCAGTCACGGCAGTGCTCTCCAGTCGTCAGGAAGGTCAGGTGGACTCGTCGGGCGATCTCGCAGCCGGCGCAGCGGCGGCAGCACGCGGCGTGCCCGGCGAGGACTTCGGTCAGGGCCTTGCGGAAGCCCTCCCACTCGGCGCGACTGTCGACGATGTCCTCGCGGAGTTCGGCCTCGCGGCAGTCGCAGGCGGGGTGGTGCTCGGTGCACGCCGCGTGCCGTGGGTCGAGGGTGTTGACCGGCGGTCGGTAGTCGCTGGTCGAGCCGTCGGCGAAGACGACCTTGTCGGTGCGGGTGGGCCGCTCGTGGCTCGGGAAGCGCATGGTCACCACTCCTCGGTCTTGATCCACGCGGGCAGGTCGATGTCGGTGATCTCGTCGGTGGGGTAGCCGGGCCACACGCCGGCGTCCGTGCAGTCGCGGTAGATGGCCAGCGCCTCGGACACCTGCCGG
>Ga0184615_10001465_pt1 | contig 12809 bp, 21 predicted proteins | sample PLM4_65_coex_FD_133134 | JGI IMG/M metagenome (GOLD analysis project Ga0184615, IMG submission 133134) | Groundwater sediment microbial communities from an aquifer in East River, Colorado, USA - PLM4_65_coex | ecosystem: Environmental > Terrestrial > Soil > Riparian zone | place: USA: East... | reverse complement strand
TGGATCGCGCCGGTCCTCCCCGTGGTCCAGACCGGATTTCGGGTCGCGGTCGTCGGCTCGGGCCCCGCGGGCCTCGCCGCCGCCCAGCAACTGCGCCGCGCCGGCCACGAGGTCACGGTCTTCGAGAAGGCCGACCGCATCGGCGGGCTGCTCCGGTACGGCATCCCCGACTTCAAGATGGAAAAGTGGGTGCTCGATCGCCGCCTGGACCAAATGATCGCCGAGGGCGTGGAGTTTCGGACGAACGTCGACGTGGGCCGAGACCTCTCCGTCGAGGAACTGCGCCAGTGCTTCGATGCGATCTGTCTGGCCGGCGGGGCCATGGCGCCGCGCGATCTGCCGGTTCCCGGTCGAGAGCTGTCCGGCGTCCACTTCGCGATGGACTACCTCACCCAGCAAAACAAGATCAACGCCGGCGACCCGCCTCTCCCTCCAGCCGAACGCCTCACCGCCGAGGGTAAGCGCGTCGTGATCATCGGCGGAGGCGATACCGGATCGGACTGCCTAGGCACGACCCACCGCCAGGGCGCGAAGGAGGTCTATCAGTTCGAGCTCCTGCCCCAACCGCCGCCCCACCGAGCCGAATCGACCCCCTGGCCCCTCTGGCCAATGCAACTCCGCTCCTCCCACGCGCACGAGGAAGGCTGCGAGCGCGAGTGGAGCGTTTCGACCACAAAGTTCACCGGCCGTGACGGGCGCGTGACCAAGCTCCACGCCGTCCGCGTGGAATTTCAAAAAGACGACCAGGGTCGCTCACGCATGGTCGAAATCCCCAACTCCGCGTTCGAGCTCGACGTGGACCTGGTCCTGCTAGCGATGGGCTTCACCGGCCCCGAAAAACGCGGCCTCCTCACCGACCTGGAAGTGGCGCTGGATGCGCGCGGCAACGTCGCCGCCGACGAGAATTACATGACGAGCGTGGACGGCGTCTTCGCCGCCGGCGACATGAAGCGCGGCGCCTCGCTCATCGTCTGGGCCATCGCCGAAGGCCGCAAAGCCGCCGCCGGGATCGAGCGGTACCTCAAGACCAAAACTCTCGTCGCCCGCGGATAAGATGTCGCGGGTCGCAGTGTACGGTCGCGAGGGGTGCCCCATGTGCGCCGACGCGAAACAGTGGCTTGCCGAACGCAAGATCGCATTCACGTTCCGCGAAATCTTCGAACAGCAGTTGTCGCGAGGCGAGCTCGTAGCCCTCGCCGCAAAGACTCCTGTCGGCGTCCATGAACTCTACGCTTCAAAAGGCGCACGCAAGGTGGGGCTACCCGAAGACGGACGCTCATTTCCGCCCGAGCGGATCATCAGCCTCCAGATCGGCAACCCCGACCTGATCCGCTACCCCCTGTTCGAACTAGACGACCGACTACTCTTCGGTTTTCACCAGGCTACGCGCGACGCGCTGATGGCCGTTTCAGGAGAAGCCAAATGACCGACAAGGTGAAGAAATCAGACGAGGAATGGAAAGCCCAACTCACGCCAGGGCAATATCATGTGACGCGCAAGAAAGGCACCGAGCCGGCATTCACGGGCGAGTATAACGACTCGAAGGAGCCCGGCACCTACACCTGCGTCTGCTGCGGCAACCCCCTCTTCAAATCCGATACCAAGTTCGACTCCGGAACCGGCTGGCCCAGCTTCTGGCAACCCATGTCCCCCGAGGCGATTGAAACCGAGGAAGACAACAGTTTCTTCAGCCACCGGACCGAGGTCCTCTGCAGCCGCTGCGACGCCCACCTGGGCCACGTCTTCCCCGACGGACCAAAGCCGACGGGGCTACGATACTGCATCAACTCGGCGGCGCTGAAGAAGACGAAACCATAGCCTCGGAGGTGGTAAATGAAGGCATATCGTCCTGCTAAGAAACGTATCACCGTCTCGGTTGGTGATTCTGTTCGCATTCTCCGCGAGCTCCAGGAGCTGAGTCAGAACCAACTGGCCCGACTGACCGGGATTCCGCAAACCACCATCTCGGCGATTGAGAACGATCGTGTTCGTTTGGGGGTTGAGCGAGCCAAGGTCCTGGCCCGAGCGCTCAAGTGCCACCCCGGAGTTCTGGTATTCCCCGGCTGGGAGCTTCCCGGCGAAACTGCGGCATAACAACGGCGCATCTACCGGACGCGCTCAAGACGAGGACGACAGCAGCTTTCTCACTTAGCGTACCCAAGACGTCTCATTCGGACGTCTTGGGAATATTGGAGATAATCGAGCAGACCCATGGAGCCACGTATCAGCCTCGTGACGCTCGGCGTCGCCGATCTTGAGAGGGCCACACGCTTCTACGAGCAGTGCCTTGGGCTGCCTCGGATCGAGACCCCGCCCTCCGTCACATTCTTCGAGCTTGGGAAAACGTGGCTCGCGCTGTGGCCACGGGAGAGCTTGGCGGATGACGCGGGGTTATCACCTCAAGGATCCGGGTTTCGCGGGTTTTCGCTGGCCCACAATGTCCATTCTCCTGCCGAGGTCGATGCATTGCTGGCCCACGTCGCCAAGTTCGGCGCAACGGTCGTGAAGCCCGGGCACCCAACAGACTGGGGAGGCTACTCCGGCTACTTCACCGATCCCGACGGCTTCTTATGGGAGGTCGCGCACAACCCGGACTTCCCACATGTGTAATGTACGCTGACCCTAATTATTCAGTGATGCGCTACTACGAGCAACGCGGTGTGCCAGTAACCGGAGAGCTTGAAGCAGCTATCACGGATAGGAATTTTAAGACACTTCGCTGGGTAAGCTACGCAATTCAGCACCTTACGCGTGCCGCAGGGCTAACGGAGCTTCTAGACGATCTAGCGTCCGTTACAAAAACGGGAAGCGACTCCGAACGTCGGTTCGAGAATCTGCTAACGGAAATACACGCGGCCTCCTTCCTTTCAGACACGCTTAACGAGACCGTTCTGGAGGTCGAATCGAGAGCCCATAAGGTGGAATCGCCTCATGCTAATCCCAACAAGTCCTGCGACATAAAGACCGCCACGAACGGAAACAACGTCTATTACGAAGTCAAAAATTCATCCTCCGAAATCACTACCAGCTATGAGAAACGCGGCGTCATTTATTTCAAACCAATTGATGACCGAAAGTTGGAACAGTGGATAAAGGAGAAGACGAAAGAGGCTGACAGATGTGGTGCCAATTTTCTGATCTGTAGAGTACCAGTGTGGTCCGGAAAGTTCGTAAACAAGAGCGAGTTCTACGGAGACTGGGGCAATAGAATTATGAAAAGACATTTCCTCCTAACGCGAAGGGCGGCGCCGCAAGAATTTATTGTGCGCCCTGCTTTTTCGATCTCGTCGCATATCAGGGGAATTTATATCCTGAAAGCGTTTGGTCATATCAAGCTTTATTTCGACCCGGTATAACAACGCCCCCTTGGGATCACGTTAGGCTTGAGATAGCACACACCCATTGGATTGAGCATGGTTGCTACACCCTGGGATAGGCTGATCGAGGATGTCCGTCTGTGGATGATCAATCGGTTTGCAGTGAACACCGACCGTGACCTGTGGTTGTGGAGTTTTGTCTTTGGAACTGCTGCACATCTGGAGTACTTGGCAATCGCTGTCCTTTGGGTCGAGGACCAGAAGCCAAGCCCCTTCGAGCAGTACTATCCCAGGATGACTCTCGGTCGTGCCGCTCGCCTAATCCGTGAAAAGAACCTTCTCGACGTCGCCACTTTGGAGAGGCTTGATTCGATCGCTGCACTAAGGAATTCAGTAGCACACAGAGGGGCGACCTACGGTATCCCCTTCCTTCAGGGTGGGCCATCCAGAGGTGAGTACAAAGGGCGACACATATTCACCGATCTCGATGGACTGAGACAACTGATAGATGACGTAGACGCGGCGACCGAGGTAATGGGGCAGTGGCTACGGAATGCGGGTCTTGGTACAGACACGGGAGCGCCAGCCTAACCACAGCATCAGCGGACGCCCTAACGCGCACGGCATGAATAAAAAAGTGACAGATTTATTTTCTTCATTCCTAGGCATGCTAAAGTCGCTTTTCTCGACTTCTGCGGGCTCAACGCAGGAAGCGAATACTGAAGAGCGACCTGTACCTAGAGGAGAAGTCACGATACTTAAAGGTAATACCGTCGTCGCTCGGGAGACGGGCTCTAAAACGCCCTTCCAAGTAATCACCGGCTCTCCAGAGGGCATCAAAAACCTGGGCAACAAACAGTCTGATCCGATTGGATACTGTATCTACTGTTCGGCAACGGGTGACCTTCAGAGCGAGCACATCGTCCCATTTGGACTTTCCCCTCTGGGACCTAATGGCACCGCTGTTCTTCCAAAAGCATCGTGCGCGAGGTGCGCCCGGATTACTGGGGCCTTCGAGAGGCAAGTTCTTCGTGGTCCTATGCGAGCAGTTCGAGTCCTTAGAAAGCTGAGATCTCGCTCGAAGCACGCTGGCGCTCCGGTAACACAGCAACTCAAGGTGGTTCGCAACGGGGTAGAAGAAACGGTTGGAATCCCAATTGACCAGTACCCAATACTTCTTCACTTTCCCACCTTTCCTCCACCTCGGGTCCTAACCGGCGAAGGTGGATCGGGAATCGTGATGACGGGTGTGTCGTCTGTACTATTCGGACCACGTCCTGACGATGTTGCGCGACGCCTTGGCGGCCAGAAAATAATCCTTGAATCGAAGGGGGATCGGCCTGTCGAATTCGCGAGGATGCTCGCTAAGATTGGCTACGCTATGGCAGCGGCTGAGGGAGCCCAAAAGCGGCTTGATGGGCCTTCTCCCATCCTGCCGTCGATACTGGGCGATGTTGACGATATCGGTAGGTGGGTCGGCACGCTACCCGATCCAATCCGGAAATATCCTGGGCTGCTTCACCGCATCGCACTTCGTGAAGATCGCGACAAGGGATTGCTACTAGCGGAGATTCAGTTATTTGCTGATTCCGAGACGCCATCGTACGTGGTCATTCTTGGAGCACTCCGCGCGGAGGCCTCGTCTGGGTCCGCCTGACTTGTCGAAATATCGGGGACAGATCTATTTCGCACGGGCGTGACGCCGCCCCCTGCCGCGACTCGCAGTCGCTTACCCGCCCTATTGACACGGCCCCTTGGGCGTATCACGGGGTCAAATCTTTTGGGCGTATCACGGGGTCAAATCTTTAGTCTTTAGGGCATCGCGATTTGAAGCGCTTCGTGGGCACCAGCCGGCGACCGCAGGCTCGCTTTACCCCCTTTTCCGATCTGTGATATAGGTCATCCATTGGGGTCTGACCCCGAGCCCGGATAAGCGCCCCATCGCGGCGACGGGCACTCCCCGACCTTGGCGAGATCTGTTCTTCGGACCGATGTTTTCCCCTCAGGAACTTTTTCTGGGTTCATGCGTCTAGGCTAGTGGGAACAGAAAACGAGGAGCCGCGGTGAGCGAGGCGATGGACCCTGAGTGGTTCGAGCGGCAGGCGGTCGGCTTGCTGGACGATCTGTTGGGCGCGGCGATGCGGCTGGCCAAGAATCGGCACGATGCGGAGGATCTGGTGGCAGAGGCGGTGACCAAGGCGTGGGGAAGTCGGGCGTCCTTGAAGGAGGCGGAGCGGTTTCGTCCATGGATCTTTCGCATCCTCACCAACTGCTTCTTGACCGACTGCCGCAAGCGCGCGGTCCGTCCCGCGGCTGAGGTCTCGGTGGACGCGGTCGCGGACGACCAGGAGGGCGGCTTCTCCCTGTTCGAGGAACTCCACCAGCCCTTCCTGCTCTGGTGGGGCACGCCCGAACAGGAGTTTCTCAACAAGCTCTTGCGAGAAGACCTCGAACGGGCGGTGGACAGTCTCCCCGAATCGTATCGAGCGGTGGTGGTGCTGGCCGACCTGGAAGGGTTGGCCTACGCAGAAATCGCGAAAAGCCTGGGAGTGCCCGTCGGCACGGTCCGCTCGCGCCTGGCCCGGGCCCGGGCGCAGCTCCAGAAAGCCTTGTGGATCCACGCGCAGGATGCCGGCTTGACGAAGCCGGTGGACACACACCAAGAGGCAACCCATGAAGCCACTGAAGACGATCGGGTGTAACGAGGCGCTCACGCACGTCCTGGAGTACATCGACCAGGAGCTCAAAGGAGCCAAGAACCGGGAGGTCAAGCACCATATCGACCTGTGCCGAAGCTGCTTCTCACGCGCGGAGTTCGAGCAGCGGCTCAAGGATCGGCTGCGTGAGGCCGGACATGAGACAGCAGGTCAGGAATTTGAAGAACGAATCAAAACCTTGTTGAAGCGATTCTGATCCTGATGACACGTTGAAGGAGACGACGATGAATACGACATCTTGGTTCAAAGTGATTGCGGTGGGCGCGGTCTTCGTGGCCATGGGGTGCAGCCGGTTTGCCACGAAGCCAGAGCCCTCGCTCTACGACCGATTGGGCGGGACCCCGGCCATCACGGCTGTGGTGGGCGATTTTCTGAAGGCGGTGGGCACTGACACGCGAGTGGAGCACCAACCGCCTCCGTCTCGGGTCCCGGCGCTGCAGCAGTCACTGGTCGAGATGGTCTGCCAGGCCACCGGCGGTCCGTGCGTGTATAAGGGACGAGACATGAAGTCGGCGCACGCGGGCATGGGGATCAGCCAGGCGGAGTTCGACGCGGTGGTGGACGATCTGGTGCAGACGCTGAACACGTACGAGGTTCCCGAGCGCGAGAAGAGCGAGTTGCTGGCGTTGCTCGCGCCGTTGCGGGATGACATCGTCGAAACGGACTAACCTTCACTCCTCGGGCAGGCCTGCGGGCCTTCCCGACACTGGACAAGGAGGAAACGACATGGTGGCGATCGTTGATACAAAGAAGGAATCCATCTTTCGGGCGGTGTCGGCCATGTACACCGATGTGGCGACGTGTCCGGCTCGGGTCTTCCACTTTCCGACCGGCCGCCCCGCTTGCGAGTTCGTCGGCTACCCCAAGGAGCAGTTGGACGCGATCCCGGCCACGGCCAGCGAATCGTTCGCCGGCGTGGGCTACCCGTTCGCCGTGGGAGCGATTCAGGAGGGTGATCGCGTCTTGGACATCGGGTCGGGGTCGGGCACCGATGTCCTCATCGCCTCGCTGCTGGCGGGGCCCGGGGGCCGGGTGTTCGGTCTTGATATGACGCCGGCGATGCTGGAAAAGGCTCGCGCCAATGCCGCCACGATGGGGGCCACGAACGTCGAGTTCGTCGAAGGCAACGCGGAGAAGATCCCGCTGCCCGACGCATCCGTGGACGTGGTGACCAGCAACGGAGTCCTCAACTTGGTGCCGGACAAGCCGCGGGCCTTCAAAGAAATCCTCCGCGTGTTACGACCGGGCGGCAAGATTCAGATCTCCGATATTGTCTTAGGGCGGCCCATCAAGGAGACGTCGCGCGAAAACCCCCAGCTCTGGGCCGAGTGCATCGTCGGAGCCGTGATGCAGGATCAGTACCTGCAAATGTTCCGCGACGCCGGGTTTCGCAGCGTCACGCCCTTGTCCAATCTGGACTACTTTGCCAAGAGCGCGGAAGCCGATACCCGGGAAGTGGCCGCGTCCTACGGAGCCCAGACTCTGATCTTCACGGGAAACAAACCCGACTAACGCGACGCACTCGGCGCTCATGGATTGCGGAGGCCACCACCGACTATTCACCGAGCAGGTCGCCTTGGCGCACTGAGCGACACCGGAGGTGCTCGCAGCCCAGCTCGTAACCCTGGAGGAAGGATGATGTCAACGACGCGGCGACTCGCAGTCGCTTACCCGCCCTGTTGACACGGCCCCTTGCACAGGAGTACTGTTGTTTCGAAATATCGAAACTTGATGTTTCCATACTCGATCTTCTTAAACCGTGGTGAGGGTCCGATGGCAAACCGTCGCGAAATCGACGAGCAGGTTTATGGGCTTCACGCCGACATCTGCTCGACTCTGGCCAATCCCAAGCGACTGAAAATCATCAACACTCTCCGTGAGAAGGAGCTCTCCGCGACCGAGTTACTGGCCGTTCTGAAGGTCCCGAAGGCCAACCTCTCCCAACACATGACCGTGCTCCGCCAAAAAGGCGTCGTGACCGCCCGGCGGCAAGGAACGACCGTGTACTACCGGCTGGCCCGCCCCAAGATCTTGAAGGCCTTTGACCTCATGCGTGAGTTGCTTTTCGAGGTCCTTGATGATCGCCAACGATTGTTGAAGCGGCGCGGGAGTGGGCCCGGGTGATATCGCGTCGTTCCGGTCGGACAACGGGTTTGGGACGGAGGTGGCGACCATGATGTCTCACGAGCCTCTGATCCGGTTGGCGAGTTTCTTGGGGATTTTCGCCCTGATGGCGGTGTGGGAGGTAATCGCGCCACGGCGGCCACTGATGGCGTCCCGGGTGAGCCGCTGGCCGACGAATCTCTCGATTGTGGTCCTCAACACGATCACGGCTCGACTGCTTTTTTCAACGACAGCCGTCGGCGCGGCCGTCGTGGCCACGCAAAACCAGTGGGGCGTGTTGAATCTCGTGGACTGGCCCAACTGGGTGCGGGTCGTCGCCGCCATGGTGGCCATGGATTTCGCGCTGTACCTCCAGCACGTGGTATTTCACGCCGTGCCGGCGCTGTGGCGGCTTCACATGATGCATCACGCCGACCTCGACGTGGATGTCACCACGGGCGCGCGCTTTCATCCGGTCGAGATTGTCCTCTCCATGCTGATCAAGCTGGCGGCCATCACCGTGACCGGCGCACCACCGGTGGCTGTGCTGACCTTTGAGGTTGTGCTCAACGCGACGTCGATGTTCAACCATAGCAACGTCCGCATGCCTGGGACCCTCGACCGGTTGCTGCGATGGATCGTCGTGACGCCCGACATGCACCGGATCCACCATTCCGTGCTCCGGGACGAGACGAACAGCAACTTCGGATTCAGCCTCCCTTGGTGGGATCGACTACTCGGCACCTATCGACCGGATCCCGCCAAATCCCAGATCGAGATGCCCTTGGGCCTTGAGCAGTTTCGGGATCCGCGCGAACTCACACTGGTCGGGTCGCTGGTCCTTCCGTTCCGTGGCGGAACCGGGGCCTACCCGCTCGGCGGGCATCGATGAACGGAGAAGGAGACCTATGGACACGGTGACCATGATTCTGCAAGAACCACCCTACGGGACCGAGAAAGTCTGGAATGCGCTTCGGGTGGCCCAGGCTCTGACCGTGGTTGAGAGCCGCGTGAACCTCTTTCTGCTCGGAGACGCCGTGGGGATGGCCAAGAAGGGCCAGGAAGTTCCCAAGGGGTATTACAACCTGGGCGAGATGCTTCAGCACCTGATCGCCAAGGGAGCCGAGGTGAGGGCCTGCGGGACCTGCTGCAAGGCTCGGGGGCTTACGACCGAGGATCTGGCGCACGGCATTACGATCGGGATCATGGCGGACCTCGCCCGCTGGATCAAGGAGAGCGACCAGGTGCTGACCTTCTAAAGGGAGATCATCGATGGATCGCGGGATAATGGGCTGGGACATGGGCATCTGGATGGTCTTTAACATCATCCTCGGGATTCTCGTCATTGCAGGGATCGTCTTGCTGGTGATCTGGGTGGGGCAGAAGGCCGTGGGAGCGGGGAGCAGGACGGAGGAATCGGGGCTTGAGATCCTCAAGAAACGGTATGCGCGTGGCGAGATCTCAAAGGCAGAGTACGAGGAGAAAAAGCGAGATCTGGCGTAGCCAGGATCAGCAGGATGCTCAGCCGATGGCGAAATACCGCGTACTCGTGTTAGCGTTGATCACCCTTGGGGCCCCGTGAGGGGCAGATTTGACTTGTTGACTGTGTTGAAAACAACCGGTGTCCCGTCGCTAGGCGCACCGTCCGTCCTTCTCAGCTTCCGCATGGCGTCGGTCAGTGCGATTGCCCTCTTGGTAGCTACTCTTGGCCTCGAGACATCGACCGGGTGTACCCGCCAATCCCAGGTCGCTGCACGCGGCGCGCAGGTGATGCCCTTCGATCTTGAGCAGACGATCCATGTCTTTCAGCGGCTCGATGACGGCGGGCGACAGACGGTGACTGTGAAAGATCCGGCGAATGCGCAGCAGATTGCCTTGATCCAATCTCACCTCCAGCACGAAGCAGACAAGTTTCGCCGGGGTGACTTCTCCGATCCGGCCAGAATTCACGGCGATGAGATGCCGGGGTTGGCTGAACTGAAGACTGGGTTCGTGCAGATCGACATTCACTATACGGCCCTGCCGAACGGAGGAGAGATTCGATACACCACGGCGAATCCGTCCCTCGTCACGGCGCTGCATCGGTGGTTTATGGCGCAGGTGTCGGATCATGGCCGGCACGCCGTGGACCACTAACAGGCTGCTGAAAAAGTCCAGCTGCTACGTTCTCGGTCGTCGGAAATTGCTTCGCCACGCACAGATCGCGTTCTCACGTACGACCGCAATCCCCCGGGAACGCTTCGTACCTCCAGGAGCCTCTCAGTGCGCTCCGGTTTCCTCCTCGCTGCAGCCTTGCATCTGGAGCTTTTTGAGTAGCCTGCAACCTCCGACCGAGTTTTTCAGCGTGCATATTGGGGTCGGAATACTATTTCTGGCAGGTTGAAGCCTCCACGAATTGAGTGCCTACCGCGGTCATGTCAGCGTCAGCACTCTTCGATCCACAGTACGTTTCTCGCAAAAGACGTCGTCCTCATCACTCGCCACAACGTCCGGTCGGCCGTCACGAACGCGCAGTCTTCGAGAACCGCCAACGCGACATACACGCTGTCGTACATCGTCCGCCCGAGACCGACGGCGATCTCAAACGCGGGATCCAGAAGCGGAACGGAGGACACGATGTCGAGCGGAACGAGCTTGATCGCCTTGAGGATCTCCCGCCCCTCATCCCGGTTGATGTCGCCCAGACGGACCTTCTTCCATAGGATGTTGCCGAATTCGGATAGGAAGAGGTCGGGAACCGCCAGCGAATGGTCGCCTTCAAAAATGCGAAGCGCCGCGTCGCTGTGCACTTCCGGCACAAACCACTTCGCCGCCACGCTGGCGTCGACGACGTAGCGGCTCACCGGGAGCGATCTTCGGCAAGCAAGTCGGCACTGTCGTGGTGCGAACGCCCCGCAAGACGCTTCCTGATCTGAGCGGCGAGGGTGCGGGCTCGACGCATCTCGCTTCGGGCGGCCTGCTCGATAACCGCTTTTAACTCCGCCTGTAACGACCGGCCATGCTGTTTGGCGCGTTGCTTCAGGCGCTCCACGACATCAGGGTCGAGACCTCGAACAAGGACTTGGGACATGGCGCTCCTCCGGGACAAGAAGATAGCAATACGATAGCATAACCTGCCACACAATTCATCCCCTCGGCAAACGTCGCCCCACCCTCTGCGGGAGGCAGACGCTTGTGCGGCTCTTCAGGTCGCTACACGGCCCGCTTTCCACCTCCCGTCACAACTTGTTACAATCCAACTCGGGACGGCCCTGCTCGCTCTGGAGACCTACCATGCCCATCACCATCGGCAAGAAACCCGAAAGCTCGTTTGCTGATCCGTTGGGTTTGCTCAGCGACTGCCACCGGCGGATCGAGCACTTCCTCGGGTTGTTGATCACGGTCACGACCCAGGCGCGCGGTGGGGCGCTGAGCGGGGAGCAGCGGGAGGCGCTGGAGGCGGCGCTTCGCTACTTCCGCGAGGCCGCGCCGAAACACAAGGAGGATGAGGAGCGCTCGCTCTTTCCGCGGATGCGCGAATCACGTGATGAGCAGGTGCGGGCCGTGCTGGACACGATCGCGACGCTGGAGGAGGATCATGGGGTCGTGGATCGAGGACACGCCGAGGCGGATGCCCTCTTGGATCGTTGGCTCATCGAGGGCCCGCTCCTCGAATCCGACGTGCGCCGCCTCGTCGCTGTGCTGGAGGAGTTACAGGCGATCTACCGGCGACACATCGCGATCGAGGATCACGACGTCTTTCCCCTCGCCGGGCGGATTCTTGATCGATCCGCAATCGCCGCGCTCGGTCACGAGATGGCGACTCGCCGGGGACTGACAGGGTACGTGCGTTAAGAACCCGTCGGGGGACGTCTACCGCAGCACGCGCGCCAGCCAGGCCGCGATGTCGCCGATCTCTTCGATACACACCGAGTGGGCCATGTCGTAGGTCCGCCACATCACATCGGCTCCAGCGCGTTTGAGCAGGTCGGCGGACAGTCGGCCGCGCTCGATGGGAATGATCGGATCCTCCGTGCCGTGAGCCATGAAGATGGGAACGGTCTGGTTGGCCGCATGGGCTTCGGTTCTGAACGAATCGGCCAGCGGGAGATACGTGGAGAGGGCCATGATCCCGGCGAGGCGTTCCGGATACCGCACCCCGGTGTGCAGAGCAATCGCGCCGCCCTGCGAGAACCCGGCGAGGACGACCCGTTGCGACGGGATACCCCGCTTGTGTTCTTGCGCGATCAAGTCTCGGACGGTTTGCTCGGACTCTCGGATGCCCGCCTCGTCTTCGCGCTGCACGAACTCGGCCGTCCGGATGTCGTACCACGCGCGCATGACGGAGCCGCCGTTGATGGTCACCGGCCGGTGCGGCGCGTGGGGAAAGATGAAGCGAATCGGCACCGCGCTGGGCAGCCGCAGTTCCGGCACGATGGGCTCGAAGTCACGCCCATCGGCCCCCAGCCCGTGCAGCCAGATCACGCTCGCCGTCGGTTCCGGCGCGGTTTCAATCTCGATCGGAGGAGTGGGCGGTGCGGAGCGCGTCACGGAAGAAGAGGCTCTATTTCAGGCGGCCGGATTTCAGCCAGTCGCGCAGTTCATCGTCTTGGCCGATGTATTCGCCGTCGACGAAGATCTGCGGCACCGTCCATTCCCCGGTCTTTTCGACCAGGACATCCCGCATCTTGGG
>Ga0184615_10001463_pt1 | contig 12818 bp, 9 predicted proteins | sample PLM4_65_coex_FD_133134 | JGI IMG/M metagenome (GOLD analysis project Ga0184615, IMG submission 133134) | Groundwater sediment microbial communities from an aquifer in East River, Colorado, USA - PLM4_65_coex | ecosystem: Environmental > Terrestrial > Soil > Riparian zone | place: USA: East... | reverse complement strand
GTGTACCCCATCTCGCCCAAGTTCGAGAACGCGGTGACCCTGCGCGGCAACGTGGCCCTGCCGCTGCGCCATCCGTTCAAGGAAGGCATGCGCATCCGCGACCTGATCCCCGAGAAGGAAGCCCTCATCACGCGCGACTACTACCAGCGCAAGAACAGCGCCGTGTTGGCGGATTCCGTGCCCCAGGGCGAACTCGCCGCCTCGGTGCGGCGCTTGTTCGACGAAATCAACTGGGACTACGCGGTCATTGAGCGGCAGAACACGGATGACCTCTCGAGCATCCTGATTCCGTTCAACCTTGGGAAGGTGGTGTTGGAGGGAGATCCCTCGCACAACCTTCAGCTTAGGCCCGGCGACATCGTCACCGTGTTCTCCAAGAGCGACGTCAACGCGCCCGCCGGCCGGCGCCCGGTGGTGGTAAGGCTGGAGGGCGAGTTCAACAACGCAGGGGTGTACCAGGCGCTGCAGGGCGAGAGCCTGCGCCAACTCGTCATGCGCGTGGGCGGCGTCACGCCGCAGGCCTATCTGTTCGGGACGGAGTTCATGCGCGAGTCAACGAAGAAGCAGCAGGAGGAACGGCTGCGCCAGGCCCTCATCCAGTACGAGCAGGACCTGCAGCGCGCCGCGGCCACGCGGGCGCGCAATGTCACCAGCGCGGAAGACGCGGCTTCCCTGAAGGCCGAAGCGGAGGCGCAGCAGTCGGTGCTGGCGCGGCTCAAGCGCCTGCAGCCCACGGGAAGGATCGTGCTGGAGTTGGCGGAGGATTCCACCCTGGCGAACATCCCGGAGATCCCGCTGGAGGACGGGGACCGGCTGGTCATCCCCTACCGGCCGGCGATGGTGAGCGTGTTCGGGACGGTCTACAACGAGTCGGCGTTCCTGCATAAGCCGGACAAGACCGTGTCGGATTATCTTGCGCAGGCGGGAGGTACAAGGAGGGAGGCCGACAAGGGGAACATGTATGTCCTGAGGGCTGACGGGTCGGTGATCAGCAACCAGGGGAGCTTTTTCACCAGCAGCGTGAACGGCGCGAAGCTGATGCCGGGCGACGCGATCATCGTGCCGGAGGACTTGCAGCGGACGACCTGGATGAAGGATCTGAAAGACTGGACGCAAATTTTCTATCAGTTCGGGTTGGGGGCTGCGGCGATCAAGATCATCCGGGACTGAGCATGGATGAGGCTAAGGCAGCGTACACAGAGCAAGATTCGGACGAGTTCAGCCTGCTCGATCTCGCGCTCGTCCTCGCTGAGAACCTCCGCGTCCTGATCCTCGTTCCGCTCGCAGCTGGGCTTGCGGCTTTGGGTATCAGCTACTTGATCCCGCCGACCTACACGGCAACGACTCGTATTCTCCCGCCCGCGCAGCAACAGAGCACCTCTGCCGCACTGGCGGCGCAGTTGGGTTCACTTGCCGGGCTTGTCGGTGGCTCAGCCGGACTAAAGAATTCGGCAGACCAGTACGTCGCTCTCCTGAAGAGTCGCAGCGTTTACGATGCCATCATTCAGCGCTTTGACCTCAGAAAACTGTACGACGAACGCTATATCGAGGACGCACGGAAGGAACTCGAAAAACAATCCAGGGTGTCCGCTGGGGTGAAAGACGGCATCATCTCGATCGAGGTCGATGATCGCGACCCGAAGCGAGCCGCCGATATGGCAAACGCCTTTGTCGAGGAACTTCGGAATCTGTCCAAGACGCTTGCGATCACCGAAGCAGCTCAGCGACGGCTCTTCTTCGAGGAGCAGCTCACGCAGGCGAAGGACAACCTCACCAAGTCCGAGCTCACTTTGCGTGGCAGCGCGGTCAGCGAAGCGACCCTGAGAACGGTGCCGCAATCCGCGCTCGAGGCCCTCGCCCGGCTCAAGGCGCAGATCACAGCCCAGGAGATCAAGCTCGCCTCCATGCGCACCTTCATGACCGACTCCAATCCAGAATTCAGATTGGCGATACAGGAACTGGTCGCGCTGCGAGCTGAACTATCGAAGGCCGAGCAGAGCAACACCTCGAAGGCAACGGGCGAAGGCGTGGAGTACATCGCGAAGTACCGCGATTTCAAGTACCACGAGACGCTATTCGAACTGATGGCGAAGCAGTATGAACTGGCCCGCCTCGACGAAGCGCGCGAGGGCGCGGTAATTCAGGTGGTGGACGCGGCACAACCGCCCGAGCGAAAGTCAAAGCCCAAGAAGGCGTTGATCGCAGTGCTCACTACTCTGGCAGTGTTTTTTGCGACAGTGCTTTTCGTGTTCGTGCGCCAAGCGTTCCGGAATATGGCCGGGCAGTCCAAATCTGCCGAGAAGCTCTGGCGTCTACGCCGGCTGCTCTGGCTGCGGCGCGCGTAACCGCGCGTTCCCCAGATCTTCTTTTCGAGGCAGTTCATGTCCACAGTGAAGCGGAACATCGTCGCGAATTTACTTGGCGGCGGGTGGATCGCTGTGCTCACAGTGGTAATCACGCCTCTGCAAGTCAACATTCTCGGCATCGAGGCCTATGGTGTGGTCGGCTTCATCTCCACGCTGCAAATCGCGTTCACTGCATTCGATCTCGGCCTTTCCAGCACCTTGACCCGCGAGCTTGCCGCAGACCACTCCCCGAACAAGGACCGCAGTACCGGGCTGCTGCGTACCTCCGCGACAATCTACTGGTTGTCTGCGGCAGCAATTGGGATCGCGCTCGCCGCATTGGCTGGGCAGATCGCCCGTCGTTGGTTCAATGTCACCGAAATCGACGTTTCCCTGCTTGAGCAAAGTCTGCGTGTCATCGCCCTGTACTTGGCGCTCCGCTGGCCCGTGGCGCTATACAGCGGCGTACTCGCCGGCTTTCAGCGCATGGACGTGTTGAATGCAGTCAAGGTTGCAACTGCGTCGGTCAGGCTCGTTGGCGGTATTGCAGTGCTGCTGCACTGGCGAAGCCTTTACGCCTTTTTGCTGTGGACAGCATTCAATGCCCTAGTCGAAGTGGTAGCGTATTGGCTCGCGTGCCGGTGGGTACATCCGACGATGCCGATGCGACCCGGCGTCTCCTGGCTCGCCGTGAAGAAAGTGTGGCGTTTCTCAGCCAGCATGAATGCACTGGCGATACTCGCCGTGCTCATCATTCAACTCGACCGGCTGCTCATTAGTAAGATGCTCACACTGGATGCGCTCGGCTTTTACTCGCTAGCCTACACCGCTGCAGCGAGTATCTCCGCGACAATCGCGGCGATCAGTTCGGCAATGCTGCCTTGGTTCGCGGCGGCACACGGACAAGGCACCGTAGACTCCCTGCGGCGCCGATACGACAGCGCCAACCGATTCATGCTCTTCACGGTCGGCCTCGCCGCATCGGCTTTCGCGTTCTTCGGGGAGCCTATCCTTTCTCTTTGGGTTAGCCCAAACGCGGCTGCAGGGGCCACGCAACCGCTCGCTATTCTTGCTGCCGGATTCTGGTGGAGCGCTGTGGTTTCCAACGCGTACAGCGTCGCGGTCGCGACCGGCCGACCGAACCTAGTGCTCAAGGTAACGCTGGTCACGGCCGCACCATACGCATTCGGTCTGTACTGGCTGATTTCTATCCTCGGGATCAATGGCGCTGCAATTGCGTGGATGCTACTCAATATCAGTTACGTGGTCTTCCTACTGCCGATTGTGCACCGCTCTGTTCTCGACATCCCGGTTGGGCCTTGGCTGCTTCGGATATTGCTGCCGTTCCTGTTGCTAGCATGTGTTTCGTTCGTGCCCGCAAGATTCATGCTGGGTGATCTCCTACCGGGCTCTCAGACCGCCTCGGGGTTGATCGCGTTCGTCGTCGCGGTCCTGCTCTACGTAGGATTGGGATATTTGCTTCTCGGTAAAGACATCCGGGGGGCGATCAAGCTGTGGCTGCGCTTCGGCGGCATGCGTCTTTGCCCATGGGTCCGCAACTGTAAGGTAACGCTTGACAACCGAAGCCCTTCGAAATCATCCGACGGCGCTCAGGCTTCCCGTAGAGTCGATTCGTGACCGCGTATCATTGTCCGAACTGCAGCCAACTTTCCAGGTTGCTATTCCGAGCGAAGGATTACAACCGTCAACTATCCGACGAGGTGTTCGACTACTACCGCTGCGACAGTTGCGGATTGATCTTTCTCTCCCCAATTCCGGCCGATCTGGGCAGCTACTATCCGACCAATTACTACGACGTACCTCAGTCGGAGGCGGAACTCGCAGCAACGGCCGAGAAACTGCAGCAGTGGAAGCTCGATCTGGTAACGCGATTCGCGCGCAAGGGCCGGCTGCTGGAGATCGGGCCCGCCTACGGCCTGTTCGCTTATCTCGCCAAGCGAACCGGATTCGATGTGACTGCGATCGAGATGGACAGCCGCTGCTGCAGCTTTTTGCGTGAAACGGTGGGGGTTAATGTTGTAGAAAGCTCGGACATGGTCGCAAGAATGAAGGAGTTGCCGTTGTTCGATGTCATCGTACTGTGGCAGGTCATCGAACACCTTGCAGATCCGTGGCCGGTTCTGACGGCCGCCGCCGAGCGACTAGCGCCGAATGGCATCCTGGTCCTGGACACACCCAACCCTCAGGCGTTCCAGTTTTGGGTGCTGGGGCACCGCTGGACGCACGTCGACGCTCCGCGCCACGTAACTTTGATTCCCGCTCTACTCCTGGTCGATCACATGACGAAAAGCGGCTTGCGCCCCGTACTGCTTACGGCGGCAAACACAGGCGCCAATGGCTTCAACGGCTTTGGATGGTCCTTCAGCCTGAAGAACTTCTTCACCAACGCCACGGCGGGGGCGGTCGTGCACTTCATGGGGCGCGTCCTTGCCAAGCTTCTAATTCCAATCGAACGGACGGGTTGGCGTGGCAGCACCTATACGGCGGTCTTCAGGAAGGAGGTCGCGCAATGAAGTTTTCAGTGCTGCTGCCCACGCGCAATCGACTCGAATACCTCAGGTACGCAATCGAGACTGTCAGGCGTCAAGACTATGCCAACTGGGAGATCATCGTTTCGGACAACTACTCCGAAGACGACATCGCCGGCTACGTCCGGTCACTAAGCGATGTCCGCATCAGGTATTTCCGTACCGAGAGCTTCGTGCCAGTCACCGACAATTGGAACAATGCACTGTTGCAGAGCACTGGCGACTACGTCGTCATGCTCGGTGACGACGATGGCCTTCTCCCTCGCTATTTTTCAACCCTATTACGCGCGTTCGGAAGTTTTCCGGACCCCGACTTTGTCTACGTCAGCGCGTACTTCTATGCCTATCCCAGCGTGATGCCGGACGCACCGGAGGGCTTTTTGCGGCGTGACCGCAACGGCGTGTTCACCGAAAAGGCACCGTTCTGGCTCGATGCTCACCGTGCCGAAGGCATCGCACGTGGCTACCTCGATTTCCGGATGCCCGTCGCGTCCAATATGCAGTTTTCACTGATAAGCCGACGCAAGATCGATGAATTGTCCCAACCCGATCCGTTTTTCCAGTCTCCCTATCCAGACTTCTATGCGACGCCGATGCTGTTCCTCAAATCCAGCCGGATCTTGATTTATCCTCGCCCGATGGTGGTGGTCGGTATCACGCCGAAGTCCTACGGTTTTTTCCATTTCAACAACCGTGCTGCGGATGGCGTGAAATTCCTCAAGAACGACCAGCCGCAGACCAGATCGTCGATTGTCCAATCGCTCATGCTGCCCGGTACCTCGTACAATGATTCTTGGCTGCTCGCGATGGAGGCGCTGAGCAGGAATCACGGCGAAAAGAGAGGCTTGCGTCCGAACTACCGGCGCTATCGGTTTCTGCAGATCGTGCACAGCTATAAGCAGTGCTATTTCGACCGGTCCCTCTCCGCATCCGGGCTGGCGCCGTTGTGGGCCAGGATGCGACCGACTGAGAAGATCATCTATGGGCTCGCTCTGCCGGTTAGCTTCGCCCTGCTTAGGCTAGTACCAAACGGTTTGCGCGCCCGCCTGATCGCGTGGCTCAGACATCTGATCGGGCAGCATGCGATCCGAAATGAATCAACAGCGGGCCGCAACTTCAACAACCTCGTCGAGGTGTTCGAATCGCTTGATTCGAACCACGCTGCCGCAACTTGATGACGCCTCCTTCACAAGAACTGCGGCCCTGCATTCAGGCATCCGACAGACCACTGCTGAGCCTCGTCGTACCGACCCGAGAGCGCGCGGATACGCTGGCCTTCACCCTCGCGACCGCGCTGGACCAGCAGAGCCGCGACTACGAGGTCATCGTTAGCGACAATGCAAGTGTTGACGATACCCAGGCGGTCGTCGATCGCCTCGCGGATTCTCGGGTCCGCTACTTCAACACCGGGCGACGCCTGTCGATGTGCGACAACTATGAATTCGCCCTGGAACAGGCGCGAGGCGACTATGTAATCTACATCGGCGATGACGATGCGGTGATCCCGGGCGCTCTTGACAATCTCCTGTTGCGGTTGCGCGCTGCACAGGAATTGGTGATTCACATGTGGCCGCTGCACATCTACGATTGGCCCGTGGAGGGCGCTCCGGCGCGGGTGGCCTACCTCGCCCCGATTCGCGCACAAACCGAACTGAATCTAAAGACAAAAGCACGGTTCGTGGTTTCGGTGGGCGGGTGGAAATATTACGAACTTCCTTCGCCCTACCACAGCGCCATCCCGAAACGGATTCTCGATGCGATCCGGCAGCGGACTGGGCGGGTCTTCCATTCGACGCAGCCAGACGTGTTTACCGCGATGGCGATTCCGGCATTTGCCGATCGGGCCATCAATCTCGGTCAGACGGTCACCCTCCACGGACGATCGTCGCGTTCGAACGGTCTGGGGTTCGTGAAGCGTAGTGCACTGGCCAACATAAACCGCTTTATTCTGGAGTACGGCAACTACCACTTTCATGCAACGCTTTACCCCGGGGTTGCCGGTGCCGTAAACATGATCCCGGACGCGATACTGCTTGCACGCGATCTCTTTCCCGAGCTCTATGGACAGGTCGAGTTCAACTACAGCGCCATGTGGGCTTACATCTGTAGACTACGTTTTGCTTCGCACTTGGAGGTGCTGAACCAGCAGGCGAGTATCCGCCGACATCACCCATTCAATCTTGCATCCTTTCTCGCTTTGTCGGCCGTCCAGGAGCTTTCCGCACTCCGTAGACAGGTGCTGAACGCGTTTGTGCCACTGGGGAGCCTGAAACAGCATACGCCTGAGAACATTCTTGACTTTGTTCGGGCGCTTGCAAAACCGCGAAGCAGCATATTGAAGTGATCGCGCAACGCTGCAGACTGGCTAAGGCATGGAAACGAGATATCTCTTTTCGTCCGTAGCGATCGGTCTCGCTGTGTTTGCAATATTGGTGGCTCCTGCGATCGTGTATGTAACTGCAAACACCTCGTCAACGGCGACTGGCGTGTCTCGTGAATCGGGACTGTATGTACTCTTGTCCATAGCGCTAGGCGTTTCATTTCGGCCAACAAGAAACCTTCTTGCTTGCGTCCTCGACGTAGCACACCGATTGAACTGACAGAACCGGCGCGTGGACTTCTCAGAATCTTCGCAGCACTAATGCAAGACACCAAAGGCGGTATGCGTCTGCAATGGATCAGCCCAACAGCGTTTCTTGTTGTTCTGTCTGGCATCCTAATGAATACAAGCATTGCAGAGATTGCAGGAATTGCCATTCCCGTTTTTTACGCGGTACTACCACTATTGATCTTCCGGTTGCTGGTAACCGACGTCAGATTTCCCCGGCGAGAGATAGAAGTACCTTTCAAGGTCACTGTTTTCTCTTGCAGCGTTGCTGCAATTTTGAGTATCGTAACGCTCGGACACATAGTTCTGACGAGCAATTCAGCGCTCTCCGAGATTAAGCAATTGGGTGCGCGGTTCGCGCTGTTGCTGTTTTTTCTCCTGTCGTATCTTGCCTTCCACAGAAAAAGCGTTCGATATCGCGCGGTACTGTACACAGCGGGCCTGCTGAAAGTCCTGTTGTTATACGGGATCTACCAGTTCGCGGCTTTGTTCTATGACTTTCCGCGCTTCCTAGATTTCCTTCGCAACAGTCCTTCCTTTGGACTGCGCGACTTGGAGTCAACTGAACCGGGTGGCTGGTTGGAAACTCTACGAGCGACTTCCGTGTGGACCGAGCCCTCGTACTCGGCGCTCCCCGCCGCGCTTCTTCTCTATTTGCTGTATTTTGGTCCAGCAAGCCGGCTCGAGAGGGCAACTTGGACATTCGTTACTTTGCTCTATGCGTTACTGACGTTTTCGCGAGTTGTATGGCTGACCGTCCTCCTTCTAGTGCTTTTCCTTTGGTTTGCTCGTTTCCGCCTTCGTTTGATTGATGCCCCTAACGCCAAAGCAGTAGAGCGTCACAAATACGTGCTGTTTCTATTGTTAATTGGGATCTTCTCGATCACGTGGCCTTCCATAGCACCCCAAATCACGAGCGACGTCTCGGCCTTGGGTCGGTCCACAAGCGTCTTGATTGGCTGGAGAATATTTTTCGACTACCCAGTATTCGGCTCAGGATTTAACTCCTTCCAAGTTTTTGAAGGTGCGTACGCCCAAGGGCTCGACTACGTTGGCTTCGAGACCATCGTTCACAACATGTTCTCGGGTTACGCGCAACAAATGGGTGTCCTGGGGTTGGCATATGCCTTCTTGCCTATTGCTCTTGTTCTATCGATCTCACAGATTTCGATCGGTCAACGCTCTTACATCGCACTCCTGTTTGTGCTTTTGGGTTGCTTTCAGGGCGACTACATGTACATGTCGCTGACTTGGTTCGTGTTGGCTATAGTTGCTTCTGAGGCGATCGAAGTGGAGCGAATTTCGCCTGTAGACCCCGCTCATCCACAGAGACAAGCCAGTCACACCTCCGCGCTGCGGACATCCGAATGATGGAATCCACCACCTCGTTCCCTACGTCAACCAGCTCGTGCCATAGGTCAACAAGCTCGGAGGCCTCGGTACTCCGAGCTGGATGGCCCTTGTGCATCAAACTCTAGCTTTTCAAATGAGCCACGCGTGTGTGAGCCTTCGGCTCGACGCGATAGCAGTGCTCAATGAAGAGGGCCCTCTATTTGACTGGGAGTTCGAGGTAGCGATTTGTTGATCGTCGACGGCATCGTGTTCTCTCTGCAGCACGTGGGTGGAATTTCTGTGTACTTCATGGAGCTGCTGTCACGGCTATCGAACATGGGTGTTCCGACCCAAGTCAATGTATTTGATGCTGCTGCAGCGTCACGAATGAAGGGTATTGGGCTGCCGGTGGTTAGGTCCCGAGCTCGGGTATTCGAAAGGTATCGAAAATGCAGGCTGACAACGCAGGCAACCGTCTTCCATTCCTCGTACTACCGACTTCCGACGACTCGAAATGTGCCTGTAGTTACTACCGTCTATGACTTCACATATGAGCGCCTTGTCTCCGGTCCCCGTCGATGGCTCCATTCCTCGCAGAAGTTCGCAGCCATCCGCCGGTCGAATGCAATCATATGCATATCAGAGGCCACTCTGCATGACCTAGTGGAGTTTGTTCCTGATGTGAATCCTGAGCGAATAAAGGTAATACATCTAGCCGCTAGCAACGCCTTTGCCCCTATCCCAGGTCTTGCAAGTGACCGTTTCAAGCGCCCATGCATACTCTTTGTTGGGACTAGAGATGGCTACAAGAGCTATTCAAAAGTGGTAGAAGCAGCGGCCCGACTATCAAACGTGGATTTGGTAATTGTAGGCGGCGGAAGTCTTCGCCAACAGGAGGACGAGCAATTGCATAGGCTCTTACCGGGTCGGCACCGCCACGTTGGGAATGTCACGAGCGCCGAGCTCAATATTCTTTACAACACCGCTCTATGCCTCGTGTATCCGTCTCTGTATGAGGGCTTTGGACTTCCAGTAGTCGAGGCAATGCGAGCCGGATGCCCAGTAATCGCAGTCGGCAATTCAGCGATTCGCGAAATTGCTGCGGACGCAGCGCTTCTAGTTCCAGCGCCGGAGCCTGACCTCCTACATGACGCAATCGTCAAACTGCTGGATCCGGGTGAACATAAAGCTTTTCGAGATCGGGGAATCTTGCGGGCGCGCATATTCAACTGGGAGAAGACGTTTGGTCAGACAATCGATGTCTATGAGAATTTGCTTGGCCACTCCCTGCGGCTGCGCCATCAATGAGTTCACAATCCTTTCCTGACCATGGTGGGCTTTTCATGGATACGAGTCGGTACGACATGGTGCGATGGGTGTTGCGGCATTGGCGCCGCGTTCGCGGTATGGAGCCGCATATCGGGTGAGTGACGGCATTTCGTGATGGACCACGCGTACTTCGGACCGCAGTTCTCCGATGATCAGATCGCATCTCTGCTTGGCTCCAATGCGCAGCATCTCAAGCGAGCAGGCTGCCGCGTCCACCAAATGGCCTCGAGCCCGGAACTCTGCAAGCGCACAGCGCAGGCCATCGCCGACGGCCAACTGGTCGGATGGTTCCAAGGCCGCATGGAATGGGGTCCGCGGGCGCTCGGCAATCGCTCGATCGTTTGTGACCCACGCAGGGCGGACATGAAAGACATTCTCAACCGCAAGATCAAGAGAAGGGAATCCTTCCGCCCTTTCGCCCCGTTGATCTTCCGCGAGTCGGTAAGCGAGTGGTTCGAGCAGGACGGCGATGTCCCTTTCATGATGCAGGTGTATCCGATCCGTCCAGAGAAGCGCCCCCAGATTCCAGCCGCCACGCACGTGGACGGGTCCGGCCGGCTGCAAACCGTGACGCGCGATGCGAATCCCCTCTACTACGGTCTGATCGAGGCGTTCCGAGACTTTACCGGGGTACCCATGGTGCTGAACACGTCCTTCAATGAAGACGAGCCCGTCGTCTGCAAGCCGGAAAAGGCGCTCGACTATTTCCTGCGCACGCGCATGGATGTGTTGGTAATGGGCAGCTACGACATCGAGCGCATGCAAGGCCAGTGACGGACCTGGTCTTCCTTTGCGATTGGCTGCCGCCGGACTTCGGCGCGGTCGGGCAGTACGCGCTCCAGTACGCGAGGCAGCGCGCCAGCAAGGGCCAACACGTGGTCCTCATTGGGTTGACGAGCGCCGAGAGCTCGGAACAGCGCGAAGCGGTCGGCAGCGGGGAACTGCGAGTCCTCAGGCTGCACACACCGACATATAACCGCGCGAGCCTGCGCGAGCGCGCATGTTGGACGCTGAGAACCAACCTCTCGCTCGTCTATCGCGCGCTGCCTGAGATCAGGAATTGCCGGGAACTCATGTTTACCGGCAGCCCGCCGTTCCTGGTCCATTTCGTTGCTCCGCTCAACCTGCTTCTGCGCCGCAGGCTGATATATCGCATCTCCGACTTCTTCCCCGAGTGCCTGATCGCGGAATTTGCCCGCACGCCCTGGTACCTGAATGCTTTGCAGGGGCTGACCCTGTTCTGGCGCAAGAGAGTGGACGTTCTCGAAGTGCTGGGCGAAGATCAGCGCCGGCGCTTGGTTGAGGCGGGGATTCCGGCACCAAGAATTGTCCTCCGCCGGGACACTTCGCCAGTGGCAGTGACAGTGACCACCAAACCACTGCCCAGACCGGAGACTTTGGCGAGCAGGCGGATCTTACTGTACTCCGGAAACTTCGGCGTTGCGCACGATCATGAAACCTTTCTCGCAGGCTATCGCAGACATCACCGCGAAGGCAGTGCACGAGTCGGACTTTGGCTCAATGCAACAGGCGCCAGGGCAGATGCGCTCGAGCGCGCGCTTTCCGCGGAAGGCCTGCCTTTCCACCGTACCAAGCCAGTGCCGCTGGAGCAACTCGCGAGTCTCCTGGTTACTCCCGATGCGCACCTCATCACGCTGCGCGATTCATTCGTGGGCTATGTGCTTCCTTCCAAGGTCTACGGATGTATCGATTCGGGAAAGCCGATCCTCTACGTGGGTCCAGAGGAATCGGACGTTCATGCATTGTGCAGCTCGAAGTCCACACCTGGTTGGTATGTGCGGGTGGCCTCAAGAAACGCCGACGGCGTATTCCAGGCACTAGAAAGGCTGGCAGAGAACTGAGCTCTTGACCAGCCCTCACAATCATGGGATTCCCCCGCGTGCGGGCAGGGATTAGACTTGTTTGACCCATAGAGACTCCCAGCGGCCCTTTTGCGGATGAACGTCGTAGTCTTCTCGTTCCTGGCTTCGACGGTGATTTGCGCCGCGATCGTCCTCCTACGCCCTTTCCATCAGCGCTACACCCTCGACGCGATCTCCGTCTTCCGCCGCAAGATCCACACCGTTTCCGCGCCCCGCATCGGCGGCCTCGCACTCGTCGCCGGCGTGGCAGCCGGCAGCCTCGCCCTCGACTCCGAGACTCGCAGCGTAGCGATCACCCTCGCCCTCTGCGGCATCCCCGCCCTCCTCGGCGGACTGGGCGAGGACTTCACCCGCAAGGTCTCCTCCGCCGCGCGCCTCGTGTTCACCTTCGTCGCCGCGGCGATCGCCTACTTCGTCCTAGACGCGAGCATCACCGACCTCCACCTCCCGGGCAGCGCCTGGCTCCTCAGCTTCGCGATTCCCTCGCTCCTGTTCACCATGTTCGCCGTAGGCGGACTCGCCCACGGCATCAACATCGTGGACGGCCTGAACGGCCTCGCCGGCTTCACCGCCTTGCTCGTCCTCGGCGCGATCGCCTGGGTCGCAACGCAAGTGGGCGACCAGCCCATCGCGCTCATCGCCCTCGTCGTCGCGGGCAGCGTGGCCGGATTCCTGGTGTGGAACTTCCCGCGCGGGGCGCTGTTCCTCGGCGACGGCGGCTCCTACTTCCTCGGCTTCCTCATCGCCGAGCTCGCGGTGCTGCTGGTGCACC